>Ga0316622_100002885_pt1 | contig 12091 bp, 8 predicted proteins | sample OWC_Aug_OW2_C1_D_FD_207646 | JGI IMG/M metagenome (GOLD analysis project Ga0316622, IMG submission 207646) | Wetland soil microbial communities from Old Woman Creek delta, Ohio, United States - OWC_Aug_OW2_C1_D5_C | ecosystem: Environmental > Terrestrial > Soil > Wetlands | place: USA: Ohio... | reverse complement strand
GGTTGCCCCCTATCTGACTGGCGAGGGTGCCCACGCGGGCTTGTGCCGCCGCGAGGGTCTGCTGCAAATCGCCGTGAAGGAGGTCGGCCAGACGCTTTCGCTCGCGATCCTCCGCCTGGGAGAGGTCTAGCGTGCACTTTTGAAGCTGACCCGTGCGATGTTCCAGTTCCTTCATGGCCGCCTGCAGCCGGTCAACCGTGTCGATCAGTTCAGCGGTTCGTGCCTGGACTTGCTCCTCCAGGCGATCCCTTGCCTGTTGTAGTTGGGCCTCCATCCGTCTGTGCTCGGTCATGTCACGAAAGACCGTGAATGACAGACGACGGTCGCCGAGTGTGACGAGCCGTGCATTGACCTCAAATAGGATGCGCCGGCCATCCTTGGTGATAGCCGTGAACTCAAACGACGTCTCGCCCGACTCCTGCATCTTCGCATAGGGCCCGGGTAACTTCTCTCTTTGATCATCTGCGACAAGATCAAACGGAGATAACTTCAGAAGCTCATCGTGGGTGTACCCCAGCATCCGGCAGGCGGATTCGTTCACGTCGATGAATCGTCCCTTCTCGGGTGGAGTGATCCATTCACGCAGCGCGAAACCGTCGAGGGCGGCGTTCCACAAGATCTTGCACCGTTGCTCGCTTTCCTCCAGGGCCTTCTCGGCGCAAAGCCGGCCGAACAACAATTCCATTTCGTGCACCAGGAACCTCAGGCCCTGAAGGTCTGCGCTTGCAGGCGGGTCGACCTGAGTGGAGGCGACGTTGAGAACCCCGAAGAATGTCCCTCTCGCTCGCAGCGGGTAGGAAAACACGTGCCGGACGCCGTTCTTCTCGAAAAGCTCCTGCATCGCCGGGGAGACGTGGGTGACCTCGAGGGGGCCTTGTTCCTGCCGGAGTGTCGGGACCGGCGGCAGTGTCGCGGGCATGTAAGTGACTTCACGGATGAACGCCTCGGGCATGCCCCGGTGGTGCCGGAGCACGAGGGTCTCACCTTCGACGCAATAGATGCCGCCTCCCGTCGTTCGCGTGACATCGATCGCGGCGTCAAGCAATGGCTCGAGTGCCTCATCGAGCGTCGCGGAGCGGCTGATCGAAAGGATGGCATCGAGCAGACGCTCATTCAGGGCGGCTGGCTTCAACTGTGCCGATGTAGGCTCTGCTTCGCAGATCGTTTCGGGCGTCGGTCCCCCGGTCATAACGTACACCCTCATGTCGTTCTTATATTCGCGAGGACTCCTCGGCATCGCGGAGTCCGTCACGGGGAATAGCATCGACTACTACTTGAGGTGTGTTTAGCGAAATCTGCGCGGTTGGGGAGGTCCTATTATATCGGAGCTTCCTGGGGTCTCTGATCGATTACCCCGACCGTGCGGCCGGTCGCTTGAGATTCGAGGGCGGCGGTGAAAAGTCTGTGCCAGATAACGCTTTCTTCGGGCGTGGCGCAGCCGGCGAAGCGCCCGGGCGGCTTGCCCTGGTCCAGCTCGTAGAGGAACGCCGCCCACATCTGCAGGATCGCGTCGCAGACGCCGAACTGGAAGATGTCGCCCGTGATCGACGGGAACGCCACCTCGTGGCCCATGTCGATCCGCCGCCACGCCTGCTCGCCGCCGGTCTGGTATTCGAGCAGTTCCAACGCGTTGGCGTCGCGGAGGCTGTACTTGACGCTCGCCTTTGTCCCATAAATCTCGATGTACCAGTTGTTCGTCTCGCCGGGCGAGATGCGCTCGATTCGCAGGTGGAAGGGAAACGGGCTTCCCGACGCCGGGTCCTCGACCTCGCACAACAGCATCGCGTTATCCCAGGTCTCGCATGAGACCATTCCTCCCCGGCCGTCCGGGCGCTCGCGCACGATATCGGACAGGACGGCTCGCACGTTTCGCGGCCGCCAGCCCGCTCGCAGGGGAATCGTGCAGGCATGCGGCCCGAGGTCACCCATGCAGCCGTACTGGCCGTTGTACTCGACCAAGCGTTTCCAGTTGATGGGCTTGAGTGGGTTCAGGTCGCTGCTGTGCAGGAAGCCCGCGTTGACCTCGATGATTTGGCCGAGCGCTCCGGCGTCGATCATCCGGCCGATCCGCTGGACCGCCGGGAAGAACACAAACTGTGACGCACAGCGGACAAGGCACTCAGGATGCCGGCCGACCGCCGCCATGATCGTGTCATTGGCTTTGAGGTCCATACCGAACGGCTTTTCGCCCATCAGGTGCTTGCCCGCCTCGATGGCGGCGACGAAGAACTCTTCGTGCAGATTGTGCGGCACGGCGATGTAGACCGCCTCGACGTTGGGATTCTTCAACAGCTCACGATAGTCACTCGTGATCTGCCGGAGGGTCGCAACATGTTGCTTGAACCAGTCGATTTTCGGCGTGGCGAGTGTGCGATTGCAGATGGCGACAATCTCCGGCCGGATCGTCATCTGCGGCAAATGCAGCCAGCGCGCCGCCGCACTGGCGAACTCCCGACCCATCATCCCGCAGCCAACAATCCCAAACCGAACCGTCCGCATATCCAACCTCCACGTCCCATCAATGCCATCGCCGCGGCTCGTCTTCACGCCATGCCCGAGCGCACAGTGCCGTCAGATCATGTTCAGCATGTACGCGGCGGCTTTGGTGCCTCGGATGAAGCTGTCGAGACTGAAGTGCTCGTTGGGGCCGTGGGGCCGGTCGCTGTCCAGGCCGAAACCCATCAGGACCACCGGGCAGCCCAATTGCCCGACGAACGTGTTGACCACGGGGATCGAGCCGCCGCAACGGATGAAGACCGTCTCGTGGTCGAACCCGCGGCGCAGCGCCTCCTGCGAGGCGCGGATGATCGGATTGTTCACGTCGAACAGCACCGGCGGGCTACCGCCGAACTGGTTGAGCTCCAGACGGACCGTGTCCGGGCAGACGGAACGGATGTGCTCGAAGACCAGGTCGCGGATGCGGTCGGGGTCCTGGTGTGGGACGAGTCGGACGCTGACTTTGGCCGTCGCGGACGACGGGATGATCGTCTTGGACCGCTGGCCCTGGTAGCCGCCGAAGATGCCATTGACCTCGAACGTCGGCCGGGCCCACAGCCGCTCCAGCGTGCTGAAGCCGCCCTCGCCGTGCAGGCCGGGGACATTCAGCTCCTCCATCAAGGCCTTCTCGTTGAAGGCGAGCTTGCGGAACATGTCCGACTCCCACTTCTCCAGCGGCGCCACGTCGTCGTAAAAGTGCGGGATCAGGACCTTGCCCTCGGGTGAGACGCACTGGGCGAGGATTTGGGCGACTGTCATGGCGGGGTTGGAAATCGCCCCGCCGTAAGCGCCGGAGTGGACGTCAGCCCCCGGACCTTTGACGATGAACTCGAAGGCGATGATGCCGCGAAGGCCGTAGGTGAGCGCGGGGGTCTTCTCGTCGTACATCGTGGTGTCGGAGATAACGATAGCATCAGGCCTCAATTCGTCTTTGACCTGCGTGACATAGCGACCGAGCGCGTCGCCGCCGGATTCCTCTTCGCCTTCGAGCAGGAACACCACCTCGCAGGGGAGCTGGCCTTCGGTCTTGAGCAGGCTCTCGACGGCCTTGACATGCGTGAAGACCTGCCCCTTGTCGTCGGTGGCTCCCCGGCCGTACAGGATGCCGTCCCGGATCGTTGGCTCGAACGGCGGCGTCTGCCACTGATCGATCGGGTCTTCCGGCTGCACATCGTAGTGCCCGTAGATCATGACACAGCGCTGGCTCATGCCCTTCTTCGACGCGCGCACAATCGGCTGGCCACCGATGTCCACGAGAGAGGCCTTGAAGCCGAGGTTCTTGAGATGGTCAACGAGCCACCCGGCACACGCTCGCGTGTCCTTGTCGTGATCGCGCTGGGCGCTGACGGACGGAAAACGCATCCATTCCTTGAGCTCGTCAATGAAGCGGTTTCGGTTCTGGTCGATATAGCTTTCGATTCGGTCCGTCATGCTCCTGCGTCCTCCCGTCAAAGGGTGAATGGATGCTCAAATCAGGTCACTCGATGCCTCATTTTACCGCGAACCGACGGATTATGGCTACAGGGAAATGCTTACACTTGATCAGCCGGGTATGCCAGGATTGAGGTCCATGGGTGGCAGCGGCAAGGCCGAAGGCTTTGCCGATGGCGAACGGGCCGACCATCGGCGAACTGCGTTTGCCGCTGCCACCCGGCTGTAGATTCGTGAGTCATCAGTGACTGCGGCCTGGGCGGCTGACCTGGTAGGCCCACAGGGCGATCAGCAGCAGGACGGCCAGGCCGATCCAGGGACCGGCGGTGCCGATCCCTGTACGGAGCCACAGGAGGGCGTCCGGGGCCTTTTCTTGCCAAAGGCTCGTCAGTGGCAGGCTCAGCCCTCTGCTCTTCATGAGCACAACCGGGATGGCCACGATGATGCCCATGAGGGCTTCACCGGTGATCAGGCCGGAGGCGAACAGTACGCTCCTTTGCTCGGATTCCTCCTGCATCTCCTTGTCCGCTCGCAGTCTGACGAGGATTCGCTTGACCAGCGTCGCGATGGCGCCGCCGATGAAGATCGTCACTGACTGCGAGAACGGCAGGTAGAAACCGATCGCGACCGCCAGGACCGGCGTGCGGAAGGTGCTGCCTTTGCGTTCGAGAATGGCATTGAGGATGATCAGCCCCACGGCGACCCCCATGCCGATGAAGATGAACGTCCAGGGCAGGTCACCGGTAAATACGCCTTTGGCGACGGCGGCCATGACGTTGGCCTGCGGCGCCGGCAGCGGTCTGGCGGCCGGGGTGGGCTGGCCCGCAAAGCCGTACGCATGCTGCAGAAGCGTGAGAACCGGCGCGATGACCGCCGCACCGGTGAGCGTGCCGATGGCCAGCATGACCTGCTGTTTCCAGGGCGTGGCGCCGACGATCCAGCCGGTCTTGAGGTCTTGGAGGTTGTCCCCGGCAATGGAGGCGGCACAACAGACCACGGCGCCGATGATAATGGCGGCCGCCGGACCGATGGGCGCACCTTTGCCGATCAGGAGCATGAGGAAGAAGGCGGAGAACACGATTGTGGTGATCGTCACGCCGGAGATCGGGTTGTTGCTCGATCCGACCAGGCCCGCCATGTAGCCGGCCACCGCAGAAAAGGCGAAGCCCGCGATAAGCATGAGCACGGCCATCGTGATGGACACGGGCAGTCTCTGGACGAAGGCATGGTACACGAAGAACAGCGGGATCACCGATAGAACCATCAGGATGAGGATCCACTTCATGGGCAGGTCGCGCTCGGTGCGCGGGATTTCGGCAGCCACCTGGCCGGTGCCATCGACCGAGCGATAGGCCTGCAGGCCGCTGGTGACGCCCTTGAGGAGGGTCTTTCGCATCTTGAAGACGGTCCAGAGGCCGCCGACGAGCATGGCACCGACGCCGATATACCGGGTCTGGTCTCTCCAGATTGTGTCCGCCCACTCGGCCACCGACAGGTCCGCAGGCTGGGGGTGGAAGTGCGAGTAGATGGGGATAGCGACCAGCCAGTTGGCGGCGCCGCCCAGGAACATCAGGATGCCGATATTCAGCCCGACGATCAATCCGACGGCCAGCAGGGCCGGACTGAGCGTGACGCCGACGGCTGTGACGCTGGAGCCGATGGCCCGCGTGATCTGGAGCTTGTCGGGCCACAAACCCACGAGGTCGGAGACCACTTTGAAGAACCCGCCGGCCAGGCCGGTGTGGACGATCTGGCGGAGACCTTCGCCGCCGGACTGGCCACTTTCGAGAACCTTGGCCGTGGCGATGCCCTCGGGGAACTGTAGCTCGCTGCCGACGATGAAACTTCGTCGCAGCGGGATCGTGAACAGCACGCCGAGCACGCCGCCGAAACCGGCGATGATCGTGACCCACTTGTAGTCGAACGTCGTCCACGTCTGCAGGATGATCAGAGCCGGGAGGGTGAAGATGCACCCGGCGGCGATCGCCTCGCCCGCGCTGGCGCAAGTCTGCACGATGTTGTTTTCGAGAATGTTGTTGTGCCTGAAGAACCGCAGCACGCCCATGGAGATGACCGCGGCGGGAATCGTGGCCGACACGGTCATGCCGGCAAACAAGCCCAGGTAGGCGTTGGCGGCGGCCAGAATCGCCGCCAAGATCATGCCCAGGATCACGCCCTTGATCGTGATCTCCGGTAGTGAGTTGATCTGTCTATCCATGCTGTATCGATCTCCCTATCTGTTGTCCCGTCACTCCGGCGTGGTTACGATTTCCGTTCCTTCAACAGCTTACTGTACATCTTCAGCCGCTCCTCCAGAAGCCGCTTGTCGGGCAGACGCGTCATGTATTCGGCGACTTTCATTTTGTGCGGCCCGTGCCGCAGGAGAAGTTCCACGTGCTGGCGTCTTGCGGAGGTACAGAGAATCAGCCCCAGCGGCTCGTTCTCGCCCCGGCGACAATCGTGTTCTTTGAGCCATGAGAGGTAGAGATCCATCTGGCCTTTGTCGGCTGCGGTGAACGTGCCGATCTTGAGATCGATGGCGACGAGACACCTCAGGCCGCGATGGTAGAAGAGCAGATCGAGAAAGCAATCGTCCTCGTCAATCCGCATGGCGTACTGCCGCCCGATGGAGCAGAAATCCGTCCCTAACTCGGAGAGGAACTGCTCCAGGTTGTGAACGATGGCCGCCTCAAGGTCCTTCTCCGAGTACGCGCCTTTGAGCCCGAGGAAGTCCAGCACGTAGGGGTCCTTGAAGATGTCCTCATATCGAATGATCTCCGCGGGGCTCGTTTGTTTTTCCTGCGCCGCCAGCCGAGGCGTGTCCCTGGACAACGCCACCCGCTCGAACAACCCGCGATCGATCTGCCGACGCAGCTCTCGCACCGACCAGCGTTGTTCCGCGGCCTGTTCGAAGTAGAACGTGCGGCAAAGCGGATCGCCTTGGCTCAGACGAAGACGATAATGCGACCAGCCGAGCCGGAAGTGCTTGCCAAAGTCAATGAGGAGCCGTTCACGAGATTCTGCAGACACTGTCTGCAGAATCTGAAATCCCCCAAAGAAACGTTTCATGTCCCACAGATTCCGTGCGGAGAATCCACTGCCGTAATCCTGTGAGAGCACAGAGCCGAGATGCTCAACCAGCCCCTCTCCGTACCCGGCGCGTGCCTCATCCTTCTGGATCTCCTGCGTGATAATGCGCCCGATGTTCCAGTACAGGTTCACCATTGCCAGGTTGGCTGTCACGGATACGTGATGGCGCGCGGCCTCTATCAGGTCCCGGATCTCCGTTGCCACCTTGGTGACAGCAGGGACGAGGGCGTTGCCTCTTGCGAGGTTCGTGTTCTTTTTTGGTTGGGTCTTCTTCGCGGCCATGATCACTTCACGAACTGCTGGACGAAGTACTTGGCGGTGAGCGGCTCGCCGGTGGAGCGTATGATCATTTCGTTCCACGGATAGAGAGCACCGGCGTCGAAGACCTTCTCTCGCAGGTATTTCCCGGCCTTCTTCTTGCCGATGTAGCTGACGCCCTTGTCCGACTTGAGAACGAGCACTTTGGTCACGAGCATGTGTTGCCACTGGGAGGCCAGCATTTCGCCGAGCATGTAGTTGTGATAGTAGCAGGGAGCGGCGGCGAAGTGAATCTTGGCGGCCCAGTCCGGGTTGGTCCGGTCGGCAGGGCGTTTCACGAGCTGGTATTTCTCGACGAGGTCCCACCATAGCTTCGTCAGGTCTTGGTCGGGATTGGCGTAAAGCTGCTTCTCGAAGTAGTACATGACCATATCCCATCGGGCGAAGATAAGCTGCTTGAGCTGGGCGTACTTGTCGCTAACCTTCTCGATCTCGGTTCGCTGCTTTTTGGACAGGCCGAGCATTCCCTGCATCCAGGCGGGATTACGGCTGAGCCGGCCGAAGAACATGGCGATGGCCTCGGTGGTAACGGCGTGGGCTGGTGTGCGCAGCAGATACGGCGAGCTGTAGTCGAGGTACTTGAAATACACGCCGTGACCCAACTCGTGCAGGATGGTATCCATCCAGTATTCATCGTTTTTGAGGTTGCACAGGACGCGCACGTCGCCCTCACGGTCCATGTCGTTGCAGAAAGCGTGTGGGTTCTTGCCTTCCTTCTCATACAGATCGCTGTGGGCGAGGATCGCCTGGACCGGCAGGCCCATGCCTGTGTAGAAACTCTCGGCCAGTTTGCGGACGTCCCGGTCCCTGTAGTAGGCATCGAGGTCGAGGTCGTAGACCATCGGTGCTTCTTGGAAGAACCGGTCATGGTAATGCCACGGCATCAGCTTGTCGGGCGTGATGCCGTACTTGCGGGCCAGCGCGCTGTCCAAATCGGTTTTCAACGCGGCGAAGGGCTGGTTCGTCAGTTCGTACAGTTCCTCGAAGATCTTGTCCAGCTCCTTGACGTCCTGCTCGCCGGTGGCTAGGGCCATCGTGTGGTAGTTGTCGAAGCCGAGCTTGCGGGCGGCCTCGTTGCGGAGCTTGACCAAGCGGACCAGATCGGCCCCAACGGCCGCACCGACCTGCTTGCTCGCCTGCCACGCGCTCTGCCGCTTGGCTGAGTCCGTCTCGTTTTTGAGAATGTCCGTGATCTCGTTGTCGGTGACCCTCTTGCCGTCGATAGAGCCACGGAAGGTGCTGAAGTTCTTCTCGATCTGTGTGCCCAGTTCGACGATCTGCTTGAGCAGGTCCGGCTCGATCTGGTTCGACAGGTAAGCGTTGTAGAGCACGGTCAGTTGCCTGGCGAGCAGAGGATCAATGACCTGGCCCGATTCCTTGAGCTCCTTGAGCATGGCGAACTCGCTCGCGTTGCTGTACACCTGGCGAAGTTGCAGTGTCATTTCGCTGTTGCGGTCGTACGCCTTCGGGTCGCCCGTGACGGCCGCCTCCCACCAGGCCAGGTTCGCCTGCTTTTCCAGCGGCTTGATCTTCTCGACGTGTGCGGCTATGAAGTCCTTCAACTGAGTCTCCTTCGCATTCAGCGCGTATCCAGGTGTGGTCAGCCCCATCGCAAGCAATCCCATCGCTACATACCAGTTTCTCATGCCGTCGCACTCCATAACTGCATCCAATTACCCCTCATGGCGTCTGTCTGCATTCCACTACGTCGGCCAGATACTATCACCTCCGTATCGTCAAAGCAAGGCTGGGCGGCGGGTTTCGATCTCGCACTTTTGTTTGATGCCCACGGAATGGGCGAGTAGGATGGCCGCCGATAAGTGGTCAGATGGAAGGATTATGGCCCGACGCGAAAAACTAAAGGCGCCGTTGCCGACGACAGGGATGCCGCCCGGGGTGCCGTACATTCTCACGAACGAAGCCGCCGAGCGATTCGCCTTCTATGGCGCGACCTCGATCCTGACGATCTTCATGACGAATAACCTGCTCGGCCGGGACAGGCAGCTTTCCGTCATGGGCGCCGAATCGGCGAAAGAGTGGTTTCACTTATTCACGGCCGCCGTCTACTTCATTCCGATCGTCGGCGCGATTGTCTCCGACATCTGGCTGGGCAAGTTCAGGACAATCATCTGGTTCTCGCTGCTGTACTGCGTCGGTTTCATCGTTTTGGCCCTGGACCACACGCGGCTTGGCCTGGCCGGTGGCCTCATCCTGATAGCCATCGGTTCCGGGATGATCAAGCCTTGCGTCTCGGCCAATGTGGGCGACCAGTTCGGGCCCTCCAACAAGCACCTGATTGAGCGGGTGTATAGCTGGTTCTACTTCTCGATCAACGTGGGCGCCGCGGTCTCGATGTGGCTATGCCCGGAGTTGCTGGACAGGTACGGCCCAACGGCCGGCTTCGGGGTCCCCGCGGTCTTCATGGTCCTTGCGACAATCGCCTACGGGCTCGGCCGGCGCAGACTCGTGGACATCCCGCCATCGGGCAAGCTGGACTGGGCCCAGACCCTTGACAGGCAGCAACGCATCACGCTGGTCAAGCTCTGCATCATCTTCTTGTTCGTGTCCATGTTCTTCGCGCTGTATTACCAGTCCCAGGCGGCCTGGGTGCTCCAGGCCGAGAAGATGAATCTCCGGTGGGCGTGGATCACTTGGCTGCCGGCACAGATGCAGGTGGCCAATTCGGTCCTGATTCTGGTCATGATCCCGGCGTTCGCATACGGCGTCTATCCTGCCCTGAGCCGCATCGGGACGATGACGCCCCTGCGCAAGATGGCTATCGGCATGTTCGTCACGGCCGGCAGCTTCCTCGTCCCCATCTGGATCGAAACACAGATTCAACAGGGCGGGCGACCTTCCATCGGCTGGCAGTTCCTGGCATACATCTTCCTGACGGTCGCCGAGGTCCTGGTTTCCATCCCGGCCCTGGAGTTCGCCTACACGCAGGCCCCGCAGAAGATGAAGTCGCTGATCCAGTCGATCAACCTCCTGGCCATTTCGCTGGGCAACATCTTCGCCGCCGTGGTCAATCACGTGATCAAGAACTCCGACGGAACGAGCAAGCTGCCCGGCGCCAGCTACTACTGGTTCTTCGCCGTCGCGATGCTCGTCACCGCCGTCCTGTTCATCCCTCTGACTCGCTGGTACCGGCAGAGGGAGTACATCCAGAACGAGACGCCGGCCGGGGCGTGACGCGATTGCCGTGCGGCGGGTTTTTGCGTTGCCGGTTCGACTCTGTTGGTGTAAGACTATGGGCACGTGACAACCAGGGTACTTCCTCTCTGCGGTTGGAGTCCTGAACGATGGCAGATACATTGCGGGCGGCATCGAAATATCTCGCGTGGCTCTCGGCGTTGCTTGCGGTGACAGTGATCGCGATGGTCGTCATGGGATACCGGGCTCAGGTCGGGCCGTTCACGGTCGCGGCGCTGACCGCGCTCGCCCTGTTCTGCATGCGTCACCCGGTCCTCAAGAGCTACGCCTTCACGGTCTGGGTCTTCGCGTTCGTCGCGGGTTCGATGTTCTACCCACAGGCGTTCATGACGTGGGGCGGGTACGACCTGGGCAAGCTCATCGTCCCGTTGATCCAGATCATCATGTTCGGCATGGGCACGACGCTGAGCATCGCGGACTTCACGCGGGTCCTCAAAATGCCCTGGCCGGTCTTCATCGGCTTCTCTCTCCAGTTCATGATCATGCCCCTGCTCGGCTTCACGCTGGCCAAGGCGTTCGGCTTCAGGGACGAGATCGCCGCCGGCGTCGTCCTGATCGGCTGTTGTCCCAGCGGCGTCGCCTCGAATGTCATGGCCTACCTGGCCCGCGGCGACGTGGCCCTGTCCGTCACGATTACGTCCTTCACAACGCTGGCGTCGCCGTTCCTGACGCCGCTGCTGATGGACAAACTGGCCGGCCAGTTCATCGAGGTCAACCCCCTCAAGATGATGTTCGAGATCATCAACATGATCATCATCCCCATCGCCGCCGGACTGATCGCCAATCGCATCCTGTTCAGTCGCCGGCTGATGTTCCAGCGGGGCGGCGCCCTGGCTGGGATCGCTGCCGTCACGCTCGTGCTTGTCGTCGCGATTGTGGGGCTCACGCCGGTGGTCTGGTACCAGTACGGTGAAGCGGTGATGCAGAGGACCGGGTTCGTCGTGGGACTGCTGCTGATCGCGGCTGTCACCCTCGTGAAGCTCGTGATCAACGTCGCCCTCAAACGCTCCGGCAACTGGATCGACAAGGCGCTGCCCATCGTCTCGATGGTCGCGATCTGTTGCATCATCGCGGTCATCACGGCCCGGTCGCGCAACGACCTGCTGACGGTCGGGCCCTGGCTGATCGGCTCGTCCATGATCCATAACTTGATGGGCTACCTGATGGCGTACTGGCTCGCCCGGGCGATCCGGCTCAATGAGAGCGTGTGCCGGACGGTGGCGTTCGAGGTCGGCATGCAGAACGGGGGCATGGCCTCGGCCCTGGCCCTGAAGGTGCTCAACAGCCCGCAGGCCGCCTTGGCCTCGGCCATCTTCGGACCCTGGCAGAACATCTCCGGGTCCATTCTCGCGACGTACTGGCATCGTAAGCCGGTGAAACAGGCGAAACCGATTGCGGATTTCGGATTGCAGACTGCGGATTAGCTTCGCGACCTTCATCCGCCATCGAAATGGGAGCATCTGATGAATCGACGTGACATCGTGAAAGGCGTTGGTTTCGGGGCGGCGGCGGGGATGCTGGGGTTTTTCCGGCCGATGGATGA
>Ga0316622_100002884_pt1 | contig 12093 bp, 9 predicted proteins | sample OWC_Aug_OW2_C1_D_FD_207646 | JGI IMG/M metagenome (GOLD analysis project Ga0316622, IMG submission 207646) | Wetland soil microbial communities from Old Woman Creek delta, Ohio, United States - OWC_Aug_OW2_C1_D5_C | ecosystem: Environmental > Terrestrial > Soil > Wetlands | place: USA: Ohio... | reverse complement strand
CTTCAGCCACCCATGCCGCCGCCCGGTGCTCCTCGAAAGCCGGCTCGGGCGTGGCATGGATGCGGTGCGAGAGCTCGAGAATCTCGGCGCGAGCCTCGGCGATCGTGGCGGCGATCCGCTGCTTGGCAGGGGCGTGCGGGCCGGTGGGCTCGCGCAGGGGATCGAAGGAGATCATGGGAAGTGGCCTCGTGCGATCGGGTTCAGGTGCACATCCTGCACCGCACGTCGGGGTCGCTGCCGGTCAGCGGCGCTGCACCGAGAGCGTCATCTCCGCGATCACGACCATGGCCACTACGAACAGCGCGATCGGGAGCTGGAAGTCGCCTTGCAGGCGCAGCACGACCAGCACCGCCACCACGAGCATGACCCAGCCGCCCCGGCGCACGGCCCGCACCCAGTCGCCCCGGTAGGCGATCCGACGCTGCCGGCCAAAGGCTGCCAGCCAGAACAGGGGGATCACCGTAAGCCCGACCGCCACGCCGATCAGCACGGCGCCGACGTACCCGGCCGCCGGGTCGAGCAGCGGGTCACGGGTCGTCACGACGATGCCGACCAGCACCCAGGCGAGGGCCGCGGCGGCGAAGACGGCCAGGTTGGCGAGACGATCGCGCGCTTCCATCGGGACGAGTCTAGGTCCTCCGCCGAGCCGTCAGCGTCGGGACGCCGGATCTGATTCTCAGCAGGGACCGAGCGCCTCGACCAGCTCGGACAGCTCGTCGATCTCGAGATCGGCCTCCTCGTCATCGCCACGAACGCTCGCGGGCAGCGGCGAGTCGGCGGGCCGGGAGCGAACCCAGGCCGCGCGCCAGCCGGCGGCCCGGGCGCCCTGGACGTCCGCCGCCCAGTCGTCGCCCACGTGGAGGATGGCCCGGGCCGGCGGACCGCCGAGCGCCGCCCGGGCCGCACCGAAGATCCGCGGATGCGGCTTGATGACCCCGATCCGCTGGCTGACGATCACGGCCACCAGGCTGGGCGCCCACCCGGCCGCCTCCACGTATCGGTCGATCGTCACCGCGAGCGGCCAGTTCGAGAGCACCGCGAGACGGTGATCTCGAGCGAGGGCGGTGAGCAGCGGGCCCACCTCGGGTGGCGGCGGCATCGCCTCGACGAACGCCCGGCTGTAGACGTCCACCGCGAAGGTGAGCTCGTCGGGCGACGAGCACCGCCGGGCCGCCGCGTCATCCCAGCGGACGCCGGGCTGGGGCGGCGTCATGCCGCGGAGCCGTGCCAGGACCCGGACAACCCGCTGCTCGAGGTCGACCTCGCGGAGCTGCGGCACCTCCTCGGCGAACTGCCGCTCGCGCTCCTGCGCCCAGACGGAGAGGAAGTCCTCCTCCTCGAACGGGCCGCAGCGCGAGGTCAGGGCGGCCGCCGTCAGCTGCACGACGCGCGCGAGCCCGGCCCGGTCCACCGGGACGAGCGTGTTCCCGAAGTCGAAGGTCACCGCGCCGACCCCGGCCAGGCGTGTCATCCGTCAGCGCGCCACGCTCGACGGACAGATCTCGCGGAAGGCGCAGTACTGGCAGGCGAGGAAGTCCGGCCGCGCGCCGTACTCGCGTGCGCGGATCCCGGCCGCCGCCTCGCGGATGCGGGCGCGCGCCTTGTCGAGTCGCCTTGGCTCGACCTCGGCCCGGCCGATGAGCCCCGACTCGAGGAAGTGGAGCTGCACGGCGTCCGGCAGCCGGCCGGTCTGGGCCTCGTAGGCCATCGCGTAGATCTGGAGCTGGAGCGACTCCCGGGCGCGCTGGCGGGCACGCGCGGGGTCGCGCACGTCGCTCGACTTGTAGTCGGTGATCGTGACCCGCTCGGCGAGCGCGAGCGGCAGCGTCGGCGTGACGATGTCGGCGTGCGGAGCGGGTGGCGGCATCGTGTCGGCCGTGGCCTTCCCGAGACCGGAGGATGGCACGGCGGCGGGTACGCCGGCGGGCACGGCCGCCGACCCGGACCCGGTCACGCGCGGCTCAATGTCGACCCGATCCCAGCGTCCGCGGATGCGGTCGCCCTCGAGCATGAACGTGAACTCGCGCTCCACGTAGGCCGGCACGACCGCGTCGGGACGCAGCTGGTCCTCCCGGAACCGGGCAAGGGCACGGCGCCCCGCCTCGAGCCGAGCCTCCTCGTGCTCGCGGGAGAGGAAGCCCTCGTTCGTCCAGGCTCGCTCGAACGCCTGGTACAGCTCCTCGTCGGTCAGCACGTGGCCGCGGGCCTGACCCCGGTGGAACTCCTGCACGGCCGCGTGCAGGGCGGCGCCGTAGATGATGGCGTGGTGGGGCGCGAGTGGAACCCGCAGCACGTGGGCGTACTTGTACTTGAGCGGGCAGGTGAGGTAGTCGTCGATCGCGTAGAAGCTGAGCGTCAGCGGCCCTTCGACCGGCAGCCGCTCGGCGGGGGCGGGCGCGGCCGGCGCCTCGAAGGTCCCGAGCTTCTCGAGCGGTGACGCGGCCACCACGCCGACCCCCGTGCGGGCCGCACCCGAGGGGAGATCGAGCGCCTCGAGCACGAAGGGGGAGACGCGCCTGGCGCGGCCACCGCCGTAGTCGGCCGCGTAGGTGAGGAGCAGCTCGTCGCGGGCGCGCGTCATCCCGACGTAGAAGAGGCGTCGCTCCTCCTGCATGGCAAAGTCGCCGCTGGGCAGCGTCTCGCGCACGAGCTCGAGCGGGAGCTGGAGCGGCTCGCGTCGGTCGGTCGCCGGGAAGCGACCGGCGACGAGCCCGACCAGGTAGACCACCGGGAACTCGAGCCCCTTGGCCTTGTGGACGGTCAGCACCGAGACCGCGTCGGCGTCGGGATCGATGTCCGCGGTCGGCGGGTCGTCGCCGGCCTGGATCAGCGTCTGGAGATGACGCGCCACGAACGGCACCCGGTCGTCGGCAAGGAGCGCGGACTGGGCCCGGATGATGTCGAAGAAGCGCGCCACGTTCTGGACAGCCTCCTCGGCCCCCACCGTCTCGGCGGCGGCGTAGCGGGCCAGGAGTCCGGAATCGCGCAGGAACGCATAGAGCACCTCGCCGGCGGGGCGCTGGTGCGACAGCTCGACGTAGCCCTTCAGGTCGGCCACGAGCCGCTGGATCGCGGTCCGGGTCGCTCCGCCGATACGCAGCAGGCCCGGCTGGCCGACGAGATCGTCCAGGGTTTCCCACAGCGAGCGATTGCGACGCCGGGCGAGGTTGACCACGGCCGTCCAGTCGGCCCCACCCAGCCCGTACACCTCGGAGGTGGCCAGCGCGTAGCAGTCGGTGCTCGAGGTCAGGTCGGCCACCACGCGCAGGAACGCCAGCAGCAGCCGGACCTCGGGTCGTGAATACAGCCCGGACGTCCCGCTGAAGCGCCACGGGATCCCGGCCAGGTTCAGGCTCCGGATGAACGGATCGGCGGCGGCATTGGCCCGCACCAGCACGGCATGGTCCCTGGGCCGTGCACCGCCGGCGATGCGCCGCCCGATGTCGGCGGCGACCCAGTCGGCTTCCTCGCCACCGGCCGCGAAGGCCTCGAGCCGCACCGGCGCAGGAGCCGCCTGCGAGCGTTCCGGCTGGAGCCGCTTGACGATCCCCTCGCGGACCTCGAGGCGGTCCGGATCGTTGAAACGGATCAGCCGGTAGCCGGCATCGAGGATCGGCTGGAGCGAGCGGTAGTTGCGTCGCAGCACGATCGTGGCCGCTCGTCGATAGCGGGCCCGGAAGTCGAGGATGTTGCTGATCGCCGCCCCCCGGAACTTGTAGATGGACTGGTCGTCGTCACCGACGACGGTCACGTTCCGGTGCCGCTCGGCCAGCAGGGCCACCAGCTCCGACTGGGCGCGGTTGGTGTCCTGGAACTCGTCGACGAGGATGTAGCGGTAGCGCGCCTGGAGCGCGGCCCGGGCGCTCGGCGATTCGCGCAGGAGGCGCAGGGCGAGCGCGACCTGGTCGCCGAAGTCGACGAACCCGCCGCTGGCGAGGAGATCCTGGTAGCGCGCGAACGCGCGGGCCAGCTCGAGCTGCCGCCGCGCCTCCTCCCTGAGCGTGTCCGCCGCATCGCGGTCCTCCTCCGACGCAACCTCGCCGGCGGCGCTCGCGGCCTCGGCCGCCCGTCGCGAGAGCTCCTCGGCATAGGCGAGGTAGGCAGCCGGGCTCACGTCCTCGTCCTTGCAGCGGCTGAACAGCGTCGCCAGCGCCGCGAGGAACCGGGTCGGATCGCCGAGCGGGCGGTACTCGTCGAGCTCGAAGTCGAACAGCCGCTCTCGCAACAGGATCACCGTCTCCGGGCGCGACAGCACCCGCGGCTCGGTCGGCAGACCAAGCTCGAGGGCGAACTCCCGGATGATCCGATCCCCAAAGGCATGGAAGGTCGAGATGGCGGCATCGGTGTATCCGTAGGGCACGAGCTGATCGACCCGGACCTGCATCTCCTCGGCGGCCTTGTCGGTGAAGGTGAGCGCGAGGATCTCGGACGGCCTGGCACGCTTGCCCGCGATCAGCCAGGCGATGCGCCGGGTGATGACCTGGGTCTTGCCCGTGCCCGCCCCGGCCACAACGAGCAGGGGGCCGTCGCCGTGGGTCACGGCGCGTCGCTGCTCCGCGTTGAGACCGTCCAGCAGGGTACCGAGGCCGCTGTCGTCGATGTCGCTCGGCACGGCCTCCCCGGCCGCGGGCTGATGCCAGACCGGCAGCTGATCCAGGGGTGCCGGCTCGCGGGCGCTGCGTCTCGAGCTCACGAGAGGGAGCTCCGTGCGAGTGGAACGATCGTCGGTGACCACGTCGGGATGATTGCCCGACCCGATGTCACCTCGGCTGTCACTGCGAGGCTCGTCCCTCGGGCGGGCGAGCCGTCTTCGCGAGGCGCACGGCCTCGCTCTCCTCTTCGCTCAGCGCCAGGTCCGTCACGCCGCGTACGAGCGACTTGGCGTAGATCCGCGTGCCGGAGCGAGCATGGAGGCTGCTCAGGATGACGCCGTCGTCGTCCGCATCGAGGACCGCGATCGCGAAGCTCTGGTTGCTGCCCGTGTCCTCGAACGGGTTGAAGCGGACGAGCCCGAGCCGCTGCAACGCGCGTCTGCCCTTGACCTCGAGGGTGGTCGTGCGGCCCTCCAGCTCGACGACCTCGCGGCCCACGCTGTCCATGCGGTCGAGGGTCTGGCGCAGCACGGTCTCGAGGCTGTCCCCCTCGCGGCCGCGCGTCAGACCCGCGAGACGGCGCTCGAGCCGCCCGAGCCGGCGGGCCAGCAGCAGGATCGCGACGAGGGCCAGGCCGAGCAGCGCGGCGAGGACGACGGTGATCGGTCCGAGCGCGGACTCGACGGCGGCATTGAGATCGATGGCGGGGATCCTCCTGTGCGTCGATCGCGAGTCTAGCAAGCACGGGCTCCGACGGCCCGCACCGTCGACGGCGGGTGGGGTGCTATCCTCTGGCGTCGATCACCCCAACACACGGAGGCACCCTCCCAGCATGGCGAAGCGATCGCGAGGCACGCGTCCGGGCCAGCGCCGCCCCACCCAGCGCACGGCCAAGCCGGCGTCAGCCCGGCCTGTGTCCGCCTCGCCGGCCACCGTCACCGCGGCCGCGGTCGGTCTCACCGCAGCCGAGGAGGCCCGGGCGGCCGAGCTCGAGGCCCAGATCGTGGCCCAGGACACCGGAGCTGACGCCTCGGCCCAGCAGCGCCGACGGCCCGGGCGGGCCGACCGACCGGTGCGCACGACCGCGGGGCTGGCGGCGGCGGCCGCGAACGAGTATGCGTACGTGAGTCGCGACCTGCGTCGCTTCCTGCTGCTGGCCGCGCTCCTGTTCGTCGCCCTGTTCGTGATCTGGGGCGTGGCCCTGTTGACCGGGATCGTCTCCTTCTAGACGCCTCCGGCGCACCGCGGGCCGCTGCGGCGGTCGCGCTCCATCCGGGCGATGCGGTCCGCCCGGCCGTGGGACGCGCTAGGATCGCGGCGATGCCACCGCGACGCCAGGGTGCCCGCCCCGAGCCACTCTTCCGCCCGCCCGCCGGCCAGCAGCCGCTGGCGGCCCGGATGCGGCCGCGGACGCTCGAGGAGTTCGAGGGGCAGACCCACCTCGTCGGCGAGCATGGCCCGCTGCGCCGGTCCGTCGCGCGCGGTCGCCTCGCCTCGATCCTGCTCTGGGGACCCCCGGGCACCGGGAAGACGAGCCTGGCCCGCCTCCTGGCCGAGGCGGTTGGTGCGGAGTTCGCCACGCTGTCGGCGGTGATGAGCGGCGTGGCCGAGGTCCGCTCGCTGATCGCGGAGGCCCAGGAGCGCGGGGCGACGGGCGGGCGGCGCACGGTGCTCTTCATCGACGAGATCCACCGCTTCAACAAGGCGCAGCAGGACGCGCTCCTGCCCCACGTCGAGGACGGGACGGTGACGCTGATCGGCGCCACGACGGAGAACCCCTACTTCGAGGTCAACGCAGCCCTGCTTTCCCGTTTGCGAGTCTGGCGGCTCGAGCCGCTGACCGATGACGAGGTGGCCGTGATCGTCCGGCGCGCCCTCGCGGACACGGAGCGCGGGCTGGCCGGCACGCTCGGCCCGGATGGCGGGGTGAGCCTCGTCGATGACGCCTTCGAGCATCTCGTCTCGATCGCGGGCGGCGATGCGCGCCAGGCGCTCAACGTGCTCGAGGGCGCCGTCGCGCTGGCCGAGGAGCAGGCCGTCCGCGACGAGGAGGGCCGCGTTCGTCCAGCGCTGGCCGACGTCGAGGCCGCGGCCCAGCAGCGCGTGCTCGCCTACGACCGGGCCGGCGACGGCCACTACGACACCGCGTCGGCCCTGATCAAGAGCCTGCGCGGCAACGACCCCGACGCCGCGGTCTACTGGCTCGCGGCGATGGTCGCCGCCGGCGAGGATCCACGGTTCATCGCGCGGCGGCTGATCATCAGCGCGTCCGAGGACGTCGGCAATGCCGATCCGCGGGCGCTGCAGGTGGCCGTGGCCGCGGCGCAGGCGCTCGACTGGGTGGGCTTCCCCGAAGCCCAGTACGCGCTGGCCCAGGCCGCGACCTACATCGCGACGGCGCCCAAGTCCAACCGGGCAGGCCTGGCCTACTGGGCGGCGGCGGCCGACGTGGCGGAGCACGGCTCGCTCCCGGTGCCGCTCCATCTTCGCAACGCGGCCCATCGCGCGATGCGCCACCACGGGATCGGCGTCGGCTACCGCTACCCGCACGACTACGCCGGCGCAGATGTCGACCAGCAGCACCTGCCGGACGCGCTCGCCGAGCGCCGCTACTACCAGCCGACGGACCAGGGCTACGAATCCACGATCGCGACGCGCATGGCCGGCCGCGAGGCGGCCCGCGCCGAGGCCCGCGAGGCCGGCCGCACGCCCAAAGCCACCACCCGCGGCCCGGACGTCGACGCGATGTCGGCTGCCGGGCGCATCCAGCGAACGCGCGAGGACAGCCGTCGCCGGCTCGCCGAGACCGAGCGCCGGGACGCGGGCGACTAGCTGGCCCACTCTCCCAGGCGGCGCAAGGCCGCGCGGGCAGCTCAGTCAGCCTGAGCCACCAAGGGACCGGCCGCAGACAGCACCGCGCCCGGCGAGGTAGCACCGAGCGCGGCGGACGCGACAGTATCGTGGTGCGCCGGCTCATAGGACGTCCTATGCGCCGCGCTGGCGGCTGTTCGTCCAGCCGGGTAGGATCGCGTCCTCCGGGGCGCCCGACCCGCGACAACCACGCAGACAGTGCAGCGCGCCTCTGCCGCTGCAGGGAGATCGTCGTGAACCGCTTCGAGCCGAACCTCCGCATCCCAGGTCCCACTGCCCTGCCGCCGAGCGTCCGCGAGGCCGGCGGTCGGCAGATGATGAACCACCGGGGGCCGGAGTTCGCGGCCCTGCTGGGCCGGGTGACGTCGGGGATGCAGCCCTTCTTCGGGACGGCCAGCGACCTGGTCGTGCTCACCTGCGCCGGAACCGGCGGGCTCGAGGCCGCGGTCGTCAACACGCTCTCGCCGGGCGACCCGGTCCTCTCGGTGACCGTCGGTGTCTTTGGTGACCGCTTTGCCAAGATCGCCGAGGCGTACGGTGCCGACGTCACCCGGCTCTCGGTGGAATGGGGCGGCGCGGCCGAGCCGGACGCGATCCGCGAGACGCTCCGTGCCCGGGCGGACTACCGGGCGGTCCTGCTGACCCACAACGAGACGTCGACCGGGGTGACCAACCCCATCGCGGCCATCGCGGCCATCGTGCGCGAGATGGCGCCCGAGGCGCTCATCCTGGTGGATGCGATCTCGGCCCTGGGAGCCGTCCCGTTCGCGATGGACGCCTGGGGACTCGACCTGGTCGTCACCGGCTCGCAGAAGGCATGGATGTCGGCGCCCGGGCTTGCCATGGTGGCCGCGAACGAGCGCGCCTGGGCGGCCATGGAGACCGCGCGCATGCCGCGCGTCTACCTCGATCTGCTCGAGCATCGCAAGTCCGCGGTCAACGGCCAGACACCCTGGACGCCCGCCGTCGCGGTGCTGTACCAGGTCGACGAGGGGCTCCGGCTGATGGCCGCTGAGACGCCCGCCGGCGTCTTCGCGCGTCATGCCGCCTGCGCCGCGGCCACCCGGGCCGGCCTCACCGAGCTGGGCTTCGAGCTGTTCGCGGACCGGCGCTTTGCCTCCGACACCGTGACGGCCGCCCGCGTGCCCGAGGGTCTCGACTGGAAGACGTTCAACGGCGAGATCAAGGCACGCAGCGTCGTGCTGGCCGGCGGCCAGGGGCGGCTCAAGGGTCAGATCTTCCGGGTGGGCCATCTCGGCTCGGTCACCCTCGAAGAGATCCTCGGCGCGCTCGCCGTGCTCGAGGAGGTGTCGCTGGGAGCCGGTCGGTCGGTCGTGCCGGGTGGCGCCGTGGCAGCCGCCCAGCGGGCGGCCCTCGACGTGCTTCGCGCTGCTCGCGCGGCGCCGGTGCCGGCATGAGGATCCTCGTCGCCGAGCCGATCGCCCATGAGGGTCTCGAGCAGCTTCGTGCCGCTCACGTCATCGACGAGCGGGTCGGTCTCTCGCCCGAGGAGTACCGCGCCATCCTGCCCGAGTACGACGCCCTGGTCGTACGCAGCCAGGTCAAGGTCGACGCCGCGATGATCGAGGCCGGTGAGCGGCTGGTGGTGATCGGGCGGGCCGGGGTGGGTGTCGACAACGTCGACCTCGAGGCTGCCACGCGAGCCGGGATCACCGTCGTCAACGCTCCGACCGGCAACACGATCGCCGCCGCCGAGCACACGCTGGCGCTGCTCTTCTCGCTGGCCCGGCGAGTTGCCGCCGCCGACGCATCGGTCCGGCGCGGCGAGTGGAAGCGCAGCCAGTTCACCGGCGTGGAGCTGCGTGGCAAGACGATGGGCGTCATCGGCCTCGGCAAGATCGGCCAGGCCGTTGCGTCCCGTGCCCGCGCGATGGAGATCTCGGTCATCGCCTGCGACCCGTACCTCACCGTGGACCAGGCCGCCATGCTCGGGGTCGAGCTCGTGGACCTCGACGTCCTGCTCGCCCGGGCCGACGTGGTGACGATCCACGTCCCGATGAGCCGCGCCACGCGCGGGCTGATCGGCGCCCAGGAGCTCGACCGGATGAAGCCCGGCGCGTTCCTGCTCAACGTCGCTCGCGGCGGAGTCGTCGACGAAGCGGCCGTGGCGGCCGCACTGGCGGATGGACGTCTCGGCGGGGCGGCCTTCGACGTCTTCGAGACCGAGCCCCCGACGGGATCGCCGCTGCTCGACGCCCCCAACACCGTCCTGACACCGCACCTGGGCGCCTCGACCGCCGAGGCGCAGGTGCTGGTGGCCGAGGAGGTGGCCGCGCAGGTGCTCGATGTGCTCGATGGGCGGCCGGCCCGCTACGCGGTCAACGCTCCCCTGCTGAGCCCCGAGATGGCCCGGGCGATCGCCCCGTACCTTTCCCTGGCGGAGAGCATCGGGCGGTTCTTCGCGCAGTTCTGCCGGACGGGGATCTCGCGCCTCACGCTCGAGATCGGCGGCGAGCTGGCAGAGCACGACACCGCGCCGCTGACCGCCGCCGTCCTGCGCGGGATCCTCGAGACGACCACCACCGAGCGGGTCAACCTCGTCAACGCGGCAACGCTGGCGCGGAGCCGCGGCATCGCGGTGGTCGAGAGCCGCACCCCCGAGGCCGGGGCGTACAGCTCGCTGCTGTCGGTCGCCGGCGATGCCGATGGCGTCCGGACCGCGGTGGCCGGCACGATCGCCAACGGCGAGTCGCGCATCGTCCGGCTCAACGACTACTGGGTCGACATGGCGCCGTCACCGGCGATGCTTGTCACGAGGCACCAGGACCGGCCGGGCATGATCGGCCGGATCGGGTCGCTGCTCGGGCAGGCCGACGTGAACATCAGCGCCATGCACCTCGCCCGGCTGGCCCCTCGGGAGGAGGCCCTGATGGTGCTCGGTCTCGACGAGGAGGTCCCGGAGTCGGTCGCCGCGGCGATCGAGGCGCTCGACGACGTCCTGGACGTCTGGACCATCCGGCTGTGACTTCGTCGCCCGGCGCGGCGACGCGCGGCCCGGACCTGGAGATCCCGGCCGGGCTCGACGCGACGATCCTGCTGCTGCGCCACGGCGAGACCGAGTACATCGTCGACAACCGCTTCCAGGGCCAGCACGAGACACCACTCACCGAGCTCGGCAGGCGCCAGGCCATGCTCGCCGGTGCGCGCCTTGCCGACCCGGCGCGGCCGCCGGCCTTGCCGGTGCCGGGCGGCCCGCCGGCCGTGATCGTGCACTCGCCGCTGCGCCGCACGACCGAGACGGCCGAGCTCGTGCGCGACGCGCTGGCGGGCGCGGCCGACGCCTCAGAGCCGCCCGAGGCCGGCGCGACGTGGGTGCGCCCGGCTGACGGAGGTGCTCCCCAGCTCCGGCCCGACCAGGGCTTCCGCGAGATCGGCCAGGGCGCCTGGGAGGGGCTGCGCCAGGACGAGATCGTCTCCCGCTTCGGGAGCGAGCTGGCGGCCTGGCGCCGCGACCCCGTCCATGCCTGGGCTCCCGGAGGCGAGTCGATCGTGGCGGTGCAGGATCGCGCTGCGGCATCGCTCTCGACGCTTCTTGCCGAGCTGGCCGGCGGCCGCGAGCCGGGTTCGCTCGACCGGCCCCAGGTGCCCGGCTATGCGGGTGCGGGCCAGGCAGCAGGCGTCCCGTGGGCGGTCATCGTGGGCCACGACGGCGTGTTCAAGGTGGCCCTGCTGACGCTGCTCGGGCTCCCGCTCGAGCGCTTCTGGAGCTTCCCCTTTGCCCTGGCGGGCATCAGCGTGGCGGAGATCCGCGGCGGCCGGCCGGCACTGCGCGCCCACAACCTGGTCGACCATCTCGCGCCACTGGCCGACGCCAGCGCGGCCCGCGAGACCGAGGTGCGTCAGCGCCTCGGCGCGCTCTGATCCGACCAGGGTCTGGCGGGCGGCCGCAGGCCGCTCCCGGGCGCACCCGGACGCGCCGGGGGCCCTCGGGCTAGGACCGGCGCGATCGACGCCGCAGCAGGAGTCGCGGCAGCGCCAGCCGAACCCGCACGATCGCATCGCGGAGCCGCTGCAGCTCGCCCTCGTCGAGCTCGCGCCGGCCATAGACCGTCTCGACCCGGGCGTGGGCGACCGTCTGGATCTCGGGCCGAACCGAGGGAAGCGCATCACCCAGCGCAGCCGCGAACTCGTACGGCGTCTGGCTCGGACGCGGGCGGAACCCGAGCCGGGCCGCCATCCGCGCGATGCTGGGGTAGACGGCCTCCGGCTGCACCGGGCCGCGCGAGGTGCGCCGGTAGGCGAAGGCGATGAAGAGGGCAACGATGGCAGCCAGCGCGATCGCGACCAGGACGAGCGGCCCACTCACCGACCCTGGCCCCGGCGTGACACCGCCGCTCGAAGGCGGGTTGACCCGCAGCGGGTCGAGCTCGTTGTCGTCGGACCGAGACGCCCGAGGGGTCGGTGCCGCGGAGGCAACGGGCTGGCCCTCCGGGATCGGCTCGGCACGGCTCACGCTGCCACCAGTAGGGTCGAAGGCCACCCAGCCGTAGCCTGGGAAGTAGGCCTCGACCCAGGCGTGCGAATCGCTCCAGCGGATCGTCTCGGTCCCGTCGGCGGTTCGCTGGCCGGGCAGGAATCCCTGCACCAGACGGGCGGGGATGCCGGCCTC
>Ga0316622_100002883_pt1 | contig 12093 bp, 9 predicted proteins | sample OWC_Aug_OW2_C1_D_FD_207646 | JGI IMG/M metagenome (GOLD analysis project Ga0316622, IMG submission 207646) | Wetland soil microbial communities from Old Woman Creek delta, Ohio, United States - OWC_Aug_OW2_C1_D5_C | ecosystem: Environmental > Terrestrial > Soil > Wetlands | place: USA: Ohio... | reverse complement strand
TTCCACCAACGGCCGGCCCCGGGTGAACCTGGGCGGCGAGGCCATCGCGGCAAAGGTCCATGCCCTGGGGGGCCTCATTGGCCCTGCCCATGCCTTCACCCCCTGGACCTCCCTCTATGCCTCCTTTGACCGCCTGGGAGACTGCTACGGGGCCGAGCCGGTCGATTTCCTGGAGCTGGGCCTCTCCGCCGACTCATCATATGGCGCGGGGATCAGCGAACTCCGGACCATCCCGTTCCTCACCAACTCGGATGCCCACAGCCCTTCGCCGGTCCGCCTGGGCCGGGAGTTCACCCGCCTCTCGGTGGGGGAGCTCACCAGCCGGGGTGTGCTCGATGCGGTGGGGAAGGGGGCTGTCGTCATGAACGCCGGCTTCTTCCCGGAAGAGGGGAAATACAACCGGACAGCCTGCACCCGGTGCTTCCGCGAGTATTCCCTTGAGGAGGCCGTGGCCCTGAGCTGGCGCTGCGCCGACGACCGGGGCCGGATCAAGAAGGGGGTCCGGGACCGGGCCCGGGAGCTCTCGGACGGCCCCCCCTCTGCCCGTCCACCCTACCTGCACCTGATCCCCCTTGGGGAGATCATCCAGCGGGTGCAGGGGACCTCATCCCCCCATACCAAGAAGTGCCGCAGTCTCTACGATCGGCTCATCGGGGCCTTCGGCACCGAGATTGCAGTCCTCGTCGATGTGCCGGTGGAGGAGATCCGAAAGGTCCACCCGGCCATTGCCGACGCGGTGGATGCCCTCCGGTCCGGGCGCCTGGTGCTCCACCCAGGCGGCGGGGGCAGGTACGGTTCCTTCTCCTTTCCCTGAATCCTGCCTCATCAGCCCTGTTCTCAGATCTCCAGGACCGATCCTCCTTCCTTTCCCGGATCTGTCAGGGCGGGGGGCGGGACCGGGTTCACGTCTGCCAGGCCGTCCATCAGGTGCTCCAGCCGGGGGCTGGAGAGAAGGCTCCGGAATGCCTCCAGCTCCTCGACCGTCCTGATGATCAGCCCCCGGCGTTTCATGCGGGTTCCCCGCGGTGTGACCGGGTTCACCTCCACTGCCAGTCTCTGCAGGCGGGCTCCCGAGGCAGGCATCCGGAGGATCCCGATCCCTGCCACCGTGGTCTGCATCCGTTCCCATCCGGTTCCCCCATCCAGGAACCGTTTCAGATCGTCCCCTGTGTTCATGCAAGGCGGCTCCTCTTCCCTCCTTCCCTAAAAAGCCGGGCCGTGTGGGGGATGTGAAAGTGGAGGTTCCAGAAAAGCCGGGTGAAACCGGGAGGGCGAAGCACTGTGGGATGAGGAAAGCCAGGTTCAACCAGACGGGTGTCCCACCGGTATGCATCGGAGACAGAAACGCCGGTTTCCTCAATCCTCATCGGGAGGGGGCACGCCCCCTCCCGGACCCTCCCGCATGAGGATAGACCGCCAGGTCGGTTCGTGAGACCTGTGGGATCACGGTTTCCCAATACGCCGAAACGGGGGGACGCCCACGCGGCGGGGGGGCGGAGCATCAGCGGAGCCCCCCTGGAGCGTCTCACTGAACATCTGCATATTCGAAGAAACACCCTAGGAGGGTGGCCAGTTCAGACGTTGCAGATCAATCATGACCATCTTCGGGTCCGACACCGTGGATCGGCCGCCTTCATATCCCGGCATGGTGGATATTCCAGTGAGCATGGGTAAGGCTGTACCTGGAGAGAAGGGGGATGGCGCCGGGGGCTACCGGAAGTCCCTCGGCCTTGTCGAGCTGGTCTCGCTGGGCGTGGGCGGGACCATCGGATCCGGTATCTTCGTGGTTCCGGCGATTGCTGCCGGCCTGCTTGGCTCCCTCTCGCTCCTCGCATGGGTCGTGGTCGCCGTCTCAGCCACCTGCGTCATGCTCTGCCTGGCCTGGACCTCGGAGGAGGCGCGGGGCACGGGCGCCTTCTCGGCCATCTTCCGGCGGGTCTACGGCCCATGGGCTTCGCTGGTCCTCGTACTCTGCTACCTGGTCTCCTCCCTCTTCGGCACCGCGACCATCGCTGCGGGCATTGGTCAGTACCTGGCGTACTTCGGGATTCCCTGGATCCTCCCTGCCGAGATCGGGATCATCCTTGTCCTCCTTGCCATCAACCTGCGGGGCATCCTCCTCTCCGGGAAGACCGAGATCGTCCTCACCCTCCTCAAGGTGGTGCCTCTCGTGGCCGTCATCCTGCTGCTCCTGCCGTTCATCACCTGGGAGCACTTTGTCCCCTCCGTCCCCTTCACCCTCCCGGCCTTTGCCGCGACGATGGTGATCGTGTACTGGCCGTTCACGGGTTTCGAGATCAGTGCCATCCCCGTTGAGGAGACCCGGGACCCGACCCTCATCACAAGGGCGCTCTTCCTTGTCATGGCCGTCGTGATCCTGATCTACCTGGGGCTGAACCTGGCCCTCATCGGGTCGGTGGGTTCCGGACCACTGGCCTCGTCGCCTGCACCCGTGGCAGAGGCCGCGTCCCTCGTCGTGCCCCTGTCCGGGCCCATCGTGGCCCTGGTGGGGATCATCGCCATGCTCTCGGCCATGAACGCATACATCATCGGCACCTCCCGGGTGGTCCAGAACCTGGCGGAAGGGCACGGTGTTGCGAGCCTCTCGGGCCTGGGAGGGCGTGGCACCCCGGTCCCGGCCCTGCTCCTGGCCTGCCTGGTACCGATCGTCTTCCTCTTTTTCTCCAACCGGTTCAGTATTCTGGCCGGGATTTCTGTGATCACGACCCTCATCCCGTACCTGGGCATCTGCATCGCCGCTGTACTCCTCCTCCGGAACATGAAGGCCCGCGTGGTGGCAGCCCTGGGCGGAGCAACCACGGTGCTCATCCTGGTGCTGGCCCTGATGATATGAGGGGATGCCCCAAGAGACGCCGCACCATCGGGGAGACGACCCGTCCCACCCTATCCTCATGGCGGGGTGGGTCCGGGAGGGGGCCCGGCGCCCCCTCCCGTCACAGATCCCGGGCAACAACCGAGTCAATGAAAGACGGGAAGGTTCTGGGAGGGAAGAAAAGAATCTCAGTCCGTGAGGAATACGGCAGCCGCGATGACCGTGGTCCACTTGCCGGTCTTCTCCCCCTGGGCGGACTGGCAGATGTGGGTGGTCCGGATGATCTTCCCGCTGGCCTTGTAGATCAGTTCGCGCTCCTCCCAGGCCTGGTCCGGGTCGAACTCGATCCCCAGGGTGGTGGCGAGCATGGTGGCTGCCAGGTCCTCGGCGTATTCCCCGGATTTCTCGTCAGTTTCCCCGTACGCATGGTGCTCCGACAGGTACCCGTACTCCTCGTTGGCCTTGGGGCGGGCGAGGCCGATGGCGGCGGAGATGAGCCGGTTCGGCTCGTTCGTCTCGTTCCGGGCCATGACACAGTAGGCGATCTGGCCGGGCTGGAGCTCCTTCAGGCCATCCTCAGACGATATCTGGCGGCAGTTGGGGGGGAAGATGCTGGAGACGTGCACCAGGTTGCATTTCTCGATCCCTGCCTTCCGGAGGGCCAGTTCGAACGAGGCAAGCTTGTCTTTATTGATTCCGACACCTTTGGTGAAGAATATCCTCGTCGGGACGATCATTATCCATTCTTTTTTCGCTCCCACGATTTTAAACATATGGATCCCGAAGAGGAGAGGTTTAACCGGGCCGAATCCTTGCCTGTTCACGGGGAAGGGGACTGCTGCGCCCTTCGCCCGCCGGCCGGATGTACCCACCCCGGGCTGCGGAGCCAATATGAGGGCCGGGTGCACACGTGATACCCGGAGGTTGTGGGTGTGACAGAGATCGGAAGTGCGGTAAGGAACGGGCGGGAGGAACTGTCGCGGGGCATGGACGCGCTTTCCGGGGCGCTGCAGCATCCGGAGACCGCGTACCATCTGCCCATCGCCTTTGCCCTGACCGGTATCGCGGTGCATGATGCCGGGGGGGCACGGGAAGCCTACGTCAAGGCGGCCAATCACCCCCTAGTGGCAGCAGAGGCCCTGCGGGCAGCCCGGATCACGGCTCAGGGGCCTGACCCTGCACCCTTCACCGGCTTTATTCCGGATACCGTGATCCGGAAACTGGGTTACACGCTCGTGGACGGTTCCATCCTGGGCCTGGCACTCCTCACGGGGACCCCGGAGAGCCCGGATGCCGCCGCCGCCATCGCCCGGGAGCTGCAGGAGAAGTACATGCTCACCTTCCTGGCCGGCCCTGTCATACCCGTCCTGCAGAAAGCGGGTGTGAAGGTGGGCCTGGACTACCGGCTGGTACCGCTGGGCCCCACTCCCGATGCCGGGGTCCACTTCGCCGATATCCTGGCGCGGGTGGCCATGATGTTCGGCGGGGTTACTCCGGGGGATGCGGGGAGGCTCATCGCCTACGCGAAGGAGCGCGCTCGGGCCTTTGTGGTGGCCTTCCCCGGCCTCTCGGAGACGGAGGTTGCGTTCACGGATTCCCTCCGGGACCTGGGCATCCCGATCCTCACCACGGGGGGGTACGAGGACGGGGAATGGGTACCTCTCACCGTGGAAGAGGCCGTCAGCCGTGGCATGGAGCTGCGCAACATCAGGGTGAAGGTCACCGCCATCCCCATCCCCATGGCCTGCTCACCGGCCTTCGAAGGGAAGAGCATCCGGAAGGAGGAGATGCAGGTGGAGTTCGGGGGCGGGCGTTCCCCCGCCTTCGAGCTCCTCCGGATGAGACCGCCGGGCGAGGTGAAGGACGGCCTCATCCGGGTCATCGGCCCCGAGGTGGAGGAGATGAAGCCGGGATCGGCGGTGCCCCTGGGGATCCTGGTGGAGGTGGCCGGCGCGCGGATGCGGAAGGACTTCGAGCCAGTGCTGGAGAGAAAAATCCACAACTTTGTCAACTACGGCGAAGGGACCTGGCACGTGGCCCAGCGGAACCTGATCTGGGTCAGGCTCGCGAAGGACGCGGTGGCAAAGGGCCTCAGGATGGAGCACCTGGGGAAGCTGATCCAGGCCAAGTTCCGGATAGATTTCCCTGACCTCCTGGATGCCGTCCAGGTGACGATCTTCACCGACCGGGAGAAGGTCCTCTCCGCTGAAAAGGAGGCCGAGGTGGTATACCGGGAGCGGGACGACCGGGTGATGGGGATGAAGGACGGGGACGCGGATATCTTCTACTCCTGCATCCTCTGCCAGACCTTTGCCCCGAACCATGTCTGCATCATCACCCCCCAGCGCCCTGCCCTCTGCGGGGCCATCTCCTGGCTGGATGGGAAGATCGCGTATGAGATCGCACCGGCAGGCGCGAACCAGCCGGTGGCGAAGGGCCGGGCCATCGACGCCCAGAAGGGCGAGTTCGAGGGAGTGAACGAGTTCGTCCGGAAGGCCTCCCACGGCGAGGTGAGCCGGTGCAACCTCTACGGGATCATGGAGTACCCCATGACCTGCTGCGGCTGCTTCGAGTGCGTGGCGGCGGTGCTTCCCGAGGTGAACGGGATCATGGTGGTGAACCGGGAGTACACCGGGGATACCCCCATGGGGATGACCTTCTCCACCCTGGCCGGAACCATCGGCGGGGGGGCCCAGACACCGGGTTTTGCCGGGATCAGCAAGGGCTACATCCTCTCGGAGCGGTTCCTCCAGGCGGAGGGTGGGATCGGCAGGCTGGTCTGGATGCCAAGGATCCTGAAGGAGGAGCTGGGTGACCGGCTGAAGGCACGCCTGGCGGCCGCCGGCCTCGCGGACCTCTTCGAAAAGATCGGCGACGAGGAGACAGCGCCGACGCTCGAGCGGCTGGTGGAGTTTCTCTCTCTCCACGAACACCCGGCCCTGTCCATGAGCCCGCTGGTGTGAGGAGGTCTCGATGGCGGAAACGGGCGAGTGGACCGGGACCATCGGCCGGGTGATCCTGGGGGCAACGAAAGACGAGGGTGGTACCCGGTCGGTCCGGTACTGCATCGGGGGATCCCGGGACCTCCCGTTCCTGCCGGGCGAGGATCCCTGCGGGAGACGCCCCCTGATCGCCCTTGAGATCTGCGATGATCCGGCCTTCTGGCCGGCGGTGGTGAAGGAGCATATCGGCCCTCTCGCCGGTGATCCGGCGGCATGGGCCCGGGAGGCAGAGAGGAGCTTCGGCGCCGACCTGGTCCGGCTCCACCTCACCTCCACCCACCGGCGCCAGGCACCCGGCCTGGAGGTGCTGGGACAGACCGTGGAGGCCGTGCTCGCGGCCACCACCCTCCCCCTGATCATCGAGGGCTCTGATGATCCAGCCCTGGACAGCGAGGTCTTCCGCCGCTGTGGCGAGGCCGGGGCCGGGGAGCGGCTCCTCCTGGGAACGGCTGAGGCGGACCGGTACCGGTCCATTGCCGCCGCGGCCCTTGCCTACGGCCACGCGGTGATCGCCCAGTCACCGATCGATATCAACCTGGCCAAGCAGCTGAACATCCTGCTCCGTGAGATCGGCGTCCCCGCGGACCGGATCGTCATCGACCCCTATACCGGCGCCCTGGGCTACGGCTTCGAGTACTCCTACTCGGTGATGGAGCGGATCCGGTACGCAGCCCTGAAAGGGGATACGGACCTGGCCATGCCCGTCCTCTCGGCGGCACCCGATTCCCTGACAGTGAAGGAGGTGCGGGATGCCGCGCCATCGGAGCGCCAGGAGCGGGCCCTCTCATGGGAGTTCCAAGCCGCCTTCCCGTCGGCGATTGCCGGTGCAGACATCGTATGCGTCCGGCACCCCCTCTCGGTGAAGCGGCTCAGGGACGCCTGCCGCGCCCTCGTTCCCGGCGGGAACGGAACAGCGGCCCGGGGAGGCAGGTGAGGGGAGACTATGGCACTGAAAGCCCTGGACATCTACAAGCTCCTGCCCAAGAAGAACTGCAAGGAGTGCGGTTTTCCCACCTGCCTGACCTTTGCCATGAAGCTGGCCTCGGGAAAGGCCGATCCCGACGCCTGCCCGTACCTGGACGAGGCAACGAAGGAGCTGCTGAAAGGGGCGACCCGGCCACCCATCCGCCGGGTGAAGATAGGCGTGGGCGAGCGGTCCTTTGCCGTTGGGGAGGAGATCGTGTTGTTCCGGCACGACAAGTCCTTTGTCCACCCGCCGGGGATCCTGTTCCAGGTCTCGGACCGGCAGACGGACGAGGAGATCCGGGCCGTGGCCTCCCGGGTGAAGGACGAGGTCTTCCCCCGCGTTGGCGAGCTCCTCCGTGTGAACGGGATCGCCATCCGGAACGATTCCGGTTCCCCGGATACCTTCGGTAAGGCCATCCGGGTGGTGGAGGAGACAGCGGAGTTCCCCGAGGTGCTGATCGCGACATCACCTGCATCCCTGGAAGCGGCTCTGGCCGAGTGCGGCAACTACCGGCCCCTTCTCCATGCCGCCACCGCGGAGAACCATGAGGCTATGTGCGCGCTGGCGAAACGGTTCGGGGCTCCGCTGGTCGTACGGGCCCGGGGGATCGATGCCCTGAGGGACCTGGCAGGGAAGTGCGAGGCGGCAGGCGTCCGGGACCTGGTGCTGGACCCGGATCCCGAAACTTCGGGCGAGTTCCTGGAGGCCGCAACGGCCATCCGGCGCATGGCCCTAGCCCGCACGGCTCCGGAGCTCGGCTACCCGGTGTTTCTGGATGCCACCGTCCCGGGCCGGGAGGAGGCCACCCTCTCCCTGGGTATCCTGAAGTACGCCTCGGTAATGGTCACCACCCCACGGGAGCCGGCATCCCTCCTTCCTGCCCTCACCCTCCGGCAGAACATCTACACCGATCCCCAGAAACCGATCCAGATGACTCCGGGGATCTACAGGGTGGGGAATCCCGGGCGGGGCGATCCGCTGCTCCTCACCGTGAACTTCTCCCTCACCTACTTCACGGTCCTCGGGTACCTGGAGTCCTCCCGGATCCCCTGCTTCCTGCTGCTCGTGGACACGGAGGGGTTCTCGGTCCTCACCGCGGTGGCATCGGGGAAGCTGAACGAGAACCTGATCCGGGACTCGCTCCAGCGGTTCGGCGTGGAGGCCGAGACCGGCCACCGGACCCTGGTCCTGCCCGGTTACGCGGCCCCGCTGTCCGGAAGGGTGGAGGAGGCCACCGGCTGGAAGGTGCTGGTGGGCCCCCGGGACGCAGCGGAGGTGCCGGAGTTCCTTGAGCAGGCATGGAGGAAGGACGCAACCGGCGGGAGCCCGGGACCTGCCTCCGGCCCATGAGGGACGAAAAGGCATTACGGCAGGAGGGCCCACCCTCCCTCATGAAGGGTGAGTCCCGAGCAGCCCCGGACCTTCCCCGCAGGGCCTCCCGAAGGACCCGGAGCCAGCCATGCCGTCCGTAACATTCCTCCCCTCGTACCGGAAGATCGCCGTTGATCCGGGCACCACCATCCTGGCCGCCGCCCAGAAGGCCGGGATCCAGATGAATGTGGTCTGCGGCGGGCAGGGCAAGTGCGGGAAATGCGTCGTGTACCTGAAGTCCGGCCTCACCACCTTTGACCGGGAGAAGTACGGCCGGTACTTCACGGCAGGGGAACTGGAGAACGGCGCCTGCCTGGCCTGCCAGACCACCGTCGACGGTGATGTCCAGGTGCTGATCCCGGAGTCCACCCTGATCCAGGAGCAGAAGATCCTTGTCGAGTCCCTGGGGATCGGGACGGAGCTCTACCCCTCTGTCTGGAAGTATGCCCTCGAGCTCCTTCCCCCCTCCCTGGAGGATCCCTCGCCGGACCTGACCCGCCTCCTGTGGGGAATCCAGAAGAAAGGGGGGCCAGTGGCCGAGAAGATCTACGCCCCCCTGGAGGTCCTCCGGTCCATCCCGGCGGTGCTCCGGGACTCCGGCTGGAAGGTGACGGCAACGGTGGCGCTGGTCCCCGGCGGGTACCGGCTCATCAACGTGGAGAAGGGCGACACCTCCCGCTTCCTCTATGGTGCGGCGGTGGACCTGGGGACCACCACAGTTGTCGTCTACCTCCGGTCCCTGGTGGACGGGAAGGTGCTCTCCGTTGCCTCCAACTACAACCGCCAGATCAGCTGCGGCGAGGATATCCTCTCCCGGGTGAACTTTGCCCGGAAGGGCGGCCTGGACCGGCTGCAGCAGCTGGCCGCCGAGAGCATCGATACGGCCCTCACGGAAGCGGCGAACACTGCCGGGATCGACCGGGAGGAGATCTACGAGGTGGTCATCTCGGGGAACACGGTGATGACCCACATCCTGATGGGGATCGACCCGGCCTACATGATAGAGGAGCCCTATGTGCCGGTGGTCCGCCGCTACCTGACCGCCTCGGCCCACCGCCTGGGTATCGGCGTCAATGCCAACGCCGGCCTCTTCGTCTTCCCCGCCGTCTCGGACTTCATCGGCGGGGACGTGGTGGCCGACATCCTGGCGGCGGGCATGGCCGAGCGGGAGGAGGTCTCCCTCCTCATCGACATCGGCACGAACTTCGAGGTGGTGCTGGGCAACCGGGAGTGGATGTTCTCCTGCGCCGGCGCGGCGGGCCCGGCCCTCGAAGGGGGCGAGGTGCTCTTCGGCATGCGGGCCAACCCCGGCGCCATCGAGCGGATCTCCCTGGACCTGGATACCCTCGACCCCACCTACGAAACGATCAACCGGGTGAAGCCCCGGGGGATCTGCGGTTCCGGGCTCATCGACCTGATCGCGGACCTCCTCAGGGCCTGTGTCATCGACCGCACCGGCCGGATCAACACGGCCATCCATTCACCCCGAATCCGGGAGGGCGCCCACTTCCCGGAGTTCGTTGTGGCCTGGGCTAAGGAGACGGCGATAGGGAAGGACATCGTGATCACCGAGAACGATGTGAAGAGCCTGATCATGTCCAAGGCATCGATCCTGGCCGCCTGCTTCACCCTGATGAACCAGGCCGGGATCCGGCGGGATGAGATCGGGACCATCTCCTTCTCCGGGGCCTTCGGGAACTACCTGAACAAGGAGCATGCCATCCTCATCGGCCTGATCCCCGAGGTGCCCATCGGGAACATCCGGAACATAGGGAACGGCGCCGTGGAGGGGGCCAACATCGCGCTCGTGAACCGGAAGAAGCGGAAGATCGTGGACGAGATCGCACGGAAGATCGCCTACATCGAGCTGAACGCCGAGCCCTCCTTCATGGACGAGTACACCCGGGCCACCTTCCTGCCCCACACGGACCTCTCCCTCTTCCCCCGCGTGGAGAAGCTCCTGGACGCCTGCCGGATCCGGAGGGGCTGACCTGTGGCCGGCTGGATCGCCCCGCCGTCGACACTGGCCACCGGCGTGGGCGCCCTTCCCCACCGGGATCCTGTCGCCGCCTGCGATGCGGTGCTCCGGATCTTCCCCGAGTTCCCCTTCGTCCCCACCCTTCCCAACCGGGGCCAGCAGGAGCAGATCGTGATCATGGACTCGGAGCCGCTGCCCGGCCGGGTCGTTGCTGGGGGAAAGCTCACCGTGGACCGGGAACAGGACCTGTCGGCGGCGATGGAACAGATCTACCTGGACTACCTGGAGAAGGATGCGGCCCGGTACGGCCCTTCCCCCGCGTATGCCTCCGGGTTCCACGAGATGATGGGGCGCCGGCTCCCCTCGGCCCGGTACCTGAAGTGCCAGGTGACGGGCCCGGTCACCTTCGGCATGCAGGTGGTGGACCGGGACCGGAAACCCATCGCCTACGACCCCCAGTATGCCGACATCCTACCCAAGATGATCGGGCTCAGGGCGCGGTACTGCGAGCAGGAGATGCGGAGGCGGATGGGTGTCGCGGAGACGCTCGTTGTTCTGAACGAGCCCTATCTGGCCACCCTGGGCTCGTCCGTCGTGCCCGTGGACCCTGCGTGGGTCCGGTCCGGGTGGGAGGAGATGGCCGCCGTGGTGGACGGAGGCCTGGGTATCCACTGCTGCGCCAATACCGACTGGGGGTTCGTTCTCTCGCTGGACCCGTCGGTCCTCTCCCTGGACGCCTACGGCACGGGGCGGGAGGTGCTCCTCTACCTGGACCAGATCACCGCGTACCTGGAACGCGGGGGGGTCATTGCCTGGGGAATCGTGCCGGCCGAGGCGGCCACGTTCGCCAGTGAGACCCTGGAATCCCTGCTCGGGCGGTTCCGGGCGATCCGCGACACGGTCACCGCCAGGATGGACCCGGATGTCTTTGACAGACACTCTCTCATCACCCCCACCTGCGGGATTCAGGGGGCGGACGAGGCCACGGCGGTCCGGATCATGGAGGTGGCGGCGGCCATTGCCGCCCGGGTGCGGGGAGGGGACTGATGGGGGGGCCCTGCCGCATCGCCGTTACGGGAAAGGGCGGCACCGGCAAGACCACCATCGCCTCGCTCCTGGCCGCCTCCCTCATCTCGGCCGGCAGCCAGCCCATCCTCACCGTGGACGCAGATCCCAACGCCAACCTTCACGAGGCGCTGGGGCTCGCCGTGGCAGAGACCCTGGGGTCCATGCGGGAGGAGGCCTTCACCCGGGCCATCCCCCCGGGCATGTCCCGCACGGCCTTCCTGGCGATGCGGTTCCGGCAGGTGCTTGTCGAGTCCGACGGCCTGGACCTGATCGCCATGGGCCGCCCCGAGGGCACGGGCTGCTACTGCTTTGCGAACAACCTCCTCTCGGAGGCCATGGAGACCCTCCAGCGGGACTACCGGCTCGTGATCATCGACTCAGAGGCAGGGATGGAGCATATCAGCCGGGGCACCATCGGCAGGCCCGATCTGATCCTGGTGGTCACCGATCCCGGCATGCGGGGGATGCGGACCGCCACCCGGATCCGGGAGATCGCCGTCTCCCTGGGCCTGGATCCCGCCACTATGCACCTGGTCATCAACCGTGACAGGGGCATCCCGGCCACCGATGGTTCCCTGCCCCTCCCGCTCCTGGCCCGGATCCCCGAGGACCCGGCGGTGCAGGAGGCGGACCTGGAGGGGCGGCCCCTCGTATCCATCCCGCCATCGTCGCCATCGCGGCGCGCGGTAGCAGAACTCGCTGGGAAGATTCTCGCGATCTGCGGCGGGAAGCGGGAGGGCTGAAACGCCCCCGCGGCCCCGGATGCGGTATCCGCCCACCACACCGTGTCGGTGGAATCCATTCGCGCGTGTACTGCTGAGACGCTCTCGGGGGCTCCGCTGAGGCTCCTCCCCCGCCGCGTGGGCACCCCCCG
>Ga0316622_100002880_pt1 | contig 12095 bp, 3 predicted proteins | sample OWC_Aug_OW2_C1_D_FD_207646 | JGI IMG/M metagenome (GOLD analysis project Ga0316622, IMG submission 207646) | Wetland soil microbial communities from Old Woman Creek delta, Ohio, United States - OWC_Aug_OW2_C1_D5_C | ecosystem: Environmental > Terrestrial > Soil > Wetlands | place: USA: Ohio... | reverse complement strand
CGAGGCCCTCCGCGGTGATGGCGTCCTCCTCGTCGGTGAGCTCCTCCCCGGCCTCGCCCTCCTCGGGCAGCTCCTCCCCCTCGCCCTCGCCGTTGGCGGGGAGCTCCTCGATGCCGCCCACGCCCACGACCACGGCCGTCTCGTCTATCTCGACCCACCCCTCGGCGTGCTCGCCCGTGGCCTGGCGGCTCGCCTCGTCGTAGGCCTCCTGGTCCCACAGCTCCACGCCGTTGGCGAGCTCGGGGTCGATGCCGTCCACGTACAGGTCCAGCTCCTCGGCCGAGAAGTCGTCGGGCTCGGTGTCGAGCAGCTCGAACGTGAGGCTCTGCCTGCCGCCCACGCCGATGCGCGCTATGTGCCACCCGAGCAGGTCGGGCGCGTGCACCCTCGGCCTGGGGTCGACCGCCCCGAGCTGGTACATGCTCTCGAACCTGGAGTAGAGCGTGAAGGACTTGGCCGCCCGCGTGTAGTTGGTGACCTCGATGCTCACCTGGTGGCGGTGCCCCCTCTCGTCGTACTTGACGTCGCCGTGCAGCAGCACCATGTTCATTATCTTCGCGACGATCGGCTCGATGGCCGGCACCGGGCGGTCGAGTATCTGGGCCGACTTCTGCGCGATGAGGGGCAGAAGCTGCCTGATGAGGTCCTCCTTGTCCTTCATGCGCGAGAGCCGCTCCTTCTTCTTGACGTGCCGCTGGAGCATGCGGCCGATGTCCTTGAGGACCTTGTCGACCTCGACGAGTATCTCGGGGTCGTCGGCGATGGCCTCCTTGGACTCGCTCGTGAACGGCACCTTGACCGACGCGACGTGCACCAGCAGTATCATCGGGCCGTGCGGGATGCCCTGCCCGCCGCGCTGGTCGAGCCCGTAGCGCTTCCAGTTGACGCCCTCGATGGCGTGCGTGATGGCGCAGCCGCCCTGCTGGTAGAGCAGGGGCACGCGGTTGGCGAACCGGAGTATCTGCACGGGCTCCTCGGGGTTGAGGTCGCCGCCGTAGGCGAGGCCGGCCTCGATCTGGAACGGCGAGCCCGTCGTGACCGAGGGCGGTCGCGTCTCGGTGACTATCAAGTCGGCCTTGGTCTCCTTCCGCAACCCCTTGCGGATGAGGAGCGGGCCGATGGGCGAGAGGCAGTCAGTGGACGGTGCCATTATCTTGACCTGCTGGAAGGCCCGGATGACGCGCTCGCACTGGTCGGTGGACATGTCCGAGGGGCGCATGTCCTCGTCCACGTACGCGGCCACGAGCACCTCCTTGGCCACCCTCGGGGAGACTCGCGAGAACTCCCTCTGGAGGAAGCTCACGGCGCGGTGCTCCTGGGTGGCCTTGGCCATCTTGAACAGCTGGCCCAGCATCAATCCGAGGGGGTGGGGCTGTATCTCCACGGCGGCCTTGGGCAGCCTGTCCGTCGCGCGGTGGAAGGTCACCACGCGCCCGTCGGGCTCCTTGAACACGACCTGGGCGTGCGGGTTGACGATGGCCACGTCGCGAAGGTACTCGAACACCGACTGCTTGCCCCGCTGGTAGCGGCCGACGAGCCAGCACTCGAACCGGATGCCGTGCTCCTTCTCGTCCCAGAGCACGACCTCGTCGCGCAGCACGTCGGGCCGGTTGGTCTTGGTGTCGAGCCGCAGCTCGACCTCGTGCGGGGGCTGGTCGGGGCCTATCTTGGAGCGCACGACGCTCGCGCGGCCGGTGGTGAGCTGCGAGTACATGACCACGGCCGAGATGCCGATGCCCTGCTGGCCGCGACTCTGGCGTATGGCGTGGAACCGCGAGCCGTAGAGGAGGCGGGCGAACACGTTGGGTATCTGCTGCCGGACGATGCCAGGGCCGTTGTCCTCGATGGTGATGTGGTAGATGCCCCGCTTCTTGTCCGTCTCGTCGACCGTGACGAGGATGTCGGGCAGCACGGCCGCCTCCTCGCACGCGTCCAGGGAGTTGTCGACGGCCTCCTTGACGGCCGTCAGGATGGCGCGCGTCGGAGAATCGAAGCCCAGGAGCTGCTTGTTGCGCTCGAAGAACTCCGAGACGGATATCTCCTTCTGCTTCTTGGCAAGCTCCTCTGCGATCGGCACGACCGGCCCGGCCATACCCATCCCTCCTGGCCAGCTCGCTCCCCATCGCGCTTCCGGTTCTTTAACGTTTCTGGCCTGCGCCGGCGTCCCGCGCGCGATGGGGCCGGGGTGAGCGCAAATGAAAGGTTTTAAAGCCCCACGGCCTTTCAAGCTCCCAGTCATCCGAGACGGGGGAGCACCATGGAGGAGCATCAAAAGGAGCTTGCGCTAGCGCTTTTCATCGTGGCCGTCGGGATCGTCGCGGCCGTGTCGCTCGCCGTGGCCATGGCGGACAGTGCATCCGCCTACGAGGTCTACACAGACAACGAGCAGGCTACCTCCGCGAGGTGGCTCAACCAGACGACGGACTCCCACGGGCCCGTCGCCGTGTGGAAGAGGCAGACCGGGACCAACCAGGACTGGTGGCGGTTCAACGCCACCGCTGGTCAGGTCGTCGAGATAAACTACCGCAAGTACACGCAGGAGCCCAACATCGGCCTGCCTGGCTACACCTTCTACGTCAAGTACGAGGTGCTCGGGCCCTTCTCATCGACCACCCAGGTCTATAGCTACGAGACCACGGCCCCGGGCGGGGGAGGTCAGACCACGGACCGGCACCGGCGCGACAGCTATGCCTTCACCGTCCCGGACAACGTTCCCTCGAACGGCAACTATTTCCTGCGCGTGTACGTGGATCCCCCCCAGCAGAACCCCTACAGGGACTGGGCCTTCTACTGGCTCAACGTGACCGTCTCACCGAGGATCCCCCTGGACGCCGCTGGGTCCTACGACGGCTACATGGAGGTGCGGTCGAACCAGTCCGTCGACTTCAACTGCTTCGACAGGTTCACCATCACCCTCGATGCCGACGGGGACTCGGGCGACTTCGTGCGCGCGCACCTCAACCGCAACGTCGCGGGCGACCACGTGTGGGTCGAGGCGTACGAGGTGCTCAGGTTCGGCAGCACCACTGACGCCGACTTCATGCTCAACCGGTCGCAGTCGAACACCGGCACGGACATCGACATCTTCTTCACGGCCGACCACCCAGGCGTCTATGAGATCCGTGTCCTGCGCGATTTCTGGGACCCCGGCGTATGCCGCTACCACCTCGACCTCACCGTCAGCCAACGCGCGCTCGACGGCGACGACGTGCCCGCGAACGGCACGTACGTGCCCAAGGCCATGACGCTCAAGAGGCAGTCCATAGAGATGGGCCTGAACGTCCACGAGTGGTACCGCGTGCAGCTGCTCGCGGGGGACACGACGTTCAAAGTCACGGTCGAGATAGACGACCCCGCGGGCATCGACGGCCACGGCTACGCGCTGGTCGTTCACAACGCGGCGGGATTCGTGATGTGGTCCGCCACCAACAGGGAGTCGTCCGGCCAGGGCTACGCCTACAGGTCCAGGATCGAGCTCCCGCCCACGGGCACGACGACCATCTTCGACATCGACGTCATCTACTACGTCCGGTTCAGCGTGGACCTGGGCATCTCGTCGGCGTCCTTCTCCTCGCTGCTGTCCATGTACAACGTGACGTTCTCCCTCACCAACCGCGCGCCCGTGCTCGAGACGCCCTTCGAGCCATCCTACGAGTGGGACGAGGACACAGACCTCGACATCGAGCTCGACTCGCACTTCAGCGACCCCGACGGCGACGCCATCCAGTACACGCTGTTCAACAAGACGATCGGCTGGCTCTACGACGTGGCCTCCCTCAGCTACGACGGGTGGCTCAACGTCACCCCGCCCGCGGACTGGTCCGGCGAGGTCTGGTGGAGGCTGCGCGCCTCGGACCCGAACCCCCCGAACGAGCTGCACAACCTCTACATCGACTTCAAGTTCCGGGTGCGGGAGGTCTCCGACATGCCCCGGTCCAACGGCTCTGTCTCGCTCACCTGCGACGAGGAGGGCTCGGCCTCCGCTGAGCTGAGGAGGCTGTTCTACGACATCGACCCTGGCGCGGGCGGTGTGCTCACCTTCGCCTACGAAGACGATGGCCAGACCTCGGTCGATGTCGCTCTGGACAGCGCGACCGGGGCGCTCACCCTCGCGCCCCTGCCGGACGTCGCGGGCACGTTCAACTTCACCTTCCACGTGACGGACGTGCTCGAGGTCCCAGTGTCAGGCACAGTCACGCTCGTGGTGAGGGCGCAGAACGACGCGCCGCGCATCGTCTCTCCCATACCTGCGGTGAGCATGCTCGAGGGATCGGTGCTCCGCGAGGTCGACGTGGGTGGCAACTTCATGGACGCGGACGGGGACGCCCTGACCTACACCATCAAGTTCCCGCGCGAGCTCGAGGACGTCGTCAACGTGTACAACCGCAACAACGTCATCTCCGAGCCCGTCCTCGTCATCGAGCTGCTCGACGACGACTGGTACGGCGCGTTCGTGGTCAACGTCACCGTCAAGGACCCGTCCCAGACCTTCATCGCCCAGGACTTCACGGTCCTTGTCGAGAACTCCCCCGACAGGCCCACGGCCGAGTGGGTGCCGCAGGGCAACCCGCCCGACATCGACGAGGGGGCGCGGCTGGACTTCACCATCACCATCTACGATGCGGACGCGCCCGAGCAGGGGCTGCACACATACAGATGGTCCATCGACGGCTCCGAGGTCGTCGGGCTCAACATGTCCAACCTCACCTACCGCGCGTCCTTCCAGGACGCCGGGGCCCACACCGTGAGGGTCGAGGTCACCGACCCCGAGGGCCTCTCGCTCGAATCGTCGCCGGAATGGACGTTCCGGGTCCGCGACATCAACCGCGCGCCGAGCGTCAAGATCACGCCGCCCAGCGTCACCAACCTGACGAACGAGGACGTTGTCACCCTGACCGCGGAGCTGAGCGACCCGGACCAGGACACGCTCCAGGTCAACTGGTACCTGGTGGGCGAGCTCGACGACGAGCTGCTGGGGACCGGCGCCACCATCCAGACCAAGCTCCCCGCGGGCCGGCAGGTCATCGAGGTCGAGGTCAACGACGGCAAGGGCGGCACGAAGAGGGACAGCTACACGGTCTTCATCTCCAAGGTCGAGGAGGACGGTGGCGGGGCAGCTGGCCTGCTACTCCCCATCATCCTCGTCGTCGTGCTGGTGGTCGTCGTCGCGGTCGCCCTCGTCGTGATGCGCGGTCGCAAGAGGAGGGCCCAGGAGGCGGCCGCGGCCAAGGCGCGCATCGACGCCCTCGCCAAGGCGAATGCCGAGCCGAAGGACTTCGGCGACTACGAGGAGATACACCGCTGAAGCGCCGCACCATCCAGAAAGGTTGATATCCCCCCGCGGCCCTAGCATGGCCGTCCCACTGGTGGGACGCGCCGGAGGGCCACAACATGAGAATGGCGCGCGCCATAGCCATCGTCGGTGCCGTGCTCGGTTGCATCGCCGCCACGTCACTGCTGGCCGCATCCGCAACCGCTGACAACGACAGGCCCGAGACGGCGCAGCTGCTCGAGGGCCACAACTACCTCACAGCCTACCTCAACGCCTCCGACGACACCAAGCAGTACTGGTACAAGCTCGAGCTCGAGCGCGGCGAGGAGCTGTTCATCTACTTCTACGGCACTGGCGAGCCCTACCACCGGTGCCGCATGCTCTACAGCCTACTGGGGCCGGATTCGTACGCCGACTCGGCCTACATCCACGGCGAGTACTGGTACCGTGATCGGCAGCAGAACAACGACTTCTCCGACCTCTGGGACTGGATCTGCCCCGACAACGGCACCTACTACCTCCACTTCTTCGCCATCGGGGGCGCGGTCGGCGACTTCCACTGCAACGTCTCCATGGACACGCCGTCCGTCATCTACCGCTTCGCGCACGACTCCGGCACGGTCTGGTGGTGGAACGTCACCGACCTCAACAAGTACGACATCTGGAAGATATGGCTCGAGGCCACGCCCTCGGAGGTGGAGGGCGTCGAGGTCACGCTCGCCTGGACGGGCGACAAGAACCTGGACCTCGAGGCGCTCGACCTCGTGGACGACTTCGAGGCCAACCAGCTCAACTTCTCGCACTCCTACTCCTACGACCGCACGGAGGTCGTCCGCTTCACCCCGTCCTACACGGGCTGGTACTACATCCGCATCAACTACAACACCTGGTGGGACGTGGAGCCCTACGACATCACCACGCGGGAGTACTCCGCCCCCAACGACGGCGACAACGATCCCGCGAACGCGACCCTCGTGGTCAGGACCGGCGTCTTCCAGGGGCGCATCGAGGCCTCGCGCGACATGCACGACTGGTACTCGTTCGAGCTCAACGAGGGCGACCTGCTGGGGGTGTCCGCCCAGCTCTACGACCCCAACCATCCCGCCAACAACGGCGACACGCGCAACTTCTACAACGGGTTCGAGATCCAGGTCTACGACCCCTACATGCGCCGCGTGAACAACGGCGCCGACACCAACTACGCCTACCCCGTCTACGACACCAACATCAACAACCTGGACATGAGGTCCTCGGACATCACCGTCGCGGGCATCTACAGCGTGCGCATCAGCTACTCGTGGAGCTACGGCTGGTACTACGACCCGGCCAACACGACCGGCCACATCATCGCCTTCTGCGACTACTCGCTGCAGATAACCATCCCGAACAAGCCCGCGCGCATCAACGCCACCGCGCTCGAGGACGTGCTCATGCTGGAGGACACCACCTGGTGGGAGGACTATGCGGGGTCCAACAGGTCCTGGCTCGACCTCATCGACATCTTCGTGGACCCTGAGGGCGGGGAGCTCGCCTTCACGGCCGTCGGCGACCCCAACATCACCGCCAAGCTCACGGGCTCCAGGCTCACCCTGAGGCCCAGGGCGGACTGGTTCGGGGACGCCAACGTCACCCTCTTCGCCCTCGACGACTCCGGGAACCGCGTGCAGGCCGTCATCCGCGTGACGGTCGCGCCCGTCAACGACAGGCCCCGGGTCTCGACGGCGACGATGCAGCTGCCCTTCCTGGAGGACGACCCGTCGGCGGCCAACCGCACGCTCGACCTCCACGACCTGTTCTACGACATCGACCCGGGCGACGATGCCCTCCTGACGTTCGAGATGGTGGGCGGCTCGCGCCTCTCGGCCGTGTTCGAGGAGGGGACCGGCAACGTCACCCTCCTCGCTGGCAAGGACTTCAACGGCGAGCTCGACGTCACCTTCACCGCCCGGGACCCCCTGGGGCTCGCCGAGTCGGCGCGCGTGCACGTCGTCGTCGAGCCCGTCAACGACGCGCCCCTCCCCCGTGCCGAGGGGGTGGCCGTGTGGCAGCTCGACGAGGGCTTCATGATGGAGACGTTCGACGCGTCCACGCTGCTCTACGACCCGGACGGCGACAGCGGATTGCGATGGGTCGTGCGGTACGCGAGCGCGTCGGGGAGGGACAACCTCTCACTCGCCAACGAGGCCAAGGACCCGCTCAACCCGGTCATCGTCATCATGCCAGCGACCGGCGCGATCGACTGGTCCGGGACGGTCCGCATCGTCATCGACTGCGTCGACCCGGGCCGCCTCGCCGGCTCCCGGGAGGTGGACATCCGGGTGGCCAACACGCCGGACCCGCCGACCATCGTGGCCTACCAGCCCCTGGCCGGGCCCACGATCGCGGAGGGCGCCACGGCCACGTTCACCATCACCACCGTCGACGATCCCGACCCGGACAACGCCAACCTCACCTACACCTGGTCGCTCAGGCGCCAGGGCGAACCATCGAGGGAGGTCCAGAACGGCACATCCAGCTCCTACACGCTGGACACCGACCTCAGGTCCGAGGGGAGCTACATCGTGTCCGCCGTCGTCCACGACGCCACCGGCCTGGCCTGCCCGAGCCCCGTGGAGTGGGGGGTCACGGTCACCAAGACCAACCGGAGGCCCTCCGTGACCATCACCAAGCCCGTCGACAACGCGACCTTCAGGGAGGGCGAGTGGGTCGTGCTGGAGGCGTCTGGCACGGACCCTGACGAGGAGGACGTCGGCGGCATCCGCTACGAGTGGTACGACGGGGAGGTGCTCCTGGGCTCCGGGGGCCGGTGGTCCATAAAGAACCTCAAGCCCGGCGACCACGTCATAACCGCGGTCATCACGGACCCCCTCGGCGACACGGGCGAGGCGACCATCAACATCAAGGTCAAGAGGGCGGACGAGGGGCCCGGCCCGGGCGCCGTCGCCGCCGTGGTCGCGCTCGCCACCGTCGCGGCCCTCGCCACCGCCGCGCCCGGGCGGCGCCGCTGACCGCCACCCCTGGTCGCGGCTCCTAAGGCGAAGCCTTATTAAGGGGACGGCCAATTGGTCCGTTACGGAACCTGGCCCCCAGAATGCTCCAGTATGGGTGTGTGAAGCCCCCTGGAACCCCATGGGGGGAAGGGCTGATAGGCAAGGAAGTGGGACGATGAAGGTGTCGAAAACTACTCTATTGCTCCTCGCGGCGCTGGGCCTGTTCGTGCTCGTCGGCGCCGCCATGGCGACCGCAGACCCCGGCAACGAGGACTGGCAGACCGCCACCGAGCTCTTCGACGGCGAGATCTCGGAGCACTCCGTGGCCGCTGGCAGCGGCGGCAACCCTGCCGACGAGGACTGGTACAAGGTCATGATGACCGAGGGCCAGATACTGCAGATAGGCATCATCTTCAACGCGGATAGCGGATGGCTCGTCGTCAACGTCTTCGGCCCCAATGTCATCACCGAGACCATCTTCGGCGATGGCAACAACCAGGACCAGGTGACCGCCCAGGAGGCCGACCTGTTCATATGCGCCAACGGCACCTACTTCATCCGTGTGTACGTCTACGACGGCGATGCGTGCCCTTACAGGATCTACTTGCGCGTGATCACCCCGCCCCCACTGTCGTCCGGAGTGCAGGTCTCCAATCCAAACCCCCTCTGGGGCGGCATCATCAGCTCCATGTGGTACCGCATCTGGCTCAAGGGCGGCAACGAGACCGTGGACCAGGCCGAGGCCCAGATGACCTGGACCGGCCCCACCAACACCCACATCATCGTCTACGACCGCAAGTGCCGTCAAGCGCTCGGTATCCTCAACTACTCATGGTCCCGCAGCCAGGACCATGCCGAGGACTGCCGATGGGCCGCCTCGTACACCGGCTACTACTACATCCGCGTGTTCACCACGACGCTCCACGATGATGCGAGCAAGGACGTCACGTTCCAGCTGCGCGCAACCATCCTTGGCACGTTCTATCGCACCGACGGCAACACCCGGGTGTCCGACGCCGTGCTCGTGCCGGTGCGCCAGACCTACCACGGCAAGATCAACCAGGCCTACGACACCCACGACTGGTACAAGTTCTACCTCAACAAAGGCGAGCTCATCTCGGTCAAGGCCACCATCACGGACGCGCACATGACTGAATATGGTGACTACTTCAATTTGACGCTCTACACCTGGAACGGCACCATCCTCATAGGCGGCCACAACGCGGGCACGACGGGCGCGCCCATCTCCGCCTGCTCCTTCACCCTCGGCCAGGCCCCGTACACAGGGCTCTACTACCTGTCGTTCTCGGCCTGGATAGGCTACTCGGGCGCCGGCCAGACCGACTTCACCAACGGCAAGCTCGTCAACAACTGCCGCTACGAGCTCGACGTGCTCGTGCCCAACCGCAGGGTATGGATAGTCGAGCCCCCGGGGGAGGTGCGCATGGACGAGGACTCTGAGGAGACCCTCAACCTCAACATCATCTTCCGGGACCCGGAGGGCGACGCGCTCATCTACGGCACCATCGGGGGCGGGACGAACTTCACGCTCTCGCTCTCGATATCGGAGGGCACGCTCACCATCCGCCCCAAGGAGAACTGGTACGGCACCGAGACGATCACCCTGTGGGCGCACGACGGCCGGCCCGAGCAGAAGAACTCGACGCTCATCACCATCGTCGTCAAGTCGGTGCCCGACCCGCCCGTCGTCAGGAGGGACGCGCCGACCATCGCCTACATCTGGGAGGACGAGATCAACACCACTGCGCTCAACCTCAACACCGTGTTCTCCGACGTCGACATCGAGGACACGTTCCTGGTGTTCTCGGCCGACCAGAACGAGCACGTCAACATCGAGCTCGAGCAGACCTCGGGCCGCGTCACGCTCTACGGCGCGCTCAACTACAACGGCGAGCAGGAGCTCACGTTCTACGCGGCCGACACATACAACTTCCGCGTGTCTCACTCCATCAAGGTCGTGGTCAGGCCCGTCAACGACGCCCCGATGGCCGTCGGAAAGATCGCCCGCCAGTCCATCGAGGAGGGCACCAAGTCCCACATCGATGTGCTCGACTTCTTCGAGGACATCGACGGCGACGCGCTCTACTACTACGCGGAGTGGGACCAGGAGGGCAAGATAGCCTTCGACAACCTCGACTCGAACCCGCAGAACTCATGGTTCGACATCTATCCGGAGGACCCGAACTTCTTCGGCTTCGTCCAGGTCGTGTTCGTCGTCTACGACCGCGACCCGCTCGACCCCGACTACGCCGACGAGCGGTACGATGCCAGGCAGTCGGCCATCTGGGAGGTCACGAACGTCAACGACCCGCCGCGCCTCGACGCGTGGACCCCGGACTACAACCCCGAGATACAGGAACTCGAGGAGCAGACCTTCACCATCGTCTCCATCTACGACGTCGACTCGACCACGTTCCGCTACAAGTGGTTCGTGGACGATGTCGAGCAGATCGAGTGGGCGGGCAGCTCCTACACCTACACCACGAGCTACGAGTCCTCGGGCACCTACCGCATCCGGTGCGAGGTCAAGGACAACCTGGGCGAGCCCGCCAACACCATGCCCGAGTGGACGCTCACGGTCCTTAACACGAACCGCGACCCATCGGTGAACCTCCGCACGCGCGACTCGACGGTCGGCGAGGGCGCGAAGATCGCGCTCCAGGCGGACGGCTACGACCAGGACGGCGACTCGCTGACCTACACCTGGTTCGAGGTCGATCCGTCCGGGCGCGAGCGCGAGGTGGGCCTGGGCGCGAACTTCCAGATGAAGCGCCCCCTGGCGGCCGGCGTCTACCGGTACAAGTGCCAGGTGGACGATGGCATCTCGAAGAAGTGGTCCGACGAGGTCCAGGTGACCGTCACCGCGAAGGAGTTCCCGGCGGTCCTGCCCGGCTTCGGCACCGTCGGCGCCGTGGCCGCCCTCGGGGCGGCGGTCGGGGCCGCGATGCTCGTGCGCCCCCGCAGGCGCTGACACGGACCCTGCGCAGGACCATGACGGACCGTGCGTCGGCCCGACGGTGACAGCGCAAGCGACGCGGAGCGCTTCCCCGCCCCCCCACCTGTTGGTCCCGCCGCCCACCGTTCACCGTGAGGTCAACCCTTCGAATGCTGTCGTAGAATGTATAAATACAGCTTGACGGCAGAGTAAAGGAGAGCCCGGTACGGGAGTTGAGGTCGGGGTCATTCCCCTCCCGTGGTGGCACGTGGCCAGCATCGATGAAGATGCGCCACCCCCCTGTGCTGGACAAGACGGTGAGAATGATGCGATGGTGTGATGCCTGTCGCCCAATGTCACGCGCGTGCGCGCGCGCGACGGTACTATGCGCGCTCGTCCTCGCGCTCGCGGCCGCGCTTGCGGCCGGGCTCGCCGCGGGCGCCTCCCACGAGGAGCCGGGGGACGGGACGTCCTCCTTCGGGGACGCGCTCGCGCTCTCGGACGGCGACACCTACGCGGGGCACCTCGACCGCGTCGGGGACAAGGCGGACTACTTCAGCCTCGTCGCCGCGCAGGGCACGGTCATCGACGTCCACGTCCTCGTCACGGGCCACGACGGGACCGCCGAGTGGACCGCGCCCCCCGTGAGGATGCCGCCCGCCCCCCCGAGCGCGCCCTACGCGTCGTGCATGCTCGAATGCTACCTCTGCGCGGGACCCAGCATGTCGCATGCGGTCGATGGCGCCTACAACTACTACTACATCCGCCACTACTGCCTGAGCGCCGTCGCTCCCGTCGCGGGCACAATCGCTTACTACATCGAGGTCGGCATCGACTGGCGGTGGACGCCCAACAACTACACCTGGGACTACTCGCT
>Ga0316622_100002879_pt1 | contig 12098 bp, 11 predicted proteins | sample OWC_Aug_OW2_C1_D_FD_207646 | JGI IMG/M metagenome (GOLD analysis project Ga0316622, IMG submission 207646) | Wetland soil microbial communities from Old Woman Creek delta, Ohio, United States - OWC_Aug_OW2_C1_D5_C | ecosystem: Environmental > Terrestrial > Soil > Wetlands | place: USA: Ohio... | reverse complement strand
TAATGGAGGTATAGCTCGCCCCGGTATCGAGAATAAACACGCCGACCGGTTCGCCGTTAATACGACCCGGGACCAACGCAGAACCGCCCCGTCGTTGTATCGGGATCTGAATGGTGGACGCACCGGGCTCCCCAAGGACTTCCAGGGCCTGTCTGGCCGACGCGGCAAATGACGACGCAGGCGCGACCTGCAAGATCTGCCGGTAGACGTGGGCTGAAGCGGCGGCATCGCCGAGCATACGGTACGATTCAGCCACATACCACCACCGCTGCGGATCGCGCGGCGCCTGTTCAGTTGACTGGATGAACTTTTCCAGCGCCCAACGATAGTGGCCGCCCTCGAAAAAGTTCACCCCCTCTTCAAAGGGCCCCGCCTGTGCCGCATGCACCGAAAACGTCAACACGAGAAAGATTGCTCCTACCGTGAATCTTCCCGGCCAGCTTGTGACCTTGCTGTTTCGTTTCAATTTGCCCTCCAGCGCCATTGCACGCACGTCAGGGTAACATCGGAGGCCAGACCGGGAAAGGCCTGGAGATTCGTTCCGGTGATCTGATCCGTTCCAGTGATCTTGTCGGGAAGGTATGGACCGACTATACTCTTCCGAACAAAGTCGTGGCGGCCGGTGAGCGCCCACCTGCCGGACGAGGACTCTGGGTGGACATCCAATTGGAAATCGGCTTGAAAAAGGCCATCGAGTGGATCGGCCAGCGTCGCCGAGACGATCCGTCGGCAGGCTTGGCGGCGCTCGTGGACGAAGCGTGTCGACGGTTCGATCTGAACCCCATTCAGGCAGACTTCCTCTACAGACATTTCACCCAAGGCTGAGCGCGCTTTCGGCTATTTCAGGACGGCCGGACGTTGCCCCCAGCCCTGGCGGCCTCGATTGCCTCGCGAACCGCCGGCAGCAAGAACACACCCTCCAGATCGAAATGGGCGAGACCCGTCGCAAGCAAGCGAGCCTTTTCTCGATATCCCAACGTCCGTTCGATGATAATCCGTCGTTGCCCCCGGAGGACGCACAGGCCGCCGCGGCCGGGTAACTCCTCGGTAGCCAGACTGGCGTAGCGGACCGGAATGTCGAGTTGGGCCGCCAACCCCTCCAGCCTGGAAAGCAACTCCTCAGGGTGCATGGTGCTCACCGCTCAAGCGGGCCGGAGGGCCTCAGCCATACGAATCGCGTCTCGCGTAGGTCCCACATCGTGCGTCCGCACCAGATGGGCCCCGTTGAGCACGGCCACCGTTGTAGCCGCCAAGGAACCGAACAGCCGCTCCGCGGGGTCCTGCCGGCCAAGGAGTTTTCCGACGAAGGACTTCCTCGAAAGCCCCACCAGGATCGGGCGGCCCAGCGGACGCAACTCGCCGATGCGGCGCACGATCTCGCAGTCCCACGCGTCCCACGACAGCGCGGCGTTGCGGAAGAAGCCGATGCCGGGGTCCAGAACGATGCGATCCCGCGGGAGACCGGCCGCATCGGAAATGGCCAGGCTTTGCTGGAGCAGAGTCCGCACGGTGGCGATGGGCTCTGCGGCCCCGTGTGATGCCTCCGACGCCATGAGGATCGCCCCCTGGGAGTGCAGTGCCGCCGCCTCGGCCATGGCCGGGTCATGGCGGAATCCGCTGACGTCGTTGATCACGGCGGCGCCGGCGTCCAGTGCCGCCACTGCCGGCCGAGATCGCTTGGTGTCCACGGAGATCGGCAGTGTGACAACCGACCGGAGGACGCCGATGGCCCAGATCAGACGCCGGATCTCCTCGGCTTCGCTCACGGCCGTCTCCAGATAGGGGGCGGTGGACATTGCCCCGACGTCGAGCATGTCCGCACCCTCGGCGACCATCTGTTCGCCCCGCTGCCGCAGGGCGCTTTCGTCGAATGCGACCGAGCCCTTGTAGAAAGACTCCGGGCTCACGTTGATCGCGCCGACAATGCAAACGGGATGTCCGTCGCCGACCTCGAGTCCCGCCAGATTTGCCTGCACGCCCATGCGCCCCCCCCGGTCGACATTCGTCTCGGTGCCGACGTTCCGTATTCGGGCGTTGCCCCGACCAAAGCGTAACGGCGTCAGGAGTCTTCGTCCTGACGCCGTTACAAGTCGATCATGTGCCGCCGACCTTTATGCCGACTTCTTCAACCCCGAAAAGGCCTGCAGGAAGTCGATGGGGAGCGGGAAGACGATGGTCGAGTTCTTCTCCGTTCCGATCTCGGTCAGCGTCTGAAGGTAGCGGAGCTGGATCGTGACCGGCTCCGAGGCGATGATCTTTGCCGCCTGTGCTAGCTTCTCGGAGGCCTGGAGTTCGCCTTCGGCGTGGATGATCTTGGCGCGCTTCTCGCGCTCGGCTTCGGCCTGTCGGGCCATGGCGCGCTGCATCTCCTGGGGCAGGTCGATGAACTTGACCTCCACCGCACTGACCTTGATCCCCCACGGCTCCGTGTGCTCGTCAATGATCCGCTGCAACTTCTGGTTGATCTTGTCTCGCTCCGAGAGCAGCTCGTCCAGCTCGGACTGGCCCAGGACGCTCCGCAGCGTCGTCTGCGCGATCTGTGAGGTCGCAAACAGATAGTCCTCGACCGCCACCACGGCCCGCTCGGGGTCCATCACCCGGAAGTAGATGACGGCGTTCACCTTCAGGGAGACGTTGTCCCGGGTGATGGTATCCTGGGACGGCACGTCCATGGCCACCGTGCGCAGGCTGATCTTCACCAACTTGTCGATAATCGGAATCAGCAAGAGAAGACCCGGACCGTTCCCAGTTCCGCCGGGGTTGAGTAGGGCCTTGGAGATCCGGCCCAGCCGAAAGACGACCCCCCGCTCGTACTCGCGCAGCACCTTGACGGAGCTGGACAGGATGTAGATCGCCAGAATGACGAGAAAGAGCACCGGGATGAACGTGAACGGTAGGATGTTGATCATTCCGACCTCCCTGGCGCGACGGTGCCGGAGGCGGCCATCGCGCGCTGGACCGGGACAACTCGCAATGTGAGCCCATCGATGTGCGTCACCCGGACGGACTCGCCAGGCTCCACGGGAATCTCGGACTCCGCGTTCCAGAGCTCTCCGCGCAGGAAGATCTGCCCCCGCGGCGCCAGCAGACTGCGGACGACGCCGACCTCGCCGACCAGCCCCTCGCGCCCGGTGGTCGTCTTGGACCAGAGGGCCCGGACTCCGGCGCCCACGATGAACATGAAGAAGGCGGCCACGGCAAGCGCGGTGATGATGATGGTCGTCAGCGGGATCCGCATGTCCGGGAGGGGGCTGTCGATGAGCATGACGGAGCCGATGATCATGGCCGCCAGGCCTCCCAGCGTCAGGACCCCGTGAGAGACCACCTTGATCTCGGCGACGAACATGAGGATCGCCAGCAGGATGAGGAGGACACCCGCGTAATTGATCGGGAGTTGCTGGAAGGCGTAAAGAGCTAGGATCAGGCTGATCCCGCCCAGGACGCCGGGCAGGACGGCGCCGGGCGTACTGAATTCGAAGTACAAGCCGGCCAGGCCCAGGAGCAGGAGTAGGTAGGCCACGGTCGGATCGGCGATAATCTTCAGGATCTTTTCGCGGAGATTCATCTCCCCGCGATTGACGGTCGCATCCTTGGTTTCCAGCTTGACCTTGCCGGCCGCCGTCGTGACGACTCGGCCATCCATCGCCCGGAGGAGGTCCTCGAGTTTTGGGCTCACGAAGTCGATGAGTTTGGTTTTTAGGGCCTCGGTTTCCGTCTTGGAGGTGGCCTTCCGAACCCATTCCTCGGCCAGGTCGATGGGCCGGCCGCGCTTTTCGGCGATCGTGCGCATGTAGGCCGCCGCATCATTGGTGACCTTCTTTTCCATCGTCTTGTCCATCTGGCCGCCCATGGCAACGGGCGCCGCTGCCCCGATGGCTGTTCCGGGCGCCATGGCCGCGATGTGGGCCGCCAGCGTGATGAAAGCCCCCGCGGACGCAGCCCGGGCGCCGCTGGGAGCCACATACACGACGACGGGTCGTTCGGCGGCCAGCATCTCCTTGATGATGGCCCGCATCGACGTATCCAGACCGCCCGGCGTGTCCAGTTCGATGACGAGCGCGGCAACCTTTTCCTTGTCGGCCTGCTTGATAGCGGAGACGATGTAGTCCGCGGCGCTGGAGGAGATGACGCCTTCCACCCGGATGACGTTGACCTGTGCGGACAGGGCGAACGCGGGCGTCAGGGCGAGGAGAATGGCCGCCAGCGCGAGGCGGGACCCCAGGCTAAAAATCACGGCGGGACGAATTGAGACGCGCATGGGACACCCCGGGTACTGACGACGCCTCCGAAGTTGTGCTTCAGTATACCATACCCAGGTGGCGCAAGATAGCCGGCGCGATATCGGAAAGGTCCCTGATGGTGGCGGCCAACTCGGCCGTCCCCCGTCCCCAGAGGAGCGTCGGGACCGGGTTCAGCGTGTGCCGCTTCGTGGAAAGGTCCTCGCAGTTGCCGTGGTCGCTGGTGAGCACGACCGCGTTCGCAGACAGGTCGAGATGGGCGAGAACGGCATCCAGCAAGCCCTCCAGATTCTCCAGCACCTCCACGGCACGCGTCATGTCCTGCGCATGGCCGGCCAGATCGGTCAGAAAGTGCTCGTACATGGTGAAGGCGTGGGCGCTTGCGATCCTCGCCAGGCGTGCGCCCGCCTCGTGGGGGGTGATCGGCGGCAGGTAACACCCGCGCTCGGGCAGCAGTCGGTTCGTGAAATCGTGAAACACCGCCTCGCCGCGGGCGAGGTCCTCCAGGGTCCGGAGACGCAGGCCCGCGTTGGTGACGGCAACAGTACTGACCGAAAGAAAGCGGGGCGGTTTCTCCAGAAAGCGCGGCGTGAAGGCGTTGGCGAACGTGGCGTCGCCACCGGCGGCCTTGACGCGGCCGAAGACGGACCGGCCGTCCAGGAGGGCCGCCAGGGACTTGGTGCAGTAGCCGTTGATGTGCCTCCCGACTGCGGCGGGCGCATTCACGCCCGCCAGGATAGAGGTCTGTCCCGTGGCGCTCTGCGGCAGACCGGGCACGCCCATGCACGCATCGGTTGGGACCAGTAGGCCGGCCGGGTCCGGCGCAGGCAAACCGCGCCCGAGCCGCAGCCGCCTCAGGCGAGCGCGGAAGAGGGGGTTCTTGTCGGGATCGGGTCCCCCCAATCCCACCCCGTCAACGAAGAGCAGCAGAACACCCATGACACTCCGAACGGGCTGGCAATTCGGCAACTTGGCAATTTGGCGACTAGGAAGAACCGCACCGCCGGCGGGAAAGGCCGCGACCCGACGTCCGCTGATCGCCTAATCGCCTAATCGCCCAATTGCCTCGTTGCCGAAAAAGTGGCGCAGATCGTCGCGATCGTTGGTGACGCGGCAGGGCGGAAGGCTCTCCAGAAAGGCCCGCCCGTACCCTTTGGTTAGGAGCCGTCCATCCAGGATGCACAGCGCGCCGCGATCTTGGCTGCTCCGGATCAGCCGCCCCAGCCCTTGCCGTAATGTGATGATGGCGGACGGCACCTGGTACTCCCAGAAGGGGTCGCTGCCCTGCTCTTGGAGGTATTCCAGCCGAGCCTCCAGGATCGGGTCCCCTGGAAATCCGAAGGGGAGCTTGTGGATGACGAGGCAGCTCAGCGCCTCCCCGACCACGTCCACGCCCTGCCAGAAGCTTCGAGTCGCTAATAGCACGGAGGCAACGTCCTGGCGGAAACGATCGAGCAGTTGCGTGCGCGGGGCCTCGCCCTGCACCATGAGCGGAAACGGGACGACGCCGTGGAGCAGACGGTGGGTCGTCTCCATCGCTTCGACACTGGTGAAAAGCACCAGAGCCCGGCCGGCGGTCAACTCCAGGATGGACGCGATCTCCGCCGCGGCCTGCTCCAGGAAGCCTCGCTCGCGCGGATCGGGCAGGTGGCGCGGAATATACAGGATCGCCTGCTCGCCGTAATCGAAGGGGGACGCGGCCTGGAACTCCCTCGCGCGCTCCACGCCCAGCCGGCGTCGGAGAAAATCGAATTGCCCGGCCGCGGACAGCGTGGCCGACGTGAGGACCACGGTTTCCGCGGAGTCCAGGATGGAGCGGCGAAACTCCGCCGACACATCCAGCGGCGACGTGCGCAGGACCAGGGCTCTGCCCCGGCGCTCGGACCACCGGACGAGAGGGCGCGGGTCCGGGGCGTCGGAGCCACCCGAAACCGGGCGCAGGAAGTCCCGAAGGATGCCGGCATGGTTGCCGGCGCGGCGCGCGCAGCCCAGGAGTCCTTCCGGCTTGCCCGGGAGCGCGTGAATGAGATCGTGCAGGAGCACGAGGTACTGGATCAACTGGCTTCCCGCGGAGCCGACGATTCCCCCCAACATCTCCTGGCGCAGGCGACGGGCGCCCTCGGAAAACTCGAAGCAGCGGAAGAAGCGGGCCGATGCCTCGGCCAGCCGCATGAGGTGTGTGGGAATCGTCGGGTCGCCGGCCGCCGCCCCTCGCCACTCTCGCTCGGCGTCCCGGACGAGATGCTCGATCCGAAGACTGCTGATCTCGGTGCCGAAGAAATCGGTGGCCACGTCCTCCAGCAGGTGCGCCTCGTCCAGGATCAGCGTCGCGTACGACGGGATGACCTGGAAGAGACTGCTGTCCCTCAGGGCGGCGTCGGCGAGGAGCAGGTGGTGGTTGACGATCAGGATGTCAGCCGCCGCCGCCTCCTGCCGCATGCGCGTGAGGAAGCAGGCGTCGTAGTCCTCGCAGGCAGTGCCCAGGCACGTCTCGGACCATGCGGCCACGTCGTCCCACAGTGGGTCCGCGTCGGAGAGAAAATCCAGCTCCGCGCGATCCCCCCGCACCGTCGCGCCCGACCACTTCTGGATCTTCACCAGCCGCTGACGCTCGGGCCGGGTGTGGGTCTCCGCGAGGGCGCGCCGCAGGCTCCGACGGCAGAGGTAATTCGCTCGCCCCTTCATGAGGCTGGCCACGAATCTCTTGGGGAGGGCGCGGGCAAGGAGGGGAATGTCTTTGAAGAACAGCTGCTCCTGGAGGGTCTTGGTCCCGGTGGCGACGACCGTCTTCTTGCCGGACAGGATGGCCGGGACGAGATAAGCGAGTGTCTTGCCGGTACCAGTGCCCGCCTCGGCCAGGAGGGTCTCGCCGGTGTCGATGGCCCGCTCGACCGCCTCGGCCATCTGGAGTTGTGCCGGGCGGTACTCGAAGTCCGGAATGGCGCCGGCAAAGATGCCCCGCGGGCCAAATAGCCAACCGAGGCCCGCCTGCGTTTCCCCGTGTTGGGATCGCGTCTTCGGCATTGGGAGCTATGGAACGTCGAGGTTCACGATGTCAAGGTCGGCGCCCGATCTCGTTTTGCGATCTCTGACCGACCGGCCGGCAGTCTTGCGGCTCGTGGCATGCCTAACGACCCTCGGCCTTCGCCTCGGCCCACAAGGCGTCCATTTCCTCCAGCGTCACCTGCCCGGGCGTTCGGCCGCGTCGAGCCAGCTCTTCTTCGATGTACTGGAAGCGGGCAATGAATCGAGCGATCGTCTTGCGCAACGCCTCTTCCGGGTTCACCGCGATGAAGCGGCCGAGGTTCACCAGCGAGAAGAGCAGATCACCCAGCTCCGCCTCCATCCGGTCCGGCCGCTCGCTCTCCATGGCGGCGCGCAGTTCACCGAGCTCCTCCTCGACTTTCCGGAAGACCTCGCGCGCCTCCTTCCAGTCGAAGCCCACCCTGGAGGCCTTCTCTTGAAGCCGATGGGCACGCAGGAGGGCCGGCAGTTCTCTTGGCACGCCATCCAGGAGCGAGGCGTGCCCCTTGGCGCTCACCCGCTCCGTCTTCTTGATCTGCTCCCAGTTGAAGAGCACCTCTTGCGCCGTGTCGGCCTGGACGTCGCCGAAGACGTGGGGGTGGCGGCGGACCAGCTTTTCCGAGATCGCTCGGACGACGTCCGAGATGCCGAAGAGCGATGCCTCCTCGGCCATGCGCGCGTGGAAGACGACCTGGAGCAGGACGTCGCCGAGCTCTTCGCAGAGCTTCCCCGCGTCGCCGTCGTCTATGGCTTCGAGGACCTCGTATGTCTCCTCGACGAAGTACGGCTTGATGCTCTCATGGGTCTGCTGCCGATCCCACGGACACCCGTTTTCTCCCCGGAGCCGGGCCATGATCCGGACCAGCTCTCCGAACAATTCGTTGACGGATTCAGCCACGGGAGGTCTCCCGGAAAAAGAAGGCGGTCAGCAATCAGCATTCAGCGCACGGCGTCACACTCCGTTCGCGTCCTGCGCGTGGCCCATCGGAGCACGCTGACCGCTCCAAACCGCCGCGCTACCTTACGAGTAAAGCCGGAAATCGGCAAGCGGAAATGGCGTTAGGCGCTGGGGTCCGCGGCTTGCAATGGTCCACCTTGACAGGGCGACCGGCCGCTGATAGCGTCCCGGTCCGATGCTCCCGAGCGCGGCGAGCGCGACGTCGGAATCGTCTGATGCTTCACTGGAGGGATGCGATGGGGGCCCAGCGGACCGACCGCGGTGACGACTTGCCTTCTCGAACCGGAATCGCCACGATTCTCGTCTCCGCTCCGAGTATCCCGGCGGCAATCTACGGCGCGATGCGAGAGGTCTTGACCAAAGGGTACAGGATCCGGACGCAGTACGACCGGAAGGACGCCCGCGGGGATTTCATTGACCCGCCCAGCCTGGATGTCAGCTCTGCGATCGAAATCCTCGATCCCTACGCCCAGCCACGATTCCCGAAGTCGAGCTGCGTAGAAATCGGCAAGTACATCGCCGAGACGTGCTGGGGCGTGAAGGATCATCGGATCCTGGACCAGGACGAGTTGAAGCAGCAGTTGGCCGCGGGAACCTTCGACGAGACGAAACACACATACTGGCCGTACACCTACCACCAGAGACTGTTTGCGTATCCGGCCTCGCACGGCCAGACCGTCAATCAGGTCGAGCGCATGCTGGCGAGGCTCGCGGAGGATCCGATAACCCGGCGCGCGACCGCGATCACCTTCGTTCCCGAGATCGACCAGTACATCAAGGGCGACCTCCCGTGTCTTCAGCGAATTGCCCTGCGATGCACGGAAGACGCGAACGGGGAGATGTACCTGCACATGCATACGCACTGGCGGTCGCGAGACCTGTTCAACGCTGCGGCCGACAACATCATCGCGATGACCTTCTGGCAGCGGGAGTGGGCGGACGCGCTTTCCGCGATGATGGGCAGAAAGGTGCGGGTCGGCCGCTACAAGGACTTCGCCGATTCGCTGCACATCTACGGACAGGTCCTCGAGAACGTCGACGTGGAGAAATTGGCGACGAAGTGGAACGCGCTTGCCGACGAAGAGCGAGGATATTCCAGCGAGGACGCGCGCGACCTGATGGTGATCCCGGATCTGGAGAAACTGCTGGCCGAGGACCCGCAGTGGCATTTCCCCCCGACAGCGAAAGAGAAGATCGCTACGGAGATCGAGCGGATGCGGCGCGGCGAATATCTCCCTTAACAGGTTACCGCAGCCTGTCAGAGTTGCCGCAGCAGGGTATCGGCGTCGCTCACCTCGAACTTCCCCGGTTGCTCGACGTTGAGGATTCGGACGACCCCATCCTCCACGAACATGGAGTATCGCCGCGACCGGATCCCCATACCGCGTGCGGACAGATCCATGTCAAGCCCGAGGGCTTTGGTGTAGGTCGCGCTTCCGTCCGCCAACATGCGGACCCTACCGGCGCACTTCTGCTCCTTTCCCCAGGCGTCCATCACGAACGCATCGTTGACGGCGACGCACCAGATCTCGTCCACCCGCTTGGCTTTGAACCTGTCGCTGTTGGCGACGTAGCCGGGGAGGTGCTTGGCCGAGCACGTCGGCGTGAAGGCGCCGGGAACACCGAAGATGACAATACGCTTGTTGCGGGCAAGTTCTGAAACCGTGAAGGTGTTGGGCCCGATCGTGCACCCGGGCGTCTCGGTCGCGATCATTTCAGTCAGAACGCCATCCGGTAATCTCTCTCCGATTGCGATGGTCACGGTCACCCTCCTCGATCTCTGCTGACGCGCGTTCAAAGCCAAACATTCCGATCACTCACCCTCACGATCATGCCGCTTCTCGAACTTCAGCATTAGTCTGACCTGGTTAGCGTCAAGACTCAAGGCTCTATTGGGGATGGATAGATCAATCTGCCTTCTTGTCATCCCCCGGGTTCTAGCGGTCAGGGTCCGGCGGGGAGGCGAAAATCGCCCCTTTCGTGTCTGAGTACGGTAACTATCCGAATAAGAAAGAGGGCGCAGTGCCTGAGCGTCCAAAACACATTTGGGGACTCGGGAATGGTTGCTGCAAGAAGGCAGGGTGGGTCACGGTGCGACGGTTCGACGCGCAGCCAATCACAGGTGTGACAAATCCTGTCACCGCGAGGGATGCCGAACAGGAGGGCGGGAAAATGTTCGAGATCATTCTTGGCGCCGTTTGCCTCGGAGTCCTGGCTGTGGAGGTCATTGAGGTTTGGCAGAAGTGCGAAGAGCCGCATCCTGGAATGTGGCACGGAGCGCTCACCTTACAGGCGCATCCGGCGTCGCCGGCCAGTGCGTGCGAGAACGGCCTGAGCATTTGACGCGCCGGACAACATGAACAGCATCCACCCCGAGAGCCCGCAGCCTGCGCGGGAACTCCAGTCCCACGGCACCGATACTCGACCGGCGTGGCTCCGGGTTGCACTTCCGCACACACGGAGACGGTGATGGCCACAGGCTCCTACACGGTCCTGGTCCTTTCCGACGCGGCCGCCGCCCCGCGCAAGCTGCATATCAGCAAGCGGGTCGCAGCGGCACTGGCGTCGGTCTTCTCCCTCGTCTGCCTCGGGTTCAGTTTCTTCGTCTACGAATACGTGAATCTGAACGTGCGCATGCTGGAACTCAAGCACCTTCGCCGGGAGGCGGGGGCGCAGAGCGCAATGACGGAGAAGATACGGCAACTCGAAGGCGAGATCTCCAAAGTCCGGGAACTCGATCAGCGGGTTCGCGTGGCGATCGGTCTCGACAAGGCCGAGGTCTCGTCAGCCGTCCTGGCTCAGGGCGGGGCCGACTCGGAAACCCGAAACGCCCTCCGCGATGCGATGGCGCAGCGGACAGGGCGTCTGATGGACTGGGTAATGGGCGACCTCACGACGCTGGCGCAGGAGATCGCCTCTCGCGAACAGAGCTTGCGCGAATTGCAGACGCACCTCGACAAGAAGACCGCCGTCCTGGCCGCCACGCCGACCATCCTCCCGACCAAGGGTCTCGTCACGGCCGGGTTCGGATACCGTAAGTCTCCCTTCACGGGGAAGCGCGAGTTTCACGAGGGGATGGACATCGCCGCACTCCCGGGAACGCCGGTTGTGGCGACGGCAGACGGGATTGTCAGGTTTGCTGGCCCGGCCGCTTCGTACGGCAACGTCGTCTTCATCGATCACGGGCACGGCTTCGCCACCGCCTACGGGCACAACAGCACGATCCGGGTGCACGCGCGGCAGCGGGTCCGCCGGGGCGAGGTCATCGCGTACGTGGGGAATACCGGGCGGACGACCGGGCCGCACGTTCACTACGAGGTGCACCTGGATGGGGTCGCGTCGAATCCCATGAAGTACGCGGTGGACAACACGGGCATCACCTTCGCCGTCGCGGCCGAGGCCGACAGTTCCTCGTGACGGTTCGGCCTGACCGCGTCCCGCCGTCCTGCAGCGGGTCCCTGCGCTCAGAACCTGCTCACCTTCCGCACCATTGACACGAAGCCTGCATATCTCCACTCGGAGGGTTCGGCGGAATCCACGGCCTGCGGCCTGCCCCACGCGTTACGGGCGCTTTCCGCCCATGGCGGGCAACGGGAACGTCGGCAGGTTTGTTGCGCCGGAATCAGTCCGAACCTGCGGCTTTCACGGCCCACCGCAATTTCGCGCTGGAAGAGCGCGGGTTGGCGCGACGCTCGTCCGCCGAGGGGCAAATGGGGTCGGGGGCTACGCGCGCATATACACCATCGCGGTGCCCCGTCTGGAATGCCTTCTTGACGCGCCGGTCCTCGCCGGAGTGGAACGAGAGGATCGCCGCGCGTCCCCCCGGCTTGAGACAATCGGGCAGGTGTGTCAGGAATTGGTCGAGCGCGCGGAACTCG
>Ga0316622_100002878_pt1 | contig 12100 bp, 10 predicted proteins | sample OWC_Aug_OW2_C1_D_FD_207646 | JGI IMG/M metagenome (GOLD analysis project Ga0316622, IMG submission 207646) | Wetland soil microbial communities from Old Woman Creek delta, Ohio, United States - OWC_Aug_OW2_C1_D5_C | ecosystem: Environmental > Terrestrial > Soil > Wetlands | place: USA: Ohio... | reverse complement strand
TCGTGCCGCTCGGCGCGCCGGCGGCCTCGTACCACCTCGCGCGGGCGCTCAGCGTCTGATCAGGAGAGCACCATGACCACAGCCACCACCGTGAAGCGGATCTTCAACTTCGCCGCCGGCCCCGCCGTCCTGCCGCTGCCCGCCCTCGAGGAGGCGCAGCGCGACCTGCTCGCGCTGCCCGGTGTGGGCATGTCGGTGCTGGAGATCAGCCATCGCTCCAAGACGTTCGAGGCCATCATCCAGCAGGCCGAGGCCGACGTCCGGGACCTGGCCGGCGTCCCGGCCAACTACCACGTGCTCTTCCTGCAGGGCGGCGCGAGCCTGCAGTTCTCGATGGTGCCGATGAACCTCCTCGGCGCCGGCCAGACCGCAGACTACATCGTCACCGGCGCCTGGGGCCAGAAGGCAGTGAAGGAAGCGAAGCGCGTCGGCACGGTGAACGTCGCGGCGACGACCGAGACCGGCAACTTCACGCGCCTGCCGGCGCCGGGGGAGGTCACGCTGACGCCCGGTGCGGCCTACGTGCACTTCACGTCGAACGAGACCATCCACGGCGTGGAGTGGAAGACCGACCCCGTGTTCGGTGACGCCCCGCTCGTGTGCGACACGTCGTCGAACATGTTCAGCAAGCCGATCGACGTGTCGAAGTACGCGCTGCTCTACGCCGGCGCCCAGAAAAACCTGGGCCCTTCCGGCGTGACCCTCGTCATCCTGCGCGACGACCTGCTGGCGCGCTCGCCGCAGGGACTCGGCACGATGCTGAACTACAACACGCACTCCAAGGAGAAGTCGCTCTACAACACGCCGCCCACCTTCGGCGTCTACCTGCTCGGGCTGGTGATGAAGTGGCTCAAGGGTCTGGGCGGGCTGAAGGCCATCGACGCGATCAACGAGCGCAAGGCGGCGAAGCTGTACGCCGAAATCGACCGCACCGGCTTCTTCCGCGGCCACGCGGAGAAGGCGGGCCGGTCCAACATGAACGTGACGTTCCGGCTGCCCAGCGAGGAGCTCGAGGCGGAGTTCGTGAAGCAGTCGAAGGCGGCCGGCCTCGACGGGCTGAAGGGGCACCGCTCGGTGGGCGGCCTGCGCGCCTCGATCTACAACGCGTTCCCGGAGGAGGGCGTGGACGCGCTCGTCGCGTTCATGCGCGAGTTCGAGCGGACGAAGGGGTAGAGGGCCGGCGTTTCCTACGCCGCGGGGGTCCCGCCGCCGCCGCTCCCGCCGCCCCCGCCGCGCCGGCGCCGCCGGCGCCGCCGGCGGCGAACCTGCCCCGGAGCGGGGCCGGCACCTGGGGGGGCCGGGTGATGCGGGCCCCGGTGTGGCTCGCCCCGACGTGATTCACCCCGGGGCGGTTCACCGCGGCGTGACTCGCCCCGGTGCAGGTCGCCCCGGCGGGGCGGCTCGCCCCGTTGCGGGCCGGGCCCCCGCCGCGGGAACCGGCCGCGCGGATGCTCGCGGCCGCCCTGCTCTCGGTGGGCGCCGTGCGGCGCGCTGGCCTCGAGCGAGGCGATGTGCTGCCAGTGCTCGACGAGCTCGGGCGCCTCGCCGTGGAGGTCGAGCCACGCGAGCGCCTCGGGGAAGACGCCGCGGTGCACCAGGCTTCGCTGAGCGCGTGACGGGGCGCCGACGTCGAGCAGGCGGCGCTGCAGCACCAGGATCTGAGCCAGGCGCTCCACGTCACGCCGGGCCACCGGCAGCGCACCGAGCCGCACGGGCACGCGGCGGCTGCGGGCCTCGTCCTCGGCGTCCTCCTCCTCTTCCTCCTCCTCGAGTCGCCGGCGCTCCTGCGCCATCATGCCGAGCGGCACGATCAGGCTGCCGAGCAGGATTGGGCTGCTCAGCGCGTCGGGGAACGCCTCGAACCGCTCGCGGTAGGCGTCGAGCCGCGCGAGCGACGCCTCCACCGCCGGAGCGAGGGGCGAGCGCAGCTCCGGGCTGATGTGGTCGAGCAGCCCCGCGTCGCCGAGCGCTCGAAACGCGCGCACGGAGCGTCCCGACCGCAGGATCTTGAAGTACTCCTCGAGCAGCCGCGCTGGAGCGCTCTTGGTGATCTCCGGGCGGTGGCGCTCGATCGCGTCCACGACCGGAGGGTCGATCGTGAAGTCGAGGCGCGCGGCGAGGACGATCGCCCGGAGCATCCGCACCGGATCCTCGAGGAAGCGATCGTTCGGGTCGCCGATCGAGCGGATCAGGCCGGCGCGCAGGTCGTCCAGGCCGCCCACGTAGTCGATGACCGAGAAGGTGGCGATGTCGTAGAAGAGCGCGTTGATCGTGAAGTCGCGCCGGAACGCGTCTTCCTCGGGCGTGCCGAACGTGTTGTCCCGGTGCATGAGCCGGTCGTGGTCCTCGCCGGCAGCCCCGGGCTCCTCGAGCTCCCCGCCGGCGCCCTCGCCAGCCTCGCCCGGCTCGGCCTCGAACGGAGGCATCTCCTCCTCGTGCCGGTCGTGGGGCAGCGGCGGCTCCTCCTCCGTGCCCGCGGGCACCTGGCGCCGGAACGTCGCGACCTCGACCACCTTCGACCCGAAGCGAACGTGCGCCAGGCGGAAGCGGCGGCCGATGATCCAGCAGTTCCTGAAGAGCTTCTTGACCTGGTAGGGATGCGCCGACGTGCCGATGTCGAAGTCCTTCGGCCGCCGGCCGAGCAGCAGGTCGCGCACGCTGCCGCCCACGAGGTACGCCACGTGCTCGGCGTTGTGGAGCCGGTAGAGTACCTTCAGAGCGTCAGGATCGATGTCGCGCCGCGACAGGGTATGCTGGGCGCGAGGCACGACGAGCGGCTCGACCATCGGCCGCATATTATAGCAGACAGGCGCGCCATGCACAGAATGCAAGCCCAGATGTGTCAATCACTTACGGCAAACGCTCGCAGGGTGGCCCGTTGGGCGGGCGTCCTGGGGTTCCTCGTGGCGCTCCCGGCCGTCGCGTCGCACGCCCAGACGAAACCCCAGCCGCGGCCCCAGCCGCCCGAGCCGCTCACCGAGGCCCGGCGTCTCTACAACGAAGGCCGCTTCGACGACTCGCTGGCCATCGCCCGCGCGGCGGCCGACGTGCCCAACACCCGACCCGGCGCCCTGCTGCTGGTGGGCCGCGCCGCCCTCGAGCGGTACCGGCTGACCGGCGAGCAGCCCGACCTGGATCTCGCGCGAGAGTCGCTGCGCACGGTGGACGCCTCGCGCCTCGATCCGGGCGAGCGCGTGGAGTTCGCGATCGGGCTCGGCGAGACGCTCTACTTCGATCAGGCCCACGGGGCCGCGGCCGAGATGTTCCAGGGAATCCTCGAGCACGAGGCGGCCTTCGGGAGCGGGGCCCGCGACCGGCTGCTCGACTGGTGGTGCGGCGCCGTCGACCGGCTCGCCCAGGCCAAGCCGGCCGCCGAGCGGGCGGCGCTCTACGACAGCATCGTGGCGCGGATGGGCCAGGAGTTGCGGCGCGATCTCACGCTCGCCGTGCCGAGCTACTGGATTCCCGCGGCGCTGCTCGCCAAGGGTGACGCCGACGCCGCGTGGGACGCGGCCATGGCCGGCTGGCTGCGTGCCCAGATGGCGGCGTGGGGCGCGTCCGAGACGCGCGCCGACATCGACGTCCTGGTGCAGCAGGCCATCGTGCCCGAGCGCGCGCGCAAGGTCGGGCGCACCGACGCCGACGCAGAAGCCGCTGCGACCGCGCTCCTCGCCGACTGGGCGACGTTCAAGGATCGCTGGCGGTAGCTAGCCCTTCGCGTCCTTCCAGTTGTCGCCGACGCCCACGTCCACGTCGAGCGGCACGGCGAGCGAGACGGCACCAGCCATGCGCTCGCGGACGAGCGCGGCCACCTCCTCGACCGCCTCGGTGCGCACCTCGAACAGCAGCTCGTCGTGCACGGTGAGGATCATGCGCGCGGGCGCCGGGCCGCCGCGCGCCAGCGCGGTCAGCGCGTCGTGCACGTCGATCATCGCGCGCTTGAGGACGTCGGCCGCCGAGCCCTGGATGGGCATGTTCACCGCCACGCGCTCGGCGGCCGCGCGCACCTGCCCGTTGCGGCTGGCGATCTCCGGCACGAGCCGGCGCCGCCCGAACATGGTCTCCACGCGGCCGGTCTCGCGCGCCCGCGCGAGGGTCTCGTCGATGAAGCGCCGCACGCCGGGGAAGCCCGCGAAGTAGGCGTCGATGAACGCCTGGGCCGCGCCCTGCTCCACGCCGATGTCGCGCGCCAGCGTAAAGGCGGTCTTCCCGTAGAGCAGGGCGTAGTTGATCATCTTCGCACGGCGGCGCAGCTCGTACCGGTCGAGGCCGCTCCCGCTGCCGAAGACCTTCGCGGCCGTGCGGTCGTGGATGTCCTCCCCGCGCCGGAACGCATCGGTCAGGCTCTCGTCGCCCGAGAGGTGGGCCAGCACCCGCAGCTCGATCTGCGAGTAGTCGGCCGAGATGAGCCGCCAGCCCGGCTCGGCCACGAAGGCGCGTCGGATCTCCCGGCCGAGCTCCGTGCGGATCGGGATGTTCTGCAGGTTCGGCTCGCTGCTGCTCAGTCGGCCCGTGGCCGCCACCGCCTGGTTGAACGTGGTGTGCAGGCGGCCGGTGTGCGGGTCCACGAGCAGGGGCAGGGCGTCGATGTAGGTCCCCTTGAGCTTCGACAGGGCGCGCCAGTCGAGGATCTCGCGGGGCAGCGCATGGTGGCCGGCCAGGTCCTCGAGCACGTCCACTGCCGTGGACGCGGTCCGCGTCTTGCCGGTCTTGCGGCTGGCCGGCAGCCGCAGCTTGTCGAAGAGGATCTCCGAGAGCTGCTTCGGCGAGTTGATGTTGAACTCCTGCCCGGCCAGCGCGTGGATGCGCGCGCTGCGGTCGGCCAGCTCGCGGTCCACCTGCACGGCGAGCGCACCGAGCGCGGTGACGTCGAGCCGCACGCCCGCACGCTCCACCTCCACGAGCACCGGCACGAGGGGCAGCTCGAGCGTGCGGTACACCTCGGCGAGCTGCTCGCGCTCGAGGGCGCTCACCAGCTGCGCGGCGAGCTGGCGGGCCAGGTCCGCCCGCTCGCACGCGAGGTCGCGCAGGCGATCGGGCGGCAGGCTACCCAGCGGCTGGGCCTTGGCGCCGCGGCCGCTCACGTCCTCCTCGTCGATCGGCTTGTAGCCCAGGCGCTCGAGCGCGAGCGGCGCCACGCCGTGGTCGGCGCGCGTGGCGTCGAGCACGTAGCTGGCGAGCAGCGAGTCGTCGCCTGCCCCCGCGAGCGTCACCCCGTGACGGGCGAGCACGATGACCGCGTACTTGAGATCGTGCGCGTCCTTGACGACCGCAGAGTCCTCGAGGACCGGCCGGAGCGCGTCGAGCGCAGCGCGGGCCGCAGCCGGTGGGGCCGGCGCCGAAGCGCCGGCCCGGTCGCCCGGCGAGGATCCGGGCTCGTCGTCGAACAACGAGGCACGGGTCGGCCCGGGCCCGTAGGCCGGAGGAGCGTCCGCCCCCGCGCCGCCGCCCCCGACCCCACCCAGCGGCACGTAACGTCCCCACCCCTTGCGGATCGAGAACGCCAGGCCCGCGAGCCGCGCCCGCATGGGGAACGGCTCGTCGGCGACGACGTGCAGCGTGAAGCGCCCGGACGCTCGGAGGTCCCGCACCAGCGCCTCGAGAGCCCCCGGAGTGATCACCAGCGCGTAGTCCTTCTCCAGCGCGGCGGCGGTCGGGGCGTACTCGGTGGTCAGCGACCGGAAGCCGAGCCGCGCGAACAGCTCGAAGCAGCGTGCCCGCGCGGGCCCCTGGTAGCGCAGGTCTTCGAGGCGCACCTCCATCGGCGCGTCGGTGTGGATCCGCACGAGCTCGCGGCTCCGGCGGGCATCCTCGGCGTGGGCGGCGAGCGCCTCTCGGTACTTGCGCTGGGGCAGGTCGGCCGCGCTCGCCAGCAGGTCGTCGAGCGTGCCGTGGATCGCGATCAGCTCGCGCGCGCCCTTCTCGCCGATGCCCGGTACGCCCCTGACGTTGTCCACGGCGTCGCCCATCAGCGCCAGCACGTCCACCACCTGCGAGGGCGCCACCCCGAACTTCTCGCGCACGCCGTCGGCGTCGTACCAGGTGCCGTCGTCGCGGGGGTTGAAGACGCGCACGTGATCGTCCACGAGCTGGAAGAAGTCCTTGTCGCCCGTGACGATGACCACGTCGAAACCCTCCGCCACCGCACGACGCGCGAGGGTGCCGATGACGTCGTCGGCCTCGTAGCGCTCCGAGGTGAGCACCGGCACGCCGAGCGCGGCGCAGGCCTCGTGCACCAGCGGAAGCTGCTCGGCGAGGTCCGCGGGCATCGGCGGACGGTGGGCCTTGTAGTCGGCGGCGAGCTCCGTCCGGAAGGTCGGCCCGGCGAGGTCGAAGGCCGCGGCGATGTGCTCCGGGCGGTGGCCCTCGACGAGCTTGCGGAGCATCGTCACGAAGCCGTAGATCGCGTTGGTGGAGCGTCCGTCGGGCCCCGTCAGGCTCCGGATCGCGTGGTAGGCGCGGTAGACCTGCGACGAGCCGTCGATGAGGAAGAGGCGGCCTTTCGTGGGCATGCCAGGAGGAACGCGGCGCTCCGCGGAGGGGCGGCAGTATATCATCTGGCCCATGCCGGCTCGCGCGGCGCGCGTGGCGCTCGCGGGCGTGATCGCGGCGGCCGCCGCGGCGGCGGCCTGCACCGGGCGCCCGCTCGTGAAGCAGTACGAGTACGAGGAGGAGATCTACCTCCGCCTCGACGGCCGCGCGACCGTCGTCGTCAACGCCTCGCTGCCCGCCCTCGCCGCCCTCCGCGCCCTGCCCGTGCCCACCGACGCCTCGGCGCGCGTGGACCGGGGCGCCATCCGGCGGCTGTACCAGACGGACGGCGTCGAGGTGACCAGGGTGAGCCGGCCCTGGCGCCGCCGGGGCCGCCGCTTCGTGCAGGTCCGCGTGGAGGTGAGCGACATCCGCCGGCTCGGGCGAGCCGCGCCCTTCGGGTGGTCCACGTACGCGCTCGAGACGTCGGGCGGCATCATCGTCTACCGCCAGCAGGTTGCCGCCCCGGCCGGCGACCCGAAGGCCACCACCTGGACCGGTGACGAACTGGTGGCGTTCCGCCTCCACGTGCCGAGCCGGATCCAGTATCACAACGCCCCGTCGAAGCAGGTCGAGCGCGGCAACATCCTCGCCTGGGAGCAACCGCTCGCCGCACGGCTCGGCGGCACGCCGCTCGAGCTCGAGGTGCGGATGGAGCCGGAGTCGATCCTGCGGCGCACGCTCGTCATCTTCGCCGCGGCCGCCGCGGCGGCCGTCGCGCTGCTCGTTGCCGTCATCTGGTGGGTGGTGCGCCGGGGCCGCGCGGCGCGCGCCGGAGCCTGAGGGCGCGGCCCGCCCGCGCCCCTTGCACGGCCTGGGCGGTTCCACTAGAGTTCCGAGAGGTGCCGCTGCGCGCCGGCTGCGCGGCGCCCCACGCCCCAGGCGATGCAGGCCCCCGCCGGCCGGCCGGGTCCCACGGAGTTCCCATGGCACGACAGGGTTTCGGTGCACGGCCTCTGGTGCTGCGCTGCGCGCGGTGCGGCAAGTTCGTGGACTGGGAGCACGCCCGCTTCCAGGTGGTGTGCGGATGCCGTGGCCAGCTCGAGCTGCCGCCCGTGCTGGTGCGGCCGATGGAGGAGCGGGATCGCCCGCGCGTGCAGGAGCTCTTCATCACCGACTTCGGCCACATGACGATCGTCGCCTTCGGCGAGGTCATGCACGCGGACCAGGAGGCCGCGCTCGTCGCCGAGATGCGCGACGACATCGCGGGCGCCCTGGCCTGGCGCCGCCATGGCGACGCCGTGCACATCGTCGCCCTGGCGACCGATCCGATGTGGCAGCGGTCGGGCGTCGCGGGTTACCTGGTCGCCGAGACCGAGCTGCTCGCCCGCCGCGAGGGCGTCGATCGCATCATCACGGCGACGAGCAACGACAACCTCCCGTCGCTCTACTTCTACCAGCGCCACGGCTTCCGCGTGTCGGGCGTCGCGCCCGACGCCTTCGCCGTGCACCTCAAGGACCCGAACGCCGTCGGGTTCGCCGGCCTGCCGGTCCGCGACGAGATCCAGCTCGAGAAGCGGCTCGCCCCGTAGACCGCCCGCGCTCGCGAGTCGCCATCGGCCGGGAGCGTCGGCGTGCGATCCGCGCTCGCGCCGGGGTCCGGAGCGTGGCCGCGAGCAGCGCACCTACAACGCGAGGATCGCGAGCACGCCCGCCGCGATCAGGGCCACCTGGCGGAGCGGGTTCGGGGCCGCCTGGCCGCGGTGTAGGCTGGGGATCAGATCGGTCATCGCCACGTACAGGAAGCTCCCGGCCGCGAAAGCGATGGCGTAGGGGAGCACGGCGGGCACCGGCGCGGACGCGAAGTAGATCGTCACCGCTCCCGCGATGCCGGCGATGCCCGCCAGCAGGTTCAGCGTGAACGCACCCGCGCGCGAGTAGCCGGCGTGGAGGAGCACGGCGTAATCGCCGATCTCCTGGGGCACCTCGTGGGCCGCCGCGGCGATGGCCGCCGTCACGCCGAGGGGGATCGACGTGAGCGCCGCCGCGCCGATGATGGCGCCGTCCACGAAGGTGTGGAAGGCGTCGCCCACGATCACGAGCGAGGCCGCGCTGTTGTGCACGGCGCAGTCGCCCGTCTCGTGACAGTGACGCCACAGCACCAGCTTCTCGAGGACGAAGAAGGTGAGAACGCCCGCGAGCAGCGACCCGAGCGCGGCCTGCGCCGGCAGCTGCTCGAGCGCCTCGGGCAACAGCTTCAGCAGCGAGGCCGCCAGCATCGTGCCGACGGCGAAGCTGATGAGCGTGGCGACCAGGCGGGTGCGGGTCTCGTCGCGGACGAAAAGGATGCCCGACGCCACCAGCATGCCGCCGATGCTGCCGACGAGGCTCAGGCCGATGGCGGCGGCGAGGACGGGCACGCGGCGATGATAGCAGACGGTCTCGACGCCCCGGGGACGGCCGGAGAGAAGGCCGGCGACGACCGCCCCGCGCGCGGCGGGCCGTGAAAGCGCTAGCCCCGGCTGGCCACGTAGCCGCGGCGCGCCCGAACGTGGTGGGCCCGGTTGCGGACTTCCACGCGGATCGTGTGCCACCGGCCGTCGGGACTCCGCGGGGCCGGATACCCGAGGTAGTACTGCCGGCTCAGCTCGTCGGCGATGCTCGCCGTGGCCGGGTCGAGGTCGCGGGCGCTGCGCACCACCTCCGTGCGCCCGCCGCTGTCGTCGGTGAGCTCGCGCAGCGCAGCGATGTTGGCGCCGTCCGAGCTGCGCGACCAGGTGCCGCCGCCCTGGGGCGGGGGCGGGTACCCGGGCCAGGGCGGTGTCCGGCGGCCGGGAATCGGGAACGGCAGCGGGATGGGCAGGCGCGGCCCGCGCGTGATGGTCCGCACGCGGTCGCCCTCCTGGTCGATGCCCACGGCGTAGACGATCACCTCGGTCTCGCGGACCAGCTGCTTGAGCTCCTCCGGGCGCGCCGAGCTGGCCGTGTCGTTGCCATCCGAGATGACGACGAGGGCCTTCTTGCGATGGCGCCCCGACTGGGCCAGCGGTACGGCCTCGACCACCGTGTCGTAGAGGGCAGTGCCGCCGCGCGGGCGCAGCTCTTCGAGCGCGCGCGCGAGGCGCTGCCGGTCGCTGGTCCATTCCTCGACGAGGACGGGCTGGTCGGAGAAGCGGTAGAGGAACACCTCGTCGTCGGCGCCGAGCAGGTCGAACAGGAAGCGCGCGAGCGCGTCGCGGGCCGACCGCGCCTTGTCGCCGGCCATGCTCCCGCTGGTGTCCACGGCGAGGCCCAGGCTCACCGGCACACGCTCCGCGTCGAAGTGGCTGACCTCCTGCAGCTCGCCGTCGTCGTAGACACGGAAGTCCTCTGGGCGGAGGCCGGGCACGAAGCGTCCCGACGCGTCGGTCACCGTGGCCGTGACGTTCACGAGCTCGACCGCGCTCTTGAAGCGGAAGCCCTCCTGATCCCTGGGCGCCTGCTGGCCCGCGACCCCGGCGCCCAGCGCCAGGACCAGCGCCGAGGCACCTGCGGCCAGGACCGCGGCCGGGCGCGACGTGTGCAGCGTGGCGCGCATCGTCAGTCCTTCTCGCGGCGGTCGGCGTGGGGCACGAGGCCGACGCCGTCCTGCCGGAACGTCACGCGGTAGCGCGCGGCGCCGGGGGGCGTGGGAAGCGTGGCGGTGAAGGGCGAGGATCCGCCCGGCCCGAGCTCGGCGACGTCCAGCGGAACGCGGCGCGCGTCGAGGGCCTCCCCTTGCGCGTCGAGCAGGGCGACCACCACGGCGACATGCGAGCGGACCACGGCGCCGCTGGGATTCCGCACGACGCCGGCGACGGTGGTCGTGCCACGAGCCCGCTCATGGCGAAGCGCGACGAGCTCGAGCGGCACGACGGCGCTCGCGCGGGCACTGCCGGCTGTCGCGTCGCTCCCGCCCGATGCCATCCAGGCACCGATGGCACCCGAGAGCGCCACGGCCGCGATGACGACGACGGGCGCCAGCCGCCGCGCCGCGTCCGACGACGCGGTGGACGCCGAGAACATCTCCAGCCGGGCGTCCACACCCGCGGTGTGAGCCGGGTCGAGGACCGCGTCGTCGCGTGTCTCCTGGCCCTCTGCGAACCACGGCACCGGTCCCGGCGCACCCGTCGCAATCGCGGTCTCGAGCGCCTCGACGCGTGCCGCCGACTCGCGCCACAGGCGGAACGCGGTGGCCGAGGCGACCGCCCCCAGCACGAGCGAGACGAGCGTGACGACGACGAGCGTGGCTTCCATGACGCAGGCTCCTACCTCAAGCGGAACTCGACGGCAACCTCGACGACGACGTCCACCGGAGCTCCGAGGCGGCGGGCCGGTGCGAATCGCCAGCGACGCACGGCGTCGATGGCTCGCTCGTCGAGCCCGTGACCCAGGCGGCGCAGCACGCGGACGTCGCCCACCGTGCCATCGCGTCGAACGACGATCTCCAGCTCGACCTCTCCCGCCAGGCCCTGCCGACGGGCCTCCTCGGGGTAGTCGGGCTTCACCTCGTGCAGCAGCCGGGGCGGCTCGATCCCGCTTCCGGGCCGATAGGGACCGCCGCCGGTACCTCCACCCGACCCCGGCCCGATGCCCGGACCGCTGCCCTCGCCCAGGCCGGCCCCGGAGCCGCTGCCCTCGCCGCCGCCTTCGCCCGGGCCGTGGCTGGGTTCGGAGGCCGGCGACTCCTGCGGCACTCCGTCGCGATCGCGATCGTCGGCAGGCGCCGACGCCACGGGCGCCACGATCTCCGCTTCGGGCTTCGGATCGGGAGGCGGAGGCTGCTCGTGTGCCGGCTGCACCGGCGCGGGTTCCTCCGGAGGCGGCACCGGGCTGCTCAACCGCTGATCCCCGGCGCGCTCGGCCCTGGGCGGGGCAAGCCGCTGACGCAGCCCGCCACCGCCGCCACCGCCTCCGGGTCCCGGCCGTACGAGGTAGACGAGGCGCAGTTCGCCGCGATCGACCGGAGCGACCGCGGCGGGCGACGTCTCGAGACCAACCGACGTGAGCGCCACGGCCGCCAGCAGCACGGCGGCGTGCGCGAGCCCCGAGACGACGGCGGGCATCGCGGCTGCACGGGGCGTTGAACCAGCGGGAACCAGCAGCGCGAGCTGCGCGCCCGGCCGGGCCGGCCACGCGCAAACCGAAGCGCGTCGGTCGGGCCCGACGTCCCCCGCCCGCAGCCGGCGCCCGGCGGCGACGGCGTCGGCCCAGCGGATGAAGCCGGCGCCGAGGGCGGGCAGGTCGCCCGACGCGATGAGCGCCTCGACCCGGGCCACCGGGACGGCGGCCGCACGCGCGAGCTCGCGCGTGCTGACGAGATCGAACGCGGGACGGCTGGCCATCAGCTGTGTGGACGGCAAGATCCTTGCCGACGAGCGGCCGCGGCGCTGGCCACGATTTGGGGCCATTCACACAGGATCCGGGGGCCTTCTCGAGGCTCCGGGCCGCCTGCCCGCCCGCCCCTGTGCTCGCGACGAGACATGGTGTGATCGCTGGGGGACAGCCCCGGCAGGCGCCGCCCGCCGCCACCCGGCTTGCGACGTCGGCCGCCGGCCTGCTACAACCCTGCGCCATGGTGCTCGAGGGGAAGAGTGCGGTCGTCACCGGC
>Ga0316622_100002877_pt1 | contig 12100 bp, 9 predicted proteins | sample OWC_Aug_OW2_C1_D_FD_207646 | JGI IMG/M metagenome (GOLD analysis project Ga0316622, IMG submission 207646) | Wetland soil microbial communities from Old Woman Creek delta, Ohio, United States - OWC_Aug_OW2_C1_D5_C | ecosystem: Environmental > Terrestrial > Soil > Wetlands | place: USA: Ohio... | reverse complement strand
GTCCTATCGCTTCTCACGCGGCGTGCATCCGAATCTGGCCGAGAAGGGCGTCGTGCGGGCGCTCGAACTGATGCGCCAGTGGACCGGCGGCACCGTGGCTCGCGGCCTGGTCGACAGCTATCCCGGACGGTTCGAACCGGTCGTGGTCGACATCACGCCGGCCGAGGTCGAGCGGCAGCTCGGCGTGCGGATTCCGCTGGACGAGATCGTCCACATCCTGCGGGCGCTGAAATTCGGATGCGAGGTCCTCGGCGATCACGCGGACCCGCACGCCGCCATCCGCGCCACCGCGCCCGATCACCGCCTCGACATCGGCACGGGCGTGATCGGCCGCGCCGACCTCGTCGAGGAGGTGGCCCGCGTCTACGGTTACGGGCGCATCCCGGAGACGCTGCTCTCGGAGATGCTGCCGCCGCCCCATCCGAACCGGGATCTCGAACTCGAAGAGCAGGTGCGCGATGTGCTCGCGAGCGTCGGGCTCCAGGAGGTGGTCACCTACAACCTGACCTCGCCCGAGCGCGAGGCGAAGCTGCGCGCGGCCGGCGACGCCGAGGAAGGCGCCGACGTGCCCTACGTCCGGCTCACCAACCCCATCGTCGTCGACCGGGTCGTCATGCGGCGGACGCTCCTCGCCGGCCTCATCGAGACCGCGGCTGCGAACCGGCGGCACGCCGACCGCCTGGCGTTCTTCGAGGTCGGCAACGTGTTCCTTCCCCGGTGGGGCCAGCCCCTGCCCGACGAGCCGCGGCGAGTGGCGATCCTCATGTCCGGCGCGCGGTCGCCCCAAGGCTGGCAGCCGGCCGACCGGGCGCCGATGGACTTCTACGACGTCAAGGGCGTCGTCGAGGATCTGATGGACGCCCTGGCGATTGACGGCGTGACCTTCGAACGCGCCGCCCACGACGCGCTGCGCCCGGGGCGCACAGCAAGAGTCCTCGCTGAAGGCGCACCGGTCGGCTGGATTGGCGAGCTCCACCCGGCCGTCGCCGAGCGGTTCGATGTCAAGGGACCCGGCGTGGCGGTGGCGGAGCTCGACCTCGACCCGATCCTCGCGAAGGCTGCGGACCGCAAGCCCACGCGTCCGGTGCCGGTGTTTCCCCCAGTCCGCGAGGACCTCGCGTTCGTCCTCGACCGGTCTGTCCCGGTCGCGCGCGCGCTCGAGGTCATCAGGGCCGCCGGCGGGTCGATGCTCGCCAGTGCGGCGCTCTTCGACGAGTACACCGGCGAGCAGGTCGGTACGGGCAAACGCAGCCTCGCGTTCAGCCTGATCTACCAGGCCCCGGATCGGACCCTGACCGACGAGGACGCGAAGGCGGTCAGAGACCGCGTCGCGCGCGCGCTGACGGAGGAACTGGGCGCGGTGCTGCGGGCCTAGAGCGACCGCGGCGACGAGCCTCGGGAGGGCTTGGGCAGCTCCGCTTTCGGCGGCTCCGGCGTGAAGTCCTCGCCCGGATTGACGAACTGATCCAGCTCGAACCGGTGCTGCTTGTCGTAGAGCTGCCGGTACCGGCCGCCGAGCGCCAGCAACTCGGCGTGCGTGCCCCGTTCGACAATCTCGCCGGCCTCGAGGACCAGGATCTGGTCCGCGCTCTGAATCGTCGAAAGCCGATGGGCGATCACGAAGGTCGTGCGGCCCCGACGCAGCGCCTTCAAACCGTCCTGGATATAGGCCTCGCTCTCGCTGTCGAGACTCGACGTGGCCTCGTCGAGGATGAGAATCCGCGGGTCTGCGAGCAGCGCGCGGGCAATAGCCACGCGCTGGCGCTGGCCGCCCGACAGCCGGACGCCCCGCTCCCCCACCACGGTGTCGTACTGCTGCGGGAAACCCTGCACGAACTCGTCGCAGTGCGCGATGCGGCTCACGGCCCGGATCTCGCCCGGTGCGGCGCCCGGCTTCGCGTACGCGATGTTGTCGGCCACGGTCCCGTCGAACAGGAAGTTGTCCTGCAGCACGATTCCCAGGTGGCTGCGGTAGTCCCGCAGCCGCACGTCGCGCAGGTCGCGGCCGTCCACGAGGACGCGACCGGACTTCGGCCGGTTGAACGTCATGATCAGGGAGATCAGCGTGCTCTTGCCGGACCCGCTCGACCCGACCAGCGCCGTTGTCGTCCCGGCCGGCGCGTGGAACGACACGCGCTTCAGCACCGGCACGCCCGGGTGGTACTCGAACTCCACCTCCTCGAACCGGACGTCCCCGTCGAGTCCCGGCAGCGGGGCTCGGCTCGCGTCCTCCTGGTCCTCCGTCGCCATCTGCTTCAACTCGCGGATGCGATCGAGGCCGGCGAACGCCTCGCTGATCTGCGTCCCGATGGACGCGATGCCCACGACCGGCGCCACGGTCATGGCCGTGAAGAACAGGTACATGATGAAATCGCCAAGGGTCATCTGGCCGGACAGGATTGAACGCCCGCCCACCATGATCATCACCACGCCGACGATGCCGACGATGACGGTGGCGGCGGCGGTCGTGGCCGAGATGCCGGTGATGGTCCTGCGAACGTTGTCGAACAGGCGGTAGACCCCTGTCGCAAAGACTTGCTGCTCCCGCTCCTCAGCCACGTAGGCCTTGACGACGCGGACGCCGCCGAGGGACTGGGCGAGGCGGCCGGTGATCTGGGCCTGGATCTCACCGCGTTCGCGGAAGATGGGCCGCAGCCGCTTGAACGCGTACGCCATGCCGCCGCCGAAGAGCACGAGCACCACCAGTGTGATCGCGGTCAGTTGCCAGTTCAGCCAGAACAAAACCCCGAGGGCGAGGCCGGCCTCGACGAAGCCGCCGGTCAACTGCACGAGGCCGGTGCCGATGAGGTTCCGAATGCCCTCGGCGTCGTTCATGATCCGAGAGATGAGCTGGCCGGTCTGCGTCGTGTCGAAATAGCGGACCGGGAGGCGCAGCACGTGATCGTTGATTTGCCGGCGCATGTCGGCGATTGCCCGCTGCGCCGCGACGCTCAGAATCTGCGAGAGGGAGAAAGAGGTGCCAGCCTGAACGATCGTGGCGCCCGCGGCGACCAGCGCCAGCGTGGGCAGCAGGTCGGCCCGGCCCTTGCCGATGACGTCGTCGACCAGGAACTTCGACGTCGCCGGCAGCACCAGGCCGACGACCCTGTTGACGAGCATCAGCCCCAGGCCGAGGCCCAGCCGCTTCCGATGGGCCCAGACGAGGCCTCGCGCTTCCTCCCACACGGCCGAGACCCTGATCCGCCGTCTTTCTGCCATGGCTCTACGGTATCAGACTCGCGGCTCGGCCCTTCGACAAGCGCAGGGCCGCCCCGAGCACGTCGAGGGGCGGGACCCGGGAGTCGAGTCTGGGGGCCGGGGTTCTGGGACTGGGGACTCCGGGCGGGCGGTTCTGCTCGCCAGTGGCTGCGATAGGCACTGCGCCTTCTGTCTTCTGTATTCTTCTCTCCGTGCGCCGCATCATCCACGTCGACATGGACGCGTTCTACGCGTCGGTCGAACAGCGCGACCGGCCCGAGCTGCGGGGCAGGCCCGTGGCCGTCGGCGGACGGCCCGAACGGCGCGGCGTGGTGGCGGCTGCGAGCTACGAGGCCCGGTCCTTCGGCGTGCGGTCCGCGATGTCGATGGCCCGGGCGGTCCGCCTCTGTCCGCAGCTCGCCCTGGTGCCGCCCGACTTCGCCAAGTACCGCGCGGTGTCAGCGACCGTCTTTGGCCTGTTCCGCGCCGTGACGCCGCTGGTCGAGCCGCTCTCCCTCGACGAGGCCTACCTCGACGTGACGGAGAACGCCTGGAACGAGCCGCTCGCGGTGACCGTCGCCCGGCGCCTCAAGGACCAGATTCGCGAGGCGACGGGATTGACGGCGTCGGCGGGCGTGGCGCCGAACAAGTTCCTCGCGAAGATTGCCTCCCGCTGGAAGAAGCCCGACGGCCTGACGGTCGTGGCGCCTGAACGCGTTGAGTGGTTCCTCCGGCAGCTGCCCGTCGACGCGCTCTGGGGCGTCGGTCCGGTCACGGCCGGACGCCTGAGGAGCATCGGCCTCGAACGCCTCGTCGACGTGCGGACCGCCGACCCCGAACGGTTGCGCCGTTCGATCGGCAGCCACGCAGGCTGGCTCATCGACCTTGCCCATGGCGTCGACCACAGGCCCGTGGAGCCGTCCAGACCGCGCAGGTCGATCGGCACCGAGAGCACCTTCGCGGAGGACCTGGCGGACCGACCTCGCATCGTCAATGAGATCTCCGCGATGGCTCGGGAGGACGCGGACTGGCTCGCGCGCAAGGGCCTGTTCGCCAGGACCGTCACGATCAAGGTGCGCTACGGCGACTTCACCACCGTCACGCGCAGCGACACGCGGCTGCCGGCCACCCGCGACGGCGACGACCTGGCCCGCCGTGCCGCGGCCCTGCTCGATCGAACTGAGGCGGGAGAGCGGCCGGTCCGGCTGCTGGGCGTCAGTCTGCACGGCCTCGCCGACCGTCCGCAGCAGCCGCGCCGGGCGAGCGGCCGAAGCCGCGACCTGCCGTTCGAGGAGGGCGGGGGCGGGGAGACCGAGTCAGCGTGAGCGCGGCGCGCGGACGCGGAGCGCCGCGGGAATCACCCGGATGTCGATCGCCTCGAGGTGGCCCGCGGGCTCGCCGTCCACGTGCACGGGAGCCGGCGGCTCGCAACGGATCGTCGCGGCGCGGACCTGACGCGCCTCGACGGCTGACCAGCCCGGGATAGAACCCGCGAAGAGGCGCCAGGCATTGGCCAGTACCACGGCGGGCGCCAGGGCGGGCACGATCACGAGGTCCAGCCGCTGGTCGTCCATCCGCGCCGCGGGAGCGATGCGCGCGCCGCTGCCCCACTGCCGCGTGTTGGCGATGGAGATCAGGAGTGCGCGGCACGCCCACGCCGGGTGAGCCTCGGCCTCGATGACGTAGTCGCCGGCCCGATAGCGAAACAGTTCGCGCACCGTCACCGAGGCATACGAGGCGAACCCTCGCCGATGCCCGGCCGACGCCGCGAACACCTCGGCCACGTGCGCATCGAACCCCACGCCGGCCGCATTGAAGAACACCCGGCCGTTCAGGGCGCCGGCGTCGATCACACGGTCCGTGCCGGTGAGCGCGGCCGCCAGCGCCTCGTCGTGACTGGCCGGCGCGCCGATCTCCCGCGCCAGGCCGTTGCCCGAGCCCATCGGCACGATCCCGAGCGACGCCCGGCCGTGCAGCAGCGCCGACGCCACCTCGTTGACGGTGCCGTCGCCGCCCCAGGCCACGACGAGGTCGGCGCCCGCGTCAATGGCCTCCTGGGCCAGCGCGGTCGCGTGACCGGCGCCGGATGTCAGCTTCACCTCGCCGTCCAAGCCGTGGCGTTCGAGCGTGCGCGCAATCCGCGAGGCGGTCACGTGTGGAGGCTGGCGCCGCCAAGCGGGCCCGGCCGCCGGATTGACGACCACCACAACCCGGGAACGGTTGACGCGCACGCGTGCAGTATAGTCGGAGCAGGATGCACGCCCTGCTCCAAGAAGCGGCGCCCGACCCTAACGCGGTCCGGGCCGCGTTCGCCCGCGCCGCTCGCCTGGCGCTGGCGGGCCTGCTCGCCGCGCCCGCGATGCTCGGCCTCGCCTCGGTGGCTGGCTTCCCCCTGCGCGCCGCCGTTGGCCCCGCCTTCTGGCTTTGTGCGGCGGCAGGCTTCGCGGGCGCCGGCTGGCTGGCCGGGCGCCGTCTCGGCGTCGGACCGCGGCGGACGGCTGCGCTGGCAGCCGCGTATCTCGCGGCGGGGCTGATCGTGGCGCACGCATTCCAGGGGCTGCAGGGGCTGACGGGGCGCGAATCGGCGCTCACCGTCGCCGCAGCGACGCTTCCGTCGTTCACCGCCGCCTTCACGCTCGTTGGCGCTCTCGGAGGCCGAGCGCTCGGCATCGCACCGCTCGGGGTGCGCGCCCTGCTCACGTGCGCGGCAGGGGGACTGCTCGGCGGGGCCTGTGCCATGCTCCCTTTCGTCTGGGCCTGGCTCCAGATCGACGTGCCGGGCGAGTCCATCGTCGCCATGGGGCTGGCCATCGTCGGATTCCTGGGCTGCCTCATCGCCCCGTTTCAGATCGCCGGGTGCGCGCTGGACGGCGCGAGGCGCTCCAGAGCGCTTGCGCGCGTGTGACGGTCGCGAATACCCTTCGACACCCGCCCGCTCGATCGGGCGCACAGAGGATGGACCCAATGCGGACTCACGCAGAGCACACGACCTACTACACCGACCTCGACACGCCGGTCGGCACGCTGATGCTGGCCGGCTGCGACGACCACGGCCTCCGCTACATCGCGTTTCAGTGCGGCAAAGGGGTCATGGCACCGAAGCCGGAGTGGCGGCAGTCGGCCGCGCCGTTCCGCGCCGTGGCGCGCCAGCTGCGCGAGTATTTCGACGGGAAGCGGACGGTTTTCGAGCTGAAGCTGCACCCCAAGGGCACGCCGTTCCAGAAGGCCGTCTGGAAAGCGCTCGCGGCCATCCCGTACGGCGAGACGCGCACGTACGGCGAGATTGCGAGGGCCGTCGGCCGCCCCACCGCCGTCCGCGCCGTCGGGCTGGCCAACGGGCAGAACCCGCTGCCGATCGTCGTGCCGTGCCACCGCGTGATCGGCGCCGGCGGGAAGCTCGTGGGCTACGGCGGCGGCCTGGCGGTCAAGCAGGCGCTGCTCGATCGCGAACGCGAGGTCAGCGCGGCGCGTCGTACACGATCCGCCCGCCCACGATCGTCGTCCTGACGGTCACGTCGCGGATCTTCTCGGGGGCGATCGCGAAGATGTCGTCGGACAGCACGACGAGGTCCGCGTGGGAGCCCGGTGCCAGCGTGCCCTTGTCCGCATCGGTGAACTCGGCGTACGCCGATCCGGCCGTGTAGCCCCGCACCGCCTCTTCCACGGTGATCTTCTGCGCCGGCACCCAGCCACCTGGGTTCCTGCCGTCAATCGTGGCCCGCGTCACGGCGGCGTAGATCCCCAGGATGGGATTCAACGGCGCCACCGGCCAGTCGGACCCGAGTGCCAGGCGTACGCCGCTGTCGAGAAACGTCCGGAACGCGTACGTGGTCTTGATCCGTTCGGGCCCGATGCGCCGCTCGGCCCAGCGCCCGTCGTCGATGGCGTGGTACGGCTGAACGGCCGCGACGACGCCGAGCGACGCGAAGCGCGCGAAGTCCCTCGGGGCGACGTGCTGGGCGTGTTCGATGCGGAGGCGCCGGTCGCGGGCGCCGTTTGCCTTCGCGACGTCGGCGAACAGGTCGAGCACGACCGAGATGGCCTGGTCGCCGATGGCGTGGATGCACAGCTGCAGCCCGGCCGCGTCGGCGTGTATCAGCCGATCACGCATGCCGTCGAGCGGGATCATCTCGTCGGCGAGGAGGCCGCGGGTCTCCGGCGCGTCGGCATACGGCTCGTAGAAGTAGGCGGTGGTCGATCCGAGCGAGCCGTCCGCAAACCCCTTCACCGCGCCGAGCGTGAAGAATGGCGTGCCGAAGCCCCGCCGGATGCCGAGCCTCGCTTGGTCGGCCCAGTGCAGTTCCGGCGGCGCGGCGGAGAGGCGCACCGTGAAACGCCCCGACTCGGCGAACTCGGCGTAGGTGGCCAGGTCGGCCGCATCGGGCCCCATGTCGCGCACGCTGGTCACCCCGAGCGACGCCGCATGCGCCAGCGCCCGCGTCAACGCCTGGGCGCGCCGCTCGGGCGTGACGGGCGGGATCACTCTGTTGACCAGCCCCATCGCGGCATCCTTCAGGAGGCCGGTGGGCCGGCCTGCCGCATCGCGCACGATGACGCCGCCGGGTGGGTCGGGCGTGGCGGCCGAAATGCCGGCCAGTTTCAGGGCGGCGGAATTCGCCACCGCCATGTGCCCGTCGAACCGGTTCACGAACACCGGCGTCACGGGTGACACGGGGTCGATCAGCTGCCGCGTCGGCAGCGCGGGCGGGTCCCACAACTGGTCGTCCCAGTCGCCGCCGAGCACCCACTCGCCCGCGGGCGTCTTCTGGACACGCTCGCCAATCAATCTCGCGAACGCCTGCGGGGAGGGCGCCTGCCGCAGGTCGACGTTATCGAGCTGCATGCCGCCGCCCATGAAGTGCACGTGAGAGTCGTTGAACCCCGGCAGAACCCTGGCGCCCCCGGCATCGATGACCGCTGTCGACGGTCCGCGCCACGCCGAAAGCCCCTCCGCGGTCCCGATGGCCGCCACCCGGCCATCCACGACCGCCAGCGCCTGAGACTCCGGCCGGTCGGCAACGCCGGTCCAGATTCGCGCGTTGACGAGCAGGAGGTCTGCCACGACCGACGGGGCGCGCTGGCGGCACGCGGCGGCCATTGCCATGAGGGCCAACAGGAGCAGTGCGGTCTTCATCGCCACCTCCGACGAGGGGAACCGGCGGGATTATACTGTTGCGCGACCGGAGGCGATTGCGCGCGCGGCCTCGCCGGCCGGCCGCCGCATCGTGCGCCAGCCGGTCCGTGCGCCGCGCCAGGTGGCCCGTGCGCCGGCCGCCGGTGCTAAGCTAGACAGACGGAGGTTCGGATGGATGCTCAGGCTCAGGACCGCTACTCGCCGCAGCAGTTCCGGGATTTGGTGAAGGACATCCCGTTTGCGATGTTCACGACGGTCACCGCGGACGGCGCGTTGCGGAGCCGGCCGATGGTGGCCACCGAGAACGCGTTCGATGGCGCCCTGTGGTTCTTCACGCGCACGTCGTCGGCCGTCGCTCAGGAGGTCGCCGGCAACCGCATGGTGAATGTCACGTACGTCTCGGCCCCCGAGGACCGCTTCGTGTCGGTCTCGGGTTCCGCGTCGGTCGTGCGGGACGTCGAGCGCACCGGGGCCATGTGGTCCCCCGCCTACAATCAGTGGTTCGCCGGCGGGGCCTCCGATCCCGAGCTTTCGCTCATCAAGATCCAGGTCGCTCGCGTCGAGTTCTGGGACCGCAAAGCCGGGCGGATGAGGGAGTTGTAGCGCCGCGCCGGCCGCCGCGGGCTTGACTTCGGCGGGCGTCGTCCTCATAGTAGTGCCGAGCCGCCCCCTGAGGCGCGGAGTGTGACCACGTCGGCCGCGGGCGCGTGCCGGCATGCAACTGCGGAGCAGACCACGACATGGTGAAACGAATTGCGCTGCTGGTGATGGTCCTCGCCCTTGGCGCCGCAGTCGTTTCGGATGCCGCGCAGGTCGCGGGCAAGATCTCCGGGACGGTCCGTGACGCACAGGGCCAGCCCCTGCCGAACGCGAAGCTGCAGCTCAGGAACATCGACACGAACCAGGTCATGGCGAAGACCCGCGCGGCCGCTGATGCGAGCTACGAGTTCACCGGGGTCGTTCCGGGCAACTATGTGGTCGAGATCGTCGACGACTCGGACAGGGTCCTCGGGCTGAGCGCCGCCGCGCCTCTGGCCGTGAACGGTGCCGTCACCGGGTTGATCGTGGCGCTCGCCTCGACAAGCGCCGCCGGGGGCGCGTTCTTCGCTAGCACGGCGGGGATCCTCCTGCTCGTCGGCCTGGGCGCTGGTGTGACGGCGGGTGTCATCGCGATCGCCAACGACGCCAGCCCGTCCCGCTGAAGCCGTCTGCCGGCCTGGAGCCGGAACCCGAGGGCCCTGCCTGGTTGGCGCCGGGCGGGGCTTTCGTGTCTGCAGCGACCGCGGCAGGGCGGCACGTCCCGCGTCAGCGGCTCACTCGTAGCGGAGGGCGTCGACCGGGTCGAGGCCGGCGGCGCGCCGCGCCGGAAGGTATCCCGCCACCAGCCCCGTCGCGACGGCCGAGGCCAGCCCCCCGAAGACGGCCCACATCGGCGGCACCGCCGGGAATGCGGGCGCGAACCGGCTCAACAGGAACCCGGCCGCCCACGAAATCGCCACCCCGATCACCCCTCCGACTCCGGAGAGCAGCGCCGCCTCGATGAGGAACTGGCCCAGCACGTCGCGGCGCCTCGCGCCGATGGCGATGCGCGTGCCGATCTCGCGCGTGCGCTCGGTCACGCTGATCACCATGACGTTGGCGATGCCGATGCCGCCGATGACGAGGCTCACGACCGCCAGCGCGAACGTCGCCAGCCCGATCTGCGCGCCGATCTGATCGAACTGGGCGATGATCTGCTCGGCGGTCGACAGGTTGAAGTCGTTGTCCGCGCCCGGCGGGATCCGCCGCAGGCGGCGCAAGAGGAACTCCATCTCGGTCTTGGCGGCGGCCAACTGCCCGGGGCTCGACTGGGCGTAGAGAATCGTCTGCTTCGCCTCCGGGAACCGCCTCGCCACCGTGGCAGCCGGGAGCGACACGACGCTGTCCTGCCGGTTCTCTCCGAAGAACCCGCCCCGCCGCGGCGCAGCTTCCCCGACGACGAAGTAGGTGTCGCCGGCCAGCGTGAACGACTGTCCGATCGCCGACGTCGCGCCGAACAAGGCCCGCGAGATGCTGGACCCCAGCACGGCGACTTTCGCCGCGCTCCGGTTCTCGACGTCGGTGAAGGGCCGGCCTGCCCTGAACTCGGTGCCGGCGATCTCGAAGAAGTTCGGCGTCGCCCCTTCGACCAGCACCGTGTCGCTCTCGTTGGCGCCGCGACGGGCCACCAGCGGCTGACCGTTGGAGATCGACGGCACGATGATCTGCGCGGCGACGCCGCGGATCGAGGTGGCGTCAGCGGCGACGGCCGCCGCCATCCACGGCTCCAGGGGCTTGCGCTGGGCGTCGCGGTCGGACATCGGGCTGTAGGGATCGCCGTTGCGGTGGAAAGCGAAGACGTTTTCCGTCCCGAGCTCCCGGAACAGGCCGGCGATGCCGTTGCGGACGCCCACCAGGATCGTCGCCACAAGGACGACCGTGATGATGCCGATGACGATGCCGGCGATCGCCAGCGCCGAGCGCAGCTTCTGAGTGCGCAGGGAGTCGAGGGCGAGGGTGCCCGCTTCGACGCCGCTCTGTGCCCAGTTCATGCCGGCTACTCCGCCCTGACGGCCGCGATCACGTCGATCCGTGTCGCGCGCCGCGCGGGGTAGTATCCCGCCAGCAGCCCGCTGAGCGCGGCGGCGCCGATGGCCCACGCGACCGTCGTGGGTCGCACGACGATGTCGAGTTGAAGCGTCCGTGCGAGCACCGAGACGGCGGCGGCCGTCAGCAGCGTGCCCACCAGCCCGCCCGCGAGCGATATCAGCATCGCTTCGGCCACGATCTCGCGCATGATCTGTGCGCGCGAGGCTCCGAGGGCGCGCCGCACGCCGATTTCCCTGGTCTTCTGGGTGACCGACACCAGCGTGGTGTTGGTGATGACGACAATGGCGGCCAGCAGCGCCATGGCCGAGATGGGCGCGGCGGCGGCGCCCACGCGCTCTGAGATGCGCAGCACGAAGTCCCGCGCGGCTTCCGGCGTGAGCACGTCGAAGTTGTCGGGCACCCCGGGCTGCAGCTGACGTTTCGCCCGAAGCGCCGTGCGCGCCAGCCCTTCCGCCGCATCGTTCTCGACCCCCTCGTTCGCCCGGCCGAAGATGCTCAGTGTCGGCGGCGGGCCGTAGATGCGTTCGAAGGTGGTGAGCGGCATGTACACGAAGCGGTCGAGCGAGGCGCCGCCCGACGAGCCGAGCCGCACCTGCACGCCCACGACCTCGAAGCGCCGGCCCGCCACCCGCACCGCCCGGCCGAGCGCGTGCCCCCCCGGGAAGAGTTCCGCGGCGATGTCGGCGCCGATCACGGCCACCTGCGCGCCTCGCTCCATCTCGTGCCACTGCAGGAAGCGGCCGCGACCGATGCCCAGGTCCCGGAGCTCGGCGAGCGTCGGCGTGGCACCGCTCACGGCAGCGTTCTCGTACTTCCGCGACCCGGCCGTCACGTCACCCACCCGCTGGACGGTCACCGCGAAGGTGACGTCGTCGCCGGCGTGGCGTTCGAGGAACCGTAGATCGGGCCGCCCCAGTGCCGGGTTGCGCTGCTGCTTCTCGGCGAGCTCCCGCCGCGGGATTTGACCGGCCGTGGCGATCTGCGCCAGGAGGAACGTGTCGCTCCCGAATGCGCGCGCCCCGGCGGTCCGGGCGTACCGGCCCAGGCCGTCGAGGGCCGTCACCACGACGACGATGGTGGCCACGGCCACCGCGACGGCAAGCGCGCCCAGGCCCGCGCGCAGGGGGTTCGCGCTGACGG
>Ga0316622_100002876_pt1 | contig 12104 bp, 9 predicted proteins | sample OWC_Aug_OW2_C1_D_FD_207646 | JGI IMG/M metagenome (GOLD analysis project Ga0316622, IMG submission 207646) | Wetland soil microbial communities from Old Woman Creek delta, Ohio, United States - OWC_Aug_OW2_C1_D5_C | ecosystem: Environmental > Terrestrial > Soil > Wetlands | place: USA: Ohio... | reverse complement strand
TTGTTGCCCGCCTTGTTCCACTTGCCAGTGGCCGGGGTCTCGCCTACGGCAACCAGGCCCATGATCACGCCGGCGGTCGAGTTGGCATTGGTGTCCGTGCCCCATTCGGAGGGCTTGATAGCGGGAAAGCCGCCATCGTCGTTCTGCTGGGTCTCGAAAAAGGCCAGTGCCTTCTGGATGGCTGCTGAGCTCTTGGGCTCGCCGCCAGCGATGAGCGCCTGCAGAACGTAGGCCACGGTGTCGTTATCGGGGCCAAGTGCCGAGTTCCAGGCGCCCGTGTCGAGCTGGTAGCTCTTGAGCACGGTGAGGGCCTCTGCTGGCACTGTTTCCCCGGCGGCCTTGAGCGCCAGGATGGCCCACGCCTGCCCTACCGCGCCCGGGTCAAAAGTGCCCTTGCCATCGGAGAAGGATTGCAGCAGCGCTACCCAGTCCTTTCCACCGAAATCCTTTGGTTTGAGACCGGCGGCGGCAATGGTGACGATCAGCTTGCCCGTCGTCGCCGCGTCCATCGCATACTCGCCCGCGGTTGCGGCCAGGTAATCCACCACGGATGGCTTGCCCGTCGCCGTGCGCCAGGTGGCCGGGTCATCCCCGTTGGCGACGATGGCGAGCACGGCGTCACAGGTGACGCCCGCCGGATGGCCGAAGCCGATGTTAAAACTGCCATCTTCCTGTTGCTGCGTGCGCAGCCAGTTCAGGGCCTTGCTCGCCGCGGCCCGCTCGGCGGACGTGGCCGCTTCCTTTGGCGCACATCCTGCCGCCGCGATGACCAGCAGGACAATGGTCAGTGTGAGTGCTTTGGGTAACCATGATCTGTTGCGTGACATCTTCCTGTCGTCCTTTCCAATGTTTTTGGTGTCCCACCCGGAAGTGGCGAGATCGCTACTGCATCCCGCCGTTCCTGGGCGGGACCAGAGCAAAAAGAAACCCCCTGCCACTTCCGACAAGGGGTTGAACAGCGTGTCTGTAGTGTCCTCCCACCCCCTTTCTCGCGAAGGGTCTAACAGGAGCGACACAGAGGTGGGTCATCTGGCTCTCTCGGTGCGCTAGCGCACCGAGACTACAGTTGCGGGACAGCGCCGGAATGGACCGGTCTTCCCCCGTTCGCCGGGCATCAATGTCTGCGGCGACCTCTGTGCTGCATATATTCTATTTGAGTATATGATAGCCCTTTTGGACAGTTTAGTCAAACTCGATACTCTTCTTGCCGGATCGCCTGACTTGCACTAGAATGCGCCCATAGCCGACAAAGGAGACTGAAAGATCATGGATGAGAACCGTGCGCGTCGCATTCGCTCCGTTATCTACCTGGCCATAATTCTGTACGTCGCCATCGTCGTGTACACGCTGGCCCGCACGTCTGCGCCACTGGCCTACAACATCGCCCGCGCGGCGGGTCTGTTCGGGTACGGCACTCTATTCCTGGCCATCCTGTCGCATGAATACCTGCGCGAAATGCGCAAGCTCTTTGGCCAACCCTTCTTGACTGTGCATCATGTGCTGGCTAGAGCTGGACTGGTGCTGGCTATCCTGCACCCCGTCCTCATGGCTGTCTTGATGCGTGACCCAGGGCAGTTTGTGCCCCGCCTTGACTCTTTGCGCACGTTTCTCCTGTTGGGTGGTCGCCCGGCCCTGTACCTCATCCTCCTGGCGGCTCTTGCGGCGCTGCTGCGCAAGCGACTGAAGGATACTTGGAAGCTCATCCACTGGCTGAACTATGCGGCGTTTGTGCTGATCTTTGTCCATTCGTGGCTGCTGGGCAGGAACGTATCCACCAGCATACTAAAGTTCGTTTCGCCACTGATGCTGCTGACCGTCGTGGTGGTCTTCCTGCGCATGCGGCTGGCGCGGACCTCGCCCAAATAGGGTGGGGTGCCAGAGGCCTGAGAGCGGCTGGCTGCAGCGTACGCTTGTGGTGTAGGAGTCTTCCTTGCCGTACTCGCGCGAGACTTGCAGCGCTGAGCGCTTTCATTGTGTGATACAGCGCTGCTTCCCTGACTTCCCGGTTCAGAGCATTTCCTACCTCGCCGAAGGGTGGGACAGTACCGTGTGGGAAGTCAACGGCAGCCACGTGTTTCGCTTCCCCAAACGCCCCGCCATCGACAGTGGCCTGCGCAAGGAGATACGCCTCTTGCCCGGGTTGGCTCCCGCTTTGTCGTTACCCATCCCGCAGTTTGACTTTGTCTGGCAGGGTGGCCCGGAATTTGAGGGCGTCTTTGTCGGCTACCCCAAGCTCCCCGGAGTGCAGTTATTGCCGGAGCGATGGGCCGCTTTGCTGCACTCGAAGGGTGGGACACAGTGCCAGCGCCAGCTCGGTGAGTTTCTGACCCGCCTCCACCGGTTTCCGCTCGCACGCGCGGTTGCGCTGGGTATCGCGGAGGGCAACCGAGAGAGCTGGCGGGAGCAATACCGTGCTTTCTACGAGACGGTCCAACGGCGTATTCTGCCTCTCCTGGATGAACCGGCTCAAGGCAATCTGTCCCGTGCCTGGCGCGAGTTCTTGGATGCCCCGGCCAACTTTCAGTTTCAGCCCGCGCTGATCCACTGTGACCTGAGCGGCGAGCACATCTTGTTCGATCCAGAACGGGGGTGCATCACGGGCATCATAGATTGGGAGGACGCGGCCATCGGCGACCCGGGGTTTGATTTCACCGGCCTGCTGGACTATGGCCCGGAGTTTGTGCAGGAGGTCCTGGCGGCGTATGCTGGCCCGCGCGATGGCGGCATGCTGACTCGTGCCCGCTTCTACTACGCCATTGGGCCGTGCTACGAGGTGCTCTACGGTCTGGAGTGCAACCTGCCGCGGCATACCGCTGCTGGACTGAAGAGTCTGCACGACATGTGGAGCGGGTAGGGGCGTTCCATGGAACGCCCCTACGGTGAGTATTTGCTACGCTGTGCCGTCGCGGATACTGCGCGCAAAGGCGGCGGCCAGATCCTCTGCCTTGGTCAGGTCATCCATGGTCGGCGCGCCGCGGAATTGCAGCATCTCCGAGGTCTCCCACTTTAACGCCTGCGCAATGGCGTCGAACTCTTTCTCTGCACCACGCGACCAGCCAAACGACCCGTAGTAAAAGGCCTTCCGGTTGGTCATGGCTTTCCGTGCGATGCTGTCCAGCATGTGGGCCATCGGCGGGAACATCTTGACTTCATAGGTCGGAGCACCCACCACGATGCCCTTGTTCTTGAATGCCGAGGCCAAAACGTAAGAAGTGTCCGCCAGCGGCACCTCAAAGACCTCCATCGGCACTCCTTCGCGGGCAATACCACGCATGACGGCGTCCGTCACGATCTTGGTGTTGCCGTACATGCTGCTCCACAGCAGGGTGATAGCCTTCTCGCACTGGCCGGTGGAGTACCCGGCGAACTTGACATAGCGTTGGATCACTTCGCCGGGGTTTGTCCGCCAGACCAACCCGTGCGAGGGAGCAATGACCGAAACCTTGATTCCGGCCAGCTTGTCAATGGCCCGCAGGACCGGCTTGGGAAAGTTGGCCACGATGTTGGCGTAGTAGCGCACCATCTCGTTGTAGTAGAAGGCCTGGTCCGCCTCCTGTACCTGATCGTCAAAGAGGATACCCTTCAGCGCGCCAAAGCCGCCAAAGGCATCGCACGAAAAGAGGACCTGGCTTCCTGCTTCGTACGTGACCATCGTGTCGGGCCAGTGTACAAACGGAATGTGGGCAAAGACCAGTTTTTTGCCTGCCCCGAGATCCAGCTCCTCTCCGTCCTGTACGACTCTCACCCCTTCCGTGATGCAGTTCAATACGGCAATCAGCTCCACTCCCCTGGGAGTGGCCAGGATCTCCGCCTTGGGCGCTAGCCGCCGGAAGTTGGCCAGGAACTCGCCATGGTCCGGCTCCAGATGGTTCGTCACGATGTAGTCAATGTCCTTGGGCTCGATGCCGGCGGTCTCCAACTGGTGCAGGAAGTTGCTGGAGCTACCGCTCCACTCCCGGACCAGGTCAATGAGGGCACACTTCTCGCCCTTCACCACGTAGGAGTTGAGTGACACACCATCGGGGATGGGCCAAAGGCCCTCAAAAAGGTCGTGGGAGCGCACATTGACGCCGACCCACCAGATTCCTGGTTTTATCTCGATACCGGGCATTTGATCTGCTCCTTTCATACTGCCTATGTCAAAGTCCGCCATGCTTGCGGATGGCAGTCATTATACTGGCCACGCTCAGACAGTCAACCACTCTCCGGTTAATGCCAAGCCAAATCTCCATCGTCCGCGCGGCCGCGGCGTAGGTGCTTGCGGAAAGCCAGACTGGCGCAGAGGGCGATGTAGGCATACAGGGCCAGTACACACCCGCTCAGCAGCGTGGATGTGACGAAGAATGGGATCATGTGTGGCAAGGAGCGGATGGCGCTCCAGATGCCTGGTGCCCACAGGGCAAAGGCCACCAGGGCAGGCAGAATCACCGCCAGCTTGCGCCAGCGCGGTGCGATATCCATGGCCCAGTGGTCGTGTCCAAAGACCAGCAGAGAGGAAAGCAGGTACAGGTAGGCGACCTGCAATGGCCAGATCAAGGGCGACGACAGGGGATAGACGCCAAGCGATCCCAGCAGGGTGCCGGCCAGGGCCAGCGGCAGAATCAGGATCATCCCCGGCACCCAGAAATCAAAGGGCAGCAGTGTGTCGTACAACGGCGGTTTCGTCGCCCCGGGCACGTCATCCACAAAGGCAAATGCCTGAATGTAGGCCGCGACGAGCAAGGCGAGCATGATCACGGTAGCCAGCAACCTGCGCCGGTCTGGCTTGAGGATTTGTCTCCATGTGCTCATGCCGTAAGTATAGCATGGAGTCGTTCTTGTCACAAGCAGTCGTGTTCTATCCGTGACGCTACTATCTGATTTGACGCGCCAGTCAGACTGTACTAGTATTTGCGACAAATCTACAGGCAGCACTGAATTGCCGCCACAGGTATCGAGAGGCAAAATGAAGGAGATCCAGATCACGATTACACACCCAGTCGGACTGCATGCCAGGCCGGCAGCCCGATTTGTGCAGACAGCCAAAAAGTTCGCATCGGATGTCAACGTCTCCTATTGCGACAAGACGAAAAGCGCCAAGAGCATCCTCGGGATTCTGAGTATGGGTGTCAACGCCAATGCCCAGATCACCATTCAGGCCAATGGTGCCGACGAAGAAGAAGCGATCAAGGCACTTGTGGAGCTGATTGAATCGAATTTCGGTGAGTAGGGCTCTCCTGCTAGCCTCGCTTCTGCCTGACTGTTCTTTGCCGATCAAGGAGCGTTGATATGCAAGTGTTAAAGGGCATCCCCGCTTCAAAAGGAATCGCTATTGGCCCGGGTTTCATCTACCGCGCCAACGAAGCCACCCCCGTTCGCCGTCAGATACCCGACCCACAAGCTGAACTCGAACGCTTCCGTTCCGCCTGCAAACGCGCGATCATGGATTTGCGAGAGGTATATGAAGAGGCGGTGAAGAGCGTTGGCCAGGAAGCCGCCGAGATCTTCCAGGCACATCAGATGATGCTCGAGGACCCCGAATTGATCCAGGGCGTTGAGGATGCCATCCTGAACGAGCGGGTCGTTGCGGATTATGCCATGTATGAGGCCGGTGAGACGAACGCGAGAGTGATGGAATCCCTCGAGGATCCTTATTTTCGTGCTCGTGCCGCGGACGTCCGTGATGTGGCCAGGCGGGTTCAGCGCATCCTGCAGGGCAGGTCTGGCGGTGATGTGAACCTGAGCCAACCTTCCATCATTCTGGCCGAGGACCTGGCCCCATCGGACACCATGCAGTTCAAGCGCTCTTTGATTCTTGGCTTTTTCACGGCGCGCGGAGGAACAACCTCCCATGCGGCCATCCTCTCCAAAGCAATGGGTATTCCCGCGGTGGTTGGAGCCGGGCAACTCCCGCAGGCGCTCAAGAATACGTCCCTCCTGATCCTGGATGGTGACCAGGGCGAGCTCGTCATTGATCCGGACGAAGAGACACTGGCTCAGTATCATGCGCAACAGGTACAACAGCAGGATCGTGCCCGCCAGGAGATTTCCTCTGCGCATCAGCCGGCTATCACTAGGGACGGGCGCAAGGTAGAAGTGGTTGCCAACATCGGCAATCTGCGGGATGCAGAGGATGCCGTGGCCAGCGGGGCAGAGGGTGTAGGCCTGTTGCGCACCGAGTTCTCCTACATCGAACAAAATGTGGTCCCCGACGAGAAAACCCTGATCGAGGCCTATGAAGGAATATTCTCCACCTTCGGCGACTATCCGGTGGTCGTGCGCACCCTGGATATCGGCGGTGACAAGGAGATGCCTCACCTCCAGCTGCCTGTCGAAAGCAACCCTTTTCTGGGCTCCCGTGGCATTCGCCTGTGCTTTGAGCGGCCCGACCTGTTCATACCCCAGTTGCGCGCCATTCTCAGGGCCGGCGTCAAGACCAGGCTGTGCATCATGTTCCCGATGGTGGCGGTGGCGGACGAGGTCAGGCGAGCCAAAGGCATCCTGAAGGAATGCATGCAGGCCCTGGCCAGTGAAGGGCTCGCCTTCAACCACCACCCCCAGGTCGGCATCATGGTCGAGGTGCCCTCGGCCGCCCTCTGTGCCGATCAGCTCGCTAAGGAAGTGGACTTTTTCTCCATCGGCACCAACGACCTCACCCAGTACACCCTGGCGGCAGATCGCACCAATTCCAGCGTGGCCCACCTTGTCTCGGCATTGCAGCCGGCTATCCTGCGCTTGATCCGCAGCGTGATCGAGGCCGGGCATGCTGCCGGTATCTGGGTGGGCATGTGTGGTGAAATGGCCGGTGATGAGACGGCCATTCCCATCCTGCTGGGCCTTGGCCTGGACGAGTTCAGCATGACCCCGCCGCTGATCCCGGCAGCCAAGGAGATCATTCGCCAATGGGATACGGGGCAGGCGAAACGGCTGGCTGAGCAGGCATTGGCTTGCGAAACACCCGGCGAGGTCAAAAAGCTCGTTGCCGAGTGGCGGGGCTGAACGGAACCATCCGTCCTGCAACAAGGATTCCCGGAACAACAGGTGTCGGCATGCCATCCATTTCTTGATGGCACGCAGACACCTGTTTGCATGCTCTTTTGTCTGCTACACTTCGAATTCCGGAAGAGTCACCCCTTGATCACTGACAAAGGGACTTGAGCTCCTCCTCGTTTCTTGCGTTGTCGAGCTCGGTGATCATATCGATGCGCTTCTGATGACGACCGCCCTCGAATTCTGCTGCGAGCCACAGGTCAACGATCATCTTGGCCAGCTCAGGGCCGACTATGCGGGCTCCGAAACACAGGACATTGGCATTGTTGTGCTGCCTGGAGAGGACCGCGGAACAAGGTTCGCTGCATACCACCGCGCGAATCCCGTGGAACTTGTTGGCTGTCATTGACATGCCGACGCCTGTACCGCAGATGAGAATGCCCCGCTCACACTGCCCGGAGATCACAGCATAACACACTCTCTTGGCATAGATCGGGTAGTCCGTGCTTTTTTGGTCGTCGGTTCCGAAATCTACAACAGTAACCCCTTCTCGCATCAAGTGCTCTCTTATCTCCAGCTTGAGCGCATACGCCGCATGATCATTGCCGATTGCGATCTTCATGCCAGATCACCTCCATTCTTGGCGATGGCTTTCCGGTACCGCTAGTATAGCATCTGGAGAGGGTGTGTCAAGTCATCAAGTACGAAGGTGTAGGGGTTTCACACTGACCACGAGGCGAGGGCTATGCAGCAGGGCTGTTGCAAGATCGCTTGACAAGCCTCGCATATCGTCATTGCGAGCGAAGCGAAGCAATCTCCTGCTTGGCAGCGTGAGATTGCCACGGCTCAGTTCTGTCTCGCAATGACGGATGTGGCGACTTTGCAACAGCCGTGGCTATGCAGCCCAGAACACTTGACAAAACCTGCAAAGTCAATAGAATGACCTGCAGGCGATGCGCCTGAACAGCGACGAAGAGGACGAGTACGCGGTTTTCCAACCCGGCCAACCCCGCCAAGAACGCGGGGCGCAGTAGCGGCAACGCGGGGCGGAGTACCGGAGCCACAGAGAGCCGTGCCCAGGTTGAGAGGCGGCGCCGAGGGACCGCGGAAAATGGCCTCAGAGCTGCATGGCTGAACGGCGCCAAGCAATCCCCGGTAAGCCATGCCGGAATGCCCACCGTTAGCGGGGCTGGCAAAGGCTGCTGATGGAATCGGCAGCGAATGAGGGTGGTACCACGAGCGCGAAATCTCGCCTCAAGATGGCGAGACGCAGTAGCGATAGCGGCCTCGTCCCTTGCGGGCGAGGTTTTTGTTTTCAGCGGTGCAAGGAGGGAACATGGGCGAATTCTTTGTGACTACGCCGATCTACTATGTGAACGATGTCCCGCACATTGGCCACGCCTACACAACGATCGCCGCCGATGTCCTGGCGCGCTATCACCGCCTGATGGGGGATGACGTGTTCTTCCTCACCGGCACGGACGAGCATGGCCAGAACATCGAGCGCATCGCCGCCGAAAAGGGCGTGTCCGAGAAGGAGTACTGCGACTTGATCGTAGCGCAGTTCAAGCGGCTCTGGCAGTTGCTGGATATCTCCAACGACTATTTCGTGCGTACGACGGATGAGCGGCATGTCCTGGCGGTGCAGAAATTCGCCCGTGCCCTGCTGGCCTCAGGCGATGTCTATCGCGGCAAGTACCGGGGTTGGTACTGCCCGCGCTGCGAAGCGTTCTACCAGCCGGAGGAATTGCTCACCGACAACGTGTGCCCGGTGCACAAGCGCCCCTGTGAGTGGACGGAGGAGGCGAACTACTTCTTCGCCCTGACGCGCTATCAGGACAAGCTCCAGCACCTGATCGGCGAAACCGATTTTGCGCAGCCGGAGATCCGCCGCAATGAGCTGCTGGGAGTGTTGCGGCAGGGTCTGCAGGATTTCAGCATCTCGCGCGAGCGTGTGCGCTGGGGGGTGCCGCTGCCGGATGACCCGCAGCAGGTCCTGTATGTGTGGGTGGATGCATTGCTCAACTATATCACCGCCATTGGCTATGGCGATGACGAGCAGACCTTCCAGCGTTACTGGCCCGCCGATGTGCAGTTGATGGCCAAGGAGATCATCCGCTTCCACTGTTTGTACTGGCCAGCCATGCTAATGGCAGTGGGCCTGCCTGTACCGCGTGTGGTCTTTGCGCACGGCTGGTTGACCAAGGACGGCCAGAAACTGAGCAAGACTACCGGGAACATCATTGATCCCTTCGACCTGGTGCAGCGATTCGGTTCGGATGCCGTGCGCTATTTCTTCCTGCGCGAGGGCGCATTCGGCGCGGATTGGGACTATACCGATGGCGCCTTTATCCGCCGCTACAACGCCGACCTGGCGAACGACCTGGGGAACCTGCTGAATCGCACGGTGCAGATGGTGGTGCGCTACTTTGCCGGCGCGGTGCCGGCCCCGGCAGGAACACCGGAAACGATCGACGGCCAGTTATTGGACCTGGCAGGTGCTCTGGGCCCGGCTATCGAGAGTGCGCTGCGGCGGGTCGCCCCGCACGAGGTGCTAACCCTGACCGGCAACCTGGTGGAAGAAGCCAACAAATACGTGCAGCTCACCGCTCCGTGGGAGCTGGCCAAGGCGCGCAAGGCCGGAGATGCTCGCGCCGGGGACCGCCTGGCCACGGTGCTCTACAATCTGGTGGATGTGCTCCGGCTGCTGGGCTACTGCCTGGAGCCGGTGATCCCGCGCAAAGCGCCGGAGCTGCTGGCCCAGTTGGGTCTGGACCCCGCCAGCAAGCCGGCCTGGGCGCAGGGCACTGTTGTGGGTACCTACCCGGCCGGCACAACCCTCAAGCCTGGCCCGGTTCTTTTCCCGCGTTACGAGGCGGAATAGGGATTCAGAAACCTGGTTTCCAAAAGCAGAAACCAGGTTTCGTTAGCCCCGTCCCGAAACCAGGTTTCCCCTACTGGAGGTTTGAAACCTGGTTTCTGGTTTGCCGTCCTGCATGCTGCAGGAATACCTCTACCTCGGCCAACCGCGGCAGGGCCGCCCGGCCGCCCAGGGCAGTGCAGTTCATGGCAGCCACGGCATTGGCGAAGGTGGCGGTACGCTCCAGGGGCCAGTTCTGCAGCAGCCCGTAGATGAAGGCGCCGTGAAAGGCATCACCGGCTCCCGTGCTATCCACGACCGGCACCGCAAAGCCCGGCACATGGCTCTCCTCCTCCGTGGTGACGTACAGGCATCCACGTTCGCCGAGAGTGCTGACAACAAGTCTCGCCCTCGTCCTGAGCAATAACTGGTGGGCTGCCCGCTCGAGGACCGGTTCTCCGGTGTAGGCGGCGGGGAAATGGCCGTTGGTGATCAAGACGTCCACCCGGGGCAACAGCTCATCCAGACGCGGACGTGGCCGGTTGGCATCCAGTACTACTGTGCCTCCCGCCTCGTGCATCCACTGCGCGGCGGTGATGGCCGCGCTCATGTGGTTCGCGTCCAGGTGCAGAAAGCGCGCCGCAGTGATGTAGGGGCGGTCTGCCGGCTCCAGGTTCACTTCACCTGAGGTGCCCCGATAGCAGAGGATCGCGCGCTTGCCGGTGTGGGCCTGCACCAGGCAGATACAGACCGGAGAACGCGTCCCCGGGCGCACGCGTAGGTGGCTGAGGTCCACGCCCTCATCCTCGAAAGTACGCCTGAGATTCAGCCCGGTATCGTCGTCGCCCACCGCGCCCACGTAGCCGGCGCGCGCGCCCAGACGGGTCAGGGCCACCAGCGCGGTGGACACGGGGCCGCCACCGGAGATGGCGAAATCGTGCAGGGTCACTGTTGGCGCCTCGAATCCCGGAATCTCGTCCAGTATGGCCAGGTAATCCCAGGAGCAGTAACCGAGGCCGATCACATCGAGTGTGGCACAGGGCGGGCTGTTCATAGCAATGTGCAAAGGTCTCCCAGGGGCGAACCAGTCCGCTGCTCAGAGGAGGCTCAACTGAGTCTCGCCCCCGGTCCCCTTCGCCTGAGGCGGGGCATCTTCCGCACGAGCTGGCGCAGACCTGTCGGTGACAGGCGTCGCCTCCGGCGAGGCGGTGGCCGTCGCCTGAGGCGAGACAGTAGCCATGGCCCGCAGTCGGGCTTCATCCAGGATGGCGACGCCGAGTTCCTTGGCCCTGGCGTACTTGCTGCCGGGGTTTTCGCCCAGGAGCAGGTAATCGGTTTTCCTGGTCACCGAGTCCGTGACATGACCACCGTTGGCCGCGATCAGCTCTGTCGCCGCCTCACGGCTCAGGGTCGGCAGCGTGCCGGTAATGACAATGGTTTTCCCGGCCAGCGCACCGGCCCCGCCCGGCTGGGAGCTTGGTTGCGCACCCGCCTGCTCCGTCCGCACGCCGGCGAGCTGCAGTTTCTGTAGCAGCTTGTGGGTCTGGGGGCTGGAGAAGAAGGCCGTGATGTTGGCGGCATTCACCGGCCCGATCCCGGGGATCGTGCGCAGCTTTTCCTCCGAAGCCTGGCTCAGTGCCTCTACCGAGTTCAGGTTCTGCGCCAGGGTCTCGGCGACGATGCCACCTACTCCGCGAATGCCCAGTGCAGCGATTACCCGGGCCAGCGACCGGTTTTTGCTTCCCTCAATGGCTGCCAGGAGATTGGCTGTGCTCTTCTCGGCAAACCCTGGCAGTTTCAGGATGTCCTCGCCTTTCAGGTAGTAGAGGTCGGCAAAATCGTGCAGCAGACCGTTGTCGACAAAAAGCTGGGCCAGTCGCTCGCCAAAGCCCTCGATGTCCATCACAGCAGCCCAGTGGATGATCCGCTGAACGACTTGAGCCGGGCACGCCGGGTTGACGCAGTACACCGCGACCTCGCCCTCGGCTTTGAGCGTGGGGGCGCCGCAGGCCGGGCAGGTCTGCGGAATGGTGATGACCTGTTCCGCTCCACTGCGTAGCTCCGTCAGGGGCCTTTCCACCTGCGGGATGACGTCGCCGGCACGCTTGACCAGCACGGTATCGCCGATGCGGATGTCCTTGCGGGCGATGTCCTCGAAATTGTGCAGCGTGGCCCGCTCGATGGTTACCCCGCCCAGCTCCACGGGCTCGAGGATGGCGAAGGGGTTCAGCGTACCCGTGCGACCCACGTTGATGCCCATCTCTTTCAAGCGGGT
>Ga0316622_100002875_pt1 | contig 12107 bp, 8 predicted proteins | sample OWC_Aug_OW2_C1_D_FD_207646 | JGI IMG/M metagenome (GOLD analysis project Ga0316622, IMG submission 207646) | Wetland soil microbial communities from Old Woman Creek delta, Ohio, United States - OWC_Aug_OW2_C1_D5_C | ecosystem: Environmental > Terrestrial > Soil > Wetlands | place: USA: Ohio... | reverse complement strand
GGGGCGACCGAGAACTTGAACGAGTTCGTCCCGGTCCAGGCCGAGTCGCCGGCCGCGATGTCGCCGATGCTCCTCACGGTGTCGAGCAGCGTGATGTTGGGGTCGGCCTTGCGCAGGAGGGCGGTCACTTCCAGCGCCGGTTCGCTGCCCCAGTTCTTCAGCCACATCGGCAGATTGATTGTCTCGCCCGGGTTGATGATGCCGTCATCGTTGCCGCCGGCCGAGTCGTCGACGGCGTGATGCAGGTACATCACGTAGGGGCCGTTCGGCGGCAGGGCAAGGCAATACCCGAGGTGCGGGGCGAGGTTGTGACCGGTCACGGTCACGAACACGGTGTCGGGCGCGAGGGTCGTGATGTTCAACGTCAACTGGCCCGAGCCGTTGGTGTAGCCTGACACCCAGGCACTCGTGTCACTTTTGGCCGCCGCGCAGACCAGGGCGCCGGGCACGGGGTTGCTTCCGGTCGTGACGGAGACCGACAGAGCATACGAGCCGACCGGTATGACCGGCGGGTACGTCACCGCGAGCGGCTTAGGTTCGAGGGAGTAGATATCCGTGCTGCCGTCGCCCATGCAGTTGTACATCTCGAAGTAGCGGCGCGTGGTCGGGTCTTCGCCGAACTGTTCGAAGAACTTGACCTTGGCCTTGTTGAGCCCGCCCATCACCCACGTGTAGCTCGAGTCGAACATGTAGTCGAAGACCCGGCGCTCGAGCGTGTCGTCCTCGGTCCAGTAGGAGTTGACCGAAGAGGCGATAGAGACGATGCCGCCCTTGCGCCCGAGCCGAATCCACGTTTCGGAGAAACACTCCGGGTAGCCCGTCGATGAGAAGTTGCCGCAGAGACAGGCGTAGGTCTGGGCATAGGGAATCATGTCGATGTTCGTGAGCGCCCGGACGTCGTCCGAATGGAACGTGATGCCCGGGTCGGACCAGCCCTCCTCCGAGCCGTGGCCGGAGAAGGTGACCCAGGCCCGGCCGCTGTTCAGGGCCGTATCGACCGGCGTGCCGCTGCTGTAGTAGGTGAAGAGCGAGTCGCAATCCGTTCCCATCGGACGGATCTTCGCCATTACGTACTTGTGCGTGTTCTCGGCGACGTCGTGGTTCCCGGCGTCCGCCGATGCGACGAAATAGGCCCGCTTCAGCCACTCGGTTCCGGAAAACGGGGTCAGTCCCGAGGGCGGAAAACGAGGGACACTCCCTCGGAGCGCTTGCGTCGGACTCAGCGCGGTAGCGTCCCTGTTTTCCGCGGACAGTCCCCGTTTTCCGTACGTCCAGTTGTTCTGCTCGTACCGTACGACCTTGTCGACGAATGAGTCGAGCTGGGCGGAGTTCGCGACCGACGCGCGACCGAGGTCGAGGTCCGGCCAGTAGTCGCTGCCCTCGCAAAGGGCGAAGTTCAGGTCGGTCGGCGGGCTGCCCTCGCCGCTGCCGGTGAAGTAGCCGATGCGGTCCACGTCGCCGACCAGCAGGACGAAGCTTGGCGGAATCGGCCAATTGTCGTAGGCATCCTGGATGTAGGCCTTGACCGTGTCCTTGTTGCCGCCGCCCACTTGCGAAAGGGTGCGCACGAAAACGTTGAAGCCCTTGCGCCGGCGCCATTCGGCCAGCGGCGCGATACTCGACTGCCACGCGTCCGGGACGATAATCAGGTAGCTGATGGGCAGGGCGGGGCCGGAATAGGTGCGAAACTGCTTGTCGTTGACCACGATGCCGTCGAGCCGGCCCGCGAACGGCGGCGACGAATAGCGGCGCAGCATCGCCCTGGTCCTGGCTCGGTCTGCTCCGGTCCATTTCACGGTCACCTTCATCTGTGGCGCGTACTCGACGAGGTTGCGGACCGGGTTGTACCCGACCGGGCGAATCTCGACCACCGCCACCCTGCGGCCACGCACTACCGCGACCTCCACCAGCCGCGCCCCGATTTCAGGCGCGGCAGCATCAGTCGAGTAGACCTTTGCATCGAGAGCGAAGGCCGGCGCCGTCCCTGTCTTCGGGATGGGTGCCTGGCGCGGCACGACCGGCAGGTCGAGTTGCTGCGTCTCAATCGCGCCGGCGTCGGCCGAGACCTTAACCTCGGCGCCGTACGGAACCTCAACCAGCCGGCGGTAGACCGGCACCGCGGGACTGCCCGGTTCAGCCGCGAGCCCGGCTTCCGGCAGGGTCAGCATGGCGTAGTCGCCGCCTGACACCTGTACGGTCCCGACCTCCAGTCCTGCCCCGGTCAGAGACAGCACACCGCCGTCCTGCCGCTCGGACCATGCAACCGGGTCGGCAGCAAACGCTAACGCGACCGCAGCCAATACCAGCACGAGTGTTCTCATCGACCGGCCTCCTGATGTGTCGCCGTTATTGGATTCAAGCCAAGAGGAGAATACCTGTTGACGTTCGTGGCAAATTCTACCCGAACCGGCCGGAAGGTCAACGCGCCCAGCCGCAGATGCGAGGTCCCGGACAGAATCGGGGAAACGATTCCGTCCGCTACGTGAGGGATTATGTGCCTCGTAGTGTCGCAGACAGCTAAGGGAATTGCTTCCTCCGCTGCGTGGCGAGCGACGCCCCGGATGGCGTCGCGGATGGACCGGTACATGACCGGGGTCGCAGCCTGAACCGCCGCAGACCGGATGGCCTGCCAGACCACGGACCAAGGACTCCGGGTCGTAACCCCTGAGACGGTACGACAGACGATGCCCGAGATTGCCTTCCCGACGAAGGACCAGACGACGTTCCAGGCAACTTCGTAGACAACTCGATGGGCAATCCCCCGGACGGGGGAGGGGACTTTCAGGAAGGCGACATAACGCTTTGTTGCTACAAAGGTTAGGTGCATTCGTGGCTCCGCGGGCTTGTATCCTAAGTCTAAACTCTCCTCCGTCGCCTGCCCGCGCGGCATGCGTAGCTTCCGGCATCACGGCGATTCCCCGCGCCGGCCGAGCTCGTCTAGCTACAATGAAGGTCAACCCGGTCCTGGCCTGTCGTCATGCGGTTTTGGCCCCGGCGGGAAAATGGGTAGCGTCCCTATTTAAAGACTCAGCGGCTTGACAGCCACGACCACGAGACCTACAATCGAGCCATGGTGCGGAACCCCGAAGCCCGTGGAACGTCTCGAGCCGCGGACTTCGAAGGAGGAGGGGCGAGAAGGAAGCTTTGCGCTCACGGTCTGATCGTTCTGCTGTCCGCTGTCTGCCTCAGTTCAATTGCCTCTGCCCAAACGACATGGTGGAGAACCTATGGGGGGAGGGAGAACGACCTGGGCTACTCGGTCCGGCAGACCACTGATGGCGGCTACATCATCGCAGGTTCTACATCGTCCTTCACACCAACTTTCAGCAACGTCTATCTTGTCAAGACCGATTCTCGGGGCGACACACTTTGGACCAGGACCTTTGGCGGGACAAACAATGATGAGGGCTGGTCCGTCCGGCAGACTAATGACGGCGGGTACATAGTTGCTGGCTGGACTGTGCCCCTCAGTGCGGATAACACTGATGTCTATCTGGTCAAGACTAGTGCACAGGGCGATACGCTCTGGTCTAGAACCTATGGTGGGACCAGCAACGATGTGAGCTTTTCAGTCCAACAGACCAGTGATGGCGGCTACATCGTCGCAGGAACTACCGGTTCCTTCGGAGCCGGGAATGGCGATGCCTATCTCATCAAGACCGATGCCGCGGGCGACACACTCTGGACCAGAACCTACGGTGATACAAGTGGTGAAGAAGGGCAGTTCGTCCAACAGACTACTGACAGCGGCTACATCATCGCAGGCAGGACCAGTTCCTTCGGTGCAGGCAGGGCTGATGTCTGGCTCATCAAGACCAATGCTCAAGGCGAAACACTCTGGACCGGAGCCTATGGTGGGACAGGTAACGACTTCGTCTCCTCGGTCCAGCAGACCACAGATGGCGGCTACGTCATATCGGGCTACACGTTGTCATTCGGTGCGGGAAACCTTGATGTCTATCTCGTCAAGACTGACTACCAGGGGGATACACTCTGGACCAGAACCTTTGGCGGGACGTATTCCGACGGGGGCTACTCAGTCCAACAGACTACCGATGGCGGTTACGTTGTCGCAGGCTTTACCCAGTCCTTTGGTGCAGGGAGTTTCGACGTCTATCTCATCAAAACCAACGCCTCGGGCGATACGTTCTGGACCAGAACCTATGGCCAGCTATCTTCCGATGGGGGCTACTCGGTCCAGCAGACTGCTGATGGCGCTTGCGTCGTCGCAGGCATTACGCAGTCCTTTGGTGCAGGGGGCTTCGATGTCTATCTCATCAAGACCGACTCGTTGGGCAACATCGCTGGCATAGAAGAACCTCTGACACGGCGTCCTGCAAGTCCAACTCGCTTCCTGGTTCAGCCCAATCCCTTTGCTTCCTTTGCCCGCGTTCCCGGGCATGAAACCGACGTCTTTGTTCTCTCGGACGTCACCGGTCGGCAAGTTGCTGTCTGCAAGGGCGACAGAATCGGCGCAGGACTTCGGCCCGGGGTCTATTTCATGTCACCGGTCGGCTCGAGGGCCGGCAACGCGGCCACAACGACTATCGTCAAGACGGCCTTCTGAACGATGACCTGGAGGAATCGGACCACTACTGCCGAAGGAGGAGGCGTGACAAGGAAGGCCTACGCTCGGGGCCTGATTGTTCTGTTGTCCGCAGTCTGCCTTGCTTCTGTTGCCTCTGCCCAGACGAGTTGGTGGAGAACCTATGGCGGGCCGAATTCTGAAGGGGGTACTCCGCCATACAGACTACTGATGGCGGCTACGTCATCGCAGGCTATACCAACTCCATCGGTGCAGGGAATGGAGATGTCTATCTCATCAAGACCGATGCCCAAGGCGACACGCTCTGGACCAAGACCTATGGCGGATGGGATTCCGATGGGGGCAGCTCCCTCCAACAGACGACTGATGGCGGTTACATCGTCGGAGGCTTCACCTATTCCTTCGGTTCAGGGAGCGCTGATGTCTATCTCATCAAGACCAATGCGTCAGGGGATACACTCTGGACCAGGACCTACGGCGGGACGAATGGCGATGGGGGCAACTTCGTCCGACAGAATACTGACGGTGGTTACGTCATAGCGGGCTGGACTGAGTGCTTCGGTGCAGGAGGGCATGATGTCTATCTTGTCAAGACCGATGCCCAGGGCGATACGCTTTGGACCAGAACCTATGGCGGGACAGAGAACGACGAGAGCTTCTTGATCCAACAGACTACGGATAGCGGCTACATCGTCGCAGGCTACACCAACTCGTTTGGTGCAGGAAGGACTGATGTCTATCTCATCAAGACTGATTCGTCAGGCGATACGCTCTGGACCAGGACCTATGGCGGGACAAGTGACGACTGGGGTAACTCCGTCCAACAGGCTTTGGATGGTGGTTTCATCGTCGCCGGCTATACCACATCCTTCGGTGTAGGGCGCCAAGATGTCTATATCATTAAGACCGACGTCAATGGCAACGTTGCTGGCATAGAGGAACCCCTGAACAGGCATCCGGCAAGTCTAACTCGCTTCCTGGTTCAGCCCAATCCCTTTGCTTCCTTTGCCCGCGTTCCCGGGCATGAAGCCAACGTCTTTGTTCTCTCGGACATCGCTGGTCGGCAGGTCGCCGTCTGCAGGGGAGACAGAGTCGGCGAGGGACTTCGGCCCGGAGTCTACTTCCTGTCACCGGTCGGCCCGAGGGCCGGCAAAACGGCCACGGTGACTATCGTTAAGACGGCCTTCTGATTTCCGCCCGGCCATCAGGCCATTGTAGATTCTAGATTGACGATTGTATATTGACGCCGCGGAGGCTACGCTCCGGCTGACTTGCCGAGTTGAATGAGGACGAGGGCGAGGACGGCGAGGGCGATACCGAGCGGAATACGAGCGCCGGGACCATCACGAGCCCGTCGGCAAGGAAGAGCAGGAAGAGCCAGAGTAGGGCAGAGGAATTGACGAGTGATGAGTGATGAGCGATGAGTGCGGAGCCCGGTTCGCTCATGGCGTCCATGGCGTCCCGTTCGGCTCCCCGCGCCGCTCCGTCATTCCGAGCTGGTCGAGGAATCTCGTCCTGCGGCGCGGTCCGTGTGGCTCCGCCACCGTAGAAACGAGTGGAATGACACCGGGCTACCGCTGAATCACGACCTTGGCACAGCCAGCAGTTGACGGCTCACGGCTGACGGCCCGGACGAAATACACGCCGGGCGACAGAACGGACACGTCGTTCGCGCCGGGATGGAGGTCAAGCACCTTGCGCCCGCTGATATCCAGTAAGCCTGCGGCTCTGGGCTTGCGGCTTGAAACTCCCGGCAGGAACAGAACGCCCCGGACCACGGCAGGCAGGTACTTCGGAGTCCGGACCTCGGCGCTCGGCGTCTCCCCAACTCCAGTGGCCGAGTCGCGCAGAACCGAAATGCTGGAACCGATGCTGTTCGCCACGTAGACGCGGCTGTGGACAATACTCTTGGCGAAGTCCACCGGACCCGGATCGACGTCAATTGTCTTCATAACATTGTTAGTCGCGCCGTTGATGACTGTCACATCGCTGCTGCCCGCATTCGCGCAGAGCACTTTGTTGTACTGCGGATCGTAGTACAGCGCTTGCGGGGCATCGCCTACGGCAGCAGTCGCAATCACCGAGTCCCTGACGCCGTCAATCACGGTCACGTTGTCGCTGCCTTGGTTCGCGCAGCAAACCTTGTTCTCCTCGGAGTTGTAGCAGAGCGCCCGTGGCGAGTCGCCTGCGGCAATGGTCGTTACCACCGAGTCGGTCGCACCGTCAATCACGGTCACGTTGTCGCTGCCCTGATTTGCGCAGTAGACCTTGTTCTCTCTGGAGTTGTAGCAGAGCGCCCGTGGCGAGTCGCCCGCGGCAATGGTCGTTACCACCGAGTCGGTCGCACCGTCAATCACGGTCACGTTGTCGCTACCCTGATTTGCGCAGTAGACCTTGTTGTCGTGCAGGCTGTAACACAGAGCAACGGGCAAGTCGGCTGCGGCGACAGTCGCGATGACTGAATCCGTCTCGCCGTCAATCACGGTCACGTTGTCACTGCCTTGATTTGCGCAATAGACCCTGCCATTCGTCGGGTTGTGGCAGAGGGCACAAGCGGAGTCTCCTGCGGTCACTGTCGCAATCGCCTGATTTGTCGCGCCATCAATGATGGTCACGTCGCCACTACCCCAGTTGGCGCAGTAGACTTTGGTGTCCTGGGAATTGCGGCAGAGAGACCGTGGTCGGTCGCCAGCCGGCACAGTCGCGATGACGCTGTCGGTCCCGCCATCAATCACAGTTACGTCATTGGTGATCGAATCCGCGCAATAGAGCTTGTCACTCTGTGGACCGTAGCAGAGGGCCACAGGGCCGACCGCTGAACCAATGATGCCCGTGACCGAATCAGTCGCGCCGGCTATCACACTGACGGTACCGTCTCTGGATCCACAGCAGATCTTGTTGCTCAGTGGGTTGTAGGACAGGGCGGACGGGCTGTCGCCGACTCGCACCGCGGCGATGAACGCATTCGTCACGCCGTCCACTACGGTCACGCTGGCGCTCCAGTAGTTCGCACAGTAGACCTTGTTATTCTGCTGATTGTGGCAGAGGGCGTAGGGGAAGTCGCCGACGTGCACGGAGACAATCACCGTGTCGGATACACCATCGATTACGGTCATGTTGTCGCTCTGTTGGTTGGCGCAGTAGACCTTGTTGCTCAGAGAATTGTAGCAGAGGGCGTAGGGGTAGTCGCCAACCGATAGGGTGGCGACCACTTCATCGGACGCGCCATCGATTACGGTCATATTGTCGCTGGCCTGATTGGCGCAGTAGACCTTGTTGCCTGTCGAGTTGTAGCAGAGAGCCTGCGGTATGACGCCGACGGCAACCTTGGCAACGACTGAGTCTGTCGCGCCGTCAATCACCGTCACGTAGCCGTTGTAGCCAATCGCGCAGTAGACCTTGTTGTTCTGCGGGTTGTAGCAGAGGGCCAGAGGCATGTCCTCCACAGCCACGGTAGTGATGACTGAGTCCGCTGCGCCGTCAATCACGGTTACTGTGAGGGTGGCTTCATTCGCGCAGTAGACCTTGTTATTCTCTGAGTTGTAGCATATCGCGGAAGGGAAGTCGGGCGATGGAAGGCTTGTAATGACCGAATTGGTCGCTCCGTCAATGACACTGACCGTGTTGGAATAGTAGTCCGCGGAGTACACTTTGTTGTCATGCGGGTTGTAACAGAGTGAGTACGCGCCAAGGCCTGTCTGGATCTTGGCGAGCATCAAATCGGTCACGCCACTGATGGCAAAGACGGCGTTCTCGCAACCGGCGTATATGGTGTTGTTTACGCCATTATGGGTCATGCTCGAAAGGTAGCCCATGTCGGATATCGTATCTCGCAACCGGATGGTAGTTTCCCACCACTGACCAGAGGCTATCGACAGCATACAACCGACGGCCAACAGCACGGATATGAATCTCATACGTCCTCCTTATTGCACAATCGCCAACTTGTGGAAGCCCGGTGCAAACCGCGTGCCGTTCTCAGTGACGAAGCACACCCCGGGCTTGAGGTTCAGCACTCGCCTGCCCATGGCATCGAAGACGACGCTGGGCGCAAGACGCTTGACGCCTGACGCTCCCGACAGAACCGTAGCGGCTGGCTTGGGGCTTGAGGCTTGTGGCTTGGAACTCTCCTCAACTCCGGCGCCCGCGGCGAGCTTCCGCTTGTAGTAGATCTCGCCGTATTCGGAGTCGCGAAAGTCAGTCCAGATGAGGTGCACATCGCTTCCATCCATCGTTGCGCAGGGCGAAACGGACCAGTAATCTGGGGTCACGGTGAGCGCGGTGTCGGTTGACCAGGTTGCGCCGCCGTCGGTCGAGTACTTGTACATGATGAACGACGTCCCGTACAGAGCCTCCCAGGCAACGTGCACCGCGGCACCACGCGCCGCGACCGTCATGTTGTAGGAGCCGGTCGTGTCGTTAGTCAGGCGGACGTCGTCGCTCCAGGTCGCGCCGTCGTCGGTCGAGTTCTTGTAGTAGATCTCAAAGGGCGACGTACGGGTATCCCACCATACCACGTGCACGAGACCGGAGTCGGCGGCGATGCAGGGGTTGTAGGAACCGGTCGCCAGGTCACCGGACAGCCTCTCGTCACTGCCCCACGTCGCGCCATAGTCGGTCGAGCGCTTGTAGTAGATCTCGAACGAGTGGTCGCGCCACTCGCGCCACGCGAGGTGGACGAAGCTGTCGTGGAGCGCAAGGGACGGGTACCACGACTCCTGGATATCGTTGGTAAGCCTTGTCTTGTCGCTCCAAGTTGCGCCGTAGTCGGTCGAGCGGCGGTAGTAAAGCTCGCGGCCCGCACTGTCGTCGGCCCAGGCGACATGGACCAGAGAATCCTGCGCAGCAATCGACGGGTTGCGGCAGCCAAATCCGGGCGGCGCGAGCAACGTCTCGGGAAGCCAGGTCAGGCCCGCGTCCGTCGAACGACGGTAGCGGATTCCGGCATTGTACCCACTGTCACGGTCCTCCCAAGCCGCGTGGACGCAATCACCTGACGCCGCGACCGCGGGCTCGCCCTTCAGCCCAGCGCCATTGGACAGCATTGTGTCGGGAGACCACGACGCACCGGAATCGGCCGAACGTTTGTAGTATATCTGCTGACTTCCGGTCCGATTGTCATAGAAGACGACATGGATGCAGCCGGCCGGTCCGGCCGCGATGCTCCGTGCCGGAGTCATCGAGTTGTGTGTCGCGCTGTCGCTCGTCGTCAGACGCACGCTTGGGTTCCAGCCGGCGAAGACCGGCCCGACCAGACAAAGGAACAGCACCGACAAGACGCAGATTCTCATTTCTACCTCCAGGCCCGGCCGGCTAGTGGAGAAGGAATCAGAACGTCGGCCGCGCCTGAGCCATTATTGGCCGAATTCGTCCTGTGTCAAGCGGCCGGGCTACTCAAGGTCTTCTTCTATCGCGTCGCGGCGGAGCATCTCGATTTCCGCGACTTCGGCCTTGAGAAGCTCGTAGACGTTGTAGACGATCGGGCAGTGAGGCATATTCCAGAGCGCCATCATGGAGCGGGTGGCGAAGTCCGCGTTGTGCAGGAACGGGTACTCGGCGCAGGATTCAGGCCGGGCGCGGTAGTGACGGCAGAGCTTGCCGGCAAGAAACGGGCAGGGTTTCTGCCTGATGAGGAACCGGCCGGGCTCGTCGACCTTGTCCAGGTACTTCTGCTCGAACTGCTCGGGCGTGATGCCTTCGGCCCGCGCCAGCAGCGCGACGTCTTCACTGCCCAGCGCCGCCGCAAGCTCGCGGCAGCAGTTCGCGCACTGCCGGCAGTCTATCTTCGACGCGACGTAGGCATCCAGGCGGTGGACAATCGCATCGAGCTCCTCGTGGGAGATGATGCTGTGCTTCAGGTGTTCGCGGAACGCCTGGTTCTCGGCCTCTTTCTCCCTGGCGAACTGCTTTATCCGACCGAGGTCCGTTTCGAATCTCATGTCTCAGCGCTCCAGCGTGAGCCGGCGACCCGGTCGCCCGACACCTGCGTCGCGCCCAACCGGGCGGGCGCGGCGCCAGAAGTGAGGACGGAAAGCAGGCATACTCTCACTAGCAGCCTCAGGCTGACCTATCATACGCTGCGTGGCGTCCGCGTCAAGACGGCGGTGGGCAAAACCCGAAACCCGAAGTCAGAATCACGAATCGATGGCGAAGTCCGAATTCCCAATTGGTCATTCTCCGCAAGTCGAGCTTCAATCGTCATTCGAGCTTCGGGCTTCGAGCTTGTCCTCTGCCAGCGCTTCTTGACTTGGCGGGCGACGCTGGCACGATTGACGGGATGCCGCGCGTCGTCGCCATCGTCAACCCGGTCGCCGGCAAGGCACCGGGCGCGAAGCTTCGCGCCAGGGCAGTCGAGGAGCTGAAGCGGCTTTTCCCTGACGCCGAGTTCATCGAGACAAGTGGCCCCGGTCACGCGACTGCGTTGGCGCAATCAGCAGTGGACGCGGAACTCGTAATCGCCGTCGGCGGAGACGGGACCGTGCGCGAAGTCGTATGCGGCCTCATGACCGCCCGATCGCCAATCGCCAATCGCCAATCGCCGTTCGCTGGTCCGGTTCTTGCGGTCATTCCGGTCGGTTCGTGCAACGACCTGCCGAAGAATGTCGGCATACCGCGGGACGTGATTGAGGCGTGCCGCGTCGCGAGGGACGGCAAGTTGCGTCCGATTGACGTCATCCGGGTCGAGATGTCGGGCGCTGGCCACACGCAGCAGACGCACTTCGCCAATGCAGCCGGCTTCGGCTTCGATGCCGTCGTCACGACTGAAGCCCAGAAGTCGAAGCACCTGCGCGGCATGCTGCTCTACCTGGTGGCCATTGTCCGGACCCTGCGCCACCTGGAGTGCCCGCTGGTGCGGATTCGGACGGGCGACTTCGGAGCCGAGCAACGAGTCCTGATGATAGCCGCCGCCAACGGTCGGTACTATGGTGGCGGGCTGAAGGTGGCACCGGAGGCACAGCCCGATGACGGCTTCATCGATGTCTGCATCGGTTGGGAAATGGGATGGTGGTCGACGCTGAAGAAGCTCCCGCGTTTCGTCGCCGGGACTCACGTCACGCTCAAGGAAGTGCGGATGCTGCGCACCCCTGAGCTCGAGCTCGAGTTCCTGGAGCCGGTCCAGGTTGAGCTCGACGGCGACGTGCTCTCACCTCAGCCGTTCCGGCGCTTCCTGCTCACCACCCTACCCAGGGCCACCAGCATCCGCGTCGCCTGACGCGGCCGTATTCCGCCGTGATGGCCGGCAGAAGACCACAGCATTGACAGGGCCGCCGTCCAATCTTAGACTAGACTCGATAGCAGAGGTCTGAGTCGACGACACCTGAGCGTCGCCGGAGGTACCATGAATCGAAGCCAAGTCCGATTGTCTCTCGTGCTGTCTGCTGCCCTGGCGCTGGTCGCGGTGTTTTCCTGCAAAAAGGGGAACCGCGCACCTGACGTGCCGGCCGTGCCGGCCGGCCCCGACTCCTGCTTCGTGGACACGACTCACACCTTTGCGGCAATCGCTGTCGACCCGGATGGCGACAGCGTGGCCGTCCGCTTCGACTGGGGCGACTCCACGCTA
>Ga0316622_100002873_pt1 | contig 12109 bp, 10 predicted proteins | sample OWC_Aug_OW2_C1_D_FD_207646 | JGI IMG/M metagenome (GOLD analysis project Ga0316622, IMG submission 207646) | Wetland soil microbial communities from Old Woman Creek delta, Ohio, United States - OWC_Aug_OW2_C1_D5_C | ecosystem: Environmental > Terrestrial > Soil > Wetlands | place: USA: Ohio... | reverse complement strand
GCCTTGTAATGCTGCATGGCCTCCCCGAGAGGGTCGACACGCGGCTTGCGGGCAGCGGCCGCGCCCTGCAGAAGGACCGCAAGCCGGTGACCGACGCGGCGGAACGCGTGAAGCGCGTCGAGGAGGCCTGTAGCGCCTTCGAGGCGACGACCCTGCCGGGGCGCTGGCGAGGCTCGGCATCATCACCGCCGGATGACTTGCTGCCCTTCGTTAGTAGTGGCACGTCGCGTGGCATCACAAGCCACCGTCTTGGCACTGATGCCATGGCGGACCATCTGGCATTACCTGCGGAGCTCTTAGTAGGTCGGTGCCACAGGCAGGCGAAAGCCCTGCTGGCGCCAGGCCTCGTAGACCACGACCGCGACCGCGTTGGAGAGGTTGAGGCTGCGGCTGTTGGGGACCATCGGGATGCGCCGCCGATGCTCGGGCGGCACGCTCTCCAGGACATCGGGCGGCAGGCCGCGGGTCTCCGGGCCGAACAGCAGGGCATCGCCCGGACAGTAGGCGAGGTCCGCGTAGGACCGGTCCCCTCGGGTGGAGAAGGCGAGGACCCGCGCCGGGCGGCGGTCCTCCAGGTAGGCGGCCCAGCTGGCATGCTCGCAGAGCGTGGCCCACTCACGGTAGTCCAGCCCCGCCCGCCGGAGCCGGGCATCCTCCAGACGAAACCCGAGCGGGTGAACCAGGTGCAGGGCGGTACCGGTGTTCGCGCACAGCCGGATGACGTTGCCGGTATTGGGCGGGATCTCGGGCTGGTAGAGGACGACGTCAAACACGCGCGTGGCGTTACCCTTTTCGTGCCCTGGTGGCGGGCTGTATCGCGTGATCGGCGCCGGCGGCCAGTAGCCTCCCCGTCAACCGGGTCATCGCCGGATCACCGCCTCTGGCCCACGAGGTACGCCTCGTTGCGAAATCCACGGGTCAGGTGCCCGACCCGCCCCTCCTCTCGGTAGGCGAGGAGCCGCAACCGAGGGAACAGGTGAAGCAGCTCGTTGTCGCCGAGGCGGTACGCGTCGTCGCTGGGCCCGGTCTGGTCCACCCGCTCGCGGGTGAAGGTCTGGTAGTAGACGAGACCGCCCGGGCGGAGCGCCGCCGCGATGGAGGGGGCCAGCCTGCGATCGAGGAAACGGGAGACCACGACAACGTCGAAGCTACCCGCTTCAGGTGGCTCGGCCAGCACGTCCCGGCACCGGGCGCGTACGGCGGCGTTACGGGTCCGGGCCTCCCGGGCGAGGTGGTCGATGGCCACCGGCGACAGGTCCCAGGCCTCGACCTCCAGGCCGTGGCCCGCGAGGAACAGGGCGTTGGCGCCGAGCCCGCACGCCAGGTCGAGGGCCCGGCCGGCCGCGGGGAGGAGGTGGGCGTGCTCGGTGAGGACCCGTGCGGGCTCGCCCGGGCTGGCCGCACACCGGTACCGGGAATCCCACTTTGCACGATCATCTGACACGTGTTGCGCTCGCTTACTGACCCCCTTCTGTCGAAGGGGCAGGTTCGGGACCACGCGGCATCACTGGCGCAGGAGCCACGATGCCGGACGTGGCGCCGGTTTCCTGTGGCGCCTCTTGGCTAGATGAAGGTGACGCCGACCTGGAATAGACGCTCGACCTCGGCGACCCGGCGCTTGTCGATGAGGAATAGGATGACGTGGTCATCCGCCTCGATCACGGTGTCGTGGTGGGCGATCAGCACGTCGTCGCCACGCACCACCGCGCCGATCGTGGTGCCGGGCGGCAGGTCGATCTGGTCGATGCGCCGACCGACAACCTTCGAGGTGCGGGGGTCGCCGTGGGCGACGGCCTCGATCGCCTCGGCCGCACCCCGTCGCAGGCTGTGGACGACGACGACGTCGCCCCGGCGCACGTGCGCGAGCAGCGTGCCGATGGTCGCCTGCTGCGGGGAGATGGCGATGTCGATCACCCCCCCGTGCACCAGGTCGACATAGGCCGCGCGGTTGATGAGCGCCATCACCTTCCGGGCGCCGATCCGCTTGGCCAGCATCGCGGCGAGGATGTTCACCTGGTCGTCGTTGGTGACGGCGCAGAACACGTCGACGTTGTCGACCTGCTCCTCGGAGAGCAGGTCCTCGTCGGCCGCATCCCCGGCGAGCACGATCGTCTTGTCGAGCTCCTCGGACAGGAGCCTCGCGCGCACCGGATCGCGCTCGATGAGCTTGACCTGATAGCTGCCCTCGAGGGCCTTGGCGAGCCGCAGGCCGATGTTGCCGCCGCCTGCCAGGATCACGCGCTTGATCGGCTTATCGAGCTGGCGCAGCTCCCCCATCACCTTGCGGATGTTCTCGCGGGCGGCGATGAAGAACACCTCGTCGTCGGCCTCGATGACCGTGTGCCCCTCGGGGATGATCGGCCGCCCGCGTCGAAAGATCGCCGCGACCCGTGAGTCAACGCGGGGCATGTGCTCGCGCAGGGTACGCAGCTCATGTCCGACCAGGGGCCCCCCGTAATAGGCCCTTACCGCCACCAGGCGGACCTTGCCGTCGGCGAAGTCGAGGACCTGCAGCGCACCCGGGGTCTCCATCAGGTGCTCGATGTAGTTGGTGACGATCTGCTCGGGGCTGATGAGGACGTCGACCGGTAGCGCCTCCTGGCTGAAGAGCTGGGGGTGATGCAGGTACTCGACCGCCCGCACGCGGGCGATCTTGGTCGGGGTGTGGAAGATGGTGTAGGCCACCTGACAGGCGATCATGTTGGTCTCGTCACTGTTGGTGACCGCGAGGACCATGTCCGCGTCCTCCGCGCCGGCGCGCTCCAGCACGTCCGGATGGGACCCACGGCCGAGCACGGTGCGGATGTCGAGGTGATCGCGCAGCACCTCCAGGCGGGCGGGGTCGGAGTCGACGACGGTAATGTCATTGGCCTCGCTGGCCAGGTTCTCGGCGACCGAGCTCCCCACCTGTCCGGCGCCGAGGATGATGATCTTCATGGGCCGCCCGTTCCCTTCTTGCTGTCGATCCCCAGGGCGCGCAGCTTGCGGTAGAGGTGGGTGCGCTCCAGCCCGGCCTTCTGGGCGACCTTGGACACATTGCCACCGGAGACCTGCAGGAGGTGCTCGAGGTAGGCCTTCTCGAACAGGTCGCGGGCCTCCCGCAGCGGCAGGTCGAAGCCCGGCATCTGCCCGGCCGGCGCCGGCGCGCGGGGTGTGGAGCCGAGCGCGACCTCGACCTCCTCCTGATTGATCTCGTCCTCGCCGCCGAGGATCAACAGGCGCTGCACCAGGTTCTTGAGCTCGCGGACGTTGCCCGGCCAGGTGTACTGACGCAGGTAGTTCTGCCCGGAGGTGGTGAAGCGCCGGTAGGGCAGCTTGTCCTGGACCGCGAAGAGATTAACGTAGAAGTCGAGCAGCTCCGGCACGTCCTCGGCGTGCTCGCGCAGGGGCGGCACCCGGATCGGGACGACGTTCAGGTGGTAGTAGAGGTCCTCGCGAAAGCGGCGGGTGGCGACTTCCTCGGCCAGGGCGCGGTGGGTGGCGGCGACAATCCGCACGTCGATGTCGACCGGCTCCTTGGCGCCCACGCGCAGCAGGGCGCGCTGCTGCAGCGCCCCCAAGAGGCGTGCCTGGGTGGCCAGGTCCATGTCGGCGATGTCGTTCAGGAACAGGGTCCCACCGCTGGCCTGCTCGAGCCAGCCGTAGTGGATGCGGCTGCCGTCCTCGCTGCCGAAGAGCTCGACGGCCGAGGTGTCCCAGGTCATCCCGGCGACCCCCACGTCGACAAAGGGGCCGGCCGCCCGGGCGCTATGCCCATGCAGGTAGCGTGCCAGCACCTGCCGGCCGCTGCCCGGCTCGCCGGTAATGAGGACCGCCGCGTCGTGCTGGGCGATGCGGCGGGTCTGCTGGCGAAGCGACTGCATGAGCACGCTGCGCCCGATCGGCTCGGCCTCGGGTTGGGCGCGGCGCTTGAGCCCGATGTTCTCGTGGCGCAGGCGCGAGGTCTCCAGCGCGTGCCGCACGGAGAGCAAGAGCTTGGCCATCGACAGGGGCTTCTCGATGAAGTCGTAGGCCCCGAGCCGTGTCGCCTCGACCGCCGTCTCCACGGTGCCGTGCCCGGACATGATGATGACGGGGGTCTCGATCTCGCCGCCCTCCGACCATTCCTTGAGCAGGGTGATGCCGTCGGTGTCCGGCATCCAGATGTCGAGCAGGGTCACGTCGGGCCGCCGGGCCCTGCGTGACTCGCGGGCCGCGGCCGCGTTCTCCGCGACCCCAACCTGGAAGCCTTCGTCCTCCAGGATCTCCCGGACGAGCTCGCGGATGTCCGGCTCGTCGTCGACCACGAGGATGTAAGGCGCGCTCATCGATTCCCCCTGCGGACACCCGGGCGGATTATCAGCCGGCGCCGGATCCCTGCGCACCCCCTGCCGGGCGTCCCGAGCGACGCTGGTGGGGGCCTCACGCGGCCTGGCCCCTGACGGGGGCCGCCGGCAGTCGGATCAGGACCCGCGCGCCGCCCTCGGGGCGGGTCTCGGCCCGTACCATGCCCGCGTGCTCTTCGACGATCTTCTTCACGATCGCCAGACCGAGGCCGGTGCCCCGGCTCTTGGTCGTCACGTAGGGCTCGAACAGGCGCTCGGCCACCTCCTGCGAGAAGCCCGGGCCGCTGTCCTCGATCGCCAGCTCCACGTAATGGGCGCCGTGCTCTTCCAGGTCGAGCGTGCGTGCGGTGACCAGGCACCCGGGGTGGCTCTCGCACGCCTCGATGGCGTTCTTCAACAGGTTGTGCAGGACCTGGCGCAGACGCCCGGCGTCGGCCTCGACCGGGGGCAGGCCCCCGCCCAGGACTGCCTCTACGCGCACGCCGGGACGATTGTAGCGGTAGAGCTCGACCACCTCCCGGACCAGGGCGTTCAGAGCGAGGGGCTCGACTCGCATCTGCGGGCTGCGCGCGTAGCTCGAGAAGGCGTTCACCATCTCCTTCATGGTCTCGACCTGCTGGATGATCGTGTGGGTCAGCCGGTCGAGGACCTCGCGGTCCTTGTCCTGCATCCTCGCCAGGTACTTGTGCCGGAGCCGCTCAGCGGCGAGCTGGATGGGGGTGAGCGGGTTCTTGATCTCGTGGGCAAGTCGGCGGGCGACCTCGCTCCAGGCGGCGTCGCGCTGGGCCTGGATGAGGGCAGTCACGTCGTCGAACACGACCACGTGCCCGCCGCTTGCCGAGAGCGGTGCACCGCGGCACATCAAGACCTGCCGGCCCCTCGGCCCGAACAGGCTCACCTCCTCGCGCCAGTCGCGCACCCCGGAGGCGAGGTGACGCCCGAAGGCCGTGACCAGCGGCTCGAGCTGAGGGCTCACCTGGCCAATCGCCTCGATCCGCGCGCCCACCTGCTCGGCGAGGTCGACCCCTAGGATCTGCCCGGCCGCGGCATTGACCGTGCCCAGCCGCCGCTCGTGGTCGATCGTCGCTACTCCCGAGGACAGGCGGGCGAGCACGATCTCGAGGTAGGCACGCTGCTCCTCGACGGCCTGCCGGCTGCGCTGCGCCTCGTCGCGGGCTAAGGCGAGGCGGCGGGTCATCTCGTTGAAGGACTGGACGAGGACGGCCATCTCGTCGCGCCCGGACTGGGGCAGCCGGGTCTCGTAGTCCCCCGCGGCGACCGCGCGCGTGCCCTCGACCAGGTCGCGAATCGGTGCGGCGAGCCGCCGGGCGGAGAACAAGGCCGCCCACATGGCGCCCAGCAGGCTCAGCACGACGACCAGCGAGAGGGTGAGGATGAAGCTGGTCTTGAGCGGGCCGCGCAGGTAGGTCAGCTCGCGGTAGTGTCCATAGGCCGACTCGACGCCATCGGCCAGGGTGTTGAGCCGCTCGGCCACCGGAAAGAGCCCCTGGAGGACGCGCCCTCGGTGGCTTGGCACGACCTCCGGCAGCCTGACCACGACGCGCAGCACCAGTCCGGCCTCGGGGAGCGGGTCGAGCCCCAGGTAGAAGCCCGCCTGGCGGACCTGGAGCAGCACGGCCTCGTCGGGCTGGTGCGGGAGGATTGCGGTGGTCTCGACACTGCTCGAGGCGAGGATCCGGCCCTGAGCGGAGACGACCGTCAGCTCCGAAGCGCCGATCTCCTCGCGCGCCTCGTCGATGCGTCCCGCGAGGAGCTCGTCGGGGGTGCCAATGAGCTCGGCGGCGACCAACTCGGTCTGGCGGTGAAGGTCGCCCATGCGCGTGCCGAGGGCGGTGCGGCTCAACTCGAGCGCGTCGTCGAGCGCCTGCTCGACGCGCACGTCGAACCAGCTATCGATCCCCCGGTCGAGCAGCTGCACCGAGAAGTAGTACACGACGAGGATGGGCGCGCCGGCGAGCAGCACGAACAGGCCGACCATGCGCGCCGTCAGGCGGGAGCCGGCGAGGCCCGCCCGGCGCTGCCGGTAGAGGACGACCAGGTTGGACCCCAGCAGCGTGGCAAGGGCCGCCAGCCCGAGGAGGTTGACCAGGACCAGGGTGACATAGAGCCGCCCGAACGTCGCCGAGTCCTCCGTCGCGTCGCTCATGAGCTTCAGCGAGGCGAGCAGGACCAGGGTCAGGCCCGCAAACGGCCAGATCCCCGAGGTCCACCGGCTCATGGGGCCAGTGGCCATCGGTAGGGGTCGCTCGAGAGCCTCCAGGCGTCGTTCACCCAGGTCTGCAGGCGTAGCGGCACCGGCAAGGACTCGCTGTCGAGCAGGACCGAGAGCTCGCCGACGTAGCGCGCCCCAGGGGGGAGGAGGGTGGCGTCGATGAGGGGAAAGTCCTGCAGCCTCTGGAGTGGCTCAAGGGCGGCCTCCAGTGTGCGGAAGGCCTGTCCCGCGCCGGTGTTCACGTTGGTCAGGACGAACCGCTTGCTCAGCGCGTGGTATTCGATGCGAAAGCGCTGGCTGAGGCTTGCGACCTCCTCGTCCCAGAGGTAGTCGCGCGGACGCAGCACGCGGATGCGGAACTCCAGGGTGATGGGCACCCCGTTGTCGAGGGCGCGTCGGACCGAGCGGCTCAGGTCGATGCGCACGCTCGCGTCGAGCCGGTAGACCCCCTCGGCCAGGTGTGTCTCCACGCTGTCCACCGCGAACCCGCTGTCGGCAAAGGCCGCGGGCACGGCAAGCAGGCCCAGCACCAGGATCCAGCCGAGCCGTCCCAGGGGGGCCGCGGCGTGCAACGTTCAGTCCTTACGGCGAATCAGCGCGTAGAAGAAACCGTCCATACCGCCCTCGCCCGGCAGGACCTGCCGGCCAGGCCCTCGAGCCTGACCCCAGGGTGCATCGAGGGAGACGGGGCGCGCGTCGAGGTGGGTGTCGAGGAACCGATGGATGACGCCCTCGTTCTCCTGGGGGAGGACCGAGCAGGTAGCGTACAACAGGGCCCCGCCGGGGGCCAGCAGCGGCCACAGCGCCCCGAGCAGCCGCCCTTGCTCGCGGGCGAGCTCGACGACGTCCGCGCGGTCGCGCCTCACCTTGACGTCCGGGTGGCGGCGGATCACCCCGGTGGCCGAGCAGGGGGCGTCGAGCAGGATCCGATCGAAGGGGCGGCCGTCCCACCAGCCCCGGGGCTCTCCCGAGTCACCGGCGACGAGCGTCGCCGCCAGCCCGAGCCGGGCGAGCGTAGCGCCCAGGAGCGTGACCCGATCGCGGTCGCGGTCGACCGCCACGACCTCGGCGAGGCGCGGCTCGGTCTCCAGGATGTGGGCCGTCTTGCCGCCGGGGGCGGCGCAGGCATCCAGGACGCGCTGCCCGGGGGCGAGGCCCAAGAGGGGCGCGGCCAGCTGGGCCGCAGCGTCCTGCACCGAGCACAGTCCCGCGGCGAAGCCAGGCAGCATCTCTACGTCCACCGCCTCCTCCAGTGCCACGCCTTGCTCGGCATGGGGCGTGGGTCGGCCGACGAGGCCTGCCTGGGCCAGTCGCTCGAGGTAGGCGGACCGCGTCGTGCGCCGGGCGTTGACGCGCAGCGTCAGGGGGGGGCGGACATTGTTCGCCAGGAGGATCTCCCGCCACTCACCGGGCCACGCCTGACGGAGCTCGGCGATGAGCCAGGGCGGGTGGGCGTACCGACCGGCCTCATCGGCATCGGCGCGGCCCAAGAGGGCATCGCGCTCGCGCTCGACTCGGCGGAGGACCGCGTTCGCGAGCCCGGTGGCCCAGCGATGGCTGGGGCCGGCCAGGAGGGCCAGGGTCTCCGCGACCGCGGCGTAGGCCGGGACCCGGGTGTAGAGGAGTTGGTAGATGCCCAGCAACAGGACGGCGCGGACCTCGACGCGCCGCGCGGGCAACTCCCGCTCGAGCACCGCGGCCAGGACCGCGTCCAGGCGCTGGAGCCAGCGCAGCACGCCGTAGGCAAGCTCCTGGGCAAGCGCCCGCTCCCGTGCCTCCGATAACCTCGAGAGTGCCCGCGGCATCGCCCGGGAGAGGCTCTCACCGTCGCGCAGCACAGCGAGCAGCGCCGCCAATGCCTGCGTCCTTGCCGTCGGCCTAACCGGCGCTCGCCGTGCCAAGGACCTGTCCGAGCGGCGAGGCGTGCGCGTTCAGGAAGTCTGCGGCCGTGACCGGGCGGCCCCCGGGGATCTGCAGGACGCGGACCCGCAACACGCCCCCATCGCCGGTGGCCACGTCGAGGCCGCTGCGCGATGCGGCGACGACCTCGCCTGGCGTGGCGGCGCAGGGCCCCGGAAGCGGCTCGGTCTCCCAGACCTTCACCAGCTGGTCGCCAAGGGTCGTGTAGGCAATGGGCCAGGGGTTGAAGGCCCGTACGCGCCGGTCGAGGGTTGCGGCGCCTTCGTGCCAGTCCAGACGCGCCTCGGCGCGCGCGACCTTGGGGGCGTAGGTGACCCCCTCGAGCGGCTGAGGGACGGCCGCGACGGGCCCGCCCTCGAGCTCGCGGACCAGCCCCACCAGCAGCGTCGCGCCGAGTGCGGCCAGGCGGTCGTGTAGGGTGGCCGCGGTGTCCCGGGGTCCGAGCGGGCAGCGCGCGGTCCGCAGGACCGGACCGGTATCGAGGCCGGCATCCATCTGCATCAGCGAAACCCCCGACTCGGTGTCCCCGGCCAGGATCGCGCGTTGGATCGGGGCCGCGCCGCGCCAGCGCGGCAGCAGGGAGGCATGGACGTTGATGCAGCCCAGGCGCGGGACCGCTAGGACCGGGGGCGGCAGGATGAGGCCGTAGGCCACCACGACCATCAGGTCGGGGAGGAGCGCGCGCAACTCTCCCGGCGCCCCAGGGTCGCGCAGGGTCTCGGGCTGGCGGAGCGGCAGGCCCCAGGCCGCGGCAAGCTGCTTGACGGGGCCTTCGCGCAGCCGCTGCCCCCGACCGGCCGGCCGGTCGGGCTGGGTGTAGACGGCGGCGATGGGAAGGCCGGCCTCGAGCAGTGCCCGCAGGTGCAGCGCGGCGAACTCCGGCGTCCCGGCGAAGACCAGCCTCATGGGCTCAACGCTTGTGAAAGGGGGGCCTACACAGGCCCTCAGATGGCGGGGTGACCTGCCTCCGGCCGGGGGGCAGGTGGGGTGTGGTGACGCTTGGCCTTTTCCAGTTTCTTGCGGATGCGCTCGCGCTTGAGGGCCGACACGTAGTCGACGAAAAGCCTGCCGTCCAGGTGGTCGATCTCATGCTGAATGCAAACCGCCAGGAGGCCGTCGGCCTCGATCTCGAAGGGCTGACCCTCGCGATCGAGGGCCCGTACCCGCACCCACTCGGCCCGCTCCACCGGCTCGTAGAACCCGGGCACCGACAGACAGCCCTCATCCATCTGCTCGTTGCCGCGTCTCTCGAGGACCTCCGGGTTGATCAGGCAGAGCGGCTGGTCCTGCCCCTCCGAGACGTCGATGACGATGACCCGCTTGCGCTCGTTGACCTGGGTGGCGGCGAGGCCGATGCCGGGGGCCGCATACATGGTCTCAAGCATATCGTCTACCAGGCGCTGTATATCAGGGCCGACCTGCTCGACCGTCCGGGCCTCTAGCCGGAGCCTGGGGTCGGGGAACTGGAGGATAGAGAGCTTGGCCATGGTAGCGTGTCACCCCGGGTCGCTAGACCGGGGCGCGACGCCAGCGTTGCGGCCCTGCCGGTCCTCCGGTCGGTCCAAAGGTAAGGGTCGCTCGTGCTCATGACAAGCCCGGAAACACCCCAAGTTCCTGTTTTCACATGGAACGTATGGGCATGGCTACGCCAGTCGATGGGGTGCGCCGGGTGATCACGTGACCCTAACTGGGTAATTTCGCTGACTTTACATGGCTACCCCGACCGCCGGAACCGAGTGAGACCCATGGAAAGCAAGACTATCCGCCCCATCCTCCTCATCCTCGCGCTGGTCGCGCCCGCGCTCGCTGGCGCGGCCGACCTCGCCCCCGGCGCGCCCGAGCGCTACACGGTCGTGCGGGGTGACACCCTGTGGGACATCGCCGGGCGCTTCCTGCGGGAGCCCTGGCGCTGGCAGGAGGTCTGGCAGCGCAATCCTCAGGTCAAGGACCCCGACCGGATCTACCCCGGCGACGTCCTGGTCCTCGAGTACGTGAGTGGCCGGCCCGTGATCCGCGCCCAGCGCCCGGGCCGGGGCGGTGTGCTCAAGCTGAGTCCGGAGGTCCGGGAGGTGCCCCAGGCGCGGGCCATCCCGACCGTCCCGATCGACGCTATAGGACCATTCATCACCGAGTCGCGGGTGCTCTCGGACGATGCGCTCGAGCAGGCGCCCTACGTCCTGTCCGCCGGCCGCGAGCACCTGGTCGGGGCGACCGGCGGCCTGATCTACGCCCGCCGCATGCCGGAAGAGCCCGCTCGGCGCTACGGGGTCTACCGGCGCGGCGGCGCGTTCCTGGCCGCGGACAGTGACGAGGTGCTCGGCTACCAGGCGACGTTTGTCGCCGATGCCGTGCTCGATCGGACCGGTGACCCGGCGACCCTCTACGTGCTGCGCGCCGCCCGCGAGGTTCAGCCGGGGGACCGTCTCCTGCCCTTGGAGGAGGACTTGCTCCGCGAGCCGTTCTTGCCACGCCCGCCGGCGGCCGACCTGCAGGGGAGTATCATCTCCGTCTTGGAGGGGGTCACCCAGGTGGGGCGCTTCCAGGGGGTGGTGATCGACCTGGGCCGTGCCGACGGCATCGAGGCGGGGCACGTCCTGACGGTCTATCAACGCGGCGCGCAGGTCGAGGACCCCGAGCCGAGCGTGGAGCACTTCCCAGAGCCGGCACCGCGCCAGGACTTCCCGATGAGCCTCGACACGGACCTCAATATCCTCATGGCGCGTGTCGGGAACGCCTTCGCGCCGGCCTTCGTCGGGCGTCCCACGGTAACCCTGCCCGAGCACGCCGCCGGGCTGGTCATGGTCGTGCGCCCATTTGAGCGTGTCAGCTACGCCCTGGTGATGGAGGCGACCCGCGCGATGCATGTCCAGGATGTGGTGGCGACGCCCTGAGCGGCGTTGGCCTGCGGGAGGTCAGCCGCCGGCGGATGGATGACATCGAGTGCTGGCTGATCCTGCATCACACCCCCCGGCTCGGCAGCCGGGGGGTGGCGGAGCTGGTCGCCCGTTTCGGGTCTCCCTGCGCCGCCATGGAGGCCGTCGCCGCGGGGCTCGAGCTCGCGCTGGCAGGTGAGGCACTCACCTACCTGCGCACCCCCGACCTGGCACCCGTGCGGGCCGACCTCGCCTGGCTGCAGGGCCCGAAGCGGCACATCCTTACCCCCGCCGACGTGCGTTACCCGCCGTTGCTGGCGCGCACCGCCGACCCCCCGCAGATCCTGTACGTCGTCGGCGACCCCGAGGTCCTTGCCCAGCCGCAGGTAGCCGTCGTCGGCAGCCGCCACCCCAGCCCTGGTGGGACCGAGACGGCATTCGAGCTTGCCCGGGGGCTGGCCGCGGCCGGGCTCGTCGTCACCAGCGGGCTTGCCGCCGGGGTCGACGGGGCGGCTCACCGCGGCGCCCTCGCCGCGAATGGCCTCACGGTGGCGGTCGCGGGCACCGGGCTGGACCGTGTGTACCCCGCGCGTCACCGCGACCTTGCCCACCGCATCGCCGCCGACGGGGCATTGGTCTCCGAGTATTGGCCGGGAACGCCACCGCTCGGCGAGAATTTCCCGCGACGCAACCGGATCCTCGCCGGACTCGCGCTTGGGACCGTCGTGGTCGAGGCCGCCTTGCGCTCGGGCTCACTG
>Ga0316622_100002872_pt1 | contig 12111 bp, 9 predicted proteins | sample OWC_Aug_OW2_C1_D_FD_207646 | JGI IMG/M metagenome (GOLD analysis project Ga0316622, IMG submission 207646) | Wetland soil microbial communities from Old Woman Creek delta, Ohio, United States - OWC_Aug_OW2_C1_D5_C | ecosystem: Environmental > Terrestrial > Soil > Wetlands | place: USA: Ohio... | reverse complement strand
GGCAAGTCTACGTACAAAGTCATCCGCACGAAGGAAGGCTACGATGCCGGAGATGCCACCGTGCCGCTCTGGTCCGCGGTGCTACCAGGCGCCGCAATCTATTATGCCGAGGAAAAGCATCGCCAGCTGCCCCAGAATAAAAAAGTGATCCGAGCTACCCTGGATCTGATCCACGGGGGGATCCCAGACCTCCCCACCGATCTGCCGCCATACAGTGAGAGTGTGTTCGCTCTTGCACAGCCCGAATCGGCCGATGTAACCGCAGAAACGCTGCGGCAGCATATCCAGGAAGGGACGGCTACCGGGCAGGAGCTCTCACAATTGTATTTTGCACTCTGAGTATCGGGTATCTAACAAATCGGCAATCAAGGAGAGAAACGTGCGACTCAGTAAACTGCGCCAGGCTTTGTTGGAACAGAATCTCGATGCCATTCTTGTCGGTCAGCCAGAAAATCGGCGCTATCTGTCGGGCTTTACCGGATCGACAGGGTGGTTGATCATCACCGCACAGCGGCAGGCGCTGGCTACTGATTTTCGCTACTATGAGCAGGTGGAGCGGGAAGCACCTGCCTTCGAGCTCGCCAAGGTCACAGGCAAATACGCCGATCTACTGCCCGGCATGCTGGCCGACCTTGGTGTGAAGCGCCTGGGGTTCGAGAGCCAGCATCTGACGGTCGACCAATGGTCGACCTGGGACCAGGCGACGGAGGGGGTCGAGTGGGTGCCTCTCAAGAGCACGGTCGAGGCCATCCGGATGGTCAAGGATGAGGGCGAGATAGAAGCCATACGCCGCTCAGTAGCGCTCACCGATGCAGCGTTTGCCCACCTTCTGAAGGTAATCCGGCCTGGCATGACCGAACTGGAAGCGGCGTGGGAGATCGAAGCCTATATGCGCACCCACGGAGCCAGTAAGACCTCCTTTGATCTGATCGTCGCCGTTGGGCCAAACGGCGCCCTGCCCCACGCCCGCGCCGGCGATCTCATCGTCCAGCCTGGCGAGCCGGTCGTGGTCGATATCGGCTGCGTACTGGAGGGATACTGCTCCGACATGACCCGCACCTTCTGCCTTGGCCAACCTAGCCCCAAATACCTGGAGGTGTGGGACATTGTCCGGCGCGCCCAAGAAGCGGCCGAAGCCTCCGTCCGGGCCGGGGTAAGCGGTGTGGCCGCCGACGCTGCAGCCCGGGACCTGATTACGGCGGCCGGCTATGGCGAAGCCTTTGGCCATGGCCTGGGCCACGGTGTGGGCCTGGCCGTGCACGAGGGTCCCTCAGCCTCACGCCTGTCAGAGGATACCTTCAAGGCAGGCATGACCTTGACCGTCGAGCCAGGAATCTATTTGCCCGGCGAGTTTGGCGTGCGCCTCGAAGACCTGGTCATCATCCAGGAACAAGGTGTGGAGATCCTGACCAATACGCCCAAAATGCCAACAATTGACTGAGAGGGTAAGATATAAACCCGTGGATTTGCCAAAAATAGCACGTTGTGATAAAATAGGCTAGTAGATTGCGCAAGGGTTCGATGGATAGGGGAGTACACCATCGATCCTATAGTCACTATTCGACAGCGAAACGAGGGAAAGGAGGCACATCATGGGATCGAGCCGACTCACGAGTCTGATTATCGCCGGCGTCGTGGGCCTGGTGTTGGGCCTGCTACTGGGCATGTTGCTGTTCTGGGTGTTGTTTCCTGTCCAGTGGACCGATGCTCACTCATACGACCTGGCACCCGAAGCGAAAGCAGAGTATGTCGTCCTGGTTGCTGACTCGTTCAAGCTAGACAAGGACCCCGCGAGAGCGGCCAAATATTTCGAGGTCTGGACAGCCCAGGAGAAGGAGCAAGCCTTCGCGGATGCGATCGCCACTTACACCGCCCAAGCTCGGCCCGACAAGGTCATGAACGTCACCGACCTGGCGATGGTCCTGGGGGTTCCCCTGCCCGGAACAACACCTGCCCCAGTAGCCACACCCCAACCAGCGCCGGGTATATGGGAGCGGGTCCGGGTGCCTTGCCTGGTCTTCTTTGTCGTGCTGCTCATCCTGGTCTTGGGTTGGATCGGCTTGCGCATGGCCATGAGGCGGCGAGCCGAGGCCGCCCCAAAAGTGCCTGAGGCCCGTCCGGTAGCAGTGGCGCCCGTTGCTGAGGAATGGGAAGGAGTCGGCCAACCGCCCTTGGGACACTTTATCACCACCTACCAACTGGGCGAAAACAGCTATGACGAGTCATTTAGCATCGAGACGCCTACAGGCGAGTTCCTGGGCGAATGTGGGGTGGGCATTTCGGAGACGATCGGCACAGGCGATCCGGACAAGGTAACCGCCTTCGAGGTATGGCTGTTCGACAAGAGTGACATCCGCACCGTCACCAAGGTGTTGATGAGCGAGCACGCCTTTCAGGATGATGCGTTGCGGGCCAGGTTGGCGTCCAAGGGTGAGGCAGTGCTCGCCAGTCAGGGCTCGCCGCTCCTGTTGGAAACGAGCGGCCTTCAAGTGAGGGTAGACGTCACGGAACTGAACTACGGCGAAGGCGAGCCGCCGCCTAAAAGCTTTTTCTCCAAACTTACGGTAGAGCTGGTGGCGATGGCCAGGCCGGCGTAGAACGGCGGCACGATCTCCACATCATCGATAGTACAAGGCCGACCGTTCTTCACAGCCGTGGCCGGTTTCCGCGGGGTACACCTCGCAGGTTGTCGTAGGGCTGGTGCGTCACCGCAAGTGACCTGCCAGCCCTTTTGGAACACATTGGCGCCGTTGTTGTCTGTTGGGGAGGGATCATGGGTATCAAGACCACGATTGCACAAATGACAGTGGTCGGTGGCGGCCTGTACGACCAGCCGAACAACATATTGGTGGCCGAGCGCAGCTCTTCTCTTGCGCGAGGGCGAGGGCGAGGCAACCTGTACGCCGTGGTGGAGCTTTCGGGTCCGGCGATCGGACGCGATGTGATTTCCCAGCAAATGATCCAGGTCATGCAGCGGGCCTATTATGGCTGGCAAGGCAGTGTCACGGCCGGCCTACAGCAGGCCATCCATGAGGCCAACGACCTGCTGTTGGACGAAAATCGCGACTCGCTGCCGGGAGAGCAGAGGAGGGCAGGTGTGTCGTGCATCGTGCTGCGTGATGGCGACCTGTTCATCGCTCAAGCCGGACCGGCGGCCATTTACCTGCTCCACGATGGAAACGTGCTCCGCTATCCCGACGCTTCGCCCTGGCTGGACGGTTTTCCTCCGGAGGAGATGGATGCCGCCGCCCTGGGTGAACGCCGCGAGTTGCACGTCGACCTGTTTCACCAACAGGCAAGCAACGGCGACACCCTCCTCGTGGTGGATAGTGAGCTGGCCCGTGTGGTGGCCCCGGAGATCTGGCCGGGGCTGCTGGTCAAGACTCCGGCCAACGTGGTGCTCGAGGAGCTCTATGCTGCCGGCGGAGGTCGTGAGCTTTCCGCGCTGGTGGTCCGCCTGGCAGAGGAGACGGTGGGCCCGGTTCGGATTCAGCCTGGGGTACAGCCAGGGATGCACAAGCGACCCAGCCGGGCGGCAGAGCCTGGAAAGAAGGCTGCCATGCCGCCAGTGGTGGCGGCGGCAGCCCTGAAAGAGCCCTTCCATGAAGCAGAGCCCAAGCAGGCAAAACCGATCCAAAAGAGCCCAAGGCAAGCGGCTGCTGCGGCAGACGCTACCGGGGCAGTTGCACCCTCGAAGCCTTACCAGGAATCAGAGGTGAGAAGGGTCGAGCCGCTCAAGGCGAGCGCCGCTTCGGTAAAGCCAATATCCGGTTTGTTCCAGAGCCTGCGGGCTATTCCGCAAGCGCTGCTCGCTGCCGTGGCAGCGGTTTGGGCCGCGTTCCTCTCTTTGCTACGGCGCATGATGCCGGGGAAGCCTGACTCTCAACCGAACCCCGCAAGTCAGATCCGCGTGCAAAAAGTGGACCGAAAGCTGAGCAGTCGTCCAAAGGAAAAACCGGCGGCGCAAGCCCAGAGCAGACCCGTTCAAAAGCTGCTCCTGGGATTGGCGATCGCTATCCCGGCGATCGTCATTGTGGTCGTGCTCGTTACCTGGATACAGCGAGGGCAGGCTCAGCGGGCCGAAGTGCAGGCCCTCTTGCAGCAGGCCAATGCCAGTTGGCAGCAAGCACAAAACAACACTGACCCGCAAACCACACGCACTCAATTGGCCCAGGCGCAGCGATTGCTGTCTGAAGTGCTCCAGCGCCGGCCAGAGAATGCCGAGGCAATCGACTTGCAGAGCAAGGTAAAGGCACAATTCGAGGTCGTAAACCAGGTAAAACGTATCACGTGGAGTGGGGCGCTGACCTCCTACCCAGCAGATGCTGAGCTGAGTCGTGTCGTGGTGCAAGGATCGCACATCTTTGTTCTAGACCGACGGAACGACAAGGTCTATCATCACGAGTTGGACCAACAGCTCCAAAAGGCGCTGGATCCCACCACTGCAAACACAGTGTTGGTCTCCAAGGGTCAGGAGGTCGGCAATGTGTTGGTGAGTGACCTGGTCGACATGGCCTGGATGCCCACCGGTCCCAGCCGGCAGAAGGCGAGCCTGGTTATCCTCGAGAGTGGGGGTTCGCTTCTCGACTATGATCCGGCGACGAAACAGCTAATTCCCTTGAGCGTCGCCGGCTTTCTAACGTGGCAGTACCCGAGACTGATTGGTAGCCACTCCGGCCGTTTCTACCTGCTGGACTCCTCGGCAAACCAGATCTGGCGCTATAGTCCGACCCCCGACGGATACAGCAGTGCCCCTGACGCCTGGCTCAAGACACAGGTGGATCTGGCCGGCGTCGTGGATATGGCTATTGGCGACAGCATCTACCTCCTGTACGCCGATGGTGCGCTGCTCAAGTTTTCGGAGGGTAACCCGGATCCATTTGACATCTCGGATTGGGACACACCCCCACGTAGTCCCTCTGCGGTATTTGCCCGACCCTCTGACGAAACACGGTGGATCTATGTGGCTGACCGGGGCAACAGCCGGATTGTACAGGCGTCTCAAGAAGGCCAGTTCAGGCAGCAGTTCCGACTGGCCGATGCACAGGCCGCGCAAAGTGGTGATCCCCTCGCCGGGACGACCGCTCTTTTTGTGGACGAGATTTCTGGCAGCGCCTATGTGCTCAGTGGCCAGAAACTCTATCTGCTCATCTTGCCCATGTCCGACTAGACCGCCCATCCAGCAGAACGGCCCTGAAGATCAAGGATCAGGGCCGTTTTTGTTGTGCGATGGCTGGTACATGCGACCCCCACTTCTTTACGACCATCCCATGCCCAGCGGAGGTGCCTTCGCTCTGCGACGGCTCGTGGGGGTGTTAGCGCTGAGCCATCGTCATTCGATCCATACGGATCTGCACTGAGCTGCTGGCAAGAGTGCCCAGCCATGGCTTGGCCACGTGGCGAACCGTTGCCTGGTAGAGGGCCAGGTACGGGGACTTGGCGACCAGCAGCATATTCTGGATCGTAGCAAAGGGCGACTTGAGGACCTGCCCCTCAACGTGATAGGAACCGACGATGACGTCTACGGGCGTGTACCGTCTCGTCTCCGTTTCTTCTGGGAGGGGTTCTGTGTCGTGCATCGCAAAGAACAGCAGGATCTCCTCAAGTTTGATCTGCAGTGAGGCTCTTTCCAGTGGCGCCGTCTGTTGCGCAGGAGCCAAGAACAGGATCTTGACATCGTTCAGTGGCACAAAATCCTCGGCCAGCGTATTGAGGAAGGCGCTCGTGCGTACTTGCTCTTTGGTCACCAGGTCACCCCAGACAAGCAGGTCCGGCGTGCCGACCATCACCTGGGTTGCCTTCTCCTCTGGCCCTAGGGTATATGACTTTCCACTCATGCTTGCCTTCCTTTCTTGTCTGCCGCTCACTGGCAGGGATCATAGTCGTCACCCAGGATGACCCGGATGTCCGCCGGCTGATTGGGATCGGGCTGCTTTTTGATGTTTTCTGGCCTGACTTTCAATACCCGAGCGAGCAGATTCAGTGCTTCGGAGCTCTCCTTGAATACAATGATCTGCGTCTGCTTCAAGTCGGGGGTCTCCGCCGGACCGGTATCCACGACGTTCAAGCCGTACCAACGCAGCCGATCGGCGGCAATTTGGGCCAGCTGGGCACGAGAAGTGCCGTTCCGCACCTGGATGCGAGCAGCCTCTTTGGCTACCTGGTCCTCGGCAGCGGATGGCGACGCATAGAGGCTGGCGACCAACGGTTGGATCTTGTCGGGTAGGGGCAACAACACCTCCCAACCGTCGGCCGTGGTCCAATCCTTCGTCTGGTTGGCGCCGATATAGCGGCTGCGAATGCGCTGTGGTTGGATGTCCAGCGCCAATGGGGCTAACGACACTACATCGCCCAGCGTCAGGTCCGTCTCGTAGCTGCCCTTTAGTGCTGACCAGAGGCTTGGGAGCTTTAGTATGATGCCAGCGCTTTTGGTCTGATCCCACATGGCCTTGAGGAACTGGTGCTGCCGCTGCGCGCGGTCAAAATCAGAACCTCCACGGCGGGTGCGGACGTAACGCAGCGCCGTCGCACCATCCATGTGGTAAACTCCCGGTTGGAGCGTCATCTCCTCGTCCGTACCGGCCGTAGTACGCATGTAACGGAGGTTTACCGGGCAGGCCACTGTCATCTCCACCCCACCGAGCGCATCCACGACGCGGGCAAAGCCCTGAAAGTCTACGCGGACCCAGTGATCGACAGGGATACCCAGGTTGATCTTGAGGGTATCCGCAAGTAGGCCAGGGCCACCTCCTGGGTAGCCGGTACGATGCCCGATCTTGTGAGCCACGTTGATCCGGCTCCAGCCATAGGTAGGGATGTACACCCACAGATCGCGGGGGATAGAAAGCATGGACACCTGCTTTGTATCCTTGTTGACCACGAGCACGATGATGACGTCGGTGTTCTGGATCCCCAGGTTCTTGACCGAATCCAGGCCCATGAGCAGCACATGAAGCACATCCCCAGTATAGGTAGCCGTAGGCAGGGGTGTTGGGCTGAATTGAGGGGTCGGAGTCAGAGTCGGCTTTAGCGTGGGCGTGATCGTCAGGGTCGGCGTGATCGTAGGCCCGGAGGGGGTGGGGGTACTGGTCCGCGTCGCCGTGGCTGACGGGGAGGGTATCGGTGACGGCGTGTCGGTCGGGATTGTAGTCGGCAGCAGGGTCGCAGTCGGGGCTATGGTGAGCATCTCCTGTACGGCCGCGGGGACCGTCGGCAGCGCCGTCCACGTCGGCCGCGCCGTCCACGTCGGCGAAGGGCTGGGCGTCGGGCTGGCGACCGTCGGACTGATGGCAGAAACAGGGGAGGTTGTCGGGTTGGTCCCGCAGCCAGCCACCAGGCTCGAAAAAATAGCCAATAACAGAATGAGGGCCAGCGCCAACCTGCCCTGTTTATCACCGAGCCGCCGCAAAACCTGGCTATGTCGCCTGGCTTGCGGTTTTGTGGAAACCTTGATCATATGCTCCTCCCATCTCCCGCGTTCCGCACACCCAATCCGTTGCGCGCGCATCGCGTTCTACGCGCCTCACGCGTTCCACGCGCCTCACGCGTTCCACGCGCTCTATTTGCCAACACAGAAATGGCCAAAGATGTTTTCCAGAATTTCGTCGCTGGCGGTCTGGCCGGTGATCTCTCCCAAGGCATTGACGGCAGCCGCCAGGTCAATGGCCACCAGGTCGGCCAGCTGACCGGCGTCGTGGGCCATGTGGGCTGCATTCACGTGGTCCAGTGCTCGCTGCAGCGCCTCCTTGTGGCGCAGGCTGGTCACCAGAGGGGCCTCCGAGGCCCTCACCTGCCCGGAAAACACCGCCCCCACCACAGCCTCCTCAAGCGCTTCCAGGCCTTGACCCGTCAGCGCCGAGACCGGTACGCAGGGAGCACCGGAAAGAATGCCCAAGGTGTCCGGCATTGGCAGCCGGGTGTCGGGGACGTCCTCCAACAGATCCACCTTGTTCAGGACTACGATGGCGGGCTTGTCCTCCACCAGCGCCGCAATGGCTCTGTCGGAGCCGTTGAGTGGCTCGCTCACGTCGACGACGAGCAAGGCCAGGTCGGCCTGGGCCAGGGCGGCGCGGCTGCGCTCAATACCCAGACGTTCGATTGGATCCTCTGTCCTTTCGAGAATCCCTGCCGTGTCCACCAGGACTACCGGCACGCCCTGCAAATTGAGGGTCTCTTCTAGGGTGTCACGGGTGGTTCCCGGAATGTCGGTAACGATAGCCCGGCTGGTACGCAACAAGCCGTTCAGCAAGCTCGACTTGCCGACGTTAGGCCGGCCGACAATCGCTGCCCGAACGCCCTGGCGGTAGAGGATCCCCCGGTCTGCTTCGGCCAGCAAGTGCGAGAGGGCCGACCGTGCCTGATCCAGGTCGGGGCCGATGTTCTGTTCGGGGATCTCGTCTTCCGCAAAGTCAATGCTGGCCTCAAGATAGGCCAGGGCATCTACCAACCGCGCGCGCACCAAGCGCACCTGGTCCGACAGACGTCCCGCCAACTGTCCCATGGCCGCCTGGAGCGATACCTCGGTTTTGGCGCGCACGATGTCCAAAACGGCTTCGGCTTGAGCCAGATCTAGACGGCCGTTGAGAAAGGCCCGTGCCGTAAACTCGCCTGTTTCGGCCAGCCGGGCTCCGTGCCGCAGGCATAGGCTTAGGATGCGCCTCAGGGCTACGATTCCACCATGCCCGTTGATTTCCGCGACGTCTTGGCGAGTATAGGTACGCGGAGCAGGCAGGTACACGGCCAACACCTCGTCGATCACTTCGCCCGCAGCGGGATCGATGATGTGGCCGTAGTGTAAGGTACGGGGTTCAAGATGAGGGGCACAGGACTGAGTACCGGGCACAAAGAGATCTCTCAGGACACTCCCAGCATCGGGGCCGGTCAGGCGCACAATGCCGATCCCCCCCTCGCCAATCGGGGTGGAAATGGCCGCGATGGTGTCGTCCAGACTGTACATAACCCTTCAGATTACCTGGCGAAAGTGTCCCACTGTCTTGATCGCTTGTGCAAAAGGCCTCGCCAGTGCCAGAGCCAGGTCATCCCCTTCCCGTACCAGGTAAGTGAATATGCCACTGGTGGACAGATCGTTGACCAACCCCTCATTGCTGAGTGGAGCGCCAAAGCTGTGGGACTCAAGGAGCACGGCGACGGTGTTGATGCCGCGCTGGCTCAGGTCGCGGGCCGCGGCGATCCATGCGTGCTCGTCTGTCGGTGTGACAAAGACTGCCGTCGCATTGCGGCTGAGATGGGCCCCTTCTGCTGTGATGATCTCAGCCAATGGAATGCGCCCGTCGGCGCGGATCACAGACAGTGTTTCCAGGATCTTGGCAAGCTGTCGTTCGCCACGGTCAGCCGGGATCACCTCCCGGTGTTGGCTGTACGCGATAAAACCTACCCCACGATCGCGCTCAACAAAATGCTTGGCCAGAGATGCGACGATGGCCGCCCCATACTCGACCGTGGACGGTGCCAGGATCAGCTCAGGGCCAATCTCCCATGGTAGGCGTGGTTCTGCCAGCCCAGCACGCTCAGCCCAGGGCTGCTCTAGCTGGATGTCACGGTCCAGATCCAGGAACAGCCAAACGTCGGCAGTCGGATCCAGCTCGAACTCCTTGGAGATGAGCCGCCCTGTTCGTGCCGTGGAGGGCCAATGAATGCGACTAAAGCTGTCGCCCGGTGCGTAATCCCGCACACCGGAAACGTCGGTAGTCACGTAGGGTGTGCGGCGGCGCAGCGTATCCCCCCCGGGCATAAAGCCTATGAGGGGGGCAAAAACTGGTACTTCTACGGTGGGCGGATAGACAATGAGCGTAGAAGCCCGTGGTTCCTCCAACACGCGGGAGGTTCGAAACAGGCCAAACGGGTCACCACTGGTAAGCGTCAGTGGCCCCAACGTGAAGCGACCTCGCTGCGTGCAGCGCGTCTGAACTGTCCAGGAATGGGTCTTGCGTGAGCCAAGTGGGCTGATCACGCGGCTGACGCGATGATTGGGTAGATCCGACTGGTCCCGCACCTCCAGCCACAGTTTGGGAATCAGCCCGCGATTCGTGACCGCCAGTCGCTCCTCCGCGATCTTGCCCACTTGGGAGCGAGTGGTCCGGGCGAGGCGTGTGACACGTACCCACCTGACACCAGACCATGCCCACACGTAGGAAACGATCAGCAGCGCGGTCAACAGGTACCACAGGTTGTAAAGCAGTTGGCGGCCGGTGCCGATCGCTCCCGCCCCGATGATGATCCAAAGTAAGAAGACAATCCGGCTTCTTGTCACTATCCCCACCGAAACCCCAGGCCCGTCCCCAGCTCCAACATTCGGCTCACCGTGTTCAAAGGTCGCCTGACGCCGTCTGCAACAACCCCGCTGACTGCAGCGGGGTTGTGTGTGGTCGTTGTCGCTGGGATTGCGGAACTAATTCCTGGGGATAATGGTTACTCTTCGCCTTTCGCCTTCGCCCACGCTGCGCGTGGTCACCTGCGGGTGTTTGCGCAGTGCGACATGCACCACTCGTCGTTCGGAGGCAGGCATCGGCTCCAGCGCTTGTGGTCTGCCAGTACGGGCCACCTGTTCGGCGACACGCAGGGCGAGGCTTTCCAGGCCGTGTCGCCTTCGCACCACATAGTTCTCTACGTCGACGATCAGATTACTCCAGTGCTTGAGGCGATGGCTGACCATGAGCCGCACGAGATACTGCAGAGCCCGGAGTGTTTCCCCCCTCCGTCCGATGAGGATTCCCAGATCATCGCCCGTGATATTCAATACAAGGGGAGGAGGCTCGTCCTCCTCAGCCAGCTCATCGTCCCAGAAAGCTTCCACCGAAGCGCGGATGCCCATCTGCTGCAATAGTTCGCTCAGGACTTCTCGCCCCACCTGTTCCGGTAGCGCGTCCTCACTCGCAGCCTCTGTTTCCCGGACAGGCGCTGAGGGTGGTTCTGGAACCACACGGAGAGGCTCTGGGGTCGGTGCTGGAGGGGCTTTCACCGCAAGCTGCACTCGCGCATTTTCGGCCCCAAAGCCCAGGACGCCACGGCTCCCCTCGGTGATGATCTGGATGTCCACCTGCTCCTGCCGGACCCCCAGCATCGCCAGGCCATGGGCGATGGCATCCTCAACGGTCTTACCGCTTGCGACGACGCTTCTTTCGGCTCTTGCTTCCACTTGTCGTTCCCTTCTGGCTCCCGGTTGGCGCTGTCCCTGTCGATGTGGAACTCACCTGTTTTGAAGGGGCAGGTTTACCTTTCGCCCCTCCGAGCAGACTCGAGAGGCTCATTCCCTTCCAGAACATCAACCCTTCCCAACCGGAGATGAATCCCTGGGTGACGATGCCAATGATGTTGGACACGATAAAGTAGAAGGACAGCCCGGTCGAAAAGTTCAGGCTGAAGAAGCCAAACATGAGGGGCATCATCAGCGTCATGCTCTGGTTCATGCCGGCCGGCTGCTGACCACCGGTGCCTCCCGGGGTGGTCATCTTGGTTTGCCACCAGGAGGTAAAGGCCACCAGGACAGGCAGCGCATACGTCAGCCCGCCCAGCTGTTGGGGAGTCAGGGCCAAGTCCATGCCCAAGAAGAAACGGTTCAGGGGCACCGCTGCCCAGATACCTTGCATAAACGGGTAGATGTTCTGGGAGAGGCTCAAGAGGTTTAGGGGTTGGTAGCCCAGGGCCTGCATGATCGACTGGTACAGTCCGATCCAGATCGGAAACTGTACCAGCATCGGCAGACAGCCCCCCATGGGGTTGACACCCGCTTCCTTGTACAGCTTCATTTGCTCCTGGGACAACTTCTCCCGGTCTTTGCCGTACTTTTTCTGTATCTCCTGCAGCCGGGGCTGAAGCTCCTGCATCTTTTTGGCCGAGCGCTGCTGGGGCAGCATCAACGGCGTCATGATCACCCGGACGATGATCGTGAAAAAGATGATGGCCAGCCAGAACTGTTCCCCCAGCACGCTGTACAGCCACAGCAGCGCATTGAGCATGGGCCGCAAGATCGCCACGGTCCAAATATCAGTAATACTACCCAAGGAAACCTCCTATCCGTTGCCGAGTCTCAGGGCGCCTCTGTCAGGCACTACGGTTGCTTGAAAAGTGAGCCTTGATGCCCGACACAACACA
>Ga0316622_100002871_pt1 | contig 12113 bp, 9 predicted proteins | sample OWC_Aug_OW2_C1_D_FD_207646 | JGI IMG/M metagenome (GOLD analysis project Ga0316622, IMG submission 207646) | Wetland soil microbial communities from Old Woman Creek delta, Ohio, United States - OWC_Aug_OW2_C1_D5_C | ecosystem: Environmental > Terrestrial > Soil > Wetlands | place: USA: Ohio... | reverse complement strand
CCACGGTCGTGAAGAACCACCCCCGCGTCCCGGGGATGCCGCGCGGTCCGGGCGGCGGCGGCGCGCCGGACCAGTGGAACGAGTTCTTCGAGCGCTACTTCGGCGGCGAGCGCCAGATGCCGGAGTTCAAGTCGAACGCGCTCGGCTCCGGCTTCATCATCAACAAGGACGGCTACGTCCTCACGAACAACCACGTGGTCGGGGAGGCGACGGACATCCTCGTGAAGCTCCCCGACGGCCGGGAGTTCTCGGCGAAGGTCGTGGGGAAGGACCCGCCGACGGACGTGGCCCTCATCCGCCTGGAGAAGGCGCCGAAGGACCTCCCGACGGTCCCGCTCGGCGACTCGGACGGCCTCGAGCAGGGCGACTTCGTCGTCGCGATGGGCAACCCGCTCGGGCTGAGAGAGTCGGTGAGCTTCGGCATCGTCTCGGCGAAGGACCGGACCATCGGCTCGGGCCCGTTCGACGACTTCATCCAGACCGACGCCGCCATCAATCCGGGCAACTCCGGCGGCCCGCTCTTCAACCTGAGGGGCGAGGTGGTGGGCATCAACACCGCCATCGTCTCGCCCCAGATCGGGCAGGGGATCGGCTTCGCGGTCCCCATCAGCCTCGTGAAGCAGCTCCTGCCGCAGCTCGAGAAGGGCAAGATCGCCCGCGGCTACCTGGGCGTCACCGTGAGCGACCTGAGCCAGGACCTGGCGCAGGGCTTCGGCTTGCCCGACGGGACGAAGGGCGCCCTCGTCCAGAACGTCCAGGCGAAGGCCCCGGCCGGGAAGGCGGGCGTGAAGGCCGGCGACGTCGTCGTCGCCCTCAACGGGAAGCCGGTGGAGTCGAGCAGCCAGCTCACGCGCGGCGTCGCGGCGATCCCGCCGGGCGGCAAGGCTGCGCTGACGCTCCTTCGCGACGGGAAGAGGCAGGAGGTCGCGATCACCGTGGCGCAGCGGCCCGACGAGGAGGCGCTCGCTCGCGGCGAGGCGCCGGAGGACGGAGAGGGCGGCGCCTCGGCCGCGGAGCCCGCGAAGGGCCCGCGACTGGGCGTCCGCCTGCAGGCGATCACGCCGGAGATGGCCCGCGAGATGAAGCTGGAGGGCGAGACCGGCGTGCTCGTCGCCGAGGTGAGCCCGGATGGGCCCGCCGCCAGGGCGGGCCTGCAGCGCGGCGACGTGATCCTCGAGGTGAACAAGCAGGCGGTCTCGAAGCCCGACCAGCTCCCTCCCATCGTCGCGAAGGCCAAGCCCGGGTCGGTCGTCGTCCTGCGGGTGAAGCGGGGCGCGAACGCCGTCTTCGTCCCGGTCCGCATCCCCGAGGCGGAGGAGAAGCCGGCCAAGAAGTGACCGGCGGCCGGACCGGCGGCTAGAGCACCTTGGACGCGATCTCGGCGCCGGTTCGGGGGTCGACGAGGCGGAGCCCGAGGAAGCGGGCCCGGACGCCCTCGTAGTGCCCCCCGTCCCGGCGGCGCATCTTCCACGTGCCCTGCGCCTCGAACACGATCTCCATCTCGACGTTCCCGGTGCGGAATGGCGAGTGGAACTCGAGGTCGCCCGTCCCGGGCGGCAGCTCGCCGTGCAGGACGACCAGCCCGATGAGGGGGCGGCCGGACGCGTCCTGCGAGGCCGGGGCTCCGTGCGTCAGGGCGAAGCCCCCCCCGTCGATGAACGGTGTCACGTCGATGCGGAACCGGCCGCCGTCGGCGCGCGCCCGGACAAGCTCGGCGGCGCCGTCGGCCACGCGAGCCACGAGGATCTTGCCGTGGACCGCGCGGCGGGCGCTGGCCACGTTCCGCTCGCAGTCCGTCCGGGTGAACACGTCGCGGCACCCCCCGACGTAGCGCTCCAGGAAGGCCCCGAGGCTGTCGAGCCGCTCGGCGCGGCTCCGGAGGGCGTCGAAGCGGTCGTCGCCGCGGGCGGCGGCGGGCAGGGCGAGGGCGAGGGCGGCGAGGGCCAGGGTCCGGCGCAAGGGTGCCTCCGTGGGGATGGCCCGATTGTCGCGGCAGGAGGCGGTGGGAGGCTAGAGCCCGGGGCGCGGCCGGGTGGTCCGAGGTCGGATCTTTGACGACACCGGGACGTGGACCTAGCGTGGAGGCGGGACATCGCACGCCCCGTCGGGCCCGGAGGTCGCGAGCATGCTGAAGTTCCTGCACCGGCTCTCGGAGGACCGCACGCCGCGGCGCCGGCCGGAGCGGCGCGCGACGGCACGCCTCGACAAGGTGTTCCCGGTCTGGCTCGAGGGCGAGCGCGGCGCCGGGATGGGCGTGGCGCGCAACATCTCCGAGGGGGGGATGTTCGTCGAGACCCGCGTCCCGCATCCGCTCGGCGCGCAGGTCCGGATCACCTTCCCGTCGGCGTCGGGCGACATGACCGCGGTGTCCGAGGTCCGCTACGTCTGCCACCTCATGGGACGCCTCGCCGACGACGCCCGGAGCTGCGCTGCGGTCCACGGCATGGGGGTCCGCTTCCTGTACTTCGAGGCGCGCCCGGGCGATCTCGCCACGGTCCACTGACGCAGGATGCTGGCCATCGAGACGAGCGGGCTGACCCGCCTCTTCGACGGGAAGGCGGCGGTGGAGGCCCTCGAGCTCCGGGTCCCGACGGGCGCCTTCTACGGCTTCCTGGGACCGAACGGGGCGGGGAAGAGCACGACCATCAAGATGCTGACGGGGCTGCTCCGCCCGAGCGCCGGCTCGGCCCGCGTCCTCGGCCTCGACCTGGCCCGGCGTGCCCTCGCGGTGAAGGCACGGGTGGGGGTGGTCCCGGACGGGCTGGCGCTCTTCGAGCGCCTTTCCGGCGCGGAGATGCTCCGCATCCACGGGCAGCTCTACGGGCTCGACCGCGCGACCGCCGGGCGGCGCGCCGCCGAGATGCTCGAGGCGCTCGAGCTCGTCGCCGACGCGGGCCGGCTCGTCCAGGACTACAGCCACGGGATGAAGAAGAAGCTGGCCCTGGGTTGCGCCCTCATCCACGGCCCCGAGCTCCTCTTCCTGGACGAGCCCTTCGAGGGGATCGACGCCGTCGCGGTGGCGGGCATCCGCAGGATGCTCCAGGACCTCGTCGCTCGAGGGGCGCTGACCGTGTTCCTGACGAGCCACGTCCTGGAGGTCGTGGAGCGGATCGTCAGCCACGTCGGGATCATCCACAGAGGCCGCCTGGCACGGCAGGGCACGCTGGAGGAGGTGTGCGCCGGGGGGACGCTCGAGGAGGCCTTCATCCACGTCGCCGGTGAGGAGCGGGCGCCACCGCGGGGGCTGTCGTGGCTCGCGGGCGCGAGGCCCGGGCCGGCCGCGGGCGGGGGCGGCCCGGAGGGCGAGCGTTGAGCAGCGCGCTCCTCGCCGTCGCGGAGCTCCGGGGGCGACTGCTCTGGCGCCGGCTCACCGGGCGCGGTGGCATCGGCGAGGGCGTCGCGCGCGTCGCCCTCTTCCTGCTCGCGCTCCCCCTGGGGGCCGCCTTCGCGACCGCGCTCGGCGTCGGGACCTGGCAGGCGGTCCGTGCCGGACGCGGGCTGCGCGTGGAGGTCGCGGCCGCCGCGGTCTTCTTCGGCCTCTGGCAGACGTGGACCGCCGTCAGCCTCACGGTGAACGACCGCGAGGGGCTCGACCTCGCCAGGTTCCTCGTGTACCCGGTGCGCCCGGGGCGGATCTACGCCGTCGGCCTGGCCAGCGGCCTCGCCGGCGATCCCATCGCCGCCTTCTGGGCGCTGCTCCTCTCGGGGATCCTCGCCGGCGCGGCGCTCGCCCGGCCCGGCGCCTGGCTCCTCGTGCTCGCGGTGGCCCTGGTGCTGTTCGCCGTGGCCACCGTGCTCTACGTCGCGCTCCTGCAGGAGGCGCTCTCGGTCGTGCTGGCGAGCCGCTGGGTCCGGGAGTGGGCGATGGTCCTGTCCGTCCTCCTGGCGGTCGGGGCGGTGGTGGCGGTCGTGGGCGGCGCGCCCCGGAGCTGGCGGCAGCTGCAGGCGGTCGCCCCGGCGCTGTCGGTGGCGCAGTGGCTCGCCTGGCCGGCGGCGTTCACGGCGGCCGCCGTGCGCCGGCTTTACGCCGGCGACGCGGTCGGCGCCTGGCCGTGGCTGGCCGGCCAGGCGCTCGCCAGCGCATCCGCGGGCCGGCTCGCCTTCGCCGTGGCGCTCCGCCAGTCCCAGGGGGGCGGGGGCGGCGAGGCGGCGGGGGGACACGCCCGCGGGACGGGCTGGCGGCTGCCGGTCGCCGGTCCCATCGCCGGGCTCCTGGAGAAGGAGGGGAAGTACCTGCTCCGGCACCCGCTCGCGCGGATGGCGGCGGTGGTCGTCCCGCTCGTCTCCGGCCTCGTCGCCTGGAAGGTCGCTCCCCTCGTGCCGCCGGAGGCGGGCGACGTCGTCCGGGCGCTGCCGCTGTTCGGCGTCGCCGCCTACAGCCACGTCTTCGTGCAGGCCTTCTGGCTGAACGCCCTCGGCTGGGAGAGGGGGGGCGCGCGGTTGCTCTTCCTCGCGCCGCTCGACGGGGCCGACGTGCTCGCCGCGAAGAACCTCGCCCTCTACGGGCTCACGCTGGGCGTGTTCGGGCTGGGGGCGATCCCCATCCTCGTCGCGGGGGCGCTGCCGCCCCCCTGGGCCCTGGCCGGCGCGCTGGCGCTGCACGCCGGGATGGCGCCCTGGCTCCATGCGGCGGGGAACGCCGTCTCCGTCCTGAACCCCAAGGCGGCCTCGTTCGCGGTGCAGCGCCACGCGAGCGTGCCGGCGCTCTCGGGGCTCGCCGGGCTCGCGATCGTGTCGGTGGTCACAGGGGCCTTCGCCCTGCCGGTCCTGCTCGCGCTCCGGCTGGAGGCTCCCTGGCTGCTGCCGGCGGGGTGGGCGGCGATGGGGCTGGCCGGCGGGTGGGCGTACCGGCGGGCCCTCCGCGCGCAGGGGCGGCTGCTGGAGGCGCGGAGGGACGCGCTCCTGCCCGTCGTCTGCGGTGACGAGGCCTGACCGCTACTGCGAGAAGCCCTCGAGCAGGTAGTGGGCCTCGATGCGCTTGAGGGCGAGGACCATCGCCGCCGTCCGCATGTCGGTCTCCTTGCCGATGGCGAACGGGCGGGAGTCGTGCTGCGGTGTCTTCTGGGGACGGTCCAGGGCGATGTCGCGGATGATGGCGTAGTTCGACTTCATGGCGCGCTCGAGCCGGGTGTGGACCTCCTGCTCCGTCCAGTGCTCCATTCGCAGGTTCTGCAACCACTCGTAGTAGGAGACCGTGACGCCCCCGGCGTTGCACACGATGTCGGGGATGAGGTCGATCTTCCTCGCGTGGAGCACCGCGTCGCCCTCCGGCGTCGTCGGGCCGTTCGCGCCCTCGGCGACGACCTTGACCCTCAGCCGCTCGGCGACCTCGCCGGTGATCTCGCCGCCGAGCGCGGCCGGCACGGCGATGTCGGCGTCGAGAGACCAGAAGTCGTCGTCCGGGAGGGCCGGGGCCCCCGGGAAGCCGGCGACGGTGCGGCGCAGGTTGTCCGGGTTGGCGTGGCACCAGGCGACGAGCGCGGGGACGTCGAGTCCCTTCTCGTCGTGGACGGTGCCGTAGGCGTCCTGGACCGCCACGACGCGCGCCCCCATCGCGTGGAGGATCTCGGCGGCGGCCGAGCCCACGTTCCCGAAGCCCTGCACGAGGAGGCGTGCGCCGACGAGGCTCGTCCCGCGCCAGCGGGCCCACTCCTCCAGGCAGTAGACGACGCCCTGGCCGGTGGCCTTCAGGCGCCCCTCCGATCCGCCGATCCGCACGTCCTTCCCTGTGACCACGCCGCGCAGGGCATGGGGGTTCGTCGCGCCGTCGGTGTACTGGCGCATCATCATCGCCATGATCCCGGCGTTCGTGTTCACGTCCGGGCCGGGGATGTCGAAGTAGGGCCCGAGGATGTTCTTGAGCTTGTAGATGAACCGCAGCGTGACGTGCTCGATCTCCTCCTTCGAGTGGGCCGCGGGGTCGATGCGCACGCCGCCCTTGGCGCCGCCGAAGGGGATGTCCGCGATGGCGGTCTTCCAGGTCATCTCGGCGGCCATCGCCTTGAAGAGGTCGAGCGAGACGTCGCGGTGGTAGCGCACCCCGCCCTTGTAGGGGCCGCGGACCTGGTTGTGCTGGATGCGGTAGGCCTTGAACTTCTTGGGGCCGCCCTTCTCGATGCGGAAGAGCCCGCGCCGGGGGATGCGGAGCACGCCTTCGCGCAACGTTATGTCGGCCTTGAGCAGGGCCCGGCGGTGCAGCACGAACTGGCCGTTCGCGAGGGGCTCGAGTGCCTCGCCGGCCTTCACCGAGGATGCGGGGAGGTCCTTGAAGTGGGCCTCCTCCTCGGTGGAGAGCGGGACGAGACGGTCCCGGGCGTCGATGGTGATGTAGAAGATGTGCTCGAAGTCCGGCTCCTCGAGCTCGAGGCGCACCCGCGGGTGGAGCTTGATGAGCTCGGCGGCCCGGTAGAAGGGCTCCATCGTCTCGTCGAAGATGCTCCGGCGATGGGATTCCTTGCGCGGCGCCTTCATGGCGCACCTCCGGGGGAGTCGGGTCTCGAGGGCGGTGCGATCGTAGAACCCGCCCCTCCGGGGCGCAAATCCCCGGCGCCGCCCAGCGTCAGGGAGCGTTGCGGGCGAGCTCGGCCTGGAGCGACGCGACGCCGAAGCGCCCTCGCCGGGTCCGCAGGTCGAGGTAGAGGACGAAGGCGAGGAGCCCCTCGAGCGGCGCGGCCACGATGCCGGTGAGGAGGACGGCCAGCAGGGACGCGCCGGTCGCGAGGGCGAGGCCCATCGCCGCGCCGCTCGCCACGAGCCCCACGAGCAGGATCAGGAGGACGGCTGCGGCGACGTGCCGGAGCTCGCCCCGCGACAGCTCCCAGACCCGGAGCACGGCGGCGAGGCCGCGGCGCCCCTCCACCACGTAGACGGGGATGGAGAGGGAGACGAGGGCCACGAAGACGAGCGCCAGGGGGACGGCCGCGGCCAGCGAGAGCGCCGTCCCGAGCCCCGGGACGCTCCGCTGGAGGACCGAGAGGACGAAGAAGAGGGGGAAGGCGACGAGCAGGAAGAGGAGCGTCCACGCGGCCGCGAGGAGCCCCAGCAGCGCCAGGCCAAGCACGTGCGCGAGCCCGTAGCCCACGCTGCGCCCGGGCTGGGGCTCGCGCCCGGTCACCGCGAGCGCGCCCTCGCGGGCGACGGCGGCGGCGAGCATGGTCGTGAAGAGGCCGCCGATGAGCGTCCAGACCCCGCGCACGGCGAGCTCCCGGGCGCTAGGCAGCCCGGAGCCGGCAGGCTCGACCGAGCCCGGGGCCGGGGTCGCAGCGGGCGCCGGCCCCGGGGGCGAGGGCGCCGGTCCCGGGGATGCGGGCGCCGGTCCCAGGGATGCGGGCGCCGGGCCCGTCGGTGCCTCGGCGGCGGGCGCCTGCGCCGCGGCGCCGGGGCCGGGCGGCCCCGCCGGCACGGTCGGCGAGGCCGCGCCGCTCGCGGGCGCCGGCGCCGGGGGCGCCGCCTCGCTCGCCGGAACGTCGCGTTCCTCGTCGGCGCGCTGCTGGAGCACGCCGAGGACGGCGCTCGGGACGAGGAACGCCGTCGCGACGAGCAGCAGGGGGAAGGCGCGGCGCCGGTAGAGCTCCAGGGCGGTTCGCGCGATCATCCCGAGCGACTGGGCCGGCGGGCCCACCGGCGGGCTGCCGCCGGGCGGCGCGGTCTCGGGCCCGGCTCTCGGGACGGGCGTCGCTTCCGACGCGGGCGGTCGCGGCTCGCTCACGGGGGCGGAATTGACCATGTCGCGGCCCTGCTGTCACGGACGGCGCATCGCCGCGCGGGGCGGAGGGGTGGGGGGCGGCGCGAGGTGCCGCCTCGGCGCGTCCCCTGGCTCGGCGCGCGCGACCCTGAAGCGGTGGCGCCTCGGCGATGGGCCGCCGCCGGAGGGGATGCGGGCGAGCCGGCCGGGATGACCCGCCTGTCCGCCCATTTCGACGCTCGATCCGGAGCCGATGGCGAGACCCGAAGTGGGGGCTCCGCGGCGCCCGGGCTCCGCGGGGGTCCTGGCGCGCCCGGTCGATATCGCAACGGTGCGGTGCAGTTCAGGAGAAGCGATGGCCGACGAGGCAGTGCAATCCTCTTGGGGGGGTATCACCCTACCGGCGCCTCCAGGGTGACTTCACAGTGGCGAGGTCGGTTCGCGACGGCCCTGTCGTCGTATTCATCTATAAACACTGGCGACCTGTCACGCGTAGGTCGAGCGACCGTGCCGGTCGACTCCTGCATCCACCATGTACGGGGGACGCCCACCTTTGACTAGGGGCAATACCAACGTACTACCCCCACGAGTATCCTTGGAAACCGAGCCTGCCCGGGGAGCCGCCGCCTTCCCGTCGTGCCGGTGCGTCGTTCGATCTTCACCCTGGAGGGGGACAAACCATGAACAAGCTGATCGCTCTCGTAGCAGTCACGCTGCTGGTGGCATGCGGCACCGAATCGAGTCCCTCGGCGGACTCGGGCGGCTCGAATCCACCCGTCGGGCCGGACGGGGCGACGATCCCCGTCGCATCCCTCCTTCCAGCCACCGCGTTCGTGAAGGTCGTCCTGAAGACGACCCAGCTCGTCGACGTGCCCGTCACCGTCTACGACGGGGACACGGACACGTTCGCCACGGTCCCCTGCACCGGCGACGCCCAGTGTACCGACTTTCCGGGAGCGACCTGCAGGAGCCTCCGGTGCGCGACGACGTCTTCGGTGAACTCGATCTTCTACGTCAGGAACTTCGCACGGGCCGCGGCGGCCATCAGCGTTCCCTGCGACGGCAGGATCTACACCGCCGAGGTCTACGGCGCGGGGGCTCCGGCGCCGGGCGCACCGCTTCCGATCACCGAGACCCACGTGTCGGCTCCGTTCGCCATGCCGAGGACGTGTGCGACGCCGGCGGTGGACTGGACGAGCGCGACCCCGCCGCTCCCGAGCTTCACGTTCCCGACGATCTTCGCGGGGCTCGGCGCTCCCTACGACACGTTCACCGTCAGCGTGCAGAACCTGGCGTATCCGTGGTCGCGAGACCGCTGGTCCTTGACCCACAGCGGCCAGGACACCGTGAATCACCCGACGCGTTACGGCGGCGCGACCGCGACGTTCGACTCGCCCGCCTCGACCGCCACCCTCGGCTTCACAGGGCTGTTCCACCTGCACAGCTCGCTGCTGGTCGGCGACGAGGCCGCGACTTCCTGGGAGCTGACGGTGGCCCCGTCGCCCGGCCAGACCCCGGTCGCATCCGGCAGCGTGCCCATGCCGTAGGCCCGCGCTCGGTCGTCGGGCTGGCGGCGCCCGCGGAGAGCGCTCGACGTCGAGCGGCGGCTCAGCCGATCCGCTCGACCGTCGGGGCTCCCCGTCGTTGCGCGCAGGCGCCACCGTTCCAGGCGACGGGATGCGACGGCGGGCCGCGGAGGGCAGGCATCCGCCTGCCAGGGCTTCGGATCCCTGGCAGGCCAGATGGCTCGTTGCGGCTGAATGCTGGAGCCGACACCCAGAATCGAACTGGGGACCTACTGATTACGAATCAGTTGCTCTACCGGCTGAGCTATGTCGGCGTGTGGCGCGACCGCGTGGTGCGCCCTCTTAGCCTGGGTTCGCAGCCCGGTCAAGCGCGGGGGCGACGGGGGCGCCGGGCGATGCCGGGCACCGGAGGGACGGCACGGGACGTAGAGCGCCAGCAGGGTGGGCCCGCCTCGTGCGCTCGCGCCGACTGCTACCCGGTCCTGCGCCCGGCCGCGCGGGGCGAGGGCTCGGCGACGCGCACGAGCTGCTTGCCGCGGTTCTCGCCGGTGAAGACCCGGGCGAGCGCCGCGGGCGCGTTCTCGAGCCCCTCCACGACGTCCACGCGGTCCTTCAGCTTCCCCTCGCGAAGCCATCCGCCCAGCGCCGCCACGGCCTCCGCCGCCCGCGGCATGTAGTCGAGGACGATGAACCCCTCCATGCGACCGCGGTTCACGATGAGGCTCAGGTAGTTGCGGGGGCCGGGCTCGGCGACCATGTCGTTGTAGCGCGCGATCGCACCGCAGAGGACGACGCGGCCGCCGCGCGCCAGGTTTGCGAGCGCGGCGTCGAGGACGTCTCCCCCCACGTTGTCGAAGAAGACGTCGATGCCGTCCGGGCACGTCTCGCGGAGGCGCTTCGCGACCTTCTCGGCGCGGTAGTCCACAGCGGCGTGGAAGCCCAGCTCCTCGACGAGCATCCGGCACTTCTCGGGGCCGCCGGCGACGCCGACGACGCGGCACCCCAGGATCCTCGCGATCTGGCCCGCCACCGACCCGGTCGCCCCGGCGGCGCCGGAGACGACCACGGTCTCCCCGGCCCTCGGCCGCCCGACCTCCAGCAGCCCGAAGTACGCGGTGATCCCGGTGAGGCCGAGGGCGCTCATGGCGGTCTCGATCGGAACCCCGGTCGGCAACGGGGCCGGGGCGGACGCGGTTCCCGGCCGGGCGACGGCGAAGTCCTGCCAGCCGAAGAGCCCCTGCACGAGGTCGCCCTCCCGGAACCGGTCGTGGCGCGAGGCGACGACCTCGGCGGCGGCGAAGGAGCGCATCACCTCTCCGAGCTTCACCTTGGGCAGGTAGGTGTCCGCCGCCGCCCAGCCTCGCTGGGTCGGGTCACAGGAGAGGTAGAGGTTGCGGACGAGCACCTCCCCGTCCTCCGGCTCCGGGGAGGGACCCTCGGCCCAGCGGAAGTCCTCCGGCGCCAGCGGGCCCCGGGGCCGGCGGGCCAGCAGCCACTGTCGGTTCGTCGGCATGAGACTCCTCCCGTGGGGTGCGCCCGGGCGAGGCCGTCCCGGGCGGCGGGCACCGCGTCAGCCCCGCGACTCGGGGAGCGCCGCGCGCAGGCGGCGGGCGAGCACGCGGATGACGGCGCGGGCGACCTCCAACTCCTCGGCGAGCAGGTCCTGGAAGTCCTCGCGCCGGATGCGGAGCAGCACCACGTCGGTGGCGGCCCGCACGGTGGCGCTGCGCGGCGCGGGGTCGAGCACCGCCATCTCGCCGAACACGTCCCGCTCGCCGAGGTCGGCGACGACCGCGCCGGCGCGAAGAACCTTCACCCGGCCCGAGGCCACGAGGTAGAGGGCGTCGGCGACGTCTCCCTCCCGGAAGACCTCCTCGCCCGCGCCGCGCCGCTCCTCGTCGGCGAGGAGCGCGATGCGCGCGAGGTCCTCGCCGGGGAGCGCGGCGAAGAGCTCGGCTGCCCGCAGGAAGAGCACCTTCTCCACGGTCGAGATCACCCCGTCACCTCCAGCCCCGCGCTCATGCGGCGCGCCAGCGCCCGCACCGTCGGGTGGGAGTCCCCGGCAGCCTGGCGGCAGGCGACGCGCCACACAGCCTGGGGCAGCAGGCGACCTGCCGCCACGAGCGCCGCCTCCCGGACGAAGGGCGACGGGTGGTCGACGAGCGCGGCGAGCCCCGTCGCCGGCAGCGCCGTCCCCGTCGCGGCGGCGTGATGGAGCGCGGCGGCGGCGATCCAGTCGTCCTCGTCCGCGGCCAGGGCCGCGAGCCACGCGCTCCCGGGACGACGCGGCAGGCGGAGGACCGCCGAGACCTCGCGCAGGCGGGCCGCCCGCGAGCGGCCGTCGAGAAGCGGCACGAGGAGGCGCCGCAACCGCGGCTCCAGCACGTGGTCCAGGATCTCGAGGGCCCCGGCGCGGTGGGCCGGGCTCTCGTCGTCCAGCGCCAGCATGACCGCGTCGAGGTTCGCGTCCGGGGACAGGAGCGCGATCAGCCCGGCGGCGCGTCGGCCGGCCCGATCCGCACGCTCCGCGAGCGCGAGCCCCAGGGCGGATCGGGTCGCTCCGTGGCCTGCCGCGCGAGCGGGACGCGGCGAGGGGTCGAGGTCGAGGGCCTCCGCGGCGGCGAGCGCCCGGTACCCCTTCTCGATCTCGACGAGGCAGGCGCGGCGGAGCCGGGCGCGGTCGAGGGGGATCTCGGGCTGCGCCCGGGCGATGGCGCCCAGCGCCCGGTCCACGTTGCGGCGCAGCCGCGCGTCGGGCTCGTCGAGGTGCTCGGCGAGGGCGGCGGCCGCCGCCGGCGTTCCCAGGCGGCCGAGGGCGAGGGGGACGGCGCGCCGCACCGCGGGCGGGGCGTGGGGATCGCGGAGGACGTCGCGCAGCGCTCCCTCGATCCCGGGCCCGAAGG
>Ga0316622_100002870_pt1 | contig 12114 bp, 12 predicted proteins | sample OWC_Aug_OW2_C1_D_FD_207646 | JGI IMG/M metagenome (GOLD analysis project Ga0316622, IMG submission 207646) | Wetland soil microbial communities from Old Woman Creek delta, Ohio, United States - OWC_Aug_OW2_C1_D5_C | ecosystem: Environmental > Terrestrial > Soil > Wetlands | place: USA: Ohio... | reverse complement strand
AGCGACTCGACGTGCTCTCGCTTGAGCGTGAGGTTGTCGTCCTCGAAGTGAATCTCCCTGACGCCGAACGTGTCTACGAGATATTTGATCTCCGCGAGCACGTTTTCCGGAGACCGGAACCGGATGGTCCTGTCGTAGAATTGCGGACTGGCGCAGAACGTGCAGGCGTACGGACAGCCCCGTGTTGTGGTCACCACTCCGATAGGGTAGTTCCTGACGATCGCGCCATGAGGGGCCTTTGGGTAGGTCCTCGGATCGAGTTGCCCCCAGTCGGGGAATGGGAGATCGTCGAGATTGGCGACAGGCTCGGACTTGCGAAAGGGCGTCTTGATGTCGGGCAGGTCGCGAAGGGAATACACGCCGGGGATGCCCGAATTCACAAGGCCGGCCTGTACGAGTGCCAGCAGGGCCAGCTCGCCCTCGCCGGCGATGATGTAGTCGCAGCCGGAGTCCTTCAGCGTCTGGTGGGGCAGGAACGTCGGATGCACACCCCCGATGATGATCCGCTGGCCGGCTCGCTTGAGGCGCAGCGACAGTTCCACGGCCTCACGGTAAAACGCCGTCAGACAAGTAATACCCACCGCGTCCGCACATTCGTCGACAACCTTCGTCGCCAGCTCATCCGGTCCGACATCATCCCTCAAGCCATCGATGATCTTCACCGCAATGTCGTGGCTGTTGAGAAACGAGGCCAGGTAGCCCAGCCCGACCGGCGGGGTGATGATATGGCTCTTGTAGTTCGGTCGTACGAGAACGATCTTCATGATGGCGTGCATTGTACCGGGACATCGCGTCTCGGCCAGCCGCAAAACCCCGCGGTTTTTCTGTGAACGTGTGGAGCCTGTAGGACGTACGCCTCTGAATCTGAACCGGACTTCCTGGCCCCGAAAACGCTGGTCAAGGGATGGCCAACCTATCAGGAGGGTCGCTGATCGCCATGATCGACGTGCGTTTTTGAGCGGGGAATTGCGGTTGGACGATTTAGGTGCGTTTGCCGTGGCGTGGTCCGGCCTTGACAGCGGGCTGGGGGGCGGGTAGCGTAATGTCCGCCGCGTGTGCGCCGTGGCACAATCGTTTTGGATGAACGTGTGACTTTGGAGGATCCGAGAACATGCAGGGACAAGGGAAGATCATCGAGCGACTGAATGACCGCCTGGCCGACGAGCTGACCGCCGTCAATCAGTACATGGTTCATGCCGAGATGTGCGACAACTGGGGCTACGAGCATCTCCACGAAGCGATTCAGAAGCGAGCGATCGACGAGATGAAACATGCGGAGAAACTGATCGGCCGCATCCTCTTCCTGGAGGGTAAGCCCACGGTCAGCAAACTCAACAAGATCAACATCGGTCCCGATGTCGAGAAGATGCACAAGAACGACTGGAAGGCGGAGGAGACAGCCATCAAGGATTACAACGCCGATATCCGGCTGGCGGTCGAGCTCGGCGACAACGGGACGCGCGAATTGCTGGAGTCAATTCTCACCGACGAGGAGAAACACATCGACTGGATCGAGGCTCAACTGGACCAGATCAACCAGATGGGCATCCAGAACTACCTGGTCGAGCAGATGGGTTGATGTCCCCAAGGACGGGTCCGGCGGGTGAGCTGCCGGCGGCGCAGCAGCGTCAACGTTCGAGGGGCATATTCGCCCACTGCTCCCAGAGCCTGGCCTCCGTGAGGTCGGCCTTTGTGGCGTAATAGACGTTGACCTGTGTCTGGGACGAGTCGGTCTGCCGGAGATCGGCGGTGAGAATGTATCGAATTCCGATGCGTCCGCTGTCCCACAGGCTGACCGTCGCGGATTGACGGGACTCGGCGAGTTTGGCGCTGACGCCGGGCTGGTGGGCCGCCATGGGGATGACCCTGTACCGCTGCCGCGCCCGCAGGGCGATTCGGTCATAGGTGGTTTCGCAATCGACCGGCACCTCGAATGAGTGCATGTTGTGCGGCTTCTTACGCAGATTGGCGACACTCTGCGGCCCGCAGCCGCTGAGCCAGACGAGGGTAAGTAGGAGTGTCGCCGGTGTATTGAATCGAAGTGATATCATCCCTGTATCGCGCATGCCCTGTTCGTCCCATGTATCAGCTGCCATGCCTGGCAATATTATGGGCCCAAGCTCCGGCAGAGCAAAGGAAAAGTGCGCGACAGGCAGCGGAACGTGCCGCGTGGGCGGAGAGCCGTCCAGCGATCACGTCTTTGCCGATTGCGGACTGACTCTGTGCAGGGCGTTCTTACGAATCGCCTCTTCGACCCAGGAGACAATCCCGGGGCTGTAGTGATAGTCCGCCAGGCTTTGCAGCTTGTCCGGGTCGATTGGCCCGACGGCCCCGATGATGTGGCCGAAGGAGTCGTGATCGACCGCGTACAACCGCCCGTTTGTGTGTTGCCACAAGGTCTTCATACGGTACCCCCATAAAATATATGGAATCTGCCGTAGGTCTCCAAAAGACTGCCATTTTTCGGATAGATCTCCACTCAAGGGTTGCCGCCTGGGGCTGCAAAAGTGTCCTATTGACGTGCGTGCGAGGGTTTGGACAATAGGGCTATAGAGTATGCCGGGGCTGGATGTGGCTCAGCGGCCGGCAGTGTCTGGGATTGATGACCCATCGAGAGCCACGGTGGCTACAGATGAATGGAGAGAAAGAGGTGTGGAAATGGCCGAACGTGTGACCTACCACGTGATGCCCGGCGAGCGCGGCGGCTGGCATGTCCAGCAGGAGGACTCGGGCAAGGTGGCAAGCAGCCACCAGACAAGGACGGAGGCGATTCTCGCCGGTCGGGACCTGGCCAAGACCCACCAATACAGTCTGCTCGTCGTGCACGATCGGGAAGGCGAACCTGAGAAGCAATACACCTACGGCCGCCACCCCCGAAATATTCCGGGGCAGTAGCGCCCTGCACGGGCTCTCTCCGGTCCGCACGGCGCACCTATGGAGAAATTGCCTCGTTCATTCTATGACCGCGACGCAATCGTGGTGGCCAGGGAGTTGCTGGGTAAATACCTGGTCCACGTGTCCGACGGCGTGGAGCGGGTCGGGCGGATCGTGGAGGCTGAAGCCTACCTCGGGCCACACGATTTGGCGGCTCATTCCGCGCGGGGCCTGACCCGGCGCACGCAAGTCATGTTCGGCCCCCCGGGACACGCCTACGTCTACCTGATATATGGAATATACTACTGCATGAACGTGGTCACGCAGCCTGAAGGGGTCGCTTCTGCCGTTCTGCTGCGAGCGATGGAACCGGTGAAGAACATCGAGGACCGAACGCAGGGTCCCGGTCTGCTCTGCAAAGCGATGCGTATCGACAAGCGTCTCAACGGCCACGATCTGCTCAGTGACAATTTCTATGTCACGGCCCCGGACCATGTGGAGGACTTCACCATCGTCAAGCGTCCGCGGATCGGCGTGGACTACGCCGGCCGTTGGGCCAGACGGCTCTTACGGTTCTACATCAAAGGCAACCCCTGCGTCTCGCGATCGTAGGCCCGCCGCAGGACGGGTGAACGAGGGCGCATCGCGCCGGCATGGCGATTTCGTGGAGAACTGCTTCGACAATCCGTGGCAGCCGCTGCTTCATTGGCGGCGATGGGTCCATACCGCAGCGAGTGTCGTGGGGTTTGACGGCGATAATCGTCACGTGACGGGGGCTGCAATCCAGATGCTTTGCCATGCGGAGAGTGTCTGCGATTCCGAACTCATGCAGGGAAACACTGTCGGATGGGTCAGCCGCCAGGTCGTCGGAGCCGAGCCGCAGGATCGTCCCGGGGGGGACGTCTGCGTCTAACGCGTCAACGACGATCACCTTGTGCCGTTCGCTTATGGCGTCGAGAAGGTCGGCGCCGGCGGTGCCGCCGTCGAGTAGCTCGACACCGTCGGGCAATGGGGTGCGCTCCATTGCCCGGACGGTGTGGACGCCGACCCCTTCATCCCGCAACAGAATATTCCCGATCCCGAGAACGAGGATCGGAGCTTTCGTTGACGTTTCCGCCATGATCAGAGACTCGGCCTGGTATGGACGGTGGCTTCGATTCTACGGCTGTCCGGCCGGACCATGTGGACCGCGCAGGACAGGCACGGGTCGAATGAATGGATGATCCGGAGGACTTCGATCGGCTGCATGACATCAGCGATGGGTGTGCCGATCAGGGCCTGCTCGATCGGGCCTCGCTGTTCAAGATCGTCCTTGGGTGACGCGTTCCAGTTCGTGGGTGTAACGACCTGGTAGCGGTCAATGCGGCGGTTCGCGATGCGAGTCCAGTGCCCCAGCGCGCCCCGAGGCGCCTCTGTGAGGCCGATGCCCGAGGCGCTGGTTGGCGTCATCGCGTACTGGTAGGCCGCACTACCCACGACAAGTTGGCTGAGCCAGCCGTCCATGGCGTCGGCGATCTTCTTAGCCTCCAGGACTCTCGCGGCCAGCCGGTCGATCACGGAGATGCCGTTTCGGTAATCCCCATTCACGTACATTCTCGCCAGGGGGCCGACCTCGTGAACCAGATTCAGATAGCGGGGCGACTTGATCCAGGAATAGGCGCCGACCTTGGCCGCGTCCGGTTCGGTGACGCCGTTGGCGGGGTTGAGATTGCCGCTGGCCGCCGTGTACTTGGAGTACTTCACGTATTCCGTGATCTGCGCCGGATCGACGGACAGAAACTGGTTGTTCGTGAACCTGCCTCTCTTGAGGAGCTTCGCGGTCCCGTTGGCGTCGAGATCGAAGACGCCATAGGCCAACAGGTTTCCGCTGCCGTGCCCGATCAGGGTGTACTGCGGAAACGCCTCTGCCACCGCCGTGACATCCGGCACCATCACGTTGTTGATGAAGCTGCGCATCTCGTTTAGCAGCGCTCTGAAATCGGCGATCTTCTGGGCGGTCGGTCTCTCGGTGACGCCGCCGGGCACGAAGACCGCCGTGCAGGGCATGCGTCCGCCGAAGATGGCGCCCATCTGGTGCGCCTTGCGCCGGATGGCCAGGGCCTCCACGTAGTGACCGACCAGGGTCGCCGCGGTGGCGCCGGAGACCATGTCCGGCGTGACGTAGCGGGGGGTCCACGGCGCGATATCGACCACGCCCTTCGTATTAATGTAGTCCAGCGCCGCCAGGTGGTAGAAGTGCAGGACGTGGGACTGGATGAAGTTCGCGCCCAGCACGAGGTTCCGAATGATTCTACCGTTGGCGGGTGCGGTGGCCGCGAACGCACTTTCGAGATTGAGCGAGCTGGCCATGGCGTGCGAGATGGGACAGACGCCGCAGATTCGCTGAGTGATGTGCGTGGCGTCGAGCGGGTCCCGGCCTCTCAGAATGGTCTCAAAGCCTCGGAATACCGTTCCGTTGCTCTTGGCATCGACGATCTGCTCCCGCCCGTTGACGGTGTCAACAGTTACCTCGATGGAAAGATGCCCTTCAATCCTTGTTACCGGATCTATCTTCAAAGTAGTCGCCATATCGATGATCTCCTGACGATTCGTTTGCTTTATCTGTCAAATCTTCCCGGGGCCATTTACTGGCTGTCGCGAGGACTTTCCGCTGGGCCGTTGCCCGTTGGCCGGTAGCCGGCATCGGTCGTAAGCACGATCTTGTCTACGCGCAACCCATCTTTGTGCATCCAGAGGTTGACCGTCGTAACGCCCGGGTTGCTGACATCGACTGTGGCCCTGTAACTTCCTGCCGTGCTGGTCCAGACCCACTGCCTCATGGCGGGCAGCTTGCTTATCCTCTGAGCGCTCTTCGGGGCTGTTCCCCCAAGACCCGCGTGACAGGAATCATCGTCACCGCCAGTGGCGTAGGTACGAACCCAGATGTAATGCCGTCCGGTCTTGACAAACCTTACGCTGAAGTCCACACGTGGGCTGCTGGAGACATAGCCTGATTCGATCTCGGCGCCGTTATCCGGCTCGGCCCGCATCGCTCCTGCGTCCGAGAACCCGGCAGGCGTCGTGACCTGATTCCAGTTGTGTCCGCTCGCGGAGGTCTTGTTGTGGAAATGCTCCGCCTCGATGGACACGATCCCATTTGCCTCGGTGCTCTGTCGGAAAGCGCCAGTTACAGGCGGTGAAGATATGGAAACCGCGCAGTTCACGGAACCTGTCTGCCAACTGCTGGACCCCGCGCTGTTAACGGCCCGGACGCGATAACGGTAGCTACCGTTGGGCACGGTCTCGGCGTAGGAGAGAGCGGCGCCGGAATGGGCGGCTGTCCAGGTAGTGCCGTTGTTCGCGGTACGCTCCAACTGGTATGACGTCGCGCCACTGGAGGCTGGCCAACTCACCGTGTACTTGCCGGTGCTGCTCGTCGTCGGGTAGGCAATTGAAGCAGGCGGCTGCGGCGCTGACGGCGCCGTTATGGAGACGACGCAGTTCGTCAAGCCTGTCATCCAATCGCTCGCCCCAGCGCTGTTGGTGGCCCGAACGCGATAACGATAGGTGCCATTGGGCACGGTTTCAGCGTATGAAAGAGCCGTACCGGAGTAGGCCGCGGTCCAGGTGGCGGCGTTGTTGGCGGTACGCTCCAACCGATATGACGTCGCGCCACTGGAGGCCGGCCAACTCACCGTGTACTTGCCGGTGCTGCTTGTGGTCGGATACGTGATCGAGGCAGGCAACTGTGGCGGCACTGGGGACACGACACCCAGGACGCATCCGACGCCGGTGAACCTCGCGGGCGTCGTATTCTCAAGCACGACACCGCCGCCAAAGGCATTCTGGGCAATCCTGACGTTCACCGTCGCGGCGCCGCGAGGGTCCACGCGGATTCGGCAGAGGGTCCCCTGCACCAGCGGGGCATTCTCCGGCCCGTCGTACCGCGAGGCCAGTCCGAGGGTGACGCCGGATGAGCCCACCCCTGGCTGCACGTTGGCGGAGCCGGGCGCACTCATGTCGGGGCTGCCCCAGTTGCTGATCATGCCTCTGTCATCGAATTGCATCGACGACAGGAAGATCCCAAAGCCCCGGCTCGTCGCGGTGCTGTCACCGACCTTGTAGTCGTAGAGGGTCTGGACCACGGCGCCGCCATCGACCGTCACATCGAGAGCGAAGGCGACCGGGAGGACGGTCTCATCACTGGCGCTGTAATCGATCCGCACCACGTTGTTGCCTTCATTGACACACGTGACCACCACTGCCTGGGCAGGGACGATACACAGCAACGTCACAAGCGAAACGACAATTGTTCTCATGGTGGCTTTCTCCATTAATGTATGTGGTTGGCACACATGCAGGTGCTGTATTTAGTCATCCTCGGCCCCGGGGCCGTTCAGAGTGTAGAACGGCGACATCCTATCGGGGAAACTCGGCTCAGTGCAGCCGATACAGGGGCTGCCGGCCTGAACGCACCAGTTGACGCCGATCTGCCCTTTCGCAGGATTGTTCCATTTCCGCGACGAGCAGTCGCCGTACGTCTGTCTACCCCTGCAGCCCAGTGCATAGAGACAACCCGTCGCACCCAAGGCCCGTGGATTCGGGACATCGGAGTCCGTCCGTGAATGGCACGCGAGACAGCTTTGGGTGCCCGCGTGGTTCGTTCGCCGGCTGTAGTTGGATTCGTACGAGGCGAGGTTGGGACATGCGCTGTGGACGGTGGCCCCGAAGAACTGGGTGGGTCGACCGTAGGCGTCGAGCGCGGGAGCGGTGCCGTTGACGAGAATGGAGGAAATTGTTCCGACAAGCCAGTCCGGATGAATCGGACAGCCGGCAATGTTGATCGCCCGCTTTGCGATTCCCAGATGTGCCAGCGCCTCGTCCACGCTCAGGGCCTGGGTCGGATTCGGATCTCCGGCCGGGATGCCGCCGAATGCGGCACAAGCCCCGACCGCGATGATCTGCGAGGCCGCGGAGCCGAATTCCGCCATCGCGTCGATCATCGTCATGTTGCCGCCGATTTCACAGAATGCGCCATTGGCGCCGATGGGAATGGCTCCTTCGACGACCAGGATGAATCCGCTCCTGGCCAGGGCCGCGTAGTCGACGAAGTTCACCTTTCCGTCCGCGTTCAGATCGAATAATGCGTCAGTGGATTGAATGAACCACTCGCTGCGCATCGCCTGGAGCTGGTTGGCGGATGGCCTCGCTCGGGAGGCGCCGGAGAGTCCGAACTCGCCCGCCGCCGCCATGATGTTGGGGTGATACTCAAGATTGAGCACGTTGATGAGCAGATCGTCGACTGTGGTGTAGTAGATGCTGTTCAGCAGGGACACGGAACACCCTGTGCACGCTTGGCCCTGCAGCCAGATGACCGTTGGTGCTGCCGGGCCCGCCATGGCCTCCTGGAGCTTTACCAGGCCGGTTGCTTCCAGTCCGAGCAGTCCCGCCATCCCCGTGGCCGTTTGCAGAAACTCTCTTCGCGTGATCTTCATCTGCAAGTCCTCCCAATGAGACCCATCAAATGTCCGCTGTAAAACTGAGGGTACAACATGCCCTCGTTGAGGTTGCTTCTATATCCCTATAATGCCCATGGTATTAGTAGGATTATCCTGCACTAAATAGTAGCTTTGAGACCAGAAACAAGCTGTATTACCCCTTGCGAACGACCCTCAGACTGCCGAAGACAACACAATGCTGGGTGATCATCCGATCTTCAATGCCCCCAATAGGATGCACGCGGCGCCGGACGCCATACACTCAATGCGACCGGCTCGAACGTCATCTATTGTTCTCTCATAGCTTGGCCCCCGGCAACGTGTCAAGAAGATTTGAAAATTATTTGACGGAACGATTCGATGCGACAAGACGGTCGTCACATTGCAGCCGCCGCGGGAGTCTCTGCTGCTGGTTATCGAAGCGCGTTTGGCTATATGGGGTACCCCCTGCTTGGCCGCGAGTATTGTCCAACTGGCGGGTTGCGGCGTAGTGCCAGATTTGGTATGGATGGGAACGTTTGACGTGTGACGGAAGAGCCTTCGTCACATTCCAAACGGGAAACTCTCTCGTGTCATCGAAAGGAGACCCTGTGAGTATTGAATTGAAGAAGAACTGCCGTTACGCGTTGCTCGTGCCGACCAGTATGGGCATTCGTCTGACTCCTGACGCCGGCCAGCCGTTCCATAGCAGCCGGCGATTCACAATGCAGGCCACCAGCGCCGAGAGCAATGTGGCGAGCGTATCGTCGTACCTCGGCCTGCCCGTCAAGATCCTGACGACCTTTGTTAAGGGCAGCCCGATCGCCCGTTTCATCAGGGACGATCTCGCCGGCCGGCACATCGACGTTGAAGGCAAAGAGGTCGACCAGGGCGGCCCCTGGGGTTACCGCCACCAGTTCAACCTGGCCGACTGCGGCTTCGGCTCCCGCGGGCCACGCGTCTCCAACGACCGCGCCGGCGAGGTTGGCCGGACCCTGAACGTTAAGGACTTCGACCTCGACCGGATATTCGGTCGCGAAGGCGTCCAGATTGTGCACCTGTCCGGGCTGATTGGCGCGCTGTCACCCGACACGGGGACATTCTGCCTCGAACTCGCCCGCGCCGCCAAAAGGCATGGCACGCGCATCGCGTTCGATCTCAATTACCGCGCCTCGTTCTGGAAGGGCCGCGAGAAGGAACTGCGTGCGATTTTCCACGAGATCGCCGGCGTCGCCGATATCCTCGTCGGTAACGAGGAAGACTTTCAGCTTTCGCTGGGCATCAGAGGCCCCGAGGCCGGCGGCAAGGCCCTGGGCGGCAAGATCGACAGCTTCAAAGATATGATCGAGCGGGTCAGGCAGAGCTACCCCAACGCCACGGTCTTCGGGACGACACTGCGCGAGGTGGTCAGCAGCAATTGCCACCGGTGGGGCGCCATCATGGCCGAGGGCAGCAACTGGCACGTCGTCGAGCCGCGGGAGATCAACGTGCTCGACCGCATCGGTGGCGGCGATGGTTTCGTTGGTGGTATGCTCTACGCGATCCTGCGCGGCTGGCCGCCGGAGAAATGGGTGCAGTTCGGCTGGGCGACCGGGGCCCTCGTTGTCACGCTCCTGACCGACTATGCCCAGCCGGCCGATGAAGAGGAAATCTGGAGCATCTGGCAGGGGAATGCCCGCGTGAAGCGGTAGTCGGGAAGAAGACAGGGACGAAAGGGAGGCGGCGACACATGACGGTCCTTCGGACAAGCGCGCCGGTGCGGTTATCGCGGCGAACACTCCTGAAAGGCTCGGCGGCGGTGGCTTTGGGAGCGATGGCGCTATCCTCAGCACGCGCCACGGCGAGTGACTCAGCCCGTAAGTGCAAGGTCGTCGACTGTCATGCACACCTGAGTCATCACAGCCGCACAGCATGGGAGGCGGATGACCGCAAGCTCATCGATGCGGCGGACAAGCTGGGCATTGACCAACTGTGTTGCTCGACGCTGACGCCGCGCTGGCCGGCGACCCTCGACGGCTTTCGCGAGTGCAATCAGTGGACGGCCGACGCGATGCGCCGCTTCCCGGGCCGAGTGCTTGGCTACTGCTACGTCAATCCCGGCTACAGCCGCGAGTCACTGGAGGAAATTCGTCGCCATGTGGGAGATCATGGCTTCATGGGCATCAAGCTCTACAACGAGTACACTTGTACTGAGCCGGTGGTCTTTCCCGTCGTTGAGCTGGCGATCGGGCTGGGCGTGCCGATCCTCCACCACGCGTCGCACTCCCACTACTTTGTCGAGGAGCAGCCGCGTCTCACCGACGGCGGACACCTGGCCGAACTGGCCCGCCGCTACCCCGAGGCCACGCTCATCTGTGCCCACATCTCCGGCGGCGGCGATTGGGAGTGGACGATCAAAGCCCTGCGTCACGCGCCCAATGTCATGCTTGACACCAGCGGCAGCGTCACCGACGATGGCTCCGTCGATATGGCGGCGGCGGTGGTCGGTGCGGACCGGCTCGTGTTTGGCTGCGACTCGTCCATGACGGCGGGGGTGGGCAAGATTCGCGGGGCGGACCTGAGCGTGCAGGACAAGGAGAAGATTCTGGGCGGGAACATGACAAGGCTCCTGCAAAGGCGAAAAGCATGATCATCGACGTGAATGCCTACCTCGGCCATTTTGCGTTCCGCCGGTTGCGTCACAACACGGCCGCATCGCTGCTGGCATTGATGGACGCCAAGAGCATTGATAAGGCAGTCGTCTCCAGTGCCGCCGCGATCACGTACCGCAACACCCAGGCCGGCAATGAAGAGGTCGCGGAGGAGACCAAGGGGCATCACGACCGGCTGATTCCGTTTGCTGTCATCAATCCATTCTATGCCGGCTGGCAGGACGATCTGAAAATCTGCCACGACGAGTTCGGCATGACGGGTCTGCGGCTCTATCCCAAATGGCACAACTACACTCTCTCCAGCCCGTGCTGCCGGGAGCTTGTGGCCGCCGCGACCGAGCGGGCCATGGTTGTCTCCATTCCCCTCCGCGTGGAGGACAGCCGCGAGCGGAGCTGGCTGTTGAATGTCCCCGACATGCCACTGGAGGAGATTGTCGATCTGGTGAAAGCTCATCCGAAGGCGCGTTTCATCTTGCTCAATGGTATCGGCTATACGGGAAGCCCGCTGGGCCGAAAGGACAACGGCCTGCCTTCCAACTACGCCATCGAACTGTCCCGCTTGAGCGCCGTACTGGCCAACGAGATCGGCCGGCTTATCGCAAACCTGGGCGCCGAGCGCATCATGTTCGGCACCGGGATGCCCTTCAACTACCCCGACCCGGCGCTGGTGAAGCTTGAGGTCCTGGATGCGACCGAGCCGGACAAAGAGAAAATCCGCAGCCGGAACGCAGCGGCTTGGCTGCGCCTGTAGTACTGCGTCCATTCTAAAGCTGTGGGTCTTCGGGTGGCAGCGGCAAGCGGAGTCTTCGGAGCTCGCCGATGGCGAATGGGCAAACCATCGGCAATCCTTCGACAAGCTCAGGAGGGTCGCTGCGCTTGCCGCTGCCACCCAAAACCCACCAGATTGGAGTGGTCGAAGCGCTACGACACGGACTGTCTTAAGATTGTGGGTTTCGGGTGCCATGTCCACGCTGGCGTGGACATGCCTCTGTGACATCGCAACCGCATGCTTACGCAAGCGTAAGCATGGTACCCGACAAAACGGCCGAAAGCAGCCACCCAATTGAGATGGCCGCAGTAGTAGGGTGTGCCGTGCACACCCTCTCTCTGAAAGGAGGACCGCTCGATTATGC
>Ga0316622_100002869_pt1 | contig 12118 bp, 9 predicted proteins | sample OWC_Aug_OW2_C1_D_FD_207646 | JGI IMG/M metagenome (GOLD analysis project Ga0316622, IMG submission 207646) | Wetland soil microbial communities from Old Woman Creek delta, Ohio, United States - OWC_Aug_OW2_C1_D5_C | ecosystem: Environmental > Terrestrial > Soil > Wetlands | place: USA: Ohio... | reverse complement strand
GGGCGGACCGCGTCCAGGCGGCGCGCTTGGCCCTTATGGGTTCCGGCTATGCCCTGCTGTTGTGGTGGCGTGCTCATCTTCAGCCGATGCTCGCGCTCTCGCGCCCGAGGGCGGCATAGGGTCTGTTAGGTGTCGATCGGACGGCATGCCCCGCCGCGCTGCGCGCCGGGCCATAAATCAACGGACTGCTAACATCCGTGCCCTGCGCCGGGGGAGTCTTTGCGTCGAAAAAGGCCTTGACCTGATATGCCGTACCCGAAAGAATAGTGGTCGTCGGATTTTGACCCCCTTCAGCACAATCAGGCTGCGGGCTGGAGCAAGAAATGCGATTTGGTGGAAAGGCTTACACAACGGCGATCAACGTGTGGCGGCGAGCATCCAGTAGAAGCCTCGCGGAAAGAACGCTGAGCGCTCTAGAGAGAACGGTGTGCAGGCTAGTTGCCCATAAACTTCCCCGACGTCCCGATTTGCTCTCGTTTCCAATCGAGGTTAGGGTCAGCGACAGCATACCGGAGATTGGTGAGCGGATAGTCCTTTACGGTTCGGGAGAGCTCACAGAGGCCATCCGCGTGAGTGACAGCGAGGGGCAATCGAGTGGTGCCGACCGCTTTGAGAATGGGACCGTCACGTTCGCCATCCAGGGGAGGAGCCGTCAGGGGGAAGAGGGCAACGTCGCGATCTGTCGGATACTCATCGAGCGGCTAAACAGGGATGGTGGACACTGGGGCGAGCCCACAGCCGTGAAAGACCAGGGGCGGAAGGAAGTAGACTGCGAGGCGCGGAGTCCCAACGGCATTTTGGAGATTCAGGTGACACGGGCTGAAACGAATCAACAGGTCTGGAGGACGCTCTCCAAAGAGCGTGAAGTGCAGGCTGGTCCGCAGACCGCTGATCAGACGGCAGACGCGTTGCGAGAATCAATCCAGGCCAAGGAGAACTTGGACAAATCACGAAGAGCCAAGCTCATTCTGGCCCTCGACGCTACCGAAACTGCAAGTCATGCTTTCAGGCCGGTCATCGAGTCATTCCGGAGACGGCATAGTGAACGGGCCCGGCGACTGGGATTTGGGGGGATATGGGTGGTTGGCCCAACCGCCGATCTGACGAGTCGCCTCGACATCCCAGAAACGGTCCTGCCCAGGCCGCGATGACTCTCGAAGTCCCGCCATTCTTCCTCTAGCCTCCTCCGCGCCAAATCCCGCCCCACCCCCAAACGCAAGCGGCGGGAACGCTAAGGCCACGCTACCCCGTGCCACCAGTGCTCCACTCTACCCATTTTTCCCGTACCGTCCGCTATACTTCTGGCGCCTGCTTCGCGTGGCCGCGAAACGTGACTCCGCTACTTTAGTGATTCAAAGCCCCGTCGAATAATTCCTGCCATCAGCTTCCTGCGTTCCTGGAGAAACGACTCGTACGCCATGTGCTCCCACCCCTCCGGAAGCCCATGAAGCTCGTGCATTCGTCTCCATTCCTCAACCGAGAAGCGCTCGCGAATCAGGGGCACATACTTGGCTGGCGGATCATCTCCGATTCCGATATTGTCCGGCCACTCCAGGAGAGCGAAATTCGCCACCTGGTTGATTTTCTTGAGGTCCGTAACGCCCTGTTTTTCTAGCCACCCTCGTGGGAACAGGTGATGTCGCTCGAGCGCTTTCTTCTTGGTCTTGAGGGCGGGGTCCAATAGGTCCTGGATCTTCTTGTGAGAGAATAGAACCGACGCACTCAGGCGATTCTGCGCGGCAACATACGCAAACAACTCGGGATTGCGCGCTGAAGAGCTGTCGAGATTCGCCGGGAGCGTTACCGTCCAGAAGTCGTTCGTCAATTCGCTTGCCATCATGCCTTCCAGCACTTCACAGAAGGCCTCTGGGCTCCGCGCCTCTTTCAACCGGTTGAGATCACCGTCCATGACGGTCTCCGGCGAACTGGTATACCGTCCGGTAAGGCTCGACGCGAAGAACCACCGGCCAATAAGACGCTGAAGCTGATGCTCCGGGAGATGGTGACGAATCCTACCAATCAGATAGAAGGCGTACCCGTACATGAGGGCGTTCTGCGAGGAGATCATTTCCGCACTGCGGAATCCGGCGCCCACGAGCGACGAGAAGAATTGGTGCCAATGGGTGAGGTTCAGCGTCTGGGCTTGGGCGTCGCGGAGGACAGCGAATTGCTCGTCCCGCCGTTTCTCGGAATACTCACCCGTATCCAGGTCTTTTCCGCGGAGGACCTGATAGACACTCTTGAGACGGCCACGCTGAAAACCGAACGCTACCGACACTCGCAAGAGTTGGTCAGGGTCTACCTGGATGAAGTGGTTGTACGGGGACGGCGGATCTCCTGGCCCCGGCGCCTTCCTGGCCAACCTGCAGAACATCTCCAGATCTTTGCGACCCTCGTCCCAGAACACGGATAGCAGCGTGAGAATGAAGTCCGCTTGATTCAGCTTCACGCCTTCGCTGTTGATCCGCACGAAGATGTCCGCGACTTCTTCCTCGTCAACGGTCGGGGCGATCTCAAGGGCAGTGAACGGATACTTCTGGAGATCGAAGAGGCGGTCCAGATGGTGGCTGACGGTGGCTTCGTCCTCATCAGACACCGGCCCGCGTTCCGCAAGCTTCTTGAGGAAGGCTTTGATCACCTGGTAACTATTGCTACTTCCCCAGATTTCCGAGACATTCGAAATCCACTCCGGATCCCTTCGTATGGCAGCATCGGCCACTTCGAACTTTCCGTCGCGAGGTCGGAAGGCAATTTCGATCTGCCGCTCCTGGTAGTTGTCGTCGAGAACCCGCTTCCCCCGGAGAACCGCATACAGTGACGTCAATCGTTGTTGCCCATCAACAATGAGACGATTGGCGGCCTTGCGCCGCTTCGACTCGACGCCGATTTGCTTTGCTCCATTTCCCTCGCCGTTCTCCCAGAAGAGCAAGTACCCCACTGGGAACCCGCGGTACATGGAGTCGAACAGATCACGGACTTTGGTATTGGGCCAAACAAAGGGACGCTGAATGTCGGGGAGACCAATATCGCCGATCTCAATGTACGTCAGAAGGCCGGAGAGGTCGTAATCTACACGCTTGAAACATGTCTTGAGCTCGTTCATGTGCGCTCCATCTCTTCGGATCTCTTTTTTCCGGCGCAAGCTGGACCCGCCACAACCAAACGACCACTCACTTCTTGCCGTTCACGTCCTCCGCGATGGTTTCGAACTGCTCCAGGGCGGCGCGGAGGTCTTCGACGATTTCGGCGGCGATGACGGCGGGGTCGGGGAGGTTGTCGGAGTCCTCCAGCGACTCGTCCTTGAGCCAGAAGATGTCTAGGCTGGCCTTGTCTCGGGCGACCAGTTCGTCGTAGTCGTAGGCGCGCCAGCGGCCGTCCGGGGTCTTTTCGGACCAGGTGGGCTTGCGGTCGTGGCGGTTCTTGGGGTTGTAGCACGTGACGAACTCGTCGAGGTCCTCGCGTGTAAGGGGATTCGTTTTCAGCGTGAAGTGCTTGTTGGTGCGAAGGTCGTAGATCCAAAGCTTCCTGGTCCAGGGCGTCTCCGAGGCTTCCTTCTTGTCGAAGAATAGGACGTTTGCCTTGACGCCCTGGGCGTAGAAAAGGCCGGCTGGTAGCCGCAGCAGCGTATGGACGTCGCAGTCGTGCAGGAGCTTCCGGCGGACCGTCTCGCCGGCGCCACCCTCGAAGAGAACGTTGTCGGGGATGACTACGCCAGCACGGCCGTTTACTGTGAGCAGCGTCTTGACGTGCTGGACGAAATTGAGTTGCTTGTTCGAGGTAGTAGCCCAGAAGTCGTCGCGCCCGTAGGTCTCTTTCTCTTTGGACGCCTCGCCGTTCTCCCCTACCACTGTGAAGCTGCTCTTTTTCCCGAATGGTGGGTTCGTCAGGACGACTTGAAAGCGTTCAGCAGGATCGGCCCGGAGCGAATCGGTCACCTCGATCGGCTCGCCCTCCTGGCTGCCGATGCCGTGCAGCAGCAGGTTCATCGCGCAGAGCCTAGCGACCCCCTGCACCAGTTCCACACCCTTGAACGTGTTCTCGCGGAGCCGACGCTTTTCGGTCTTAGTGAGATTGGGGTTGTGCTTGACGATGTAGTCGTGGGCCGCCAGAAGGAAGCCGCCGGTGCCGCAGGCGGGGTCGCAGATCGTCTCGCCCGGCTTCGGGGCTACGGCCTCGACCATCGCCTGGATCAGTGGCCGAGGCGTGAAGTACTGTCCCGCCCCGGACTTGGTGTCCTGAGCGTTCTTTTCCAGGAGGCCTTCGTAGGCGTCCCCCTTCACGTCGGCGCTCATCGCTGACCAGTTCTCAATGTCGATGAGGTCCACGACCAAGCGGCGGAGCTTGGCCGGGTCCTGGAACTTGTTCTGCGCCTTTCCGAAGATCAGGCTGAGCAATCCCTTCTGCTGACCGAGCACCTCCAGAATCTTCCGGTAGTGCTTGAAGAGATCATCACCATCCTTGGCGAGGAGGCTCGGCCAGTCCTGGCCGGTCGGGATCGGGCTCGGCTGATTGTAGGGCGGCCGCAACCGCTCGTCGGCCATCTTGAGAAACAGGAGATACGTCAACTGCTCGACGTAGTCCCCGTAACTCATCCCGTCGTCGCGCAGGACGTTGCAATAGTTCCAGAGCTTCTGGACGATCGCGGCAGAATGGTTTGGCATGCGTCGGTGCAGTCTAGGCGGTCTTGGCAAGCAGCCGCACTGAGAAGACCTGGTCTTCCCGAAGTGGCTCAATCGCAGACTTCGGCACCACCGTCACCACGATCGTTTCCCCGATCGCGTTGAACACTTCGAGGGAGTACCCCTCTTCGCCACCCGGCTCCGGGCTTGGGTGCCGATCAACCACTGTGGCGATGTCGCCCTTGCGCAGTCCATCCTCCGGAATGTCCCGCGCCAGCGCAACTTGCTTGTACAAGTCGAAGGTCATGGCCTCCCCCTCCTCAGCGGGACCAGCGTGATGAATTTGACTACGCCGGTCGCGCGCTCTCGCATCCAGATCGTTCGCACCGAAAGCCCCACCCCGTTCGGCCCCCGCAGGATCCCTCGGATTTCATACATCTCTCCGTATCCCCGTGACGCCAATGGGGCCGCGTCGAGTGGCAACAATTGCTGCCGGAGGTCCCGGCGAAGCTGCTCCGGATTGGCCTTAGTATACCCCGCTTCGGCGAGAAAGCGCGACTTGTCCCCGCGGGGCTGCTCAGCAAGCAGGTAGCCCGTCAGTTTTTCCAGCGCGATGACGGCGTCCCCGGTAAGCTTCATGCCTGGCTCTTCGGACCAAGCGCTGCGGCTTCCAACGCGGCTGCCGCAGCCAGCGAGGTGCCCCCACAGTCATGACCCGTTCGTTGTTTGCAGGAGGTCGCCGTGAGGACCGATTGACTACTTGGGCTCATCCCAGATCCCCCTTGAAAGCCCGCTTGAGGATCGCTCGGCGCAGCCGTTCGGTGCGTTGGAGGCTAACGTCAGCCTGGGCCTCGATCTCGTCGGCCATCGACAGACGGCGCTCGACTTCAGCGACAATGACGTCCTGAGTTGAAAGCGGTGGAACCGGAACGACAATTGACTTGATCTCGCCAAGGTTGAGCCGCGGCCTTCCAACACCGTGGAGACGCGCCTTGGTTACACGTCTTGTCTGGACGGCGTTAAGGGCGTACATCAGATACTTCGAGAGAACCTGGCCGCCGGGTTTGAATCGAATGCAATCAGCCTTCACAATAGCGGGCCCGAGCGTATTGGGAACGAGACAAGCTCGCGGCAGAGTCTCTCCTAGGGCAGCGATGACCAAGTCACCTGGATATACCCAATGCCTTGACAAAGAGGCGAAGTGCTCCGGGGAGATGTGAGCCTTCTCGTCGACGAAGACTCCATCGCCAACATTCTGCAGACGAATTACCCTTGGACCTGAAACTGTATAATGTTCGGTCTTCAGCTTCGAACCAAAGGGTCCATCTGTAATGGAATTCGATTCTTTGGCCGCGAGTTCATGAATCTCATGCCAATCCCACGGCGTTGAGCAGACAGTGCCAGCAAGGGATGCACCCCCGATGGCATCCGATATCACGGCAGTGCGATACCGCTTGAGGTTGGCCTTGACCCGCTTGAGGTTACCGACAGCTTCATCGAGGCGGGAGAACTGCTTCTCGATCTCCGCGACGATTCGCTCTTGATCCCGCACGGGGGGCAATACCACCGGAAAATCAGCAAGTTGCTTCTGGCTAATCGATGCCATTCCGACGACTTGCTGTGCATTTCTCGAAAAGTGCCGGATCCCATTCAGCAGAAGCTGATAGTTGATGAACTTCGAGTATGCCTTTCGTTGGTCCAGTCGCAACCGAATGTTCTTACTCTGAAAGACGACTGGCTCCAATCCTTCTGGGATCACTGCGGCTTTGCCGACAAGTTCTCGGCTATTTACACGGTTGACAAGAATATCTCCCGGAAGCAGTTGATAGTCGGCCACCTCGCTCTCAGACAAACGCATCCGCTTGATGTCGCGCCAGACGACTCTCCCGGCATCGATGTTGTACATCCGGAGGCAGGCCACACCATCGTCGGCATAGATACTCGCCGGCCTGTAGATACCATTCTTCATCGACTCGGCCACATCACCGAGCATCCCGGTCGGCCAAGTAGACGTGCGATCCATCAAGCCGCCAGACTTTCGTTGAGCTGAGTGATCATCATACTCAGATCTCTCCCGAATAGCTGATGCACCTTTCCGAGTCCACCTTCTCGCGCAAACGGAGCGTACTCGAAGTCGTCTGGCTCGATGGCAAGATTCGCCGCGATGTGGTCGCGGATCATTTCGAGCCAGCGGCGTTGCTCGTCGGTGAATCGTGCGGCCTGAGCTTCTTGCTGGGTCAGCCAGGTGGCGAAGCGGCCCTGGACGGTCTCGGGGAACGGGACCAGCTCCGGCTCTTGGTGCATAGCAAAGCGGACGAGGGAGACGAGGTCGGTGAGGATCCGCTTCCCGCTGGCGCCCTTGACTTTGTCTTTCTCCAGCGCGGCGTAGGCTTGCCAGAGCTGGGATTCGGTCCAGAGATACGGCGGGGCCTGAATGCGCTCGGCCAACTCCTTCACATCCTCGAACTTCAGCCGTTGCCGGTAGGGCTTGCTGTAAAGGACCTGGAGGGCGGTGATCTCGTCCTTGTGCTCGTCGATGAACCGCTCGAACGATTGCACGATGCCCCGGGCCCGCTCCAGGGCGTCTGCGGAGAAGCCCGCTTCGAGAACGACGTCCTGGCTGACGTGGTCAATGGTGATCTCGTTTTTGCGCTTGATCTCGATCAGTACGTCCCGGAGCTTCGGGTCGTAGAGGGGCTTCACGGCATCTCGGATGAGCCTCTCGGCGGCGGCTGTGACCGCCTGCTCCGGCACTGGCTCTTTCGAATCTGGCGGGATGGCTAGGTCTGCCCGGGCCTGCTCCAACTGGTGATCCGGGTCCAGCGCCTCGATCAGGCGTGCGCTGAGTTGCCGGGTATCCAGGCCGCCGCTCGCCGTTCGAATCCTCGCCTCATCCTCCCCCGACACACGCTGCGTCATCCGAGCGATCCGGGCGGCCACCGATGAGAGGACATCCGGGTCCGCACTGCCCAGGGCCACGGCCTGGAGAAGCTTCTCGAAGCTGACCGATGGCTTCTTTTCCATCGGCCGGGAGTCGGTCTTTTCCGTCTCGCAGACGCCAACGGCATCCACGATGACGAAATGGTCCTTGGCGACGGCGTCCGGCGTGACCGCTTTCAGGTCGTCCGGCTGGATGATGCGGACACCGCGGCCCTTCATCTGCTCGAAGAACGAGCGGGACTTGACCTGGCGCATGAAGAGGACGATTTCCACCGGCTTGATGTCGGTGCCCGTGGCGATCATGTCCACCGTGACGGCGATACGGGGCATGGGGCTGTTGCGGAACTGCTTGATCAACTCTTTCGGGTCCACCCCGGTGGTCCGGTAGGTGATCTTCTGGCAGAAGTCGTTGCCCCGGCCGAACTCCTCGCGGATGATCTGGACAATGTTCTCGGCGTGGGCGTCGTCCTTGGCGAAGACCAGGGTCTTGGGTACCCACTCGCGGCCGGGGAAGATCTCGGTGAAAAGCTTCTCCTTGAACTCCTTGACGACCGTCCGGATCTGGTCCGGGGCCACCACGTCACGGTCGAGCTGGTTGGGCTCGTACGTCAGGTCCTCGTCGAGCTGCTCCCAGCGCTTGGCGCGGGTCTCGCGCTCCTGCAGCTCGACATAGTAGCCCGCCTCGACCTTGGAGCCGACCTCGGTGATCTGCGTCCGGATGCGGTAGACGTCGTAGTTGACGTTCACCCCGTCGGCCACGGCCTGCTCGTGGGGGTACTCCATCACCAGGTTCTGGCGGAAGAAGCCGAAGGTCTGCTTGTTGGGCGTGGCGGTGAGGCCGATCAGGTAGGCGTCGAAGTACTCCAGGGCCTGCGCCCAGAGATTGTAGATGGAGCGGTGACACTCGTCGGTCACGATGACGTCGAAGGTCTCGATCGGGATCCGCGGGTTGTACTCGATGGGTGGGACGTCCCGGAAGACCTTGTCCAACCCCTCGACGGAGACCTCGTCGTCTTCCTCAGCCAGGTCGCGGCCGCGGAGCATGGAGTACATCCGCTGGATGGTCGAGATGCAGACCCGGGCGGTGGTGTCTAGGGTGTTCCCGCCGAGCCGCTGGACGATGTACTCCTCGGTGAACTTGAAGTTGTTATAGGGCGAGACGTACTGCTGGAACTCTTTGAGTGTCTGGTCGCCGAGGTTGCCGCGGTCTACCAGGAACAGCACCCGCCGTGCCCCGGCGAACTTGATGAGCCGGTAGATGAAGCTGATGGCGGTGAACGTCTTGCCTGAACCAGTGGCCATCTGGATCAGGGCGCGCGGGCGATCCTCGGCCAGTGATTGTTCCAGGTTCCGGATAGCCCTGATCTGGGCCGGCCAGAGGCCGGTGGTGTCGAGCGGCGGCAAGCGGCGGACTTTCGCGCGAACGGTGGCGGGCTCTTTGTAGATTGGAGACTCACCGGTGTGGGCGCGGACCGGCGCCAGCCGAGCCAGGTCATCGAACCAACGGGCCATCGTCTCGGGCCGATGGAACCAAAAGACCTCGCGGCTCCGCGGGTCCGGGTCCAGCCCATTGGTAAAGTGGGTCTCGATGCCGGTGCTCTGATAGCAGAACGGAAGCGGGCGAACGTTCGCTGGGAGGTGCGCGGGGAGGCCGTCGCTATACTTGGCAGATTGGATCTCGACCCCGGTCAGCGTCGCCCCCGCCCTTTTGGCCTCGACGACTCCTGCCGCGGCTCCGTCAACGTAGAGCAGATAATCGGCAAAGCCGTGGCCCGTCTTGAGCGCGAAGTTCCGTAGAGCAACGCCACTAGCTGCATGGATGTTCGCCTTGGTCGCGTCCTGCACGGCCCATCCGGCGGCATCCAGCATCCGGTCGATCTGCTCTCGCGCCTCGTCTTCTGGTGTCTGCGGCGTCATATGCTCAAGCTCGTCCCTAGTTCCGGACAACCCGGTTGAACACCAACTCTTCCTAGAAAAAACGCCGGTCCTCCGAAGAGAACCGGCGCTTCGTTTGCTCAGGGCTCCTTCACGGTCATCGGCCATGAACCTCCGGTGCCAGAGTGTACCTGAAGGTAGAAGATGACGTGTTTATATCAGACACCGATGGCAGAGGCAATCTCATGGGGGCAAGATGTCTGGAGATCTACCATTGGCGTGGTGGGGACGGTGGGCAAATAGGTTTTCTGCAGTGATTGGATTGATGGAGCGGGTAGCGGGGATCGAACCCGCATCCCAGGCTTGGGAAGCCTGTGCCCTACCATTGGACGATACCCGCAGGCGGTGATTTACCTACCAGATTCCGGAGAGACTGTCAACAGAAACGGACGAGACGGCTTCCGCGCCCCGCCCTCTTTGCCCGCGATTCCCAGCGTTCCCAACGGGGCAGAAACCTCGGTCACTCGCTCTCCGCCGAGTGCAGACGTCGCGCGTGAGTGCACAGCGCGGAGAGGGAACACTCGCCGCACGCCGGGTGATGGGCCTTGCACACCTCGCGGCCGTGCTCGACCAGATGCACGTGAAGCGCGTGGCAGTCGCGCGGGCGAATCTGCGACTCCAGAAACGCTTGCGCCTTCTCGGGCGTCGGTTGACCGTCGAGCAAGCCCAGGCGACGGCAGATTCGGAACACGTGGGTGTCCACCGGAAACGCGGGGCGCCCCAACCCGAACAGAAGGACGCAGGCGGTGGTCTTGCTGCCGATCCCCTTGAACCGTCCCAGATACGCGCGCACCTCTTCGTCCGGCAGATCCCGGAGAAAACTGAGATCGAAGTGGCCCTGCGCCCTCCAGATCTCCTCCAGGAGGGCCTTGATCCGCACGGCTTTGATGTTCGCAAGACCGCCCGAGCGGATAGCGGCGATCAGGCCCTTGAGCGGCGCCTCCCAGACAGCCTCCCACGTCCGAAATCGCTGCCGTAGCTGGGTGTACGCACGCTCGCAGTTCGCCGCGGTGGTATTCTGCGACAGCAGCGTGTGAATGACGGAATCGAGCGGATTGCCCCAGCGTCGTTGCGGTTGGCGCGCGCCGTAGGTCTTGCGCAGGATCGCGGCAATGCGGGCGAGTTTCCCGGCAGATTGCATGGAGCCCCCGGTCGTGACGCGAGGAGTACGCTAGCGACAGCGGCGAAGAAAGTCAACGCGAAAAACCGGCCAACGCGGGAGCGCTCGACCTTTACTTCGCCTCCGCCGTTCTGTATAGTTTCGCATGAGCTGCACGACACGGCGCGCGACTTGCCGCGAGCACGGCTCAGAGGAGGCGTCCCATGCGAATCCGTCTCGCCATCGTGGCTGGTTTGATTTTGACCATCGGATTGACATCCATCGCCCAGGCGGGCCAGCCCTCTCGAACGATCCTCGTTTTGGGCAGCGCCGGGTTCATCAACGATGCGACCGCGCAACAAGCGACGGGCGCTGCGATCAGCCGTGATGCCGGCATGCCACTCAAGGATGTCGCCGCTCTGGTCCTCGCCAATACGCCGTTCGCCTCCTTGCCACCGTCGATCCAGGATGAACTGGTGAATTTCGTCGGCGGAGGCGGCACCCTGCTCATCACGGGCGGCGCGCAGTCGTTCGGGAGCGGCGGCTACAAGGCGGTTGCACCGATCATTCCCTTCGAGATCCGGTCCGACAGCGACTGGCGATTCATCACGTTCCGCCCCCCAGTTCCCTTGCAACCGGGGCACCCCATCTTGGCGGGCGTGACCTTTATCACCATTGGAACCGTCAATGACATGAACCCACGCCCGGGTGCACTCGAGATTCTGCAATCGGCGGGAGGAGGGGGAGTCGGCCTGCGTTCCGGAACGGGCCGTACCGGTGGAGGAAGCTATCTGTACCCACTCATCGCCGAGGTCGGTGTCGGCTCCGGACTGGTCGTCGGCATTGCCTTCGACCTGAACGACTTCGCCGGCATGCGGGACCGAGACCTCTTCGTGCAGAACACGCTCACCTACCTTCTGGCCGCCTCGCGGCGCTAACCTCGGAGTCGGAGGAGCGTTTCGATCAGGCGAAGGTCAAAGCAGAGGTGCGGCAGGCTGCTACGAGATGACGGGTTCTTCTGCGGGGTCCAGCGGATTGATGACCAGCCCGCTGAGGACCTTGGGATAGAAGAAGGTGGACTTCTGGGGCATGCGCTCGCCGGCCATGGCTACCGCTTGCACCTGGTCCACACGAGGCGGGTTGAGGAACAGCGCCACGGAAGCTTTGCCGGCCGCCACCTCGGCGAAGGCGTGCGTCGCGTCCCGCGTGTACTGAATGGCGTCGTCGCCGTGGGAACTGGCCGGCATCCCAAGAATGCCTTCGACCAGCAGACCGTGCAGAACCGCCACGTCCAGGGTGGCGAACGCCGGTGCGCGCCCCTCGGCCATCAAGGCCTGCGTGGTTGCCGGGTCGGTGAGCTCAAGCACCAGGACGTCCGCCCCGGCGTAGATGGCGCATGCGGTGGCCGTGCTCCCGCGTCGTGCCAGGTCGTCGAGGGCAAGGCGCAGGGCCGGCGTCGGATCCCCGGCGTCCACGGGATGGGCTGCGATCCGGAAGTGACGCGCGAGCGCTGCGGGGAACTCCC
>Ga0316622_100002867_pt1 | contig 12123 bp, 9 predicted proteins | sample OWC_Aug_OW2_C1_D_FD_207646 | JGI IMG/M metagenome (GOLD analysis project Ga0316622, IMG submission 207646) | Wetland soil microbial communities from Old Woman Creek delta, Ohio, United States - OWC_Aug_OW2_C1_D5_C | ecosystem: Environmental > Terrestrial > Soil > Wetlands | place: USA: Ohio... | reverse complement strand
GGTCGGTCTCAGGCCTCTTCCCGAAGCCAGGCATCGAAGAAACGGTGCAGGCTCCGTTGGGCCGCAGTCATCATGCGTTGCATTGCCAGCAGGTCCGGCACGGCGCTCGGATGCCGTGCCAGGTAGCGCGCCAGGCGCAGGGGCCGCACCCGTCCCGTCGACGGCTCGACGAATGCCCCCACGTGGCGCAACTCGCTCCGGGCCGCGTCGAGGATGGCGCGAACCGCCGCAAAGGGAATCGCCGCTCGCGCCGCGCAGGACGCAATGGGCGCGCCTTCCATCTCCACGGCGATGGCGCCGCCCGCGGCCGCCGCGCGTTTCGCCGCCGCCGTCGCGAGCACGATGGGGCTGCACAGCACCGCGCCGAGCGCGGGGCTGAGCGCCGCGCGCTCGGCAACGGTCCGCATCCGCTCGCGGACGTCGCGGTCGGTCTCGAACGTCTCGGTCGCGGACATCACCGACGTCGCCACGGTGAGGTCGCCGGGCCCAAGCGCGTCGTGGAGCGCCCCGGCGCAGCCCGTCGACACGAACAGCCTGAAGCCGCCGGCGTCATGGATGGCGCGTGCGGCCGCCGCCGACCGCGCCGGGCCGACACCGGTCTGTACCACCCACACTTCACGCCGCGCGGTGCGGCCGCGCCACACCGGAAAGTCGTCGACGCGGGTGCGCGCGGTCTGACGCAGCCGGTGCACCACCGGCTGACACTCCCACCGCAACGCGGCAAAGATGGCGACGCGCTCCACCCGACACCCTCACCGAGCCGGCGCCCCGTTAACAGCCCGCGGAGAAAGGGTGCGCTCATGCTGCGACGAGTTCAGCATGAGCGGTGACGTGCATGCAGCACGAGGATTCCCGCTCACCCTGAGCCCTTCGACCTCGCTCAGGACAGGCTTGTCGCAGGGCGAGCGGGAATCCGCTTTCGACAGGCCTTTACCGCCGGCCAGAGCGGCGGCGCGGTGTCCGCTGAGCACGGCGCTTTCGATCGTGGCGGGCAGCCCCGTGTCGGTCCAATCCCCGGCCAGAAAGAAATTCCGCAGCGCCGTCGTCGCACACGGCCGCTGCCGCTCGGCCGCCGGCGTCAGCGCAATCGTGGCGTGCTTCTCCTTCACCACCACTGCCCGCTCCATCCGCGCCTCACGAGCCGCGGGGAGCAGTGCGCGCATGTCGGCCCACACCTGCTCGGCGATGCGGTCGCTGTCCCACTCGACCACCTCGCGGCCCGCACTGATGACGGCGCTGAGATACTGCCCCGCCTGTCCGGTGGAACCGGGCGTCAACCGGCTCCGGTTGTACACCCATTGCGTGGTCGTCCCGACGAAGCCGACGAAATCGCCCGCCAGGACAGGGCGGTCCACCCACACATGCGTGGACACGATCGGGGACGTCTCGAACGTGTCGAGCGAGCGGAGGGACCCGCCGTCCCGCAGGACCGGCGGCAACAGCGTCGCCAATGCCCGGGGCGGCAGAGTGCTGATGCAGGCGTCGGCCGCGATCCACTCCCCGTCGCGCAGGATCACCCCGCTCACCCGGTCGCCACGCACCGCCAGGCCCGCCACCGGCGCCTTCGTGCGGACGCACCCGCCACGCGCCTCGATGAACCGTCGCGCGTCGTCGGTGTACAGGTCGCTCAGGCCGACGCTGGACAGGACGAACTGCGAATCCGTGCGCGAGCCGAAGAAAGCGCGCGCCAACACCTCCGCGAACGGGGCGGCAGCGGCACGCGCCGGCGACTCGTTGAGCGTCGCGACGGCGACGGGATACCAGAACGTGTCACGGGCGTGCGGCGACTGCTGCAACCGACACAAAATCTGCTCGACCGTTGCGGAACGCAGGGCGGCGTCGCGCCGGCGATGCATCGCCAGGAGTCGCGCGCCGCCGAGCAACGCCCGCCAGCGCTCCCCGCGCTGCAGCAACCGGTAGCCGAGGATGCCCGACAGCATGTGCAACGGGCCCGGCAACGTCGAACAGGCGATCGTCCCCGCCCCGAGCCGCGCATGGATCATGTCCACACGCAGGTTCGGCTGCCGGTGCAACTTGGGCGTCGCCCCAATCCGGTCGAGGAACGCCAACGTGTGCGTGTAGCAGCCCATCATTGCGTGCTGGCCGTTGTCCACCACCTCGCCCGTCGCCTGATCGGTGAACGAGTACGCGCGGCCCCCGAGCCGCGGCTTCCCTTCCAGCACGATCGTGCGCACGCCGGCGGCCGCGAGATCGACGCCTGCAGCCAGGCCCGCAAAGCCGCCGCCGATGACCACGACCGTCTTCACGACGTGAGCGCCCCCCACTGCGAACGCCCCCATGCCGCCAGCGCCAGCGTCACCTTCTCGTACTGTGGCAGCGTCACCTTCGCGCCGAACACGTCGAACCGCCGGGACTCGATCCGGTCCAGCAGCCGCTCGTAAATCAGTCGCATCGCCTCGGCCGCGACCATCGATCCCCGGTCCTCGCGTGCCAGCGCTCCCCGGGCCCGCAGGTAGTAGGCCCGCGCGCGCCCGCACTCGAACGCCATCAGCGCGCCGACCCGCGGCGAGTAGCGGCCGGCGAGCAAATCGTCCTCGCTACAGTCGAACCGGCGCAGGTCCTCCAGCGGTAGATAGATGCGCCCCCGGCGCGCGTCCTCCGGCACGTCGCGCAGGATGTTCGTCAGCTGGAACGCAATGCCGAGATCGACGGCATATTCCCGCGCCGTGGGGTTCTGGTAGCCGAAGATGTCGACACACAGCAGCCCCACCGTGGACGCTACGAGGTAGCAGTACTCGTACAGGTCCTCGAAGGTCGCGTAGCGGCGGCGTGTCAGGTCCATCTCGACGCCGCGGATCAGATCGAGGAAGTGGCGCTGCTCCAGCGGGAAGCGGCGCGCGGCGTCGGCCAGCGCCCGGCCGATCGGGTGCGAGGGCTGCCCGGCGTAGACGGCGGCCAACTCCTCCCGCCAGCGCGCCAGCAGCGACGCCGGGTCGCGGCGGCCGTCGTCGTCGGCCACGTCGTCGACGAAGCGACAGAATGCGTACACGGCAAAGAGGGCGGCTCGACGCGCCTCCGGGAGCAGACGGAAGGCGTAGTAGAAGTTGCTGGTCGAGCGGCGCGTGATCTCCTGACAGTACGCATACGCCTCAGCAGCGGACGTCGCGGTGCGCGTACCCGTGACGGGCGCCTCGGGCACGTCCGCCGCCTGCAGCCGAGAGGCGGCCACCGTGCTGCGAGGGCCGATCAGCGCCCGCCACACCAGCCGACCCTTGTCACCCTTCGACAGTGCCGGGCGGGCGGCGAACACGTCGTAGTCCTGCGCAGCGATCCGATCGAGGATCGCCAGGCCACCCCACGCGAAGAGCTGCACCTCGCGCCCCAACCGGCGCTCGACCCGCTCCGCCAACGCCAGGCCGTCGGTCAACATCTGCCGCGCCCGCTCCACCTGGAACTCCAGCAGCCGGCGCACGTTGGGCGTCATCCGCCCCTGCAGCACGTCGTCGGCCGCGCACTCGAACCGGGCGAGGTCTTCGAGCGGCACGTACAGCCGGCCTTTGGCCGCGTCGACCGCGACGTCCTGCCAGAAATTGGTGAGCTGCAGTCCGCTGCAGATCTGGTCGGAGAGCGCCTGGCGTTCGGCGTCCCGATACCCGAAGAGATAAAGGATCAGGTGGCCGACCGGATCGGCCGAGCGGCGGCAATAGTCGCGCAGATCGGCGAAGGTCGGGAAGCGCCGGAAATCGACGTCCTGCCGAAAAGCATCGAGCAGACGGCGGAACGGCTCGATCGGGATGTCGAAGGTACGTGCGGTGTGCCCGAGCGCCACGAAGATTGGATGCTGCGCCTCGCCCCGGTAGCACGCCGCGAGCGCGCGCTCCCAGTCGTCGAGCCGGCGGTGGCGGTCGGACGACGCGACGCTGCCCTCGTCCGCGAAATCGTCCGCCACCCGGGCGAACGCGTAGATCGCCGCGATGTGCCGGCGCAGACGGCGCGGCAGCAACCACGAGCCGACGGTGAAGTTCTCGTAGTGGCTGCTCGCCAGCTGCCAGCAGAAGCGGTACGCCGCTTCAAGCGGCGGTCCCGCCTGGAGCGGCGACACGTCCGGGCGGAGTTGCGCAGCCCCGGTCACGCCCCACCTCCAGCGCCCTGCCCCGTGGAACTGCCGATCCCACCTCGACCCGTGCGGCACACGTGCATAGCCGTCACGCCACGAGCGGCGGCGCCTCGTCCCTGACGGCACCGTTCCCGCGTTCCTGTCCCTGCAGGCGCTGCCGCAGGCCACCCAACGCCATCAAAGGGAAGTAGTTCCGGTACATGTCGTATCGAAGGTAGAAGTGGCGTGGAAACCCCGTGCCCGTGAACAGGGTCTCACCCCACGAGCCATCCGCGCGCTGCGTGCGCAGGAGATGATCGACGCCGCCCAGGGCTTCAGCACTGACGGGGTCCTCGCCGGCCAGCAGGCCGAGCACCGCCCAGGCCGTCTGCGACGCGGTCGACTCGCCGCGGCCCGCCAGAGTCTCGTCCGCGTACGACGCCAAGGTCTCTCCCCAGCCGCCGTCCGCGTTCTGCCGGCTCTTGAGCCACGACACCGCGCGCCGAACGTGCGGCGCGTTCATGTCGTCGCCGATGGCGCGCAACCCGCTGAGCACCGACCACGTCCCGTAAATGAAGTTGCAGCCCCAGCGCCCCCACCACGAGCCGTCCGGCCGCTGCGTGCGCAGAATGAAATCGTGCGCGCGGCGCGCCCGGCGGAACCGCAGGTCGCAGCCGTAGTTGCCCATCATTTCGAGCAGCCGCCCCGTGAGGTCCTCCGTGGGCGGGTCGATCATCGCCTCGAGGTCGGCGAACGGGATCTTGTTCAGGAACTCGGAGTCGTTGTCGGTGTCGAAGGCGCCCCAGCCCCCGTTGCGGCTTTGCATGCCGAGCGTCCAGTTGATACCCGCCGCGATGGCGCGGTCCTTGGCGGCGGCGTCCGCCATGTGGATCCGCTTGAGCACCATCAGGATGACGGCCGAGTCGTCGACGTCCGGATACCAATCGTTGGCGAACTCGAAGGCCCAGCCCCCTGGCTCCAGGTCGGGGTTGTACACCGACCAGTCGCCGGGCTCGAAGATCTGGTTACGGACGAGCCAGCTCGCCGCCCGCTGCAGCGCCGGGTGATCCGGCGCCACTCCGCAGTCGAGCAGGGCTTTGGCCATGAGGGCCGTGTCCCACGTGGGCGACACACACGGTTGAAAGAACATCGCGTCGCCGTCGGCCACCACGAAGTCGTCGATCCCTTGGATGCCCTTGCGGATCACCGGGTGGTCGTCGGCATAGCCCAGGACGCGCAGGGCCATGACGCAGTTGATCATCGGCGGCTGAATGCCTCCCCAGCCGCCGTTGACGTCCTGGCGCTCCAGAATCCACTGTTCGGCGCGCCGCAGGGCACGTTGCCGCAGCGGCTTCCACGGGCTGCGTCCGGCGAGTTTCAGCGCGCGGTCGAGGAGCAGGAAGAAGTTCTGCCACGACAAGAGCCGCTCGCCGCCCGGAAAGGCCAGCGCCTCGGGCGTCGGCGGTGCCACCCACAGTTCGCTGACTCCTTGACCGGACTCGATCGTGACGTGCGGCTGCTTGGCCATCAGCACCGTCAGCGGCACCACCGTTTCGCGGGCCCAGCTCGACAGCGCGTAGATGTTGATGGGGAACCAGGGCGGCAGCAGGATCAACTCGACGGGCATCGCCGGCAGGCCCCACCAGGGGAACTGGCCGAAGTAGGCGAGGAAAGTGCGCGTGAAGACGCCGGCCCGCGCCAACCCGCCGTGCGCGAGAATGACCTCGCGCGCCCGGCGCAGCGGCTCGTCCCCCGCCCGAAAGCCGGCCAGTTTCAGGGCGAAATAGGCTTCGATGGTGTTGCTGACGTGCGGCGGCCCGCCGGCGTAGAGCGACCAGCTCCCGTCGGCCCCCTGCGTCGCCAGCATGTGATCGACGATGCGCCCTTCCACCCGTGTGGACTGCCGGCCCATGAAGCGGTTGAAGAAAATGAACTCGGCGTCCATGGACACGTTGGCCTCGAGCGGCGCGTGCCAGTAGCCGTCGGCGTGCTGCTGGCCGAGGAACGTGGCCTGGCTGCGCCGGATGGCCTCGTCGAGGCGCGCCCGCAAATCCTCAGGCCACTGGCCGTGCGCGCTCGGCGACATCGTCACTGATTGCATCGTCCCCCCGATCCTGCCGGCGGATGTCGGCGGCAAAGGCCTGCCAGCCCGCGCGGGCGAAGGCGTCCACCAGCCGCTCGCGCTCCTCCGGGCACAGGCAGATGACGGCACCGCCGCCACCGCCGCCGGTCAACTTCGCGCCGCTGGCGCCGTGCGCACGCGCCAGCGCGACCATGCGGTCCAGTTCCTCCGTCGAGACGCCGAGGCGATCGAGCAGGCTCTGGTTCCGATTCATCAAGACACCGAGCGCGTCTAGCGCGCCCGTGGCCACCAGCCCCTCGGCCTCGGTCACCAAGGCGTCGATCTCGTCGAACCACGATTCGTATCGCGCCGGGTCCGCCGCCCAGCGCTGACGCAGGGCGGTGACAGTCTTCTGCGTTTCGCGCGGCGTCTGCCCGACGGCGACCACGAGCGGCACGGGGCAGCCGAGCACCAGTGGCCGCACGGAGGCGTTGCGCTTGAACGCGATGGCGCCGCCGTAGGTCGCCACCGTGTTGTCGATCCCGGACGGGAAGCCGTGGAACAGCTTCTCGATCTCGAAGGCGTGCGCGCACACGGTCGGGTCGTCGAGCCGGCAATCGAAGAAACGCCCGAGCGCCCGGATCAGCGCCACACTGAACGCCGCCGAGCTCCCGAGGCCGACGGCCACGGGCAGGTCGGAGCGCACGGACGCCTCGAAACCCTCGAGCGGCACCCTCAGCACGGCGGCGGCGCGGGCCAGCGCCGCCGCAAGTTTGTCGGACGGATCGGGCGCCCCCGCACGGACGATGGCGGGGTCGGCCACGAGGCAAGCCCGGCCGTGCCGGGGCGTCACGGTCACGACCACATGCCGGTCCACCGCCGCGGCGAGTGCGGTGCGGCCGTACACGACCGCGTGCTCGCCCAGCAGGATGACTTTCCCGGGCGCCTTGCCAACGGCCCCGCGCGCTGCAGGCCCGTCACTCACGCGCATGCAGCGGCGTTGCGGTTCTGCAGAATCTCGCGGGCCTTGGTGAGCTTGACCTCGCCCGACGCGATCATCTGCTCGACGATCTCGTCCACCATCTCCTCGGAGGCGCCGGCGGCCATGGCGACGCCACGCGCATGGAGCGCCATGTGACCACGCTGGATGCCGTCGGTGACCAGTGCGCGCATGGCCGCGAAGTTCTGCCCCAACCCGACCGCCGCCATGATCCCTGCGAGTTCGCCCGCCGTCTGCACGCCCAGGAGGCGCAGCGAGAATTTGACTCTCGGGTTGCATTCGATGTTGCCGCCGACGATCCCGACCGCAAGGGGCAACTCGATGCTGCCGAGCAACACGTCGTTGTGGACCACCCATTTGGTCAGCGACCCGTAGTGGCCGTCGCGGGCCGCAAACGCGTGCGCGCCGGCTTCGATGCCGCGCCAGTCCTGGCCCGTGGCGAGGGCGACAGCGTCGATGCCGTTCATCGCCCCCTTGTTGTGCGTCGCCGCCCGGTACGGGTCGGCCGCTGCAAACGCCCACGCTTCCATCATGCGTTGCGCCACTTCTTCCCCGGGCAATGTCTCGGTCGCCAGCAAGCGGAAGGGAATGCGGACGCGCGCCCGCGCCAGCCGTTGGTCCGCGAGGTTCGAGAGGATGCGCAGGCGCGCTGTACCGCCGGTCAACTCCTCGATCATCGGGGCCACGGCTTCCGCCATGCTGTTCACGGCGTTCGCGCCCATGGCGTCGCCGACGTCGGCGATCAGGTGCACGACGAGCATGGGCCCGCAGGCCGTCTCGGGCAGCGGGCGCACCTCGATGCGCCGCGCCCCGCCGCCGCGCCGCAGCATGTTCGGGTGCACGCCGTTCGCGGCCGAGAGGAGCCGCAACGTCGCGCCCTGCAAGCGCTGCGTGGCCACCTCGACGTCCGGCACGTTCACAAGCTGGATCTGGGCAATCATCAGCGGCGGGTCGGCGTCGGCGAAAAAGCCGCCGGCGTCGCGGATGGTGCGGGCCGCGTAGCTGGTTGCCGCGATCACCGATGGCTCCTCGATCGCCATCGGCACCAGGCGCTCGCGCCCGTTGACGAGGAAGTTCAGCCCCACACCCAGCGGCAAGCCGATCACGCCCACCGCGTTCTCGATCATGTGGTCGGCCGTCTCGAAGGGCAGCGGCACCGGCTCCCGCAGGCCCGCCAGATCACTCTCCGCGAGCCCCGCGCGCTCGGCGAGGCGCGCCAGCCGCTCCTCACGCGTCAATCGATAGAACCCCTCGATGCGTGAACTATGTCCGTTGTCGTTCATCGTCCCCTCACCCCTTCCTTGTCGTGTCCTGTCCAAGACTGCCCGCCGCCAGCCACGCCGACAGCCGCGGCCCAAGGACGACGGGTTGTTGCGCCAGGTCGGCGACCGTGCGCGACCCGGTCAGCAGCATGGCCACCTTGAGACCGTCGATGAGTTCCTCGATGTGCTCCACCGCACCCGCTACCCCGGCGGCGCGGTAAGCGCGGAAGATCGGCAACGCCGCCCCACACAGGCGCGCGCCCAGCACCAACGCCTTCGCGATTTCCAGACCGGTGCGCATCCCGCCGCTGGCGATCAGCTCCAGCCCGCTGCCGCGCAGCATGGCAACCGAGGCCGCCGTCGGAATGCCCCAATTCGCAAACAGGTCCCCTAACGCCCGGCTGTGCCGATTGCCCCGCAGGGCCTCGACGCGGACCCACGACGTGCCGCCGGCACCAGACACGTCGACGTACCGCACGCCCGCCGCGCGCAGCCGCTCCGCCACCGGCCGCGACACCCCGCAGCCCGTCTCCTTGGCGATCACCGGGACCGACACCTCGGCGCACAAGCGCGCCAGCGTCGCGTAGCCGCCGCGGAAGTCGCGATCCCCTTCCGGCTGAATCAACTCTTGCGCGGGGTTGAGGTGCACGCACAGCCCGTCCGCCCCCACGGCGTCGATCAGCCGCTGGACGTCGGCGCTCGCCTGCTCGACCGCCTGCATGAGGCCGATGTTGGCGAGCAGGACCGTCGACGGGGCGAACGCCCGCACCGCGAACGTCCACGCCGTCCCCGGGTCCCGCTGCATCACCCGCTGGCTGCCCAGTCCGAACGCCACGCCGCAGCGCTCCGCCACCGCCGCCAAGTCGCGATTGACGGCAAACGCCTCGTCCGTCCCGCCCGTCATCCCGGTAATGAGGAACGGCGCGCGCAACCGTTTGCCGAGGAAGTCGACCCCGACGTCGATGTCGGCCAACGCCAACTCCGGCAGCGAGTTGTGCAGCAGCTCGACCTCCTCGAACAGCGTCGTCTTGTCGGGGTACTCGACCTGGTCCTGCGCACAGATGTCCAGGTGCGACTGCTTGCGCTTGCGCAAGGCGAGACTGGTCGGAGGTTTAGCGGCGGCCATGGCTCACTCCCGTGCGGCTGATGTGCAGGTCGAGGGGCAGGAGGCCGGCCGCCCGCCACGCGGCGCGCAGCCGCTCGGCGCCGGCGTGGTCGCACGTGAGCGCCACGCCGCAGTCGCCGCCGCCCGCTCCGGAGCTCTTGGCATTGATGCCGTGTGCCCGCGCGACGGCCACCAGCCGGGCCAGCGCCGGGGTCACCACACCACCTCCGAGCACTGCGCCGAGCTCCTCGAGCGCCGCCCCGTTGGCATCAAGGCTCTGCAGCGAGCTGCCGCCGCGCTCGAGCGCGGCGACGAACTCGCGCACGGCCGCGGCACTCGCCGCCACGAAGCGCCCCCGCGCCTCGCTGTGACCGTTGGCGAGCGAACGATAACGGCGCACGAGCCCGACCGTCGCCGATGCCTCGCCCGTCCAGGCCGCCAGCAGTTCGAGATCGGACGGGATCGGCAACGCACGGACCGCCGGCACATCGCCCGCCCGCGGCACGAACTCCACCAGCCCGCCATAGACGCTGGCCGCCACGTCGGCGCCGCTGCCCTCGCCACCCTGCGCCGCCCGATGGGCGCCGTGCGCCACCTCGAAGATCTCTTCGCGGCTTGGGAACCGCCCCGCGACGCGCAACAGGCTCGCAACCGTCGCCACGGTCACGGCAGCGCTGCTCCCGAGGCCGACCTTTGCCCCTTCACCGCCCGCGAGCTGGCTGGTGATCGCCAGCTCCACACCCCGTCCGGCAAACTCGGGAGCCCGTGCCAGCACCGCCCGGTAGGCAGCCAGCACGAACGCGTACCCCGACGCGTCCGGTAGCTCGTCGAGGGGCCACTCCGCAGGGTCGCCGTATCCGGCAGCCTCGATGCGCAGCATCGCCGACTCTCGCGGATGCACGACCACGTCCACGTAACGGTCCACGGCCGCCACCACCGCCGGGCACCCGTCGAGGACCGCGTATTCCCCCAGCAGGAACAGCTTGCCGGGCGCGCGTGCGAACGACGCCCCGGTCATGCGCGCTCCACCACCGTCGCGCCCGATCCGGGCTCCGACAGCAGCACGCGACGAACGCCCGCCACCCGCTCGAGCGCGTCGGCGACCGCGTCCCGCTCGGGACGCGGGCAGATCACCTTGACCTGCGGTCCGGCATCGATCGTGAAGTAGGCCTGCAGCCCTTCCCCACGCAGGCCATGCACCCGATCGATCACCGCGAGGGTTGCGGGGTTCCAATAGATCAGCCCTTCCGGACCGGCCATGGAGACGGCGTGCATCTTCAGGCAGTTGCGCTCCGCTGCGGCCCCGACGGACGCAATGTCCCGCGCCAGCACCCCGCGACGAATCGCTGCCAGGTCGGCGTCGTGCGTGGCCAGCCACGCGGCAAAGAACGGGGATTCGCGCACGGTGCTGGCCATTCCTTCGCGCGAGCCGACACGCTTCGGCCCCTCGTCCGTGACGGCCACCACGATGCCCAGCGGCCAGTGGCTGGCGGGCGCCACCTGTACGGCGACCGAGTCCGACCCGTCACACGCGTGGCCGCGCAACCATTCGACGTAGCCCCCGGGCACCGAGCGAGCCGCCGACCCTGAGCCGCGGCGCGCGAGCGCCGACAGCTCGGCCTCCGACAAGGTCAACCCCAGGAGCGCCGCCGCAGCCAGGGTCAGCGCCGCAAAGGTCGAGGCCGAGGACGCGATCCCCGCTGCCACGGGGAAGTTGGTTCGCACGTCGACCTCCAAGAGGTCACGGCGCCCAGCCCGTTCCCGGACGAGGTCGAGGAAGGCGGAAATGCGGCCCCCCTCACGGGCACTGGCAGGCTCACCGTTCATGACGATGCGATCCGCATCACCACCCCGGCGCACCGAGACCCCCGCGATCGTGGTCAACCCCGCCATAACGACGGACAGGCTACCCGTGTGCGGCAGGTTCAGCCCCTCGTCCCGCTTGCCCCAGTATTTCGCCAGGGCAACGTTCGAGTTCGCCCGGGCCACCACGGTCGTCAGCATACTGACCGCCCGGTCTTAACCGACCGGTCAGGAAGTGTAACCTGCTGACAAATATTGAGATTATGCCCCATCATTTTACGGGTGATCTGCGCGAATTTCCGCCGCCGACCTGATATTAACCGCTCGGTCAGGTTAAACAAGAGGGCCCGCGACATGTCAAGAAGCCGGCACCGGCCTCATCCGTGACATGGTCAGGCGAGGGCGTGGCCCCCGTCCACGTAGAGGGCGGCTCCGGTGACGTAGCTGGCCGCGTCGGAAGCGAGGAAGACGGCCGCGCCCTCCAACTCCCGCGGGTCGCCGAGTCGGCCGATGGGTAGCTTCGCAATGAACTCCTTACCCTTCTTCGACGTGAAGAACTCCGTGTTCATGTCGGTCAGGAAGTACCCAGGGCAGAGAGCGTTCACCTGGACGTCGTGACGGATCCATTCGAGGGCGAGGGTGCGGGTGAATTGGACGATGGCGGCCTTGCTGGTCGCATAGGCGGACATGTAACGGGCCACGCGGCTGGACAGCACCGAGCCGACGTTGATGACCTTCCCGGCGCGGCGGGCGATCATGTGGGGACCGACATGTTTGCAGCAGAGCATGGGCCCGCGCACGTTGATGCTGATGACCTGGTCCCAGTACGCGGCG
>Ga0316622_100002866_pt1 | contig 12123 bp, 10 predicted proteins | sample OWC_Aug_OW2_C1_D_FD_207646 | JGI IMG/M metagenome (GOLD analysis project Ga0316622, IMG submission 207646) | Wetland soil microbial communities from Old Woman Creek delta, Ohio, United States - OWC_Aug_OW2_C1_D5_C | ecosystem: Environmental > Terrestrial > Soil > Wetlands | place: USA: Ohio... | reverse complement strand
TGGTGTGGTTGCTCCTGCTGCTTGCCGCATACGAAGTCCAGAGCTGGATCCATCGCGGGAGTGACACTTGTACGGCCGCGCATTCCTATTCAGAACGCTAGAAAGAACGGAAGAACGGCTGACTCCCGTGAAGTAGCATTGTGTTCCCTTAGGAATTTCCTCGTGTGGTGAAATCCTGAGCTCCTCGAACGCCGTCTATGTCCCGCGTGCCAGTTTACGGAGGCTCGATATCCGGACAAGTGCTGCAGATTGAGCTATCCAGGGCCGCATCAGCCAACTTTAATTAGGGCAAATTCACGCAGCTGTCATTTCAGTGCGCAAAATGCCAGTGGAGGCATTCTCCATGATCGGCAGGACCATCTCGCATTACAGGATCATCGAGAAGCTGGGCGGCGGGGTGATCGGTGTCGTCAACAAGGCCGAGGACACAAACCTGATCCCACTTTGCATTAAGGCCTTGAGCTACTCACCGGGACCTCAGTTCGACCCATAGAAAGATTTCGACCAGAACGCATCCTTTATCTATCATGCGCTGGCGCGTTTTGGCAATAGGGGGGGATAGAAACGATGGACACTCGACGCACTCTCTTTGCAGCGTTGACCTGCGTTGGTTTGCTGTTCACTACGGCATGCTCCAACAAGGGGCAAACTAATGCCGGATTTGGCGTGGCGATCTCGCCTCAAGCCATGAAGGCACACCTGGAGTTCCTGGCTGACGATGCGCTGGAAGGGCGGCGCACGGGGACTCGAGGACAGGAATTGGCTGCCAAGTACATGGCCGCTCAATTCGCGGCCGTCGGCTTGAAGGGAGGAATGCCGGATGGAAGCTACTATCAAAAGGTCCTGCTCCGCCGCACCGAGGTCATCCCCGAATCCACCTCAATCCTGCTGAACGGTCCGGGAAAGGCGGTCAAGCTTAGGTACTCAACTGATTCTCTCCTTCTCGACACGCACCAGGCTGCCAAAGGCACACTCAGCGCGCCGGTTGTATTTGTCGGCTATGGAGTGAGTGCCCCAGAGATGAACTATGACGACTATGCAGGGTTCGACGTGAAGGGGAAGATCGTTACCCTATTGTTCTTCGAAGCCCCTTCGAAGTTTCCAGCCCCGATCCGTGCGTACTACATGGACAATGACGTCAAGACGCAGATTGCAGCGGATCATGGAGCCGCCGGTGTTCTGGCCATAAGGACACCGCAACTGGAAAAGAAGTTTCCCTGGCAGTTCATGCAACGCGAATTGACCATAGGATACAACTCGATGAGATGGCTGGATTCCCAGGGACGCGTTCACGGGCTCGACGCGCGGTTGGCTCCCTCTCCAATGTTGAACCGCTCGGCTGCAGAGGCACTGTTCAATGGGGAGCGGTACGGTCTCGACGATATCTTCGCCGCAGCGGGAAAAGGTGAAACGCCCCGGTTCGCTACGAACAAGACTGTGACCGTTCAATATGAAAGCCGTCATACTCCGGTCGAAAGCGCAAACGTAGTCGCCCTCATTGAGGGAACAGACCCGGCATTGAAGAGCGAGTACGTGGTCTTCAGCACACATACCGACCACTTGGGAATCGGTCCCGCGGTGGATGGAGACACGATCTATAACGGCGCGTTGGATAATGCAAGCGGCTGCGCAGTACTACTCGAGATCGCACGCGCTTTTTGTCAGCTGCCGGCGCGGCCCCGCAGGAGTGTGATGTTTGTAGCTGTGACCGCAGAGGAACAAATGCTGGTTGGGTCGGATTACTTTGCAAACAACTCTCCGGTGTCGATTGAAAAAGTGGTAGCAGACGTCAATTTTGATGGCCCGATCCCTCTTCAGCCTTCGCTGCGCGACGTGGTTGCTTATGGCAGCGAACACTCCAGTCTTGGTCAGACCGCCACCCGGGCAGCTGCGGAATCGGGATTCGCGGTTAGCCCAGATCCCCGTCCCGATGAGGGCTTGTTTGTTCGCACCGACCACTATTCCTTCGTCAAGAAAGGCGTCCCGGCACTGTTTCTTAACCCGGGCTACAGCTCCGGTGAACCGGGCCTTGACGCCCTGAACGCCCAGATGCAGTGGTCTGTAACCATATATCACTCTCCAAAAGATGAAGCGTCACAGAAGTTCGACTACCCGACGGGAGCCCGGTTCGCGAGATTTGCCGGCCTGGTGGGGTACAAGGTCGCGATGCAAAACGAACGCCCAAGCTGGAACAGCGGAGACTTCTTCGGCAAACGGTTCGCGGCTACCAGTGGGAAATGATCGCCGAGCAGCAAGGGCAGTCACGAATATCCTGGAGGCTGAGCGGGCCAGCTTCCTGCGACCCCGGGAGCGGTCAGTTGAACTCCGCAGCAACGTGTCAGTTCAATCCTGGCCGACTTTGTCCTTAGCTACCAAGCTACCCCCGACGGATCCCTCACGGAAGAGTTTTTGGCAACGGCACGGTTCCAGTTCCACGTGTGGCGGTCTCGCGGGAAAGTAAGATCTCCCTTGACGCTCCCGAAGTCGCATTCGAGTCAGTAATCCCTCAGACACGCCATCCAGCCCGAGCTCGCCCGTTTGTCCTGTGACGGAGTTCGGATGCGTTACTGACGCGAACGCCGTATCTGGACAACTGACCCGTTTGCGAGCCTGCAATGCCCCGACAAGTGATGCGGATTCAGCTACCCCAGGGACATAGGCTGACTTATAATTGCGGCAAGTTCACGTTGCTGTTATCACAGTGCGCGAATTGCCAATGGAGAGATTCTCCATGACCGGCAAGACGCTGGGTCATTATCAGATCACTGAGAAACTTGGCGAAGGCGGCATGGGTGTCGTATACAAGGCCGAGGACACCAAGCTCAAACGCCAAGTCGCGCTAAAGGTCCCCCGACCAGTTCGCCTCTGACCGGCAGCGTCTGGCACGAATTAAACGGAGGGATGAATTAGGTATGGCGTCCCCCCCGGAAATGAGATTAGCCCAAGGGGGTGGAAATGAAGAACGCATTGCGATTTCTGTTGGTTTGTCTGCTGGCGCATGAAATCTTTGGCCAGCAACATGCCAGTTCTGGCCAACCAGCGCTTGTTTTTACTCACGTCACGGTGATAGATGCAACCGGCGCACCGCCCAAACGCGACATGACGGTGGTGGTTAGGGGCGACCGTATCGAGGCGCTTGGCAAAACCGCCAACCTCAACTTGCCGGAAAATGTGCAGGTCGTGGATGCTGCCGGTAAGTTTCTCATACCCGGCCTTTGGGATATGCACGTCCATTTTTGGCGCAAGGGTTATCTTGTCCTCTTCATCGCCAACGGAGTGACCGGCGTGCGTGTGATGAATGGGGAACCGATGCATCACAAGTGGCGCGAGGAAATCTCGGAGGGCCGACTTATCGGCCCCCGGATGGTTATCACAACCCGATTTGTTGACGGGCCGAACTACAATGGTGATCCTATCGTCAGCAACGAAGACGAAGGACGGCAGCTTGTCAGGAAGGTCAAAAAGGAGGGCACAGATTCTGTAAAGGTCGGCAACTCTCTGCCGCGAGGTGCTTACTTTGCTATTGCCGATGAGGCAAAGAAACAGGGGGTGTCGCTTGTCGGACATGTGCCCTTCTCTGTGAGCTTGGCTGAGGCCTCAGACGCCGGGCTGCAGAGTATTGAACACTGCCACTGCATCTTGCTTGCATGCTCACGTGAAGGAGACGAAGAACGGAGAAGGAAAGACAAAGAAGCCCATACACTCATGAATGAGTTGGAGGCAATGCGTGCCCTCTATAAGCAAATGGCGGGCACCACTTACAGCGAGAAAGAGGCGGCTGCACTTTTCGCTCGTTTAGTAAAGAACAGCACCTGGGTGTGCCCAACGCTCATCGTCTTCAACGATTTGTTGGCTAGCAGTGAGCAGGACTCAGCGAATGACCCGCGATTCAAATACATTCCGCTATCCACCAGGGATGGGCGGAAGAACAATGTTTATTACGTTGCTGCGGCAACCGGAGAAGGGCGGGCTAACCTCAAGAAAGCCTATGCGAAGCAACTGGCGATCGTCGGTGCGATGAGGGATGCTGGTGTGGGACTATTAGCGGGGACGGATGGATACACGCCCGGACTCGACCTGCACGGTGAGCTGGCGCTGTTTGTTCAGGCTGGACTGTCGCCTTTGGAAGCCTTGCGGACTGCAACGTACAATCCGGCAAAGTTCCTTGGCAAGCTGGATTCAATGGGGACGATTGAGCAAGGCAAGATAGCCGATCTGGTCTTGCTGGATGCCAACCCGCTGCAAGACATCAGGAATACCAAGAGAATCGCTGCTGTCGTGGTTGGCGGCAAGATCTTTGATAAGACAGCGCTTCAGAAGATGCTCGCACAATCGGAAACCTCGCCTCTCATCGTAGCTGCGGCTGAAGGAAAGACTGAGCACGTCAAATCACTCATTTCAGGGGGCGTTGATGTTAACGTCAAAGACCTTGACTGCCTGACCCCACTACACTATGCAGTCCAACGCGGCCATAAGGAGACCGTCGAGGTTCTTCTGGAACACGGTGCAGATGTGAATATTGGAGATTATTACAGCCGGACAGCCGCAGAATATGCGATGTCGAGCAACCATGGGGAGATTGTTCAACTGCTTGTTTCCAAAGGGGCTGACATCTCCCCCCTGCATTTTGCCCTTTACATGAAGGATGAGGCCAAGGCAAGGAGTCTGATTGAAGGTGGTGCTGATGTGAACAGGCGGACACCCTATGGAACCACACCTCTCGACAGAGCGGTTGGTGCTGGCTTCAAGGACATTGTGGGGTTGCTAATTGCTAAAGGTGCTAATGTCAATACCAAAGACAATTGGGACTGGACACCTCTTCACAGTGCAGTTTATGGCCACAAGGACATAGTTGAGCTGTTAATTGCCAAAGGAGCTGATGTCAATGCGAGAGACGCGGAGGGCCGAACCCCTTTGTCGTATGCCGGGGAAGAAGGCCACACCGAAATCGTTGAACTGCTCCGCAAACACGAGGCAAAGGAATAGAGTTACAGAGTCGCTTCAGCACGCTTCTGAACGCCTTTAACGAGGTGTCTGAAGGGCGGATCGGGAGGACCCTCCTCATGATTGGCACATCGCTCTCCCATTACCGCATCACTGAAAAGCTCGGTCAGGGCGGGATGGGAGAAGTCTATCGCGCCGAGGACACGAACCTCTTGCGCAGGTGGCGATCAAGGTCCTGCCAGACGAGTTTGCCCACGACGCCGAGAGGCTCGCCCGGTTCGAGCGGGAGGCGAAGCTGCTCGCATCGCTCAATGCCACTGAACGCCGCGGCCATACGCGGGCTGGATAAGACGGGCTCAGGCCTAGGCGAGCATGAGTCCCGTGAAGTAGCGATCTGGGAAACCAGCCCCAGGAGAATCCAAAACACGGACCGAGAAAGCTGAGTTTTAGAACCCCTCCATGGCCACGGGGCGTCTATAATGCTCATCGGCAACCGGCATGGGCCCAGTTCCGGATAAGTTCGATGAGAATCAAACCCGATGAAGTCGTGGCGGGTTTCCCAGCTAGGGAAATCAGGGAAGTTCTGCGCCAGAGCGTTGATTGCCTTTCTGCCCGTCACGCGATGAAGATCCTCGGGATCAAGACGGAACAAGGAATACAGCTGCTGGCGCGTCTCGAAAAGGGCGGTTTTCTTGAGAAAAATCCTGCTTTGCCGAACTCCGATGACGAGCAAAGCTGGAAACGGACGGTTAAAGGGGGCGCACTCGCAAACGCGCTGTTTTCGACGCCCGTGTCCCGGCAATCAGCCGAGAAAAGGATGAGGGAGTTTCTTGATCGCGTCCAACAGGTCAACTGCAGCAGCAGGTTTCTTTACCGGGTCCGGAAGGTCGTCGTTTTCGGCAGTTTCCTGAGTGACGCGCCGTTTGTCGGAGACCTGGACCTTGCAGTTGACTTGTGTCCGAAGGAGAAGGACAGTCGCAAACACTCAGAATTGATCCGGGCTCGAGCAAACGAGGCAGCCAGCTGTGGAAGGCGTTTTCGCATTTATGTCGAGGCGCTCCGATTTGCGGAGCAGGAGGTGATAATGTTCCTCAAAGCTCGCTCGCGGATCCTTCAGTTGACTCGCTGCGATGATGGTGTCTTGACCATCACCGAGAGTCGGGTCATCTATGAGAGCCCTGAGCAAGATCGTGCAGTGCCGATGAATCCTGTGCCCAAAGAGCGAGTACGCCGGCTGAGAAAGAGCGACGCAGATTGCCTCTTCTGATCGTCCGTATCGAGCCCTGGTTAAAACACGATCGTTCGTAAGCTTCGGGAAACCGGCAAACTTCCTTGAACGCGACTTCTTGGGAGTAATGCGGCGGGTCCGTGCACGCCAGTGGCATTCTGTGGGATTGTCGGTCGCAGACGCAACCGATGCGGACGCCCTCTCTGGTGAAGCGCTTCGAGATCAATAAGTGGCAACGTGTTCATGAACGCCAACTTCGGTCAAATGCCGATTTCAAAGCGAGCCACCTCTGGAAAGGTCTCTACTGCCGCGGACATTGCCCCGGTTCTACATATGGCTCTGCGTTACGATTCTTGAGGATGGGCTGACAAGACGCCATGAGGCTCCCGGAGCTTCCTGTTTACAGTCTGGCCAGCTGCCAGTCTCATGGAGCGAGATCCAGGCGGCGCAGTAGCTCGTCATACCGGGGGTCCGAACGCATGGTATCGTACTCGGGATAAATCCTCAGCCAGGGCAACAGCGGACTGCGTTCTTCATAGGCGCGGCTGAGACATTCGAAGAACTTCTCGTGGTCCCCCAGCCCCCCATGGATTTCCGCCAACACTGTCGATGGGAAACCCAGCTCATGGAATTGCGCTTCGGCCTCCCTAAGAACTTTCTGCGCCTTGGCTCTGTCGCCCCGCAGGCTATGTGCAAACCCAAGCTTGGAGATCGCGAGCGGCATATATCCCGTATGCTCCATGGATTTCTGAATGGCGGCGATAGCTTGGTCGTACCGCCCCTGTTGGATTAGCGCAAATGCGAGATAGACATAAGCGAGGCCGAAGTTGGGGTCAAGTTCGAGCGTCTTCTCCAACTGCTCCACGGCCTGTTGGTATTCACGGGCCCAGTAAAGCACCAATCCAACATTAGCGTTAATACTGAGCGAGAGCGGATCGGAGTCCTGAGCTCGTGTGACTTCGGTAACGGCTTCATCGAATCGTGCCATCGCGCAGAGGTATTGGGCGTACCAGAGATGACTCAGACCATAACCCGGGTTCAGAGCGAGCGCTTCTTTGAATTCACGCTCTGCTCCAGCCCAATCCCACGCATACAGCATTTTGGCGTATGCAAGGGAGGTATGCGCCTCGGCCAGCGTATTGTCGATTTCCAGTGCCTTTTCTGCCGCTGCCATCGCGCTTGGAAATGTCTTGTGTGGGGCACGGAACTGAAAAAGTCCCTGCAGATTGTAGCAGTCGGCCACTCCTGAGTAGGCTAGGCCGTAAAGCGGGTCCACCGCAACCGCCTGCTGAAAATACTCGAGTGCCTTTTCCGGTGCCCCCGGAGCAAACCGTCTGTTCCAAAAGTGGCGACCCTTTAAATACAGATGATATGCGTCCACGCTGCTGGTATACCGTTTTACCACCACGCTTTTCTCGCTTGGCAGCAGATTGACCTTCAGCATGTCGATGATCGCACCGGCAATCTCGTCCTGAACCGCGAAGATATCGCCCATCTCGCGGTCGAACCGCTCCGACCAGAGATGGTAGCCGTCGGCGGCGTTGATGAGTTGAGTGAGGATGCGCACCCGGCTGCCTGTTCTTTGCACACTTCCTTCGAGGACTGTGGCCGCGTTCAGCCTTCTACCGATCTCCCTCACGTCCAATTGCTGGTGCTTGAATGAAAAGGCGGAGGTACGAGCGACCACTCGCAGATTGCTGACCCTCGTCAGTGCGTTGAGGAGTTGCTCAGCCAGCCCATCGCAAAAATACTCGTTCTCCGGAGACGCGCTCAGGTTGGCAAATGGCAGGACTGCAATAGAAAACATAGAATCAGCGCTGACAGCCGCCTTGTGCTCTTGAATTACGTCTGCAACGAAGCGATAGCCACGCTTGCGAACGGTCGCGATGTAATGGGGAGCATCTGCAGGATCGCCAAGAGCATGCCGGATATTCTTAATCTCCTGAGCCAAAGCATCGTCGGTGACAAACGATTCCTTCCAGATCTGATCAAACAGTTCTTGCTTTTCCACCACACGGTCCCGGTGTTCGATCAGATAGATCAGAAGATCGAACGCCCGCGGCTCGAGCGTCCTTGGCTGGTCCTTCTTTAAGACGCAGAACCGGTTCCGATCCACCACGACATCGTCGAAGCGATATGACTGGTGTGATTGGTCAAGCTGTGGCATCGCCAAGCTCAGGCAGAAACGAGCAAAGTCGCAGAAAAATCTGGTCTTCCTCACTATGAAGCGATATTTATGATCACTATAGTACCATCTGAGGCTGAACCCAAAGCAAGTGACAATCAAGAAGATCCCGCAATTCGCCCACGCATATGATCACCGAAAAATCAGGTATTCTTCATCACAGAGCACAGTCGATTGGACTATATCCTCATCCGTAGGGAAGCCCGGGGCTCGGATTCAAGAGCCCGATGCCAGACAGTCAGCCTGAACAAGGACGACCGGCGAAGCACCGGCCCGATTGGGGTGTCATTCGCACTCGGAAATTCCTGGTTAGTAATCCGTTCAGGTTTGCCGGGTCCGACATGGGCAGGTGGAGGTCCAAATTTGACGCTGAAGAGCAGCCAGCCGGTCAGGCTATGGGATCGACGGCTGAAATCGGAGGAAAAAGCCATGTCAACTATAGGTCGAAAATGCTTGATTTTTCCGGCTGTCGCCATTCTGGCTCTGGTGTCTGCCGGCTCAGTTTCCAGAGCTTACCCAGAAGAAGGTTACCAGCCCGCCGGCGCGTGGGCTTGGACGATCACCCCTCTCACAGGAGGATCATCCACGCCTGCGCTGGTCACCCTCCACCACAACGGAACGGTGTCCGTCTCGGCTGCTTCGATGTTCAATACCGGCACTAGGGATAACTATGGGAAGCTCTCGCCGGGCCACGGTGTGTGGGAACGTACCGGCGCTATGAGTTTTGGCGGCACCACAGTGTACATGCACTTTGATGACGCTGGTATCCTGAATGGTTTCATGAGGGCACGTACCGCCCTGTATTTTACGACAGATCCCGATCACATCGCAGGCACGATGTACATGGAAAACGCCTCATGTGCAGATAATCCGAGCCTTTGCGGAGATCCGCAGAGCCCGGATTTAGTCTGGACACGAGGCAGGTACGTTGATGTATCGGGTACACGCATTCTCAGGCTAGAGGTCCCGGTCCCTGAGTAGAAAAGCATCCGGAAGCGCCACGGATTGCACGGAATCCGTGATATCCGTGGCGTTCCTGTTTATGGATGGATGCGCGTTCGGGGACATCCTCCGCGAACGGAGGAGTCGCTTTCTGAAATGGGTTGGTTATCTCCGATAAGGCCGTATCTCGCGACGAGGAGGCTGCTCACCAGCACTCTCTAGTCCGGGATCTCGATGTGGCGCAGCCTCCGACTGACACGCCTTGGGGCGTGCGCGAAATGCACCTCCGTCATCCCGACGGGCACGTCTCTCAGATCAGTCAGCAACTTTAGGCACAGGACGTGATAAGCGAGTGCTTCAATCCCAGCCCATAATACGGCAACAATACCCTCAGCGGCCACCTGCTATGAGTCTGCACAGCTACATCCCCAGCCGGCGATCCGTCGGCCGCAACCTAACGTAACGTCAATTGCAGCAACCATTTGTCATGTCTGTCAAGCGGTAACTCCCCAGACGGCGTTCGCGGACACGTGGAGGCTTGTGCGGTGAACTGATCGCATCTTCCCCGATCGGGACTTCGTGAGAGTGAGCCTCGCCACTCCGGACGAGGGTGAGCAATGGGGCGTGCATTGATTTTAGGTGCCCAAGGCTCATTGGTCGGACGGGGGATTCGTCTACTCTACCATCACTTCCCAGGTGTAGAATCCAGCCAGAGCGTCTTCTGAGCCGCTATGTCCAGAACATTAAGACAACGCAAGACTTTCCGAGAATGTGACACGGTATCCTAAATCGGCGGTCGAGGTCTACGTAGACGGCTTCTCATCGAAGAATATCGCACTTAAGATAAATGCAGGTGAATCTATGATCGATCCGGGACTCAAAGGAAAGGTCGCCTTGATCACCGGCGCGAACCACGGCATCGGTGCAGCGACGGCATGGGCCTTCGCGGCCCAGGGCACGCGCGTGTTCGCGACCTACTTTCGCCCGTCCTGCCCCTGCGGGCAAGAGGAACTCTCGAAAGCGAGTCAGGCGGGAATCGGAGGCCCGCTGCTCTACTGGGCAGAACAGCAGCGAACAGCGGATCGCCTCGTCCAGCAGATTCTGCAGAGCGGCGGGGAGGCCGCCGCCGCGGAAGCCGATCTTGGTGATTCGGCGAACATCGGTACGGTGTTCGACGCTTGCGAGACAGCTCTTGGGCCCGTCGACATCCTGGTTAATAACCACACACACTGCGCAAAAGACACGTTTGATCCAGCCGCGGTCAAGGCAGAGGGCTTCGCTGTTGACCTCTTCTCGCCTGCCGTGGCTGACGAGCACTTCGCCGTCAACGCGCGTTCTTACGCCCTGATGATGTCCGAATACATCCGGCGCTACCTGGAACACGGCGCCACTTGGGGCAGAATCATAAACCTCAGTACCGACGCGGCCCACGCTCACCCGAATTCGATCAGCTACGCCGCTACCAAGCACGCAATCGAATCCTATAGTCGCTCAGCCGCGCTCGAAGTCGGCAAGTACGGGATCACGGTCAATATCGTGGCGCCAGGCCCCATACAGACTGGGTGGCTAACGCCGGAGCAAGAGGAATTGATTTCTGCGGACACTCCGCTGCGGCGTTGCGGCATGCCGGAGGATGTCGCGGAGGTGATCGTGTTTCTGGCGTCGCAACAGGCGCACTGGTTGACAGGACAACTCCTGTACGTCGGCGGAGGCTGGAGGATGCACCAGTAGTGCGGGTGTGGCCGGTTTATCGATCTTAGCTCACATGGACGCGCGGCAGCTATTCAGACAGGTGGAGCGGAGTCTGGCGCCCCAGACACGGCGTTCGAGCCCATCCCCATTCCTGATGCAAACTGTCCCAGCCGACAGCGTCTCGATCTCCCCGAACGCGCCTTTGGGCCCGCAACATAGACACGAGGCTCGCGCAGTTGTGTCTGCAACTGCGGTCAACTGTGGTTCGATCTTTTGTTCTGCGGAAAGATCAACGGTCGGCCGCTAAGGCGAAACGATCCAAGTTGGCAATAGAATCATCGGTTCCCGAATTTAGCGCGAGGATCGCTCACTCGGTTGCAGAGTTTTGCGCAGGCGGTTCAGGTCATATTGTTGCTTCCGGAGACGCTCCAGAATTCCATCATACACAGCCGGGTCCATTTGAGGTGTGCGGCTCAGAATCCAGAGATAGTTGCGCTTTGGATGGCCCACGACGGCATATTGGTAGTTCTCGCCGATATCGATGATCCAATAGTCGCCCGAAAATGGCCAAAAGAAACGGACCTTCAACTTGGCATTGGTTTTCCGGTCCACAATCCAGGCTTTTCCTTTGGCGGTCTTCAGCTTTCCATCCAGAGTCTCCTTCCGGCATTGGTTCAGTACCTCGATTTCGCCGTCAGGGCGCAATGTGTATGTGGCACTGCTGGCGAAATGAGCGTAAGATGGCAGTCACATCCTCTGGGGCCGCAATGGGAGGTAGAGAGAGGAAAAAGCTGCTGGCAATCGGACTTTTTGTTGTCTTGTCAGGCGGCATCGTCGGTTGTGCTGATCTAAGCCTGCGGGCAAAGCAGGCAGAGCCGGAGGGCTATCGAGTGATCAGCTATGATGCCCAGACTTGTACTTACGTCATCCTTAGCAGTGGAACGCTTGATGGCTCGTTGTTGAAGAAGCGCCTTACTGTGCGTTGTCCTAGTGATCCCAGCTTCTCCGAAAGCGATGCCCAAGGCCGCGTGAGATGTAGCTGCGTCCTTCAAGTCGGGAAGTTGTACACGCAGAACCAGACGCCAAAGAACCGTCAAGATCGGCTTGTGATCGTTGAGGCTGCACAGTGGTT
>Ga0316622_100002865_pt1 | contig 12124 bp, 13 predicted proteins | sample OWC_Aug_OW2_C1_D_FD_207646 | JGI IMG/M metagenome (GOLD analysis project Ga0316622, IMG submission 207646) | Wetland soil microbial communities from Old Woman Creek delta, Ohio, United States - OWC_Aug_OW2_C1_D5_C | ecosystem: Environmental > Terrestrial > Soil > Wetlands | place: USA: Ohio... | reverse complement strand
CCGCCAGGCGCTGGTCGGCGGCATCGACGAGAACTCGCAGCCGCGCGCCACCCACCTGCGCCGCATCCGCCTGCGCGACGACCAGCCGATGGGCGAAGGCGCCGGCTTCCTGTACCTGTCGCGCGAGCGCAGCCATGCGCGCGGTCAGCTGCTGGCGGTGCGCCGGCTGCCGGCCGGCGCCGGCCTGGCCGATGCGCTCGCCGCCACGGTGCGCGAGCTGCGCCACGCCGACGAGGACGTGGAGCTGCTGCCCGGCTTCCGCCTCGAACCGGTTGAGGTCGCGGCACTCGGCCGCGCGCTGCCGCAGGCGCGCATCGACCCTTACCTCGAGACCTGCGGCTGCTTCCACACCGCCGCCGCCTTCGGGCTGGCCGCCCGGCTCGATAAACCCCGGCGCGCGCTCGCGATCCACGTCAACCGCGACCTCGTCGGCCGCGCCATGCTGATCGTCGCGCGCATCGAATCCGACCCCACCACCACTCTGTTATAGTGCCCGCATGAACGCCCACCACTCCCGCACCGACAAACCCTCGCTCAGCCCGCACCCGGCCCTGCCGGAGTACTACGCGAGCAGCGACAAGAAGCGCGGCTTCGTCCGCGAGATCTTCAACCACACCGCCCCCGACTACGACCGGGTCGAGCGCATGATGGCCCTCGGCTCCGGCCCCTGGTACCGGCGCCGGGCGCTGGCGCGCGCCGGGTTGACCGCCGGGCTGGACGTGCTCGACGTCGCGATGGGCACCGGGCTGGTGGCGCGCGAGGCGGTGGCGCTGGCCGGCGACCCGAGCCTGGTCACCGGGCTCGACCCGAGCATCGGCATGGTGACCGAGGCGCGGCGCCGGCTCCCGATCCGCATCATCCTGGCGCGCGGCGAACAGCTGCCAATACAGAAGGAAAGCTTCGACTTCCTCAGCATGGGCTACGCGCTGCGCCACGTGAGCGACATCGACGCGCTGTTCGGCGAATACCTGCGCGTGCTGCGGCCGGGCGGCACGGTGTGCGTGCTGGAGATCTCCCGCCCCAGGGGACGGCTGGCGCTGCTCGGCCTGCGCATCTACATGAAGGGCATCGTGCCGCTGCTCACCCGCGTCATCACCCGCCACCGCGAGACCGCGCGGCTGATGGAGTACTACTGGGACACGATCGCCGCCTGCGTGCCGCCCGACACCATCCTCGCCGCCATGACCCGCGCCGGGTTCAAGGACGTGCGGCGGCATACCGAGCTCGGGATCTTCTCGGAGTACGTCGGGACCAAGCCGGCCGGGTCGTAAGACACCCCCTGGAATTGACGCCGAGGACGCAGAGGCGCAGAGAACGCAAAGATTAGCGGTTAATACCGCCGATATTCTCTGCGCCTCTGCGTCCTCGGCGTTACTACCAGAAAATCACTGACCGGCAGGATCAGACCGCGGTCTTGAGGCGGGTAAATATTTCCTGCTCCCGGTCGGCGCAGTCGCGCAGGATGTCGGCGAGCTTCTTGTAGACGCCGGGGTCGTTGCTGCGGTTCTTGACCAGCAGCGCACCCTGCACGGCGAACTCGCGCCAGCGGTCGCCGGTATTGGTAAGGTCGCGGGCGGCCTCGGCGAGCGCGGGGTTGGCGAGCAGCTCGCTCGCTTCCTGCAGGAACGCGGCATACATGAAACGGAAACCGGCGCCGCCGGTGCCGATCTCCTCCTGCATGCGCACCACGCTGCTGACCCACTTGCGCGCCAGTTCCGGCCCGAGCTTTTGCGGCCAGCGCTCCATCTTGCCGGCCATCCAGCGGATACCACGCACGCCAAGGAACGGCATCGGGATGCCGGTCATGCGCTTGGCGGTGGCGCGGATCGCGTCACGTACCGCGGCCTTGATGTCCGGATTGGCCGGCACGTACTCGGGGTAATAGGTGAGCCCGCGCGGTGCGAACGGTCCCTTGGCGAAACGCGCGCGCTTGAGGTCCTCGGCCGGGCAGGTGACCGGGCGCTCGGCGACCGGGTCGCTGATCAGATAGTCGTTGCCCTGTTTGCCGTACGCGACCAGATTGTGGCCGTTGAAATGGAAGCGCATGTCGACCGGGAAGTACGACAGCCAGTAGACGCTGGTCTGCAGACCCACCGGCCGGCCGGCGGCCAGGAACTGATCGAGCGCCTGCATCGCCGCCTCGGCATTGCGGTAGCGGTGCTCGCGCCAGCGCACGCCGAGGCGCTTGGCCAGGTTCTTGATGATGGCGCGCGGCGCCTCGCGGTAGCTGGTGAGCGGGATGCCGCCCATCTTGATAATCGGGATGTGCAGGAAGAACAGCCCGCCGCCGATGCCGAACACCATCGGCTCGCTCAAGCTCAGGCCCTGGTGGCGCAGCAGCGCCGCGACCGTGCCGCTCTCGCAGTGGCCGGCGTGGCGGTGTTCAAAGGCGCTCATGATCGTCCTTCGCCGGCAGCCGGCGCAGCTCCGCCACCGACAGCTGCATGGCCTGGGCGTAACGCTGCAGGACTTTCTCCGGCAGGCGCGCAAACGGCCGCGGGCGCAGGTGCCAGCGGATGCGCAGGCGCGACATGCCGGTGTACGAGGCCAGCAAGCCGAGGTCCATCTGGCGGCGCGCCATGTGGTAGGCGAGCGGACTCACCGCGCCGCGCCGGGCGCGCGCCAGGGCGTCGGCGATCGCCGCGCGCACTTCGTCATTCGCCTGGCCGTTGACGACCTGCTCGACCTGCCAGCCGACCGAACCGACCACGACGTAGCGGCCCTGCTCGTCGACCGCATAGCAGGCGCGCTGGTAGCCGGCAAAAATGGTCTGTTCCTCGTCCTGCGGAACGTCCGTCGTCTTCACGGGATTGTCCTCACACTACCGTCAGGTGCATGTAGCAGAAACTGAAGCGCGCGCTCTCCGGGATGTAGCACAGCAGCCGGTCGCCGGGCTTGAGTTTCCCCGAGTACAGCAGCTCTTCCATGATCAGGTAGATCGACGCCGAGCCGACGTTGCCGACCCGCGGCAAGTTGGTGAACCAGCGATCGAGCGGGATATCGAAACCCTGCTCGACCATGCGGTCGTGCAGCTTCTCGCGGAAGTACTCCGACGAGTAGTGCGGCAGGAACCAGGTGATGTCGGCGGGCGCGAGGCCGTGGCGGCGCACCACCGGCATGAGCGCACGGTCGATCGAGGCCTGGATGATGTGTTCGTTCAGGATGCGCGCGTCCTGCTTGAGCGCGTAGAAGCCCTGGCGCACGATGTCGAGCGGGTCCTCGAGCTCGTGCCAGTACTGCATGCTGCCGTCGGCGCGCTTGTTGCCCCCGCTGTACATGCACACCGGCATGTCGCCGGCGAGCGAAATCATGTCCATCCAGTCGATGCGCAGCGACCGGCCGCCGGCCTTCGGCTGCGGCTGCACCAGCGCCGCACCGGCACCGTCCGACAGCATCCAGCGCAGGAAGTCCTTCTCGAACGCCAGCTCCGGGCGCTTCTCGAGCTCCGACACCTGGCTGTCGACCTCCGGGCCGAAGTTACGGCCGCGCATGTAGCGCGACGGGAACTCGGAGCCGACACTGACGGCGTTGCGGTAGTGGCCGGCCTCGATGTTGAGCTTGGCATAGCGCAGCGCCGTCATCCCCGAGGTGCAGACCGCAGCGGCGGTGAACACCTCGCACGGCGGGGTGGCGAGCTCGCCGTGCAGCATGAAGCCGTGCGCCGGCTGCACCAGGTCGGGACTGGACGTGCCGGCACACAGGCACTCGAGCCCATTGAGATCGAAACCGCTCTTGCCGGCGAGCGCGCGCACCGCGGTGGCGGCCAGCTGGGCGTTGTTGTGGGTGAAACGCCCGGTCTTCGGGTCGATCGCGTAGTGGCGGGTCTGGATACCGTTGTTGCGCAGCACGATCTTGCGCGAGCGCGACGGCTTGCCGTTGACCATGCCGAGCACGGACTCGATGTCGTCGTTGCCCACCGGCGCGTTCGGCAGGAAGCTGGCGATGTCGGTGATGTAGGCCTTGGCGGTCATGGAGAATCTGCGGAATGAAGGGCGTTACGCGTACTGCGCGAGGCGCTCGGTGGACGAGCCGGACGGCGCTTCGAGGCGCGCAACCTCGGCGTCGAGCCTCTTCCGGAGCAGCGGCCGCAGCAGTGCGCGCACCAGCATGCTCACCGGCAGCACCGTCAGGATCATGGTAACCAGGAACAGAATGTAGACCACCAGCACCGCCCGACGCAGCGGCGTACCCGGGCGGCCGAGTGCGCGCAGCAACCGCCCCCAGATGAGGAAGCTGCGGTGCGCGATCTTCTCGCCGGCCACGTAGCCGGGATTGACCTTGACCGCCCCCAGTCCGGCGAGCAGCGGTGCGCGCGCACCCTTCACCAGCGGCAGGGCATCGGCGAGCGCACGCCCGAAACGGCTGGCGGCGGCGATGTCGGCGTCGCTCACGCCCGGCGGCGGCAGCAGGCCCCACAGGCTGTCTTTCTTCCCGGTCAGCACCCAGCGCGGGGTGGTAACGAAGGTCGCCCACGGCGGACCCTGGTCGGTGAGCACCACGTTGTCGATCAGCCGCCCGCCGCGCGCGGCGATCAGCCGCTTCATCTTCTCCTGCGCCGCCAGCCACATGTTGCGGCAGGCGATCAGGGTCATGACCGGCGTGTCCTTCAGTACGTTGGCGGCTGCGCTCTTCAGGAACGCGGTGATCGGCAGCGCCGGCGACAGGAACCACACCTGGTAGGCGACGATCACCAGATCAAAATGCGCGTCCGGCGTGAACGCCACCGGCCGGAGCGGCGGCGGATCGAGGTGCACGCACTCCGGGAAGGTGTCGAAGAACCGCAGAAAGCCCCACGGGAACGGGAACGGCTCGACCGGCTCGAGGTTCTGCCAGACGATTTCCACGTCGGCACGCCCGGCAAGCGGCGCCAGCATCGACTGCGCGGCACGGGTGAGCTGGCCGGTCTGGGAATAGCAGAGGACGAGAATGCGGGTCATCAATGCAAGGTCAGCGGCGGGCGGCCGGGCGGCGGACCGCACCGGGGCTCGAATTGTCGTCAGACTCAATCTTCGGGACCGGCCCGCTCTGCTCAAATATTAGGCAGGCGGCCCTGGTCCGGACTGGCGACTTTATCATCCTGCCGCCTCTTTTTCCTCAATTTCCCGATAGAGTTGCACCAGGCTGCCGCGCGGCAGCTTGCCGGTCGCGTTGCGGGGCAGGCGGTCGACCAGCCGCAGCGGCCGCGGCAGGAATACCGCGTCGATCTGCTGGCGCAGGGCCTCGATGAGCCGCTCGCGACTCACTCCCGGGGCGACCACGAATGCGGTTAGCCGCGGCTCGCGCCCGCCCTCGGCATCCGGCAGGAAGAAGGTGCCGTCCTGCACGCCGTCGATTGCCAGCAGCAGGCGGTTGAGGTCGCCGAGCGCGATGCGCTTGCCGGCGATCTTCACGATCTCGGCGTTGCGACCGAACAGGCTGAACTGGCGCTCGCCATGGACGGTCACGGTGTCGGTCAGGAGCTGCGGCGCGGCCAGATACGGCGCCGACACCCGGAAGCCCTCGTCAGCGGCAGCCACGGTGATATCGGCAAAGGTCAGCCACCTGTCGGTCTCGGCCTGGCGGCGCGAGGCGATGGCGCCGGTCTCGGTACTGCCGTAGAACTCCTCGACCCGGGTGGCATAGAGCGCCTCGGCCCGGGCGGCGAGCCCGGCATCGAGCGGGCCGGTCGACGACAGGATGAGCTCCAGCGGCGGAAACGCCGTCCCGTCGAGCACGCAGGCGCGGATGTGCACCGGGGTGGTCACCAAGATTGGCGGGCACGGACGGGTGGCGAGTGCGCGGCGGATATCCTCCGGATAGAACGGCCGCTCGGCGCCGATCACATAACCCCACTGCACCGGCATGATCACCGAGTACACGAAGCCGTACATATGCTGGGCCGGTACAGTGGCCAGCACGTGGCCGCCGCGCTGCGAGTCGAGCCGCAACCGCTCGCCGGCGACCCGCGACTCGTGCACGAACCCGCCCCAGTGCCGGGGATAGCGCTTGGGCACGCCGGTGCTGCCGGAGGTGAAGGCAATCGCGACCAGCTGTGCCGGCGGAAACGCCGGCTCGTCCGCGGGGGCGGCGGCGCCAGCGGTGTCGTACACACACACCGGCATGGCCGCCGCCTCTTCCGGCTGCGGCTGATCGGTGAGGCAGTACACGCCCTGGTAGTCGCGCGCCAACCCGACCAGCACCTCGGGAGCGCGGTTGGACGGGAACAGGCTCACCTGGCCGCGCGTGAGCGTGGCCGCCAGGCCGACCAGAAAGTGGTAGCGATCCTCGCAGTGATTGAGCACGTACGGCTGCTCGGGCAGCCGCGCGGCCAGCGCCGCCAGGTCCACGAGGAACTGCGCGCGGGTGATCGGCGTGGTGCCCCGCCAGGCGATGACATCCTGTGGCGTTCCAGGGCGCAACAACGGAATGCGGATCATTTCGCGGCCCGGCCCCCGCCGACGATCGGGGCCCCGCGGCCCGGCCACGGTTGGCGCACCATGCCGCGCAGCGTGTCCCAGGGCATGAACACGCCGTACTGGCGATAACGCAGCCAGCGGTAAAAGAACTGGGCGAACAGCAGCAGCACCGCGAACACGTAGTTGAGAATGTTGGTGAACAACGACCACACATTGAGCGGCGCGGTCAGCGCCAGGACCACCGACAGCAGCGCCACCCCGGCAAAGAAAGCGACCCAGATGATCGTCAGCCGCCGACCGTAGGCCGTGACCGGCGCCGGCGGCAGCTCGCCGCGGTACTCGAAGCGCATCATCTGCGTGACCAGCGGCGTGCTGCCCGGCCGCAGGGTGAGCGCGAAGATGGTACCGATCGCGAGATTGATGATCACCGGCGGGAAGAACAACGCCCAGTGGGCATGGGTCAGCAGGTTGATCACGCCGAGCACGGCCAGCCCGAGATACAGCCCGAGCCAGGCCGGGTGGGCACCGCTGCGGCGCTGCAGGCCGACCAGCAGTGTCAGGTAGATGGCACTGGTCGCCACCAGCCCGGCCACCGCCAGCCACGGCCGGTCCAGCTCGATCAGGAGGTGCACGATCAGGGGATAGAACACCATCCCCAGCGCTTGCAGAACCACCCGCACGCGGGTGCCCTAGGACACGCGGTTCTGCTCGACGTGCCGGGCCAGCGCCCGCAGCGAGCGGAAGATCTCCGAATTCTGCTTGTCGTCGGACTGCAGCTTGAACCCGTACTTCTTGGAGATGGCGAGCGCCAACTCCAGCGCATCGATCGAGTCGAGCCCCAGACCCTCGCGGAACAGCGCCGCCTCCGGGTCGATCTCCTCGGGCTTCACGTCCTCGAGGTTGAGCGCCTCGACAATGAGCTCCGCCACTTCACGTTCCAATGCCTTCGTTTCAACCATTTGCATCACCTTCACACCTCGCAAAAAGCGCATCGTCCCCTGGGCCCCAGGGGGAAATTTTCGGATTCTGCCACAGGATAGCAGGTGCAGGCGACCCTTGGGGCCGACGTCGGTCCGACAGCCGACCTTGGACCCGGTCCAGATGGTACGGGACCGGGACGATGGATTTACCGCCCGGCAAAAAACCGTATCATGGCGCGCCAACCGCAACCCTTCCCCGGAGCAACCTGCCATGGCCACCGCTGCAAACCCCGCGATCAAGACCGCCACCTGCGACGTGCTGGTGATCGGCGGCGGCCCGGCCGGATCGACCATTTCAGCATTCCTGGCCAAGGCCGGTCATAAGGTGGTGCTGCTGGAGAAGGATCACCACCCGCGCTTCCACATCGGCGAATCGCTGCTGCCGATGAACGTGCCGCTGTTCGAGCGGCTCGGGGTGCTGGACGACATCAAGCGCATTGGCCTGCCCAAGTTCGGTGCTGAGTTCAACGACCACGGCAAAACTCTCACCTGGTACTTTACCGAGGCCATGGTCAAGAACCGCCCCAACACCTACGAGGTGCGGCGCTCCGAATTCGACCAGGTGCTGATCCAGCATACCCGGAAGTTCGGCACCGAGGTGCACGAGGGCGTGCGCGTGACCGAGGTCGAGTTCCGCCAAGGCCAGACCACGCGCGTCACCGCGCGCGACGACGACGGCACGATCCGCCACTGGGAGGCGAAGTACGTGGTCGACGCCACCGGCCGCGACACCCTGCTCGCCAACCGCCTCGGCATGAAGCAGCGCAACCCCGCGCACAACTCCTCGGCGGTGTTCGGCCACTTCGAGGGTGTGCCGCGCCGCCCCGGCAAGGACGAGGGCAACATCAGCATCTACTGGTTCGATCACGGCTGGTACTGGATGATCCCGCTCCGCGACGGTGCCATGAGCGTCGGCGCGGTGTGCTGGTCGTACTACCTCAAGAGCCGCAAGAAGCCGGTCGACCAGTTCCTGTGGGACACGCTCAACATGAACCCGATGGTCGCCGAGCGCATGCAGGGCGCCAAGCTCATGGCCCCGGCGCTCGCCACCGGCAACTTCTCCTACCAGGCCGAGACCATGTACGGCGACGGCTGGATGATCGTGGGCGATGCGTTCGCGTTCATCGACCCGGTGTTCTCGAGCGGCGTGTACCTGGCCATGAACAGCGCCGAGCGCGGCGCCAAGGTGATCGACGAGATGCTGCGCAAGGGTGACGTGACGGTCGCCGGCAACCGCCACCTGCTGCGCCACTACGAGCGCACCATCCGCAACGGCCTCAAGACCTTCTCGTGGTTCATCTACCGCATCACCACCCCGGCGATGCGCAAGATGTTCATGCACCCGCGCAACATCTGGCGCATGGAGGAGGCGGTGCTGTCGCTGCTGTCGGCCGACGTGTTCGACAAGACCCCGATCCACCGGCCACTGCTCGCCTTCAAGACCATCTACTGGATCTCGACCCTGTGGAACTGGCGCGAAAGCCTGGCCTCGTGGCGCCAGCGCCAGCGGGCCTGGAACACGCGGCTCGACTACGAGTGGCAATCCGGCGAGTAACCCGACTCTGGCCGGCTACCTCCGTGCCTCCGGGATACTTTCTGGAAAATTCGCAGAGGACGCAGAGGCGCGGAGAGCGCAGAGATTTGTCTTCTTAAACCTTTGCGTCCTCTGCGCCTCTGTGCTGTACAGGGACATACGAATGCCGCGGGCGCAGGAGCGGCCGTCCTCTGCGTTCCTTCCACCACCCCTAACCCCGGCACGCTATGGGTGAAACTCGATGCCGATGCGGAACGCGTAAGTCCGCAGGTCGTAATGCAGCAGCGTTTCGCCGTAGCCGGCCCAGGCCTGGAAGTACAGCCACGGGCGCATGCGGCTGTCGGCGATCAGCGACTGCAGCGGCAGCGAATAATCCACGCGCACGCTGCCGTGCTGCGTGCCTTGGCGGCCGGTAACCGTCAGCCGCTGACGGCTGACGGTTTCGTAACCGATGACAAGGTCGAGGTAGCCGTAGTAGTCGGCGATGTCCTCGTTCTCGATGTCGGTCGAGGTGATCGCCCACAGCTTCGGCTCGAACAGGAGGCCGCGGTAGCGAAACAGCGGCTCGACATAGGCACGGCTCCAGGCGCGCGAGCTGAGCCCTTCCTTGCCGTTCGACTCGTGCACAAAGCCGAGGCGCACTGCCGGCAGGCTCCAGCGCTCTGCACGGTCGGGTCCGAGTTTCCAGAAATAGAACACCTCCGGCTCGACGCTGAGGTCGAGCAGCGGCGAGGACTCGCGGGTGATGTCCCAATAGCCGCGCTGGGTGTAGGCGAAGTACCAGTTGGCGCCGGTGTCGTACTTGAGGCTGAGCTGGAACTTGCTGGTGATATTGCCGGTGACCGGGGACTCTTCCGGACCGATGACCAGATAATTGGCGTGATGCGTGGAGAACGGCGACCCGGATCCGGCCCCGGCCGGATCAGTGACCGGCACGGCGTCCGGAGATTCGGCCTGCACCGGGCCGGAAAGCGCCAGCACCATGGCCGCGCATGCCACGGCCGCGCGCGCCATCACGTTGCGGCACCGCATTGCGATCAACGGACCGACTCGGCGATCGCCTCGATCTCGAGCAGCAGCTCGGGCCGGCAGACCTCGGCCTCCAGATACAGGCATTGCGCGCCCGGCGCCAGCACCTGCTCGAGGCGCGCGCGAATCAGCGGGTAATCCTCCGGCCGGCGGATGTAGACCTTGACCCGGGTCAGGCTCGCCAACCCCGCGAAGTGCACTCCCTCTTCGGTGGTGGTCGAGTCGATCAGCGCCCGCAGGTTGGCCAGGGTTTCTTCCAGCTGCGCACCCGGGTCGCCGATGTGGCGCGACTCGTGGCCGACGATGCTCGCGGTGCCGGAGATGTGCAGGACTTCGCGGCCGCCGCTGCGCACCAGGGTGGCGCGCGCAAACGACGGGCTGCGCGGCCCGTACTGCGGCGGGTAGCAGTACGCGCTCATCTGGCGCGGGTTCTCGCGGTGCCGGCCCGGCGTCTTGCCGGCCAGGAAGTAGATCACCAGGCCGCCGTGGCGGCTGCCGACTGCACTCGCCGCCGGCAGCCGGCCGCCGAGCTCGCGGTAATGGGCCGCGAGCGCCTGGTGGCGGCCGCGGCAGAACACCATGTAGCGGTCGAGATGGCCAACCCGTTCACCGATGTCGGGAAAGTAGTTCCACACCCGCAGCAGGTGCGGGTAGCCCTCGGCCTCGACCAGCGTCAGCAGGCGCGCATAGCCTTCCTGGGTGCGCGCCTCGAACTCGTTGAAGTCGGCCGGCGAATCAACGGCGAAACAGCCGAACAGCAGGTCGCGATTGCGGGCGAAGGTCAGCGGGCCGATGCGCTCGCTCACCACCGGTTGGGCGCTGGTCCACAGCTCGACCTGCGCGCCGGCCGAGAGCAGCGGCATCCCGACCCAGGCGAGCGGGTGCGCCACGGCGCCGGGCGTTACCGGCCGCGCGCCGTAGTGGATTTCGCCGAGCAACGCACCCGACGTCGCCGCCTCGCGCACGTAGGCGACTTCGGCGGACACACCGGCCGGATTCGGGAACTCATTACGGGACCGGGTCATGGGCGAGCGGCCAGCGGCGGGTGATAGATGATCTGCACGACGTTCCGGTCCGGGTCCAGGCAATAGAAGCTGCGCGCACCATCGCGGTGGGTACGCGGTTCCTTGAGGATGCGCACCCCGTTGGCGGTCAGGAACGCGTACCAGACATCGACCTGGTCGATGTCGCGCAGCATGAACCCGATGTGATCGAGCCGCTGCTGGGCGACGTCGGCGTGCGGACCGGGGATGCGGTGCAACGCCAGGTTGTCGGCGCCGCCGGTCAGGTAGACGTTGTCGGTGTCCGGGCGCCACTCGACCCGCATGCCGAGCAGCTCGGTGTAGAAGCGCTCGCAGGCCTCGAGGTCGCACACCTGCAGCGCGACGTGGCGCAGGCCGAGGGTGGGTTTGGGGCGGTTCATAGACGACTTTACCTTCAGCAATAACCAACGATTTCAGCGATGGTGCGACGCGCCGGACTTCCATCGGCGATGTCGCTCTGGATGTGGTTCACGCTGTAAATGACGCCCTCATAGCCGGCTCGACAGGAAACGCAGAGGACGCAGAGGCGCAGAGAGCGCAAAGAAACAGGATTTATCATCGTGACTATCTCTGCGTCCTCTGCGCCTCTGCGCTCTCTGCGCTACTTACGGGACATCAATCCGGGGCAATGCACATCCACCGCTCAACCGACCTCGACGATCTCGAAGTCATGGGTAATGGTAGCCGTCTTGGCCAGCATGATCGAGGCCGAGCAGTATTTCTCGGCCGACAGCTCGATCGCCTTCTCCACCCGCCTGGGGTCGAGCTGGCGCCCGCTCACCACGAAGTGCACGTGGATCTTCGTAAACACCTTGGGGTCGGTCGGGGCGCGCTCGGCGTCGATCTCGGCCACGCAGTCGGTGATGTCCTGGCGGCCGCGCCGCAGGATCAGTACCACGTCAAACGCGGTGCAACCGCCCATGCCGAGCAGCACCGTCTCCATCGGCCGCGGACCGCGGTTCTTGCCGCCGAGGTCGGGCGGGCCGTCCATCACGATGGTGTGGCCGGTCTCGGACCTGCCCTCAAAACTGGCCTCGCCGGCCCAGCGTACCGTTGCCTTCATGATTAGATCCTCGCGTTCGTGCCGGGGATTGTAACCCGCGATTCAAACGCAGAGTACGCAGAGGCGCAGAGAACGCAGAG
>Ga0316622_100002864_pt1 | contig 12126 bp, 8 predicted proteins | sample OWC_Aug_OW2_C1_D_FD_207646 | JGI IMG/M metagenome (GOLD analysis project Ga0316622, IMG submission 207646) | Wetland soil microbial communities from Old Woman Creek delta, Ohio, United States - OWC_Aug_OW2_C1_D5_C | ecosystem: Environmental > Terrestrial > Soil > Wetlands | place: USA: Ohio... | reverse complement strand
GCAATCAGCAGTCCCGCCACCAGCGAACTGGCGATCAGCAGCACCCGGAACCCGGTCTCCACTCCCGACACCACCTCGTTGTCGAGCATCGCGGTGACCCCGCGGAACCCGATGCTCCCCGGCACCAGGATCAGGATGCCGGGGACCTCGGTGATGGCCTCAGGCTTGTCGAGCCAACGGGCGTAGAGGTTGCTGCCCATGCCGACCGCGAATGCGCCGGCGAAGGTGCCCAACTCTGGGCCCAGCCAGCGTCCACCCAGCCGCGAGGTGAAGTAGCCGACGGCCGCGGCCACCACGATCCACCCCAGGTCGCGCGGCTCCGCCTTGAGCAGCAGGCCGAAGCTGATGCTGGCCACGACCAGCGCCACCCACTCCGTCCACCGGGGCAGGCGGTCCACCGCGAGGAGCGGCGGCGCCCCCGCCAGCTGGCTCACCAGCGTGGCCGCGAAGGCGAAGCCGAAGCCGATGCTGAGGAAGGTCGTCACCGCGGAGAACAGCCTGGTCGTCCCCGAGGTGAGGTGCCCGACGGTGAGTTCCTGCATCGCGGTCGTCAACACCATCCCCGGAAACAGCACCACCAGCGATGCCAGGACGGCCCGCGAATACGAGACGCCCCCGAGGGCGAACGCCCCGGCGGACACGATGAGTGCCGCCACGAACGCGGAGATCGGCTCGAAGAGCCGCGCCAGCGCCTCCCGGCGTGCGGCCATGATCGAGAGGAGGCCGAGGGCCGTCCCCGCCGCGGCGGCGACGCCCATTTCCCGGAGTCCGCCCCCGACGAACCGGCCGGCGCAGGCGGAAGCGAGTGCGAATCCCAGCACTCGGTACCAGGGGTGCAGCAGCGGCGGCTCGTTCTCGATGACGTCGAGCCGGGCCATTCCCTCGGAGGGGGTCAGTGCGCCCCGCAGGACCTGGCGCGCGACGCCGTCGACCCGGGAGAGCTTGCCGAGGTTGGTGCCGCTGGGTGAGGTGCGGATCAGGTGGGTATGCTGGGTCTCCTCAGGGCCGAAGGCCGCGAAGATCGACGTCGGGGTGACGAAGAACTGGGCCAGCAGGTCGAGGCGGGTGGCCATCTCCTCGAGGGTGTCCTCGATGCGCGGCGTCGGCTCGCCGGAGCCGTGGAGGGCACGGCCCAGTCGCAGCATGAACGCCACCCGCGGATCGGGGGTGCCCCAGTTGCCGCTCTTGCCGGTCCCCGATCCGGGGGGCAAGTTGGTCGGGTTGGCCATGACGGCCAAAGCTAATCCACCTGCCTGGGGAGGTGTGCGGATGGTGATCCCGATCATGGACTTCTGGCTGCCGATCGTGCTGGCGACGGTGCTCTGCTTCGTGGCGGGCGCGGTGCTGCACATGGCGGTGCCCCTCCACAAGGGCGACTGGAAGAAGCTGCCCGACGAGGACGGCCTGATTGTCGTCATGCGGAAGGCCGGCCTCCAGCCCGGGAACTACATGTTCCCACATATGTCCACGCCGGACCTGATGAAAGACCCCGCCTTCACCGCGAAGCTGGAGCAGGGCCCGTGCGGCATCATGACCGTGCGGCCGCCGAGCGGCATCAACATGGGGCCCTACCTCACGAAGCAGTTCATCTATCACCTGCTGGTCTCGGCCTTCATTGCGTACCTGGCGGGGAGAACCCTCGGCAGCGACGTTGCCTACCTGCGGGCCTTCCAGGTCGTGGGGGCCACCGCGACGCTGGGTTACGTCGCTGCGCTCTTCCCGGAGGTGATCTGGTATCACCATCCTCGCCACTATGTCGTGGCGAAGGTGGTCGACGGGATCGTCTGGGGGTTGCTGACGGCGGGGGCCTTCGCGGGGTTCTGGCCGAGGTAGGACGGAAGGACGGAAGGACGGAAGGCCAACGCCTCTTTCCGTCCTTCCGCCTTTCCGTCCTTCCTGCCCCCCGCTTTTCCGCCCCCGCCAGCGTCAGATTGGTCCCTGGGGGGCCCGGGTCCTTGATACCATTGGCTCATGATGCCTTATGAGCGGTTGGAGGCGTGGACGGCGGTCCGGCACTTGGCCGTGGCGGTCTATCGCGCCACCGAGCAGTGGCCGAGCTCGGAACGATTCGGGATGACGTCACAGATTCGGAGAGCAGCCATCTCGGCGTGTGCGAACCTGGCCGAAGGCTCGGCCCGCAAGGGGTGCCGCGAGTTCGGGCGGTTCCTCGACATCGCACTCGGTTCCTTGGCGGAGGCGTCGGCGTTGATGACCGTCGCCGCCGATTTGGGATATCTGCCTCGGGAGGAACTTGACGCGTTGAGGACTACCCAACAGAAGGCCGGCCGCCTGGTCTGGGGACTGCACCAGGCGATCCGGAGAAAGGCGTAGGGAGCCCTCCTCCCCGGAGCCGACCTTCCTTCCGTCCTTCCGTCTTTCCGTCCTTCCGTCCTACCACTTCACGTCCCCCCTCACCCCCACCCACATCTCCACCTTTCGGATCCGCACCGTCGTGCCCGCGCTGTTGCCCCCCAGCATCGCCCGCCAGGGCCGGTCGAGCGGCAGCCGGGTACTGCCGCGCCAGCGTGGCTCTCCGTCGATCGCGAAGCCGCAGGTGCCATCCGAGAACAGCTGCACCCGGACCCGGAACCAGCGTCCGTCTTCGTAGGGTGCTTTGACGGCCACCTTCTTACCAGTCCCGCTGGCCGCGAAGGCGTGGAGCTTCGGGCCGGTGCTGCCCTCGCCAGCCGGGTAGCTGGCCGAGCACTGCTCGTTTATGTAGGCGGTGGGTTGCGGCCCGCCGGAGCGGTGGTCCCACCCGTCGAAGACGATGGCGCGGTCGGATTGCAGCACCACCGCCTGCCCCTGCCACTGGGCCCGGGTCAGCGGTACCGAGATCTCGGCCTCGATGCCGAGGCCGTCCTGGACCGGGAAGACGGCACGGCTGTAGATGCCGCTGGAGTAAATCCCGTCGCCGCCGTTCGAGATCGCGGCGCCGCCGGCGGAGTCCACCCGCCGTGGCAGCGGCGTGCCGTAGAGCCGCCAGGTGCCTTGCGAGGCAGGCAGGGGGTCGAGGTCGTCCCAGGTGCTGTCGACCAGAACGAGTCGCGCTGCCGGCGGCGCGACAACGAGGGCGGCGGTCGTGCTTCGCCAGCCGCCGGCCGTGACGGACACCCGCGTCATGCCGGCTGTCCGCGGCGTGATGTGCCCCGTGCCGGGGTCGATCGTCGCGACCGATGTGTCGGACACCGCCCAGCGGAGGGCACCCCTCGGTATGGCCATTCGCCGGCCCTCCGAGTCCCGGGGGATCACCTCCGGTGAGGCCGATCCGTCGAGCGGCATCCGGACGTCCGGAAGCACCAGGGTGTCGAGGGTGGGTAGCGCCACCAGTGCCCGCCACGCCGGGGTGGCCGTCGCCTCGCCGCTCTCGACCTTCCGCATCTGCGCCGGTATCGGCGACCCGCTGGGCATGATCCAGCTGCCGGGCGGCTCGTCGCCACCCCGGGAGCACTGACACCAGAGCCAGTTGCCGTCCGGGCTGAGCAGTGCCTGCTGGACGTTGCCCTGGAGCAGGGGGGTGACTCGGCCGGACTCGAGGTCGTAGGCCGCGACCACCTTGTCCTCCATTCGCTCGGCCGCGACGACCACGGTGCCCGGGTCGAGCCAGCCGATGGGCCCGGAGACGTCGAGACCCGGCAGCTCAGTGCAGCGTTCCTCCAGCCCATCGAAGGGGATGACGCAGAGCTGACCGGGGCGGAGTTCCCGGAAGTGCCGTCCGAACGCGATCCGGCTTCCGTCGGGAGACCATGACATGCCGAGGTCCCAGTCGCGAGTGCGGGTCAGCTGGCGGACCGAGCCGGTTTCGGGATCGAGGATCGCCAGATCGTAGTCATCGGCCCCTTCCGGGCTCCAGCGTGCCGTCAGGAAGACGATCCATCGGCCGTCTGGTGACCAGGTCGCGTGCAGGTCGTCCCGTGGTTCGCGGGTGAGCTGGCGGAGCCGGCCGCGCTCGATCAGAAGGACGTCGTCGGTGGTGACCTCCCCGGTGCGGGCCGACACGAGCAGCCTCGCGCCGTCGGGCGAGTACCGCGGCATGGTGGCGTCCCGGGGAATGCCCCTGGCGAGTTGAGTCGCGTCGATGGGGTGGAGCGGTTCCTGCGGGTCCCACTCGGCAAGGCTGACCGGTGTCGACCCCGCGGTAATGGCACTGTCTCCGCGAGTGAACAGGACCAGCTCCATCGTCGGCCCTGGGTGTGCGGGAGCCAGCAACCGCGTCAGCGCCGTGATGACAACGAGCCCGGCCACACCGCCCGCGACCGCCATGCGGGTCCGGCCCCACAGGCCCAGACGCCACCGGAGCGGCAGACCGGCGTTCACCGCGAGGCGGAGCTCCGGGGTCGCACCCGGTCCGAGCAGTTCCGTGACCAGCGCGGTGGGACTCCGCCCGTCCCCGCGAAGCCGCAAGGCCCGCACGTAGCTGCGAGCGCAGCGGACCAGGCCGGCGATGTCACCGGGCACGGCCAGGTGCCGGGCGGCGCGCATCAGCAGCACCGGGTCGGTGGCGGCAGCGGCCATGAGTGCGGCACCGAGCCCGCGATGGGCGGTGTGCGCCGCCGTGTCGGTCAGGTTCTCCGAGGCCACGGCACCGATCTCGTCGTGCGCCAGGTCCCAACTGGTGGCGATCCGGGACACCAGGCCGAGCCGCTCCAGTTCCTCCAGGTCTGGCCGCACCGCATCGACATCGCGGCCGGCCGCGGCCGCGAGAGCCGCGGTTTCAAGAGGAATGCCGGCGATGGCGAGTGTCGTCACCAGCCAGCGGTGCTCGCGGGGCAGAGCGTCCAGCCGGTTCCGGAGCGCCTCGCCTTCGCGGAGCATCCGGCCCAGCGCCTCGGCGTCGGGGCAGTGCCAGCCCGCTTCGTCGAGGGACACGGCCTCGCGCTCCAGCGCCAGCTTCAGCAGCTGCAGCATCAGCAACGGCGAACCCGACGTCGCCAGGTGCAGGCCGCGCTCGATTCCCTTGGCCCACGGCTCCCCGGGAGGCAGGGCGCCGAGACTGGTCACGAAGCTCCCTACCTGCGCTTCCGTCAGCGGCGGGAGTGCCAGCGTCGTGGTGGTGTCGATGGAGGGCAGGGCGTCCCTACCCGGGCGCGAGGCAGTGACCACTGCCACTCGGGCGCCGTCCAGCCGGGCCAGCACCCCATCGAGGAGCTGGCGAGATCCTGCGTCAGCCCAGTGAAGGTCGTCGATCAGGAGCGCGAAGGGTGCTTCCTCGGCGGCGGCCATCAGCGCCTCGGTCAGGGCGATGGTGCGGTTCCGGAGGGCGTCGTCCCCACTGGCGCTGTCGGCGGCGGCGTTGAAGCGCGACGACAGTGCCGGGTTGAGACCGACCAGGGCCCCGGCAGAGGCAGGCGAGATGCCGACCACGCCGGGGAGCCGGCTGACAGCACCGGCGAGTTCACTGGCCAGCGCGCAGGGGATCTGGCGCTCGCCTGGGTGGGCGCGAACCGAGACCACGCGCTTCCCGGCGGCGGCGAGGCGGGCGTGGACGTCGTGGAGCAGGCGAGTCTTGCCAAGCCCGGCCGGGGCGCTCAGGTGGACGTGGGTGGCGGGGCCGCGCTGTGCCCGCTCCCAGGCATCGAGGATGATGGCGTACTCGCGCTCGCGGCCGATCAGGTCGGCCACCAGCGCCGGCTCGCGTCTGGGTGCGGCCTCCGAGACTTGGCGGGCTATCCGGACCATCGCCCGGGTGGCGGGCTCCAACTCGCGCTGCTCGGCGACAGCGCGCGCTTCCAGTGCGTCGGCCTCGAGGGTAGCGGTGATGAAGTCCTGCCCGGCGGCGAGCGATTCGAGCAGCAGCCGCCAGCCGAGTTCATTGCCGGGGTCGGCATCGCGGGCGCGGCGGGCAATCCGCTGGGCGTCGCGGAACTGCGAGGCGGCCAGCTTCCGGCGGGTGGCCATCTCGCAGGCGCGCAGGAACATCGCCCGGAGCCTGTCACGCTCCAGGTCGGCCCAGTGCTCGAACTCCACCCCGCCCGGGACCGCGAGGTCCGGGAGAAAGGAACCGGTGTAGCGTTCCACCGCCAGATCGTACTCGCCCTGCTCCAGGGCACTGAGGAACCCGTCCCGGTCGGAGGCGATCGGCAGGGCCAGCCGGAGTTCGTCGCGGCCCGCAAACGATGCTTCCCCAAGGACATGGCGCAGCTGCCAGAGGGCCTGGCGGAGGGCGTGACGGGCGCTGTCGGCCTCCAGGTCGGCCCAAAGGAGGTCGGTCAGGAACTCGCGGGTGGCGGCATGGCCGGGGTTGAGGGCCAGATAGGCGACCAGGGCGAGCGGCTTCCCGGGGCCGAGGAGGGTGGCCCCCGTCGCGGCGTCCAGCAGCGCGGCCCCGCCGAGCGTTCGCAGGGCGGGGGAAACGGGATTCGGGATCTCGGAACCGTTCGAACCGGGCATCTGACGATGGAATGACGGTCAGGGGTTAAGCTGGCACCGTGCGCTTTCCCCAAGGGGCGCACAATGCCGTTCCTGCCGGTTCGTTCGGACTTTCTCGGGTCGCACCTTGAAGGTACGGGCGGGCTGGTAGGGCGGCAATCTTCTAGCCGTGCTAGACCCTGCGCGCCTTCCGCTTCATGAAGTCCATCAGCACGAACTGCCCGAGCGTCATCGTGTTCGTGAAGTAGGCCTTCCCGCGGCAGATCTCGCTCACCTTCATCACGAAATCCACCAGGGCCCGGTCCCGGGCCAGCATGAAGGTGTTGATCTGGATTCCCGCCCGGCGGCACTCCGTCACCTCACGGAAGGTCGCCTGCAGGACGTATGGATCCAGCCCGAAGGCGTTGGTGTACACCTTGCCGTCCGGCAGCGTCAATGCGCTCGGCTTGCCGTCCGTGATCATGATGATCTGCCGCATGTCCTTCCGCTGGCCCATCAGGATCCGCCGCGCCAGCTTGAGCCCCTCCGCCGTGTTGGTGTGATACGGCCCCACCTGCGCCGCCGCCAGCGCCGACAGCGGGATCTCCTCCGCCCGGTCGTGGAACAGCACCAGCCGGATGCTGTCGCCAGGGAACTGGGTCCGGATCAGGTGGGTCAGCGCCAGCGCCACCTTCTTGGCCGGGGTGAACCGGTCCTCGCCGTAGAGGACCATCGAGTGCGAGCAGTCCAGCATCAGCACCGTCGCCGCCGATGAGCGGTACTCCGCCTGGTGCACCATCAGGTCGGGATAGTCGAGGTCGAGCGGCACCTTGAGCCCGCCCCGGGCGATGGCGTTGGACAGCGTGGCCGGGACGTCGAGGTTCAGCACGTCCCCGTACTCGTACTGCTTGCTCGCCGCCTCCGCCTCCACCCCCGTCGCCAGGTGGGGCGTCTCGTGCGCTCCGAAGCTCGACTTCCCGATGCTGCCGAGCAGGTGCCGGAGTGACTTGTGGCCGAGGAAGTCGATCGACTTCTCGGTCAGGGAGAACTGCACTGACTCCGCCGCCCCCTGCGCCAGCCCGCCTGGCCCCAGTACCTGCTGGTGGCCCGCCGGCACCCGCGGCGCCTGGTCCACCTTGAGGTACCCCTCCTCGACCAGCCGCTGGACGATCTGGTCGATCAGCTCCGAGATCTGCCGCTCGATCTCGGCGTTCTGCTCGTCGTCCCCCGTGGATTCCCCCCGCAGGTACTTGACCATCTCCGGCGTCAGCTGGCCCGACTCGAGGAGGGCCTGCATGATCGCCTGTCGGAGGGCGTCGAGCGACCGGTTGTCCTCCGGGAACTCGTCGTCGCCGAAATACGGGAACTGCGCGCCGGTAAACCCCGACTGGAGCAGGAAATCCCCCAGCTGGTCGATCAGGTCCTGGAGGTTGACCTGGTCGATCAGGAGGGGGTGGTATTTGGTGTAGGTATGCTCGTTGGGCATCCGGGGCTCCTGGAAGGAACTTACCCCGGTGGGCAACGGGAGGTGCCGTGTCAGGGACGGAAGGACGGAAGGACGGAAGGACGAGAACGAGGTTGCCTTTTCCATCGTTCCGTCTTTCCGTCCTTCCGTCATGGCCAGCACCCCCTTCGCCGCCCTCCGGCACCGGAACTTCCGGTTCTTCATCACCGGCCAGTTCGTGTCGCTCTGCGGCACCTGGATGCAGGGGGTGGCCCTGGGCTGGCTGGTGCTCGAGCTCACCGACTCCGCCTTCGCGGTCGGGCTGGTCTCCGCCATGGGCGCCCTGCCGGTACTGCTCTTCACGCTCCACGGCGGAGCCTTGGCCGACCGCTGGAACCGGCGCCGGGCCCTGATTCTCCTCCAGGGCGGGATGCTGCTCGAGGCGCTGGTGCTCGCCGTCGTCGCCTTCACCGGCCACGCCACCCTCGCCTGGATCATCCCGCTGGCCCTGATCCACGGCACCCTCTCCGCCTACGAGATCCCGGTTCGCCAGTCGTTCCTCATGGACCTGGTCGGCCGGGAGAACCTGATGAACGCCATCGCGATGAACTCCCTGGCGTTCAACCTCTCCCGCGTCTTCGGCCCCGCGCTGGCCGGCGTGGTGGTGGCCGCGGCCGGCGCGCCGACGGCCTTCTTCGTGAATGCCGCGAGCTACCTGGCGGTCCTCTGGGGCTTGTTCCAGATCCGGCTCGACCCGGCCCTCATCGTGCCCCGCCGCACCCCGCCGCCGCTGGCCGAGGCGTTCCGCTACATCTTCGCCCCCGGCTGGCCGCGCACCCTGACCACGATGACCGCCACCTATACCGTCTTCGGCCTCTCGTTCCTGGCGATCATGCCGGCCTACGCCCGCGATGTCCTCGGCACCGGCGCCACCGGCTACGGTGGCCTCACTTCCGCGTTCGGCGTCGGCGCCGCCATTGGCGGGCTGGTTGTCGCCGGGTTCGGATCGCGGTTCCGGCGGGGCGAAATCGCCCTCCGGGGCGGCCTCCTGATCGCGATCTCGCTGCTGCTCGCTGCGCTGATTCCCGTCTACGGGGTGGCGTTCCTGCTCATGATGACGGGCGGCATGGCGGCGGCGGTGGCGGCCATCGTCACCAACACGCTATTGCAGACCGAAGCGCCGGACCACCTGCGTGGCCGGGTGATCGGCTTTTATGCCTTCATCGTGGTCGGGCTGGCGCCGTTCGGGTCGCTCCAGGCCGGATGGATTGCCGAGTACATGGGGGTTCGCGCCACGGCGGGGATTGGTGGGGGATTGTGTTTGCTGGTCGCTTTGGCGCTGATGCGGAGGAGGGCGGTAGTGGGCGGTAGTGGGCGGTAGTGGGCGGTAATGGGCGGTAATGGGCGGTAATGGGCGGTAGCAGGCGGCAGGAGGGTGGCAACAGTGGGCAGGGCGACAGTCAGGTCCTACCGCCCGGTACCGCCCACTACCGCCCCTTACCGCTCCCTCAAAGGAGACCAGGAAATGATCATCACCATCTCCCGTCAGTTCGCAGCCGGCGGTTCCGAGGTCGCCAAGCGCGTGGCCGAAGCCCTGGACTGGACCCTGGTGGACAACCAGGTGGTGGACGAGGTTGCCCGGCGGGCCGGACTCCCGCGGGAGGAAGTGGCCGAGCGGGAGGAGCGGGCGCCGAGCTTCATCGAACGGCTCACCCGGGCGCTGGCCATTTCCGCGCCCGAATTCGTGAACCCCGAAAGTGCCCTCAGCAACCTCACCGAGGAACAGGTGGTCCCCATCACGGAAAAGGTGGTGGCCGAGGCAGCCGCGCGCGGAAACTGCATCCTGGTGGGACGCGCCGCGCCGGCGGTGCTCGGACTCAGGAACGACACCCTGCACGTGAAGGTGGTGGCGCCGATCGGCGACCGGGTGAAGCGGGCGATGGAGCGGCTGGGGCTCGAGGCAAAGGAGGGCGAGCGGCGGGTTCTCGAGGCGGACGCCAACCGGGGCCGGTACCATCGTCAGTACTACCACCGTGACTGGAACGACGCGGTGAACTACGACCTGGTGGTCAACACCGGCCGGCTGGGGATCGAGGGGGCAGTGGGTGTGATTCTGGAGGCGGTCAGACGGCGGTAAGGGCGGAAGCGACGGAAAGGGCGGAAAGGTGTCTCCTTCCGCCCCTTCCGCCCTGTCCGACGCTTCCGCCCTACGGCTCCCGCCGCTTCCGCTCCGGCCGCACCCGCGACCACCCGTCGTCGTTCCGGGTGATCCGCTTCATCGCCGCCAGCCCCTCCAGCACCAGCTCGCACGCGGAATACGCCACCGCTGGCCGCTCCACGCCCTCGAGCCCGCTGGCGCGGATCAGGTCCATCAGCCCGTCCACCACGGCGAACGCCTTGAGCCCCGCCTCCGACGGCTCCTCGCCGGAGAGTCGCAGGACGCCGCCGCCGTCGAACCATGCCACCACCCGCTCGGCGTCGAGGTCGCTGATCAGCGACTCGAGCGCCCCGCCCGCGGCACGGCGGATCAGCTCCCGGGCGATCGTCTCGCCGCCGACCAGTTCGCCCTCGTATTCCAGCTCCAGCTTGCCGGTGATCGCTGTCGCCGCGGCGTAGACGTCGCTCACCCGCGGGACCACGTCGGTCTCGCGCCCCAGGAGCGCCCGCCGCTCGGCGTTCGACACTGCGTTCTCCAGCACGCTGATCGGGAGCCGCTGGCTCACCCCCGAGCGCCGGTCGATCCGCCGATCCTCCCGCGCCTCGAAGGCGATCCGCTCGACCAGCTCATGGATGAACCGCGGCACGGTGACGCCCGGCCGGTCGGTCCACGACTCCTGCGCCGTGATCGCCATCCCCAGCTCCACCGTCTTCGGGTAGTGGGTCAGCACCTCTGACCCGATCCGGTCCTTGAGGGGCGTGATGATCTTGCCGCGGGCGGTGTAGTCCTCGGGGTTGGCGGTGAAGACCAGCAGCACGTCCAGCGGCAGCCGGACCGGGTAGCCTTTGATCTGGACGTCGCCCTCCTGCATGATGTTGAAGAGACCCACCTGCACCTTGCCGCTCAGGTCGGGCAGCTCGTTGATGGCGAACACGCCGCGGTTGGCGCGGGGCAGCAGCCCGAAGTGCATCGACAACTCGTCGGACAGGAGGTGCCCTCCCTTGGCCGCCCGGATCGGGTCGACGTCGCCGATCAGGTCCGAGGTGGTCACGTCGGGCGTCGCCAGCTTCTCGACATACCGGTGCTCCCGGTCGAGCCAGGCGATCGGCGTCGCGTCCCCCAGCTCGGCGATTCGCTCACGGGCGTACTTGCTGATCGGGGCGAAGGGATCGTCGTTGACCTCGCTCCCGGCCACGATCGGGATTCGCTCGTCGAGGAAATCGGTGAGGGCCCGGATGATCCGGGTTTTGGCCTGGCCGCGGAGGCCGAGGAGAATGAAGTCGTGGCGGGCCAGCAGGGCGTTCACGATCTGCGGCAGGATGGTCTCGTCGTAGCCAAGGATCCCGGGGAAGAGGGTCCCGCCGCGGTCGAGCCGGGCGAGGAGGTTGCCGCGGATCTCATCCCGGACCGACCGGCCACGCATTGGGGGGCGCCCCCAGGGTGAGCGTGACAGTTCGCCGAGGGTCGTAGGGAGTGATGCTTCGGTGTTCATTCGCCCTCCGGAGGGACTGGCGTGCTTGACAAGACGTTGTCAGCAAGTAGCTTAGTGGGCTGTACCACACTGGCGACAGTGACGGTCGAAGAGGTAACCACTGTAACCCCCACCCACCCCCGGAGTTCCGAAGATGCGTAAGACCCTCGCTGCTGTCGCCCTGTTCGCGCTCGCCGCGTGCGCCCCGAAGGCTGAGGAGGCCCCCGCCGCCGACACCACCGCCGTTGCTGCCCCCGCCCCGGCTGCGGCGGACACCATGGCCGCCCCGATGGATTCGGCTGCCGGCACGGCTGACACCACCAAGATGTAAGCCTGGCGGTTCCAGTTGTCCAAACGGCGCCCATGTGGGGCGCCGTTTTGTTATATGGAAGGCCCGGACCACGACCGGGCGGCCTGACGGAGCGCCCGACCAGCTGTCACTACAGGTGGAAGGGCAGGGCCACGACGGTTCCGGACGAGCCGGTGACATCGACTGTGGTTCCCACTTCCACCTCGCGTCGCAGCAGGCCGATGCCGAGCCAGCCGGTATCGAGCTGCAGGATCGAGCGGAGTTCGCCGACCGGCTTCCCGTCGACTGCCACGGTTGCTCCGTCGGGCGCTGAACCAGCCCCCGCCACGCCGCGCAGGAACCAGTTGGGGCGGCCCCGGAAGTGGAGCCGGGCAACCGTCTCCTGCCCGGTGTAC
>Ga0316622_100002863_pt1 | contig 12129 bp, 9 predicted proteins | sample OWC_Aug_OW2_C1_D_FD_207646 | JGI IMG/M metagenome (GOLD analysis project Ga0316622, IMG submission 207646) | Wetland soil microbial communities from Old Woman Creek delta, Ohio, United States - OWC_Aug_OW2_C1_D5_C | ecosystem: Environmental > Terrestrial > Soil > Wetlands | place: USA: Ohio... | reverse complement strand
CCAGCGGAGGTCGAGCTGATCGTATTCGGCACCTGCAGTTTCGACGACCAGGTGCCGAACCAGGCCTCCGGCCTGCAGGTCCGCCTCGGCGCGAAGAAAGCGGCCGCGATGGACGTCAACACCGCGTGCACGAGCTTCCTCTATGCACTCAGCACGGCGACCGCGATGATCCGCACCGGCGTCGTGCGCAATGCGGTCGTGCTCGGCGGCGAGCTGATCAGCGCGTTCATGGACTGGCGCAACCGCGGCGTCTCGGTGCTGTTCGGCGACGGCTGCGCCGCGGTCGTGCTGCAGGCGACCGATCGCGAGGAAGGCTTGCTGGGCGAGCGGCTCGGCTGCGACAGTGATGCACGCGGCACGCTCGTCGTCGAAGGCATGGGCACGCGGTACGCGAACTACACGCGGATGTACGGCGACACGAACTGGATCTTCGAGGGCCCGGAAATCTTCAAGCGTGCCGTGATGGGCATGGCAGGCGCCTGCGCCGACGTGCTGGCCCGGCGGCACCTGACGGCCGACGACATCGACCTGGTCGTGCCGCACCAGGCGAACCTGCGCATCATCGAGGCCGTGGCCAAGCGGGCCGGCGTGCCGATGGAGCGGGTGTTCGTCAACGTGCATCGTTACGGCAACATGTCGGCGGCGACGGTGCCGGTGGCGCTGGTCGAGGCGGTCGAGGAAGGGCGCGTCAAGCCGGGCAGCCTGCTGTTGCTGCCCGGGTTCGGCGCGGGCCTGACCTGGTGTGCGCACCTGGTGCGCTGGGGCGAGCGCGTGACGCCGCAGGGAACCACGGACGTGGCCTTGCCACTGTGCGACAAGTCGGCGCTCGAGCTGGTGCAGGAGATCCTGCGCAAGAAGGACGCGGCCGTCCGCGCCTGAACTGCGCACGTGATCGCGCGCAGGTGACGCTGCGCGCCCGCAGACGCCCATGAACCCCGTGCGCAAAGCGCTGCTGCAGATCCACTTCTGCGTGCTGCTGTGGGGCTTCACGGCCATCCTCGGCAAGCTGATCAGCCTGCCCGCGCTCGAGCTCGTCTGGTGGCGGATGCTGATCGTCGTCGCGGTGCTCGCAGCCTGGCCACCGCTGTGGCGGGAGTTGCGCGCCCTCGATCCCGCGATGCTGGCGCGGTACGCCGGCATCGGCATCGTGGTCGCACTGCACTGGCTGACGTTCTACGCGGCCATCAAGCTCGCCAACGCGTCCGTCGCGGCCACCTGCATCGCCGTGGGGCCGATCTTCCTCGCCGTGCTCGAGCCATGGATTGCTCGCCGCAAGTTCGAGCCGCGGGAACTGCTGATCGGACTCGTCGCGCTGCCCGGTGTCGCGCTCGTCGTGGGCGGCACGCCTGCGGGCATGCGCCTCGGCATCGCGGTGGGCGTGCTTTCCGCGTTGCTGGTGGCCATCTTCGGCGCGCTCAACAAGCGCTACGTGGAGCGGGCCAGTCCGCTGCTGGTGACCGGCGTGGAACTGGCCGCAGGCACGTTGTTCCTCACCGTGGTGGCACTGGCGTGGCAAGGCGCCGGACCCTGGATGCCCTGGCCCGACAGCCGCGACGCGTCGTTGCTGCTGATCCTGGCCCTCGGCTGCACGCTGCTGCCGTTCGCACTCGCGCTCGGCGCGCTGCGCCACACTAGCGCGTTCACCGCGCAACTGGCCGTCAGTCTCGAGCCGGTTTACGCGATCGTGCTGGCGATCCTGCTGCTCGGCGAACAGCGCGAGTTGGGCATGGCCTTCTACCTCGGCGTGGCCGTGATCCTCGCCTCGGTCTTCGCGCACTCCCGGAGCAAGCTGCGCAGCCAGCGATCGTGATGAGGGCTAGACTTGGGCGGATGACGGCAGGAAATCGCTACATCGCGCGAATCAAGCCTTTCGGGCCCGGGCTGGTCATTGCCGGATTGGTGGCCCTGGCGGCCTCGTGGCTGGCCGAGCATTACGGCGCGCCGGTCATGCTGTTCGCGCTGCTGCTCGGCATCGCCGTCAACTTTCTCTCGCAGGATCCACGCTGCCAGCCCGGCCTCGAGTTCGCGTCGCGCACGGTCCTGCGCTTCGGCGTCGCATTGCTCGGCATGCGCATCACCTTCGACCAGATCCAGTCTCTGGGTGTCGGCGTGCTCGCGCTCACGGCCTTCGCGGTCGTGCTGACGATCGCCAGCGGCTGGCTGCTGGCGCGCAGCGCGCGACTCGAGGCGAGCTTCGGGGCGCTCACTGGAGGCGCGGTTGCGATCTGCGGGGCGTCAGCTGCGCTCGCGATCGCGGCGGTGCTGCCGCGCGGGCCGACGCACGAACGCGACACGGTCATGACGGTGGTCGTCGTCACGGCGCTGTCGACGATCGCGATGATCGTCTACCCGTTGGTGACCGCCGCGGTCGGCTTCGATCCCCGCGGTGCCGGCGTATTCCTCGGCGCGACGATCCACGACGTGGCCCAGGTCGTCGGTGCGGGGTACAGCATCTCGGACGATGCCGGCGACACGGCGACGATCGTCAAGTTGTTCCGGGTCGCGCTGCTGTTGCCCGCGGTTCTCGTGATCTCCTTCCTTTTCCGTGCCAGTCAGCAATCGCACGCCAACGTCACCCGGCCGCCGCTGCTACCGCTGTTCCTGGTTGCGTTCGCCGCCCTGGTGATCATCAACTCCAGCGGATGGGTGCCGCAATCGGTCAACGCCGGACTGCAGGAGGCGTCACGATGGTGTCTCGTGACTGCGATTGCGGCGCTGGGAACCAAGACCTCGCTGGGCGACCTTGCGCGCGTCGGGTGGCGGCCGATCGCCGTGATCGTCGCCGAGTCGGTGATCGTCGCGATGATCGTGCTGGCGGGACTGCTGCTGATGGGCTGGAATTAGCCTGCAGCCGTCGTCGACTGCACCCCGAGTCGGGCCGCAGCGCTCGCCCGGGATCGACGACCCCTCGCGCGCCTGATCCTCCAGGCCAACAGCAGCGCAAGCACCACCGCGTGCACGGCGGGCTCGCGCCAGTCGGCCTTGACCTGCCACCAGAAGTGCACGCAACCGAGTATCGCAGCGGGATACACGAGCTGGTGCAGCCGGTGCCAACGTCGCCCGAGACGACGCATCCAGCCGGCCGTCGACGTGACGGCGAGCGGCACCAGCATCAGGAAGGCCGTAAAGCCGACTGTGATGTACGGTCGCTTGGCGATGTCCGCCGCGATCGCACGCAGGTCGAACCACTGGTCGAGCACCAGCCAGTTCAGGAAGTGCAGGCTCAGGTAGGTAAAGGCGTAGAGGCCGAGCACGCGCCGCAGGCCCATCAGCCACGGTTTGCGCAGTGTCACCGCGAGCGGCGAGACGATCAGCGTGGCCAGCAGCAGTCGCAGGCCCCATTCTCCCAGTCGATCCATGATCTCGTCGATCGGGTTCGGCCCGAGGCTCGCGCCTGCGATGCCGAACGTTCGCGCGAGCAGCCACACGAGCGGCAGTGCGCAGAGCACGAAGACGAGCGGCTTCAGGAAACGACGCATTGAAGTTAGGGGATAGGGGATGGGGGATGAGGGATGGGGGATAGCAGGAATGAAATCCCGGACATTGCCCCTAGGCATTACCGCGGGACTAGAAATTTTTCCGCAGGTCCAGGCCGCGGTAGAGGCTGGCAACCTGCTCCGCATAGCCGTTGAACGGCAATGTCGGCTGGCGCGGCGCAAAGACGCCGGCACCGATTTTCCGTTCCTTCGCCTGGCTCCAGCGCGGGTGATCGACCGCGGGATTCACGTTGGCATAGAAGCCGTACTCGTGCGGTGCCGAGATGTTCCAGGACGTCGGTGGTTGCCTTTCGGCGAAGCGGATCTCGACGATCGATTTGATGCCCTTGAAGCCATACTTCCACGGCACGACCAGGCGCAGCGGGGCGCCGTTCTGGTTTGGCAGCGCCTGACCGTAAAGTCCGACGGCAAGGATCGTCAGCGGATGCACGGCTTCGTCGATGCGCAGGCCTTCGACATAGGGCCACTCGAGCACGGGGAAACGCTGCCCCGGCATCTCGTCCGGACGATGCACGGTTTTGAACGCGACAAACTTGGCGCGCGAGGTGGGACGGAACCGCTTGAGCAGGTCCCCGAGCGGAAATCCAACCCACGGTATGACCATGGACCAGGCCTCGACGCATCGCAGCCGGTAAATGCGCTCCTCGAGCGCGTGTGGCTTCAGGATGTCCTCGAGGCTGAAGGTTCCGGTCACCTCGGCTTCCCCAGAGATCGTCACGCTCCACGGCCTTGTCTGGAACCGTCCGGCGCGTGCAGCGGGCTCGTCCTTACCTGTGCCGAATTCGTAGAAGTTGTTGTAAGTCGTTATATCTTCAAATGAATTAGCTGGCTCGGCAAGGCTGAGCCGGGGGTTCTTCTGGTACTTCAGGCGATCGGCGGACGAAGCCGGGCCCGCGCCGACCGCGAGCCCCGCTCCGGCCAGCCCGGCAATGATTTCGCGACGACTGAAATAGCGCTCCCGCGGAGTGATTTCGGACGGCCGGGGCTCAGGGCGGCTTGGTGTGGGCATGGCGTTGATTCGCATCGGCTCGGCATTTGGTTGCCTACCCATAGGACCGGGTCGGGGCGCCGAACCTTTCAGACGTCGTCGATTGGCGGACAATCTGAAGATGCGCACGGCCCGACGTATGCGTTTGCACTGACTGATGCGTCCAACGCGGCTGCAATAAGATTCCGCGGTCAAGAAGGGAGAAACTCTATGCACCTCATGAGGGCGGCGATCGCGACGATCGCAGCGACGCCGATGCTGGCCATTGCGGCGACCGATGCCTCGATCGAGGAGCGGTTGCGGGCACTCGAGCAGCGGCAAACCCAGCTCGAGCAGCAGCTGGCCGAGCGGGACGCCCGGATCCGCGAACTCGAAGCGAAGGCGCAGCCCGTTCCCGCGGTCGTTGCCGGCGAGGCTCCCGTGGCGGCACCGCCGCTGCCGCCACCGGCCGCTGCACCGGTGCCGATGATCGCGGTCGAAGAGCCCGCACTCGGCGCGCTCGACGCCAAGGCTCCCGAGGAGACCGAGTCTTCCTGGGGCCGCTACGAAGGCGGCAAGGGCATCGTCCTCGCCCGTTCCGAGGATGCCGAGGTCGCCTTCAGCGCGTTCACTTACATCCGCTACCTGAACCAGCTCGCGCTAGACGACAGCTACACCGACGCCTTCGGCCGCACCAAGGAGCTCGACCTGCGCAACGACGTGCAGTTCCAGAAGGTGACGCTCAATTTCAAGGGCTGGTTGTTCGATCCGGATTTTCGCTTCCTGTTCTATACCTGGACCAGTAACACGAGCCAGGGCCAGACCGCCCAGGTTGTCGTGGCTGGCAACCTCAGCTATCACTTCAACGAGGCGTTCAGTCTTGCCGGCGGCATCGGCGCATTGCCGTCCACCCGAACGACCAACTACACGTTCCCGAACTGGTTGCGTGTCGACAACCGTACGATGGCCGACGAGTTCTTCCGCGGATCCTACACATCGGGCATCTGGGCCTGGGGCAAGGTCTCGGACACGCTCGGCTACCGCGTCATGCTGGGCAACAACCTGAGCCAGCTGGGCATCGACGCGACCGAGCTCGATGCCAACTTCAATACGTTCTCCGGCGCCTTGTGGTGGATGCCGACGACGGGCGAATTCGGGCCCGCCCAGGGATTTGGCGATTTCGAGCACCACGAGGAGCTGGCGACGCTGTTCAGCGGCCATTTCACCCGCAGCCGCGAGGATGCCCAGGCTCAACCAGGGCTCGATGACTTCGAGAACAGCCAGATTCGGCTCTCGGACGGCACGTTGATCTTCCAGGAGGACCCGTTCGGCACCGGCACCCAGATCAGCAAGGCGACCTACCGGATGGCCGCGCTCAGCGCCGGCGCCAAGTACAACGGCTTTTCCCTCGACGGCGAGTACTACTGGCGCTGGGTGGACGACTTCAGGGCGAACGGGCCGCTGCCCTTCGACGACGACGAGATGTTCGACCACGGCTTCCAACTGCAGGGCTCGGCTATGGTCGTGCCGAAGTCACTGCAGGCGTACGTATCGGGATCCAGGATCTACGGCGAGTTTGGCGAGCCGTGGGATGTGGCGCTCGGCCTGAACTGGTTTCCGATGCAGCGCCGCGAACTGCGGCTGAACGTGCAGGGCCTCTATCTCGAGGACTCTGCGACCGGCGGATCGAGCCTGCCCTACCTAGTCGGCTCCAACGGCTGGGTCTTCACGACCGACGTGATGCTGAACTTCTAGCCCATCCGCTGGAGCAACGCAGGGAGGACCTCGCCGGACGGGCCCCGCAACACGAGCTCGGCGTGCGGGCTCAGGTCCGTCTCGTTCGGATTGATCTCGATGACGGTGGCGCGCCGCCGCAAGGCGACCTCGGCGAGGCCGGCGGCGGGATAGACCAGCGACGAGGTTCCGACGGACAGGAACACGTCGCATTCCTCGGCGGCTGCGGCGGCGAGGGTCAGCGGTCCAGCTGGGATCGCTTCGCCGAACCACACGACGTCCGGGCGCAACAGGCCGCCGCAGGCCGCGCAACGGGGCAGGCCGGCACGCCGCGTGTCCTCGGACCGTTGTGCCACGATCTGCTCGACCGTGCAGCGGTCGCGGAGGATGTTGCCGTGGTACTCGAGCACCTCGCGGCTGCCGGCGCGCTGGTGCAGGCCGTCAACGTTCTGCGTGACCAGCGTGAAGCCGGGCACGCGCCGCGCGAGCTCGGCCAGCGCGAGGTGCCCGGCATTCGGCTGTGCCTCGCGGATCAACTGGCGGCGCCACTCGTACCAGGACCAGACCATCTCCGGGTCGCGCTCGAACGCCTCCGGCGTCGCAAGCTCCTCGGGACTGAACTTCGCCCAGAGTCCCGTCAGCGCGTCGCGGAACGTGGGGATCCCGCTCTCCGCGGAAATCCCCGCGCCCGTCAGCACGCAGACGTGTCGCGCCCTGCGCAGCGCTTCCGCCGCACGCCCAACCAGTTCATCCGTACTGCCCGCAGCCACGCTCCTCACTGTCCGCCATCCGCCATCCGCTATCCGCTTATTCTCACGCCGCCTTGCTGGCCCCAGCCAGCTGCCGCAGCACGTACTGCAAAATGCCGCCGTGCTGGTAGTACTCGCGCTCCTTCGGCGTGTCGATGCGCACGCGCACCTCGAAGCGGATCGGCGCACCGGACGGCGGCGTCGCGACCACGGTGACCATCTTCGCCGCACCGGCATTCAGGCCGATGATCTCGAAGCTCTCCTTGCCGGTGAGCCCCAGGCTCTGCGCATTCTCGCCGTCCTTGAACTGCAGCGGCAGCACGCCCATGCCGATCAGGTTCGAGCGGTGGATGCGTTCGAAGCTCTCCGCAATCACGGCGCGCACGCCGAGCAGCATCGTGCCCTTGGCAGCCCAGTCGCGGGACGAGCCGGTGCCGTACTCCTTGCCGGCCAGCACGACGAGCGGCGTGCCCTCGGCCTTGTACTTCATCGCGGCGTCGTAGATCGACATCGGCTCGCCGGTCGGCACGTGGATCGTCACGCCGCCTTCGGTGCCCGGTGCGAGCAGGTTGCGCAGCCGGATGTTCGCGAACGTGCCGCGCATCATCACCTCGTGGTTGCCGCGGCGTGCGCCGTACGAATTGAAGTCCACCGGTTGCACGCCCTGCGCCATCAGGTACTTTGCCGCGGGGCTGGTCTTCGAGATATTGCCGGCAGGCGAGATGTGATCGGTCGTGACCGAGTCGCCGAGCAGCGCCAGCACGCGCGCGCCGCGGATATCCGCAACGGCGCTAGGCGTCATCGTCATGCCATCGAAATAGGGCGGGTTGCGGACGTAGGTGGACGTCGCGTCCCACTCGTACACCTCGCCCTCGGGCACTGCGATGGCATTCCAGTTCTCGTCGCCCGTGAACACGCTCGCGTAGCCGGACTTGAACATGCTCGAGTTGACCGAGCCGGCCAGCGCCTGCTGGATTTCCTGTGCGGACGGCCAGACATCCTTGAGGAAGACGGGCTTGCCGTCGGCGCCGGTGCCGAGCGGCTCGGACGCCATGTCGACGTCCATCGTGCCGGCCAGCGCATAGGCCACGACCAGCGGCGGCGAGGCGAGGAAGTTCATCTTCACTTCGGGATGGACGCGGCCCTCGAAATTGCGATTACCCGACAGCACCGAGGTCGCGATCACGTCGCCGGCCTTCACGGCGTCGGAGATTTCCGGTCGCAGCGGGCCGGAGTTACCGATGCAGGTCGTGCAGCCGTAGCCGACGACGTAGAAACCCACCGCCTCGAGGTCGGTCAGCAGGCCCGCTTTCTGCAGGTAGTCGGTGACGACACGCGAGCCCGGCGCAAGACTCGTCTTGACCCACGGTTTCGCCGTGAGCCCGCGCTGGCGCGCATTGCGGGCGAGCAGTCCCGCGGCAACCAGCACGGCCGGGTTCGACGTGTTGGTGCAGCTCGTGATGGCCGCGATCAGCACCGCGCCGTCGGCGACCTCGAAGCTCTTGCCGCCCGAGACGGCCGGCGCCTTGCCGGTCGCACCGGGGTTCTTCTGCGCGCGCTCCTCGGCCATCTTCGCGAGGTGCTTGCGATAGATCTCCTTCGAGCTCCTGAGCGGCACGCGGTCCTGCGGGCGCTTTGGACCTGCGAGGCTCGGCTCGACGGTGGCGAGATCGAGCTCGAGCACGTCGGTGTAGTCCGCCTCGCGCATCCCGTTCGTGCGCCAGAGACCCTGCGCCTTGGCATACGCCTCGACGAGCGCCCGCTGCTCGGCGCTGCGGCCGGTGAGCTCGAGGTAACGCAGCGTCTCCTCGTCGATCGGGAAAATTGCGCAGGTGCTGCCGAATTCCGGCGACATATTCGCGATCGTCGCGCGGTCGGCGAGCGGCAGCGCGGCCAGGCCGTCGCCGAAGAACTCGACGAACTTGTCCACGACACCCTTCTTGCGCAGCATTTCGGTGACGGTCAGCACGAGATCGGTAGCCGTGGCGCCCGCGGGCAGCGCACCCTTGAGCCGGAAGCCGATCACCTGCGGGATCAGCATCGTGACGGGCTGGCCGAGCATCGCGGCCTCGGCCTCGATGCCGCCCACGCCCCAGCCGAGCACGCCGAGGCCGTTGACCATCGTCGTGTGGGAGTCGGTGCCGACCAGCGTGTCCGGATAGGCGTGCAGCTTGCCGTTCTTGTCGTCGGCAAACACGACGCGCGCGAGGTGCTCGATGTTCACCTGGTGGACGATGCCGGTGTTCGGCGGCACGACCTTGAAGTTGCTGAACGCGGTCTGGCCCCAGCGCAGGAACGAGTAGCGCTCGCCGTTGCGCGCAAACTCGATCGCGTTGTTCTTGCGCAGCGAGTCGGCGGCACCGTACTCGTCCACCTGGACCGAGTGGTCGATGACCAGTTCGGCCGGCGCCAGCGGGTTGATCTCGTCCGGGTCGCCGCCCAGCCGGGTCATCGCCTCGCGCATCGCGGCCAGGTCGACCACGACGGGCACGCCGGTGAAGTCCTGCATGATCACGCGGGCCGGCGTGAACGCGATCTCGTAGCTCGGGGCCGCCTTGGCGTCCCAGGCGAGCAGCGCTTCGACGTCCTCGCGGGTGACGTTGATCCCGTCCTCGAAGCGCAACAGGTTCTCGAGCAGGATCTTCAGCGAGAACGGCAGGCGGCCGAGGTCGCGGCCCTCGAGCGCGGGCAGGCTGTAGATCTCGTAGGACTGGCTGCCCACCGCCAGCGACTGGCGGGTCTTGAAACTGTCGCGCATGAGAACCTCCGGGAGTCGGACGGGCCCGACTTAGCCGCGGAATTATAACTTCTCAGCGGGCGGTCGGGGCAGGGGTCTCGTTTGCCGCGGTCCCGGCGATGACGCCGCCGCCCAGGCAGACCTCGCCGTCGTAGAACACGGCGGACTGGCCCGGCGTGACGGCGCGCTGGGCCCGATCGGTTTGCACCCGGCAGCTCCCGTCCTCGAGGACGGTCGCGATGCAGGCTTGGTCGGGTTGCCGATAGCGGGTCTTCACGGCACAGGCGAACGTCGCCCCGGGCGGCGATCCGCCGATCCAGTGCGCCGCCTCGGTGGCGAATTCCCGGCACATCAATTGCGGATCGTCGTGCCGCTGCGTGACGACGAGAACATTGCGCCCAAGATCCTTCGCAGCGACGTACCACGGCGCCTCGGCCGCGCCTTGGACGCCGCCGACCGCCAGCCCCTGGCGCTGACCCAGCGTGTAGTACATGAGCCCACGATGCTCGCCGATCACACGTCCCTCGGTGGTTTCGATGGGGCCGGGCTGCGCAGGCAGGTAACGGGCGAGAAACTCGGCGAAGGGCCGCTCGCCGATGAAGCAGATGCCAGTGCTGTCGCGCTTGGCGTGCACCGGCAACGCACGCTCGAGCGCGATGCGCCGCACGTCGGTCTTGCGGAGCCCGCCGACCGGAAACAGCGTGCGAGCCAGCATCTCGCCGGGCACCGTGTGCAGGAAGTAGGTCTGGTCCTTGCCGACGTCCGTCGCGCGCAGCAGTCGCGGCTTCCCGTCGACGCTCGCCGTGCGGGCGTAGTGGCCGGTCGCGAACCAGTCGGCGCCGAGGCGGCGCGCGTGCTCGAAGCAGACGCCGAACTTGATCTCGCGGTTGCAGGCGACGTCGGGGTTCGGCGTGCGCCCGGCGCGAAGCTCGGCGAGGAAATGCTCGAACACGCGATCGCGGTAGTCACGTGCGAAATTCACCGTGTGCAGCGGGATCCCGAGGTCGTCGCAAACGCGGCGGGCGTCCTGCAGGTCTGCGGCGGCGGTGCAGTAGCCGTCCTCGTCCTCGTCCCAGTTGCGCATGAACAGCGCGTGCACGTCGTAGCCCGCGTCCTTGAGCAATGCGGCCGCGACGGCGGAATCCACGCCGCCGGAGAGGCCGATCACGACTCGCTCTCGCTCGCTCATCTGCGCGATTGTACCGTCGTGCGGTTCGTGGCACGGGCGCCCTGTTGGCGCTGCGAGTCAGACGCCGGTCCGCGGAAACGCCGTGAACCCATCCCTGGGGGCTCCGGGCGCGGCGTCCTGCCGCGCACGGTTCCGCGAACCGGCGTCTGACTCCCAACGCCAGCAGGGCGCACTCGGCGAACGATGCGCGTGACGTACAGCCCCGATGCAAGCCTGCGGTGCGCGGGTCGCGTCGGCCGCAACGATGGTGATTGCTGCGAGGTCCGGGTCGGGATCGCGGTGGGCGCAACCACGCACGTCTGCGTGATCGAGCGCGTCGGGCTCTGGCTTCCGGACGCCTGCCCGAACCCGTGCGCGGCAGGACGCCGCGCCCGGAGCCGCCAGGGATGGCTTCACGGCGTGTTCGGGCAGGCGTCCGGAAGGCGGAGCCCGGCGCGCGAGCAACCGCGACAGCGACGGTGTCAGCCGCTCGCAGCGAGCGACGAGCGAGCGGCGATCAGGTGATTGATCAGCGCGAGCGGATAGCGCGCGCCGGAAAGGTAATCGTCGACGCACTGCGTGACGAGCGGGCTGCGCAGGCGCAGGCGCGGCGTCACGAGTTCATCGCGCGTCAGCCAGCGCGTGCGGAGGATGCCGGTATCGAGCGGACGGGCCGGATCGTGGTCACTCAATTCGCCGGCGAAGGCGATGCGCAGGAACGTCTTCGACTGGTGTTCCGGCCGCCAGACGTAAACACCGACGACGGCCGTGGGCTGGAATTGCCAGGCCGTCTCCTCGAGCGTTTCGCGGATGACGGCCTCGAGAAACGTTTCGCCGTCCTCGAGATGCCCGGCCGGCTGGTTGACGACGACGCGTCCGCTGGCTCGCTCCTCGACGAACAGGAACCGGCCGTCACGCTCGGCGACGGCCGCGACGGTGACGTCCGGCTTCCATACCATGCCAGTCATTATACGATTCTGGGAGGGCCCGCTGGCGGACCTAGAAATCGACCGCGGTCGCCCGCAGCTCGGGCTGGATCTGGCTGCCGGCCCAGGCCTCGTCGAAGTAGGCGAGGTAGCGGCGCACGACGTTGACGTCGTCGAACTCGACGATGCCTTCCCAGCGGCTGGCCTGCTGCCGGTAGGCGATCGCCTTGTCGTCGGCGACGATGAACGCGCAGGGGTTGTTGCGGTACTCGCCCGCGACGTTGCGCAGGTCGATGTAGCTCGTCAGGCGCCGTGCCATCTGCATGAAGCGGTTACCGTCGCGGGCCGCGC
>Ga0316622_100002862_pt1 | contig 12130 bp, 12 predicted proteins | sample OWC_Aug_OW2_C1_D_FD_207646 | JGI IMG/M metagenome (GOLD analysis project Ga0316622, IMG submission 207646) | Wetland soil microbial communities from Old Woman Creek delta, Ohio, United States - OWC_Aug_OW2_C1_D5_C | ecosystem: Environmental > Terrestrial > Soil > Wetlands | place: USA: Ohio... | reverse complement strand
GGCCCTCCGGTCCGTGGATCAGTCGGTCGAGGATGCGGCTCTCAGCCTGGGGTCGCCACCCCGCCGCGCCGTCACCACGGCCATCCTACCGATCCTGGCCCCCTCGCTCACGGCGGGCGGGCTCCTGGTCTTCATGGGCACCATGGCGGATTTCGGCACCCCCATGATCATCGGCGAGGGCCTGCGAACGCTGCCGACCCTGATGTACGGGGAGTTCATGAATGAGCTGGGCGGCAACCCGGCGATGGCCAGCACGCTTGGGAGCCTCCTGATCCTGGTGAACACCGCCGCCCTGCTGGCCCAGCGCTACTACGCCTTCCGCAAAGCCTACAACGTGGTCTGCATTCAACCCTTGCAGGTCAGGCGCACCAGCCGCAGGCGCCTGCTGGCCCTGACGGTCTTTGCCTACGCGGTGGTCGGGGTGGCGCTCGTCCCGGCCCTCACCATCATCGTGTCCTCGTTCATGCCCACGCGCGGGCCGGTGATGTACGCGGGCTTCAGCCTGCAGAGCTACGAGACCATCTTCTTCCGGATCCCCCGGGCCATCGCCAACACGTTCGGCCTGACGGCGGCGGCCGTGGTCCTGGACGTGTTCCTGGGCGTCCTCGTTGCCTACCTGTTGGCGCGGCGCCGCTCGCGGGCCCACGCGCTCCTGGACAGTCTGATCATGCTGGCCTATGCCATCCCGGGCACGGTCGTCGGCGTCGGCCTGATCGTGGTCTACAACCGGCCGCCCGTGATCCTCACGGGAACCTGGGTGATCCTGCTGGTGTCCTACTTCATCCGCCACCTCCCGTATCCGGTCCGCTCCTGCACGGCCATGCTCCAGCAGATCGACATCCGCGTGGAGGAGGCCTCGATCAGTCTAGGCGTGCCGCCCTTCCGGACGTTCGTCAAGGTGACCATTCCCCTGATGTTCCCGGCCATCATCTCGGGCGCCGCCTTGGCGTGGATGACCACGATCGGCGAGCTGTCCTCCAGCATTCTGCTGTACTCGGGCCCCTGGGCCACGATGTCGGTCGCCATTTTCACCGAGGTCTTCGGCAACCACTTCGGGACCGCCTCGGCGCTGGCCTCGATTCTGATCCTGGCGGCCTTCATCCCGTTGTTCCTTACCTATCGAGTGCTGGGGGAGCGGGCGGCGCTCGGGGCGTGAGGAGGAGGCGATGGGCGACGGGTTTCGCCGGGTCCTCCGGCGTTGCTTGGGGCGGATGCCGGCGCGGTGCGCTCTGCGCGCCTCAGTGGCGGAACGCGTGGCCGTTCCCAGCGGCGTCCGGGAAAAGGTGAGCTACGCCGTCGAGCGCGGCGAGCGGGTGCACGCGTACCTGTTTCTCCCGGAGAGGCCCGGGCCCCACCCTGCCGTCCTCTGCGTTCATCAGCACCATCGGCAATTCCATCTGGGGAAGAGCGAGCCGGCAGGCCTGGCCGGCGACCCGGAGCAATTCTACGCTCGCGAGCTCGCCGCACGCGGGTACGTGACGCTCGTCCCGGACGCGATCGGTTTCGAGGAGCGACAGCACCCCATTCTACACGGTCAGGATTACGAGCGGTTCGAGGCGAACAAGCGGCTGACCGAAGGCTCCTGCCTGCAGGCCAAGATGCTGTGGGATCTCATGCGGGCGGTCGATTACCTCACTGCCAAGAGCGAGGTGGATCCGAGGCGGATCGGGTGTCTTGGGCATTCGCTGGGCGGGCAGGAGGCGCTCTTTCTCTGCGCCATGGACCGACGGGTCACCGTCGGCGTGTCAAGTTGCGGGTTCAGCAGCTACCGCGCGCTCTTCGACGGGGCCATCAATCACAACTTTGCCGCCTACGTGCCGGGCCTCCTGCGATACGCGGATCTGGACCGCGTCCTGAGCCTTGTGGCGCCGCGGCCCTTTCTCGCCTTGGCGGGGAAGGACGATTCCATCTTTCCACTGGCGGGTGTGCGGGCGACCGTCCGCGGGGCGCGGCGCGTGTATGATCGCGCGCGGGATCGCTTGCGGCTCGGAGTCTTCCCGGGAGGCCACGGTTTCTCCCCTCCCATGCGGGAGGCGGGCTACGCCTGGCTCGACCACTGGCTTCACCCTGGGAGGTCGTGATGGGAGAGGAGACTGCGATTCGTCTGATCATCAGCGATTTCGGCGGGGTCATCTGCACGTTCGATTACCGCATCTTCTGCGAACGTCTGGCGCGCCGGATCGGTAGAGATGCCGAGGAGATTTACGCCGCGGTCTACGGCAGCGATCTGCACGCGGAGTTCGAGCAGGGACGCCTGACTGGGCCGGAGTACCACAAGCGAGTGATGAACCTCTTCGATGCTGACGTGCCATATGCGGAGTTCTTCCCTATGTACGGTGACATCTTCACCGAGATCCCTGGCACGTGCGAGTTGCTCCGCCGGCTACACACGCGCTATCCCCTCTACCTCCTCTCCGACACCAACGAGATTCATTTCGGCTACGTCAAAGAGACTGTAGAGGTAGTCCGCCTCTTTGACCAGTTTATCGTCTCGTACGAGGTGGGCGCCATGAAACCGGAACCGCGCATCTACCAGGAGGCACTCCGGCGCTCGGGCTTGCCCGCCGACGCGTGCGTCTTCATTGACGATCGTCCTGGGAACGTGGACGGTGCGAGGCGAGTAGGGATGCACGCGCTGCAATTCACCTCGCCGGAACGGTGCGCCGTCGACCTGGCCCGGCTCGGGGTCGTAGTTCCGTGACGCTGCCGATCAAGTTGCTGGACGGGCACATGCACCTCCTCACGGCGGAGACGCACCGGGAAGAGTCGGCGTGGCTCCCCTCGACGTCGCCGCCCGTGGCGGCGGCGGCCAAGCGCCGGCAGGAGCGGTACGAGCGGGAGCAGGCCGTGCCGTCCGTGGTCCCTCCTGAGGAGTCGGTGGAGGAGGCCGCGGCCCGCTGGCTGGCGGCGCTTGATCGCCACGGCGTCCGCGCGGCGGTCTTCCTGGCCCTGGCGCCGCGGCCCGAGACGCTGCGACGATTCACCGCGCTGGCTTCGGGCCGCCTGTTCGCTTTCACCTTCCTGGACCCGTGGGAGGCAAACGCGCCGGCGCTCCTGGAGGACGACGTCTTGCGACGCGGCTTCCGCGGGCTCAAGCTCTATCCGTCCATCCAGCGGTTCCATGTCTACGACGAGCGGGCCTATCCGACCTACGAGCGGGCCGAGGCGCTGGGCGTCCCGATCGTGTTTCACTTCGGCGTCACTCTGGACTACCGATCGGATCTGCGTTTCTCCAACCCCCTGGACCTGCACGCAGTGGCCCGAGACTTTCCCGACTTACCCCTGATCGTGGCCCACGCCGGAGCGGGTTTTTTCCGGGAGACGCTGTTTCTGGCATACCACTGCGCTAACGTCCACGTGGACACCTCCGGCTCGGGAACGTGGATGCAATACCTCCCGCGGCCGCTCGATTTTCAGGAAGTGCTGAGGCGTCTCCTGGATGTCTTCGGCGCCAAGCGTGTCCTTTTCGGCACGGACTCCCGCCATGCATCGGAGGGCTATCGGCACTGGCTGCTCCAGTCGCATCGCGAAGCGCTGGAGGCGCTGGCGGCGCCGGACGACGTTTGGCGCGCCGTCCTGGGTGGGAACATGGCGCGGCTCCTCCGGATTCCGTGGTGAACCCATGACGCGGTTGGACGTGGTCGCCGTTGGCGAGCTCAATCCGGACCTGATCCTTGGCGGGATGTCCGGTCCGCCGCGGCTCGGCCAGGAGGTCCTGGCGGAGCAATGCGCTTTCACCCTGGGCAGCTCGACGGCGCTTTGCGCCGCGAACCTGGCGGCCCTCGGCCTCTCGGTGGGGATCGTGGGGAAGGTGGGGGAGGACGCCTTCGGCGAATTCGTCGTCAGGTGCCTGGACCAGCGAGGGATCGACACCAGCCGCGTGATCCGCGATGCCGCCGTGCGAACCGGCATCACGGTCTCCCTTGCGTATCCGGAAGACCGTGCCATGTTGACCTTCGCGGGAGCCATGGCGCATCTCGCGGTGGCAGAGGTGGATCGCGAGTATCTCGCGTCGGCGAGGCATCTGCACGTCTCTTCGCTCTTCCTGCAACGCGGTCTCCAGCCGGGATGCGCCGACCTGCTCCGACAGATGCAAGCCCGCGGGCTGACAACCTCGCTGGATCCCGGTTGGGACCCGGCGGAGACGTGGGACGCGGGGATCGAGAACCTGTATGGCCTTCTCGACATCCTCTTCGTGAATCGGGTGGAGGCGGTCGCGCTGGGGAGCGACCCCGACTGGCGGCGGGCCGCCGGTCGCCTCGCGAAACGGGCGCCCTTGCTGGTCGTGAAAGGAGGGCGGGATGGCGCGAGCGTCATTCAGGACGGACAATGGGAAGAGCGTGCAGGCTTTCAGGTGGAGGCGGTAGATCCCACGGGAGCAGGGGACGCTTTCAATGCGGGGTTCCTGCTCGGGTATCTTGCCGGCTGGCCCAGCGCCTCCTGCCTTACATGGGGGAACGCGTGCGGGGCAATGACGGTGAGGCAGTCAGGCGGAAGCGGCGCCTTCGCGAGCCGGGTCGATGTCGAAGCGTTCATCCGGTCGAAGGTGGGGATCCGGGACTAGGGACTGGGGGCCAAAGGTCAGCCCTGAAGAAAGCCCCAGTTCCTAACCACCAATCCCCGTTCCCTATCAGGAAAGGACGTCCTGCCATGCGGGGCTCACGCACACTGCGGGAGATTTCAGAGCAACCGGCAGCCTGGTTGGCGGCGCTCACGCGCTTCGAGAAGGACGCCGCACGCGTGGATCGCCTCTTCGAGGAGAAGCCACCGGACGAGGTGGTCTTCGCGGGATGCGGATCGTCCTACTATCTCTCGATGACCGCGGCGTCGGCCTTCCAACAGATCACCGGCCTCCGAGCAAAGGCGGTTCCCGCCTCGGAGATTCTCCAGTTCCCCGAGAGCGTGTTTGCTCAGGACGCCTCACCCATGCTGGTTGCCGCGTCGCGGTCCGGAACGACCACCGAAACACTCCGCGCCGTGAAGGTGGTCGCTCGCCAGGGAATCCCGACGATCTGTCTCACGTGCGCGGGGCAGAGCCCGCTGGCGCGCTCGGCGGATCTGGCGCTCTGCTCACCGGCGGGCGGCGAGCGGAGCGTGGTGATGACCAAATCCTTCAGCAGCCTGTTGGTGCTGGGGCTTCTCCTGGCGGCGCAGCGGGGCGACGACGCCGAGTTCCGCCGGGAACTCCGACGCCTGCCGGCGCTGGGGCGGCGCGTGCTCAAGATCGCTCTCCCGTTGATGCGGGAGATCGGCACGACCGCCTCCCGCTTCGTGTTCCTCGGTGCCGGCCCTGCCCACGGCATTGCCTGGGAGGCGATGCTGAAGATGACCGAGATGGCCCAACGGACCGCGATGGCGTACCACCCGCTCGAGTTCCGACACGGGCCGATCGCCGTCGCGGCTCCGGGTACGGTCGCGGTGATTTTCGGTACCAATGCGGGGGCGACCCTGGAGGCAACGCTGGTTCGCGACCTGCGCGAACACGGCGCCACCGTGGTTGTCTTGCGCGACGACCAAAGCCGCGAGGCCGACGCCGAGGTGAGCGTATCATTGGGCGTCGGTCTGTCGGATGCCGCCCGATCGGTGCTCTATCTGCCCTTCGCTCAGGCGCTGGCGTACTGGCGAGCCGTGGGCGCCGAGCTGGACCCGGATCGACCGCGGCATCTCACGTCTGTGGTCCGCCTTTAACAGGCTGCTGAAAAAGGCCCATCTGCGGTGACCCACCTGCGGTGGGTGCCCCCGCGCCGGGTACCCATCGGAACGATGGGTGCGGCGCTGCGACGTACGCGCTCAGTACGCCTCGCGCCGGGTACCCATTCCGATGGGTGCCCATCCTCACGGATGGGTACCCGGCGCGGCGCCTTGCATCTGGACCTTTTTGAGCAGCCTGGGCAAGAACGCGTTTTTCAGAATCCCGCTGAATGACGCCAGCTTGACGGGGGGCTGTCTAGACGGAGACCCTCGACCAAGCCGGAAACGTCGCAGCTACAGACGGTCCGGAAGAGGGGGGTATCATGGATGGAATCTCTCGCAGAACACTTCTCAAGGCAGGTGTCGCCATGGCGATGACGGCAGGAACGGCACGAGCAGCCACATCTCCGGTTTTTCTGGTGCGGACGACCGATCGGGTCGACGGCATTCGCCGAGGGCTGGCGATCTTGGGTTTGCCGGCGGTCCGCGGCAAGCGCGTCGTGATCAAGCCCAACTTCAACAGCGCAGACCAGTTTCCCGCGTCGACGCACATGGACACGCTGAGCGCGCTGGTGCGGCAGCTTCAAGCTGCCGGAACAAGTGAGATCGTTGTGGCGGACAGAAGCGGCATGGGCAACACCCGCGAGGTCATGGAACGCAAGGGCGTGTTCTCCATGGCCGGGCAGTTGGGGTTCCGAGCCGTCGTCGTGGAGGAGACACCGGCGGAGGGCTGGGCCGAAGAGCGGCTGCCGGGCGGCCACTGGTCGCGCGGGGTGCTGTTCCCCCGTCTCTTTCAGGAAGCGGATCTCCTCATCCAGACCTGTTGCTTGAAGACGCACCGATACGGCGGGCACTTCACGCTGTCGCTCAAGAACTCCGTCGGCATGGTGGCTAAATACGGCCCCCGCGACAACTACAACTACATGAGCGAACTGCACGGTTCGTCGTACCAGCGGCAGATGATTGCGGAGATCAACCAGCTCTACCGGCCGGCCATGATCGTGCTCGACGGCCTGGAGGGTTTCACTGACGGCGGTCCCGAGAGCGGCACGCTGGTCAAGCCGCAAGTGATGCTCCTCGGGACGGATCGGGTGGCGGTCGATGCGGTAGGGGTGACCATCCTCCGGATGCACGGCGGGAACGCGACCATCTCGCGGGGCCGTGTCTACGAGCAGGAGCAGATCGCCCGCGCGGCGCGATTGGGCGTCGGGGTCCAAGGACCGGACCAGATTGACCTCGTCACCGACGACGCCGAGAGCCGCAAGATCGCCGAGCGCGTTCAGGAAGTGCTGAGACGAGGGTAGACAGCACAGCCCGCGCCTCTTGACGCGGGCTGTGCTATTTCCGCTGACCTCCTCCAACCTATGGCCGATAATAGGCTCCCACACACAGAACACAGAAACCCGTAACGCCGACCAAGGTCTTTACGATCTGTAGCGTTGAGCCCTGTTCGGCGGGGAAGAAGAACCAGGGGACCAGGATCATCAGACCGCCCGCCACCATGACGCCAATGGCCGTGCTTTTCGAGAGTCGCTTCTTGGGTCCCTGCTCCTTTTGAGTCGCTTCCTCGCTCATCGTTCTCTCCTTCATGAGATACCAAGCACGTAGGGGCTCATGTGCCCCTGCGCTCTTGCCTGCTGCAGTCTCTTGGGATACTAGGAGAGCGACAATGAAGCTAGGGACGGATCGCCCGCGTCATTCAGACCACGAGGGGTCACATGTCGCGGCCGCAAGAAACGCCGCGGGAGAAGGGGGGAAGTATGGCACGCTTTGGGCCGGAACCGAACGCCACATGACCGCTCGGCAGAGGAGAGATGGGCGCTTCGTTCCGGTTTATGGAAGGTCAAGCGAACGGCCTGCCCGTGTTTCTCGAACCGGACGGCGGACGTGGTTTCGAGCGCGGCGAGTGGAACCTCTGGGGCACGAAGACCGATAGAGGTGCCCTCGCCGTCTCCCAGGGAGACCCTGGCGGGCGCGGCAGCACCCCCGACCAAGGCCAGGCAGAGAAGTCCGGCCAGAGCCCAACGGCCAGCGGACAGGCTTCGGAGCGTTCGACAAAGCATTCGACGTGGCCTCACCACACACCGTGCGTCCACGTATACGCCCCAGCCAAATAGAAGTCAAACAGAGAAACAGCGAGGCCAGGCGGGCCCATCAAAATGACGCTTGTGCAGGCGGGCGCGGGCCGGCTTTCTCCTTGACGCTGACCGATCGGTTCGGTAGCTTGCCAATTATCCGACTGGAGAGCAATGGGGTGGCCTGTCCTTGCCTGATGTGGCGCGGGGCCAATGGCAGGAGTGGATCCCACGAAATCCGTTGTATCCGGAGACGCGGAGGATCGGTCGAGCATGTGGTGGTGCGTGAGCACGGGGAGACAGGGAAGAGCGTACATAACGGCCGGGGGCCTTGTCCTAGCCGCCCTGCTGACCCTCTCCGGCTGCTCTCGGTCCGGCGTTCTTTCCGGCGACGTGGTCGTCCGAAATGCGTCCGGCGATGTCATCCGGGGCGCTCGGATCAGCGTGTATCTGGTCCTGCCCTCGGAGACCTTCGAGCGTGAGTGGGCCGAAGCCGTGGCCGCGTTCCGGCAAGAGGTGGCCCCGGTGGTAGAGGCGCAGAAGGCGGCCGAGCGTCAGTCCGAGGAGGCTCGGCTGGCATGGGATCGTGCATTAGCCGCGCGGGGCAAGGCTGGGGCGCAAAGGGGGCAGTGGAGGCTCACACTCCGGGAATCGGTGACAGCCGGATCGCAGGAGCGGTGGAGGAATGTGCGCGCCACCGAAGGCCTCGCTTTTCAGGCCAGGAAGCACGTGTGGGATATTGTCAACAAACACGAAGGGCAGGCACAGGCCTTGGTTGAGAAGCACGCGGCGCAGCGCGTTCAAACCGACGAAACCGGCCACTACGTGCTGGTGAAGGTGCCAGTGGGGAAAGTCTACGTCTACGCACGCTTGCGGGAAAAGAAGGAAGACTTCGTCTGGTTCGTTCCATTTGAGATTCAAACGGGCACGCAGCACGCCGACCTGACGCAGGACAGCCAGCGACGATGGCCGTTCGTTCCTTGACGGCCTGTTTCGGAGATTCGTAGTTATACGCGAGGCGCTCGCTGTGCCGGCGAGCGCCTCGGACCTCTCAAGCGGACTTGGGGCTGGCATGCCGACCATGTTCCGACCCGTGTCCCGTGACTATCTCCCACGATAAGGGTATGGACCATAGTGATGATAGTACCCGCCTCCCCCATGCCCGTACCCGTATCCATTCCAGCCCCCGAGTGGGACGATAACGCAACCGGATAGAATCGTAGCGGCCAGCAAGACAAGCGCGAATACCATGCCCATGGACTTCATTTTCTCACCTCTGGGTGACGGCTCGTGTGGATCCGCCCGCACGAACCGTCACGTTCCCGCCAACAGCAGACCAGTCCGAACTCCACCCTATCCTTGGTCTTCCACTGATCCACGTGTTCAGTGACGATCCGTCTACGAAAGAACCCTGGTACCAATCGGGAGACGGACACCGGGACCGGTATCCCATGTCCGTCGTCCCAATCGCACGGCGCGAAGAGCTAACGGCGGTTCCATCCGCGCCCGTGCTCGTAGCGCTCCTGCTGCCAGTGGTACCGGGGCGCCCAGCCTCGATGGACCACCACGGGCGCCGGCGCGTAGACCACGGGGGGCGCGCTGTACACCACGGGAGGCGCCGGAGCATATACGACCGGAGGCGGCGGCGCATACACGACGGGAGGCGCGGGAGCGTAAACGGCCGGCGGTGGGACATATGCGACAGGTGGCGCGAATACGTTCAGGAGAACCCCCCCGACCACGGCTGCCGTGGCCCCGAGAACCACGCCCGCCGCCAAATTGCTCCCCGAATGGCGATCCCCTGCCAGCGCTGCACTGGGGATGGCGGCAAACAACAGCGATCCAACCAAGGTGATCACGAGTAGCTTACGCATTTGACGATCTCCTCTCTTGGCTACGTGGTTTCCGTTCAATTCTCGCGAATCTGACTGACATAAGTTAGTGAGTATTAACTTACCAATATGCACTTCAGTACGTATCCCGCCTACTCCATGTTTCATCGTTTCATCCTGTCCACAGAGAAGTCCCAAAAGGCAGACGGGGTATTTCAAAAAATGCTTTTTATATCGAATACTTACGAAAAGCTATGGCACGATGAGAAGTACGCTGGCGTGCAGTGCAGGACATGAATGGAACGGGGACGATGAATGTATGGGTTGCGTGGAATCGTCGATTCTGGGTTCGGAAATGCTCCAAGACCTGGCAGTTTTTAGGGGATTTTGTGCGAGTCTAGGAGTCTTTGCCTGGTGAGTGGCTGGCGTCCAGTTTCTTACACAGCGAGCGATCTTCTTTCACCGACTTGCCATTGTTGCCCATGTTCTTCCCGCAGCCCATACCTCCCTTCACCATTTAGACACCCGCCTTTGCTGGTATTGGAGGCAATAGGTGAGGAGCCATAAACACTGCGAGCGCCGGGCTTTCCGGCGCTCGCAGTAGGCTACACGTGTGTGAAGCGAACCTATACGATTCGGCGCGGAGTCAGCTCATTCATCGACGGACTGGAGAATATACAGAATCTCACCGGACGCAGTGGTCACCACTTCCATTTCGCTACGCTGCACCAAGACCTCCATCACATCCCGGCGATCTTCCCAGTCGGTCTCCAGCGGTTCGCTCCCCAGTGGTACCATTGTGCTCATGTGCCACCTCCTTCGACGCTGGGGCCACTTGGGCGCTTGTAGCTTCACCTATCGTGAACGCCGTTAACCGTGAGAGTACCGCCGCCAAGCGACCCGCCGAGTCCGCCGAGCCCAGAGCCGAGGGGGACAGGCGGCAGCTTGAGAACAGGAGGGACCGGGTCCGTGACGACGAACATGCGAACCCCGTCCAGGCCACCCCCGTCGAAATAGGCGAACCATTCTGGCGTATCGGGGTCGAGTACTCTGCCGAAGAAGTACAAAGGATACTCACTCGGCGTGTCCATCCGAAGCATGACGGCGTTATGCTTGTCTTGGCGGCCAGTCGCGGCGAAAACCAGGGCATACCAACCCTCGGCCAGAGTTAAGGACAGTTCTCCTGCAAAGTCCCCCGCAGGCTCGGAGATGTGAATCAGCGTCTTACCCAAGACATCATTCGTGGTCAAGTCGAAGGAATTCGGGAAGTCGTGAGGACCGTCTAATCTGACGATGGCGCCGATGATATCCGCCTCGACACTAGGAGTATATGGCGCGAAGAATCCCCCAATGCTGCCCGTCCTCACTGGTTTGGACACATGGAATTTCACGCCGAGATACTGGTCTGCCACGATGACCGGGGGCGGGTCTCCACTCAGTGCCAGCGGGCCAGTCGGTGCGCTTTCAAATATCGAAAAACTCGCGGCCGTGAGTGGTGTCATACCGATCAGCAGCACACCGAGAAGCAGAAAAAGGCTTCCCAGGAGGATATGTGTGTGTCCTCGTGGCGTCAGCCCATTGCGTGGTGTCATGAAGAGTCTCCCCGGATGCCGAGCAACCGTCGAATAAACCCCGCGCCGCACTGAGGACCGCTGGGGTCGGCCACTTATGCGGCCGATAAGGCTGTTCGCTAACGATGAAGAGGCGAAGTCACGTATGCACAACACCCTCGCGGATGAGGTCCGTTCGTAACGAAAAGCATGTAACATGCCTACGAGTTCCCACAAGCATGACAACCATCTTATCGGAGTAAGAGTCCATGTGAAAACAATAACTTACGGCCATGAGCCACGAGGAGCTCGCGCGAGGGCGCTGGATTCCACTGTGCAAAAATTGGTAGCGTGTCCGATGATCGGGCTCGGGCCAACAGGCACATAGCGCGGCCCCCTGCTGGCATCTCTGGGTTCTGGTAACTCGAAGAGGAGCCAAGTGTACCCGAGGTTGTCGTCACGCATCTGCTGGCCGCACGACACCGTCCAAGTGTCCCGTGTTCCATCCCATCCCTTCGGGAAGTGGGGCGGTGGCCCCACAGAGTTGGACAGGAAACCAGGCGCGATAAGTGGAACTCTGCCGGTGGCACGTCACGCAGCCTCGAGGTGAGGCCGTGCGGCGAAGTAGACCATATCGGGGGTCTGGCCGTCCAGGGCAACATGGGGGCGCCCCTGATTGTAAAAGGCAAAATATCGGGCCAGGCCCCGCTGGGCCTCAGCTACCGAGTCATAAGCATGCAGGTAGACCTCTTCATACTTGACGCTCTTCCAGAGGCGCTCGACGAAGAGATTGTCGCGCCAGGCGCCCTTCCCGTCCATGCTGAGCACGCTGCCGTGCTGCCGCACGAGGTCGACGAAGGCCATGCTGGTGAACTGGCTGCCCTGGTCGGTGTTCAGGATCCCGGGGCAGCCGTGAGCCTGGATCGCGGCCTCCAGGGCCTCGAGACAGCAGTCGGTGGTCATGGTGTTGGACAGGCGCCAC
>Ga0316622_100002861_pt1 | contig 12131 bp, 9 predicted proteins | sample OWC_Aug_OW2_C1_D_FD_207646 | JGI IMG/M metagenome (GOLD analysis project Ga0316622, IMG submission 207646) | Wetland soil microbial communities from Old Woman Creek delta, Ohio, United States - OWC_Aug_OW2_C1_D5_C | ecosystem: Environmental > Terrestrial > Soil > Wetlands | place: USA: Ohio... | reverse complement strand
GAGGGCGGCGAGAAACTGCAGCAAGCTGCCGCCGATGCCGGCCACGACGCCGAGCGCCGCCTTCGTCAGGTCACCGATCTTCGGCTGCAGGCTGTGTACCAGTGCGGGCAGGTCGGCGTGCGCCTGCGACCAGATCGCGTAGACGTTCTCGCCGACCAGCGGCCAGCCGGCCACGGATTCCCGCGGGGCCGGGATCTCGAGGGAGTTCGTCTCCACATCCCTGACCAAGCGGTGCAACGAGTCGCCCAGCGAACTCACCAACACGGCCGTCGGTGCAACGATCACTGCGATGCCGAGAATCACCAGCAGGGTTGCGGCAAGTCCCTGCCTGCCACCCAGCCTGCCGGCGACGGACTGGTGAAGCGGATAGAGGGTGACGGCCAGGATCAATGACCAGACGGCGAGCGTCAGGAATGGCGCGAAGACTGCGAAGCACAACGCGGCCATGGCGAAGATCAGGCCGACCCGGATCAGGACATCGAGCAACCGGGATGCGATGCGCTGCTCGAATTCGGGATCGGGTTTGTCGGCCAGGCTCATGTGCCACTCTCGCGATGGATCCTTGACGCCAGGATGGGATCATCCGGGCCACAACCCTGACGGTGCTGCGCAGGATCAATGATTGTCCAGGCGCATCGGCTGCGGCAGCCCGTCACGGACCCTGCATCGAATCAGGCCGGCCGCTTGCCCCGCATGATCCTGGCAGGAACAAGCCACGACACCTGCCCGGTCATCACCCCGACCCCGTTCGCAGTGGTCAATCCACCGTACCGATGCGAGTCAGAACAGGGGCGCGAAGCCCACGCGCCTTGCCGTGCGGCATCTGCGCGGCAGCGCCGGCTGCCGCTGGCAGAATCACAGGTTTTTCGGGATGGGGCGGACGCAGGGTCCGAGATACGATGGACGACAACGACGACGGCGCACGGGTTGGCCTGTGGGTGGTTCTGGGCATCATCACGCTGCTGCTGTTCGGATTGATCGGCGGCATTGCGATCCGCTCGATGCACGGCAAGCCGGTGGCACCCGAACCGGTGGCGGCAACGCCAGCCGCCGGTGCCGAGGTGCTGATCGACGCTCCGCTGTCCGGTGAGATCGTCGCCAGGCTGTTCTTCGACGTGGACAAGGCCGATCTGCAACCGGATGCCGCTGCGGCGCTGGCGGCGGCTGTCCAGTCGCTGGCCAACGCCCCCGGCAAGAAGCTGGTGATTGCCGGCTTCCACGATCCGAGCGGCGACCCGACGCACAACGCCGAACTGGCCAAGCAGCGCGCCATGGCCGTGCGCGCCGCCCTGGTCGCCCAGGGCGCCGACGCCACCCATGTGCGACTGCGCAAGCCGGAGCAGACCGCGCTGGGCGGCCCGCCCGAAGAGGCGCGGCGCGTCGAGGTTCGCCTGGTCGATTGACGGCCCGGGCCCGCGCCCGCTGCGGCGCCGGCGGCGCGGCGATGGCCAGGCATCGGGTGGCGACGATGTGGCGCAACGATGCCGGGACGTCTGGGCGCCGGCCGGGACACCTGGGCCGCTGACCGCCGCACGACGTGCGGCTCGACGCTCCGGGTTTGCCTCAATCCATGGGCCAGCCGGCCACCTTGGGCATGCTCAGGGCCTCCGCCTCGCTGACCACGGTGCCAGCCTGGTGCGGCGAGTCGGCGCTGCGCCACCAGGCCTTGACGCGCTCGACCTGGACGGGCTCCACCGGCTCGCCCAGGCGCGGCATGACGAGTTGCACGCCACGTCCGGGCGCGCGGGCGAGCAGTGTCTCGGCCGGCTCGTCCCAGTCGTGCATCGCCAGGCTGAAGGTTCCCCAGTGCACCGGCAGCAGCGCACCGCCCCCCAGCAGCGCGTGCGCCTCGAGCGCGTTGTCCGGCCCGAGGTGGATGTCGCCCCAGGCCGGATGGAACGCACCCACTTCCAGCATCACCAGGTCGAAGGGGCCGAAGCGCTCGCGGATGGCGCCGTACTCGGGCGTCAGGCCGGTGTCGCCACTGAAGAAGACCGCATGCCTGGCGGTGCGGATGACCAGCGAGGACCACAACGTGGCATTGCGATCCTTCAGCCCGCGCCCGCTGAAGTGCTGCGCCGGTGCGGCGCTCACGCTCAGCTCGCCACCGGGAAGCGAGTGGTGCTCCCACCAGTCGAGCTCGGTGATGCGCTCGGGCGGGATGCCGAAGGCCTCGAGATGCGCACCCACGCCCAACGAGGTGACGAAGGGCACGCCCGTCTTGGCGAGAGCGCGGATGGTCGGGTAGTCGAGGTGGTCGTAGTGGTCGTGCGAGACGATCACGAGGTCCAGCGCCGGCAGCGCGCGCAGCGGGATCGGTACCGGCTGGAAGCGCTTGGGACCGAAGAGCCGCGAGGGCGACGCTCGCGCGCCCCACACGGGATCGGTGAGCACGCGGTAGCCGTCGATCTCGATCAGCACCGTCGAGTGGCCGAGCCAGGTGGCACGCAAGCCGCTGTCCACCGGGCGGGCCCAGCCCGGCCGCGGGTCGAGCGAAGGCAGCGGGCCCCGGGGCACGCGGCGGCCGCCGCCGCAGATGAAGTCGCTGATCGTGGGCCGCGGGACCGAGGGGTCACGCAGCCCCGCGGGCACCGGGTGCAGGTTGCGGAAGCCCTCGCCGGCCCAGCGCAGCGAGGCGCGCATGCGTTCGAGCCGTTCGCCCGCAGCGCGTTGGCCGAAGGATTTCATCGGTGGTCCCTCCAGCGGCACATGATGCCCGCGCTCGTCCGGATGCGTGCCCGAAGGGACTCGGGGGTCCGGCTCCGGGCGGCTCGGATGCCCACGGACCGATCCTGGAGCCACACTCAGGCACAGCCTCGAGCCGCGACGACCGCTGCCGAGAAGGATGTTCCGCCGATGAATCCGTCCAGGTGAGAGCGTCGATGCCGGGCCGGCTCCCAGCTGCCCGCCCCGCAGCGGCGGCATCATCGCGGGCATGCCCGCCCCCACACTCGCCGACCTGCGCCGCCACGCGGTGGCGCGCAGCCTGTTCCCGCCGACGACGCTGCCGCGGGCGATCGCCAGGCTCGGCTTCGTGCAGGCCGACCCGATCCGCGCGCCGGCGCGCGCCCAGGACCTGACACTGCGCCACCGCGTGCAGGGGTACCGGGTGGGCGACCTCGAGCGCCGCTACCCGACGCTGGCGGTGGAAGAGGACTATTTCGTCAACTACGGCTTCGTGCCGCGCGCGCTGCATGCGCTGATGCACCCGCGCCGCGCGCGCCAGGCGTGGACGAAGACGCGCTGGGCGCAGGCGCACGCGGTGCGCGAGTTCGTGTGCGAGCGTGGCGTCGTGCACCCGCGCGAGGTCGATGCAGCGTTCGCGCTCGGCAAGACGTGCAACTGGTTCGGCGGCAGCTCCAACGCCAGCACGCAGCTGCTCGACGGCATGCACTACCGCGGGCTGCTGCGCGTCGCGCGGCGCGAAGGCGGGGTGCGGCTCTATGCGGCGCACGACGCGCACGAGCGCGCAGATGCGGAACCCGACGCGGCGCTGGATGCGCTGGTGGCGGTGATCGTCGCCAAGTACGGGCCGCTGCCGGCAGCCTCGCTCGGGCCGCTCGTCATGTTCCTGGCCGGCGCTGCGCCGCAGTGGCGCGAGTACCGCGCAGCGGCGTTGGCACGCGCGAAGTCGCGGCTGCCCTCGACCGAGGTCGACGGCCAGCGCTGGTTCTGGGCCGACGGCGAGAATCCGGCCTCCCGGCGCCACGCGGTGGCCGACGACGTGCGGCTGCTGGCGCCCTTCGACCCCGTGGTCTGGGACCGCCGCCGCTTCGAGGCCTTCTGGGGCTGGGCCTACCGTTTCGAGGCCTACACGCCGGCTCCTCGGCGCCAGCACGGCTACTACGCGCTGCCACTGCTGTGGCGCGACCAGGTCGTCGGTTGGGCAAACGCGGCGCTCGCCGATGGGCGGCTGGCGGTGCAGACCGGCTACGTGGCCGGACGTGCGCCGCGCGACGCGGGCTTCCGCGCCGCGTTGGACGACGAGATCGAGCGCCTGCGCGTCTTCCTCGGCGCGGCGGGCTGAGCCTCAGTGCAGCGGCCGCTGCCGCGCCGCCAGCAGCGCGCCCAGCGCCAGCAGCGCCGCCGACAGCACGAAGCCGCCGACCAGTCCGCCGCCGGCGTCGGCCACCGCGCCGACCAGGCTGGGGCCGACGATCTGACCGCCCGCGAAGACGATCGTGAAGGCCGCGATACCGCCCGGCCACGCCGCCGGCGGCAGGTTGTGGCGCACCAGCGCCGTCGTCGACGCGACGACCGACAGGAAGACGCTGCCGAACAGCGCGCCCGAGGCAAACACCACCGGCAGCGCGGCGGCACCGAGGTCCCACCACGCCGGCAGTACCGCCAGCGTGGTGGCCAGTGCGAGCAGCGCGTTCAGCAGCGCCAGCGTCTGCCCGCCGCGCCAGCGCTGCAGCAGCGGCGCCCACAGCCACGACGACGCGAGGACCCCCAGGCCCAGCAGCACGTAGAAGGCGACCACCGCGGCGCTGCCCAGGCCCTGCTCGCGCAGCAGCGTGATGACGAAGGTCATATAGCCGATGTAGCCGAGGCCGAACATCGCATAGCCGGCCAGCGCCCAAGCCAGCGGGCGCAGCCGCATCGGCGCGCGTGGCGCGCCGGGCGCCGGCGGCGCGCGCAGCGCGCGCGTGCCGGCGGCGGTGGCGACGCCGGCCAGCGCCGCCACGGCGCCGAGTGCGACCCAGGCCGCCGGCCAGGGCAGCGGCGGCACCAACAGCGACGAGACGACGATGCCCAGCCCGGTGCCGCCGTAATACAGCCCCAGCACCTGCCCGGGTGTGACGCGGCGGGACGCCGGCAGCGCCGTGGCCAACCGCGCCGCGAGCAGGCCGCCGCAGACGAAGGCGGCGGCGCTGGCCACCCCGGCCGCCGCGCGCAGGGCCAGCAACGCGGCGTCGCTGCGCAGCGCACCGTGCGCGGCCAGCAGCGCCGCGGTGGCGAAGCCGCCGGCCAGCATCAGCGTGCGCGCATCGACGCGCCGCAGCAGCGCCGGCAGCAGCAGCGCGCCGGCCAGGTAGCCGGCGGCGTTGGCGGTATTCATCGCGCCGGCGGTCAGGTAGCTCCAGCCGAGGTCGGCACGCATCGGCGGCAGCAGCAGCGCATACGAGAAGCGCGCCAGCCCCAGCGACACCGCGGCCGACAGCGCCAGCGCCAGTGCGGCGCGCAACGGGCCCGGCCGGTGCAGCTGTGGAGCGGCGATCATGTCCACCCAGTGTACGAATCCGTGGCGACACCGCGGCGAGCGCCACGGACGGCCGGCGTCGTGATAATCGCCCGATGACGGCCTTCTACTGGGTGATGGGTGTGCTCATCGTCGGCACCTTCGTGCCCTCGGTGCTGTATCTGGTGCTCTACATCGTGACCGGCGAGCACGCATGTGCGCAGCGGGCCCGCGCCTTGTGGAATTTCACGCGCGTGCTGACGCTCCTGGGCGTCAACATCCTGCTCTGGGGGCACGTGATCGTCGGTCTGTGGCAGATCTGGTTTCGCTGACGCCGACGCTCGCCTGCCGCGGCGCACGCCCGCGAGGGGGGCCGCAGCACGCAGGTGCCGCCGCCGCCCTGCCGTTGCGGAGCCGGCGCACAAGCGACCGGACACCACAAGGCAGCAGACGGCCGTCAGTCGAGAGCCGAGTTCAGTCTTGCCGTCGAGCGGGTGCGAATCCGGCTCAGCCGTCCTGCCCGCTCTGCTGCAGGCGCCACATCTCGGCATAGCGCCCGCCGCGGGCCAGCAGTTCGGCGTGCGGACCCCGCTCGACCATGCGCCCGGCCTCGAGCACCACGATCTCGTGCGCGTCGACGACGGTGGACAGGCGGTGCGCGATGACGAGCGCCGTCTTGCCCTGCGAGACGCTCTTCAGTTCGGCCTGGATGGCGCGCTCGTTGGCGGAGTCCAGCGCCGAGGTGGCTTCGTCGAAGATGAGGATCGGCGGGTTCTTCAGCAGCGTGCGCGCGATCGCCACCCGCTGCTTCTCGCCGCCGGACAGTTTCAGGCCGCGCTCGCCGACCATGGTGTCGTAGCCCTTGGGCGTGGCGGCGATGAAGGCGTGGATATGCGCCGCCTTCGCCGCGGCCTCGACCTCCGCGCGCGTGGCACCGGGGCGACCGTAGGCGATGTTGTACTCGACCGTATCGTTGAACAGCACCGTGTCCTGCGGCACGATGCCGATGGCCTGGCGCAGGCTGGCCTGCGTGACCTGGCGGATATCCTGGCCGTCGATGGTGATCGCACCCGAAGTCACGTCGTAGAAGCGGAACAGCAGCCGCGCCAGCGTTGACTTGCCGGCCCCCGACGGCCCGACCACGGCGACCGTCCTGCCGGCCGGGATCTCGAAGCTGAGGTCGTGCAGGATCGGCCGCGACGGCTCGTAGGCAAAGCCCACGTGCTCGAAACGCACCGTGCCCCGCTCCACCCGCAGCGGCTGCGCCCCCGGCGCATCGTCGACCTCGCGGTTCTTCTCGAGCAGCGTGAACATCTTGTCGAGGTCGGTCAGCGCCTGCTTGATCTCGCGGTACATCACGCCCAGGAAATTCAGCGGGATGTAGAGCTGGATCATGAAGGCGTTGATCATCACCAGGTCGCCCAGCGTCAGCCGGCCCTCGGTGACGCCCAGCGTGGCGCGCCACAGCATCGCCACCAGCGCCGCGGCGATGATCAGCTGCTGCCCGGTATTGAGCAGACTCAGCGTGCTCTGGCTCTTCAGCGAGGCGCGGCGCAGGCGCTCCAGGTTCTCGTCGTAGCGGCGGGCCTCGAAGTCCTCGTTGTTGAAATATTTCACCGTCTCGTAGTTGATGAGCGCGTCGATGGCGCGTGAATGCGCCGCCGAGTCGAGCTCGTTCATCTGGCGGCGGAACTGGGTGCGCCATTCCGTGACGCTGATCGTGAAGGCGATGTAGAGCACCAGCGCGGCGATCGTGATCCAGGCGAACCAGGCGTCGAATTTCACCGCCAGCAGCGTCAGCACCATGCCGACCTCGATCAGCGTCGGGAAGATGCTGTACAGCGAATACGAGATCAGCGAGTGCACGGCACGCGTGCCGCGCTCGATGTCGCGCGTCATGCCGCCGGTCTGGCGCTCGAGGTGGAAGCGCAGGCTCAGGGCGTGCAGGTGGCGGAAGACCTGCAGCGAGATGCTGCGCGCCGTGCCTTCGGTGGCCTTGGCGAAGATCAGTTCGCGCAGCTCGGTGAACAGCGTCGTGCACAGGCGCAGGCCGCCGTAGGCCAGCAGCAGGCCGGCCGGCACGACGAGCAGCGCTGCCGGGTCGCCCGGCTTGAAGGCCAATGCATCGACCAGTTGCTTGAGCAGCAGCGGCACGCCGACATTGGCGACCTTGGCCGCCACCAGGAAGGCCAGCGCGATGCCGACGCGCCAGCGGTAGCGCCACAGGTAGGGCAGCAGTTTGGCCAGCGTGCCCCAGTCGGAGCGCGGCAGGCCGGGGGCGGGGTTGACGGCGGGCGGCAGTGCCCGGGCGTGGGAGCGCATGGTGTTCGGTGGTCCTCGTCGGTGGCCGCGGCTACAGTGGCGCACCCAGACATGCGGCGATTGTCGCTGCCAAGAGGACCGGCCCATGAGCGACGACAGCGGCAACCCTGCAACGATGGCGTCTCCGCGCATGGCACCACTGAGCCTGCCCGGTGATCGCGAACTGGTGCTGCGCGTGATGCCGCTGCCGGCCGACGTCAATGCCAACGGCGACATCTTCGGCGGCTGGATCATGGCCCAGGTCGACCTTGCCGGAGCCGTGCTGCCCAGCCGCATCGCCAAGGGCCGCATCGCCACCGTGGCGGTGAACCAGTTCATCTTCAAGCAGCCGGTGAGCCTGGGCGACCTGCTGAGCTTCTATGCCCGCGTCACGCGCGTCGGCCGCACCTCGATCAGCGTGCACGTCGAGGTCTACGCCGAGCGCAACCCGGCCGAGCTGCACGTCGTGAAGGTGACCGAGGCCGACCTCACCTATGTCGCCATCGACGCGCGAGGCCAGCCGCGGCCGCTGCCGACCCAGTGACCCTCGGTCGCTCACGGCGCAGGCGACGCCTATACTGCCGCGACTTCTGCAGCCGCCGCCACCGCAGGTGGCCCGAGACGCGCCACCGATGAACGCCCCCACGCTGAGCTTCCTGGGCCGCTACCGGCTGGTCAAGGTGCTGGGACAGGGCGCCATGGGAGTCGTCTATGAGGCCGAGGACGCGCGCCTGGGGCGCAACGTCGCGATCAAGACGGTGCTGCGCAGTCACATGATGGAAGAGACGACGGCGGTCGAATTCAGCCGCCGCTTCGAACGCGAGGCACAGGCCGCCGCCCGGCTCTCGCATCCCAACATCGTCACCGTCTACGACTTCGGCGAGCACGAGGACGTCGCCTACATCGTGATGGAGTTCGTGCGCGGCCGCGAACTCGGCCAGCTCTTCGCGGCCGGCGAGAGGTTCACGCTCCACGACACCGTGCGCATCATGGGCGAACTGCTCGCGGCGCTCGACGTGGCACACCGGCAGGGTGTCGTGCACCGCGACATCAAGCCGGCCAACGTGCTGATCGACGGCGCGGGGCACGTCAAGCTCACCGACTTCGGCGTCGCACGCGTCACCGCCGCGGGGCAGAACCGGACCATGCCCGGTACGCTGGTGGGTACACCGAGCTACATGTCGCCGGAGCAGATCCTGGGGCTGCCGGTGGGTTCGCGGGCCGACATCTTCGCTGCCGGTGTCATCCTCTACCAGTTCCTGACCGGCCAGCGGCCCTTCATCGGTGGCGGGCCGTTCGCCGTGCAGCGCAAGATCGTGCAGGACGCGGCGCCGCCGCCGAGCCAGATCAACCCGGCGGTGTCGTCGGCGTTCGACGCCATCGTCGAACGCGCACTGGCCAAGCAGCCCGAGCAGCGTTACGAGAGCGCGGCCGCCTTTGCCGCCGATCTCGAGCGCGCGCTGGTGGGGGTGGCGGCGCCAGCGCCCGCGCTGGACATCGACCTGCCCGACCGCACGCTGGCGCCGGGGACGACGGTCGCATCGACCGCGCCGCCGACGGTGGCGCCCTACGCCTGGGCATCGACGCTGCCACCGACGCGCACGCCTGCGGCCCCGGCGCAGACCGCCCTGCCCCCGACCCCGCCGCCCGCGCCGCCTGTGCGGCCGCCGGCGCAGTCCACCACCACGGGCACTGCGGCGTCGGCGCCCGCCGCCCGGCCGCCAGCGGCACCGACTGCGGCCGTGGACCGCAAGGCGACCCCGGGCGAAGGCACCTTCCGCAGCCTCCTGCCGGCGTCCGAACCGGCTTCGCCGGCGGCACACGATCCTGATGCCACGGTGATCCTGCTGCGCACCACCTTGCCGGTCACGCCTGCACCACCCGCTCCAGCGCCGGCCGCGGCGCCCGCGGCACCGGCCATGCCGGCGGCAGCAGTGGGCACCCGTGCAATGGCACCACCGCTGCGGCCGGCCGCGGCGGCCGGCGGGGCGGCAGCGACGGCCACCCGGGCACCCGCAGCGACCGTCGCCGGCGGGGCTGCGCCCGGCAAGCCGGCAGCATCGCGCCGCCCGGCCCCGCCGCCGCTGCCGCTGCCGCCGCCGGACAAGAGCAGCATCAGGATGCCCTTGCTGGCCACTGCCGGTATTGCCGTGATCGCGCTGGCCGTTCTGCTGGCGGTCAAGCGGCCCTGGTCCGGCACCGCGACGCCGGCGGGCTCCACGGCCTTCGGCAGTCCGCCGGCGGCGGCGCCGCCGGCGACGGTGACGGACCGGCGGCCGGCGCCCACGCCCGGCACGGCGCCGCCGGCAGCGCCCGGGGAGCGACCGGCCGCCACCGCACCCGAAAGCGAGGGAAGCGGGCAGACGACGGCAACACGCCCGCCTCCCCTGGGCGAGGTCACGACCTCATCGGCGCCTGACGCCGCGCCGAACCCGGCAGCGACTCCGGCACCGGCGCCGACAACCCCACGGGCACCGGCACCGGCACCAGCGCCCTCACCGCGCCACACCACCGCCAACGAGGCGGCACGCACGCCGGCGCCGCCGAGGCCTGAAGCGCAGCCGTCCGGGGTCACCGCCCGCTGCAACGACCTCCTGCACCGCATGCAGCTCGGCGAGCCGCTGAGCGCCGAGCAGTCCAACTTCTTCCAGACGCGCTGCACTCGATAGAGGGGGTGTGCGGACGCAGGCCGCGGGCGCATACTCCGCGCGACCCGTTGCACGCACCCGAGGAGTCGCGATGAACTTCAACCGCCTGCCCCGCATTCCGTTCGCCCGACCCTGGGCGCTGGCGCTGTCCGTCGTTGTCGTCTTGCTGGCTGCGTGTGCCATGCCCGAGGCGAGCCCGCCGCCGGCGCCCGCGCCGGCGACCGCGGCCCCGCCGCCACCGGCACCTGCCCCGGCACCCGTCGCCGCAGCACCGGCGCCAGCACCGGCCCCGGCCGCGCCACCGCCGATCCTGCCCTTCGACGAGGCCGTGCTCAGCGCCGCCAACAACCTGCTCGGTCGCGCCCAGTTGCCGCCCAACACCAAGTGGGACATGGTCATCGACCCGCTGATCGACGGCGTCACCGGGCTGCAGACGCAGGCCACGCGGGCGATGGGTGCGCGCATCACCAAGCTGGTTCATGACAGCTACCCGCGCTATGACGTGAAACCGTTCAATTCCAGCAACGTGCAGCGCGGGCCGCTGGTGCTGGTGGGCACCTTCACCGGCGTGAATGCCGAACGCAAGACCGAAGGCGTGCGCGAGGCCTACCGCATCTGCCTGGCTTTGGCCGACCTGAAGTCCGGCAAGCTGGTGAGCAAGGGACTGGCCTTCGCCAGCCCAGCGGGCGTCGACCCGACACCGCTGCCGTTCTTCCGCGACGCCCCGGCCCTGGTCGAGGACGGTCCGACCCTCGGCTATATCCGCACCTGCCAGGGCACCAAGGCCGGCGATCCGATCCACCCGCAGTACATCGACCGCATCATCACCGCGGCCACCATCGCCGACGCCATCGATTCCTACAACGACGGCCGCTACGCCGATGCTCTCCAGCTCTACGAGACGGCCCTGGCCAGCCCCGGCGGTGACCAGTTGCGCGTGCACACCGGCCTGTACCTGACCAACCTGCGGCTGAATCGACAGGCGGAGGCGGCGCAGGCCTTCGGCAAGATCGTCGACCAAGGGCTGCAGGCCAAGCGCATGAGCGTGAAATTCCTGTTCCGCCCGGGCACCGCGGCGCTGTGGACCGACCCCAAGGCCGGCCCGGTGCCCTACCCGCTATGGCTGAAGGAGATCGCGGCGCGCGCCTCGCTGAGCCAAAGCTGCATGCAGCTGGTGGGCCACTCCAGCCCCACCGGGCCGGAACCGATCAACGAGCGCTTGTCGCTGCTGCGCGCCGAGACGGTGCGACGCTCGCTCACAAGCCTGTCGCCACCGCTGAACAGCCGCCTCGCCACCAGCGGCATGGGATCCAAGGAGCCTCTGGTCGGCAACGGCCGCGACGATCTCTCGGACGCCCTCGACCGGCGTGTCGAGATCCGCGTCGTCGGCTGCTGAACCGGGGGCGCCGGCACCGCGCCGCCGCGCCGCGGCGGCGCCCCTTCAGCGCGGCGCCTGCAGGTCGAGTGTCATCGAGATCGTCTCGCCGTCGTCGCTGGGCTGCAGCGTGAAGCCCATGGACGATGCGAGCCCCGCCATGCCACGGTTGTGCTTCAGGCATTCGCCGGCCAGCACCACGGTACCGCGGCCCCGCAGGTAACGGATCATCTTGGCCATCAGCGCCCGCCCCAGGCCCTGGCGCTGCAGGTCGGCGCGCAACATGATCGCGAACTCGGCGCACAGGTTGTCGGGATCGGCCGAGACGCGGACCTCGCCGAGCATGGGGCGCGCGCCGTTCGGCGCATCGTCGTCGAAGGCGAGGAAGGCCATCTCGCGGTCGTAGTCGAGCTGGCTGAAGCGCGCCAGCTCCGAATGTGCCAGCTCGCGCCGCGTCATGAAGAAGCGCAGGCGCAGCTCTTCGGGCGCGGCATCGGCGAAGAAGGACTTCAGCCGCGGCTCGTCCTCGGGCCGCACCGGCCGCACGAAGACGTTGCGGCCGGAGACGGTCAGCCGCTCCTCCAGCTCGGCCGGGTAGGGCCGGATGGCCAGCCGCGACACCGCG
>Ga0316622_100002860_pt1 | contig 12132 bp, 8 predicted proteins | sample OWC_Aug_OW2_C1_D_FD_207646 | JGI IMG/M metagenome (GOLD analysis project Ga0316622, IMG submission 207646) | Wetland soil microbial communities from Old Woman Creek delta, Ohio, United States - OWC_Aug_OW2_C1_D5_C | ecosystem: Environmental > Terrestrial > Soil > Wetlands | place: USA: Ohio... | reverse complement strand
CAACCAGCTTGAGATTCCGCCGGGCTGCATCGTGTTTGAAATTTTGGAACGCGATGCCATCAGCGACATGACCAACATGCGCAAGTTCCTGAGCAAGCTGCGCAAAAAGGGTTTTGCCTTTGCGCTGGACGATTTTGGCAGCGGCTACAACTCCTTCCATTACCTGCGCGAGCTGCAGTTTGAATACGTCAAGATCGACGGTGCCTTCGTGCGCAACATCCTGAACTCCAAAGTCGATTACGCCCTGGTGCACAACCTGTCGCGGCTGTGCCAGGACATTGGCATCCAGACGGTGGCGGAGTTTGTCGAAAACCAGGCCATTTTTGATGCCCTCAAGGCCATGGGCATCAACTATGCCCAGGGCTTTCACATCAGCCTGCCCTCGCGCGAGATGGCCCGACCGTAACGCCCTGGTGCCGCACTGTCACCTGCGTTCTGGACAGAGCGGGCAAGCCATGCGCTAATGGCCCCTTTTTTGCGCGAGACCTGCCATGAGCCACACCACCCACCACCGAATTTGCCCGCTGTGCGAAGCCTGCTGCGGCCTGGAGATCAGCGTACAGGACGGCGCTGTCAGCACCATCAAGGGCGACCCGCATGATGTGCTCAGCCAGGGCTATATCTGCCCGAAAGCGGTGGCCTTGCGCGACCTGCACAACGACCCGGATCGCTTGCGCACGCCCCTGATCAAACGCAACGGCCAGCATGTGGCAGCCAGTTGGGACGAGGCCTTTGAGGAGATCGCGCGCCGCCTGCCCGCGCTGCAAACCCAGCATGGCCGCCAGGCCGTCGGCGTGGCCATTGGCAACCCGGCAGTGCACAAATACGGCTTGCTGACGTACTTTCCCAAGCTGGCCCGTGCGCTGGGCACGCGCAATGTGTTTTCTGCCTCCAGCCTGGATCAGGTGCCCAAGCAACTGGCCTGCGGTCTGCTGTTTGGCCACTGGATGACGGTGCCCGTGCCCGACATCACGCGCAGCCAGCTGCTGATCGTGCTCGGTGCCAACCCGCTGGCCAGCAACGGCAGCATGTGGACGGTGCCTGACTTCAAAGGCAAGGCCAAAGCCATGCAGGCGCGCGGTGGCCGCCTGGTGGTGATCGACCCGCGGCGCACCGAAACCGCGGCGGTGGCTGATGCGCACCACGCCATTCGCCCCGGCGCGGACGTGTTCCTGCTGGCCGCCATGGTCAACACCTTGTTTGCCAACGGCTGGGTGCGCCTGGGCAGCGTGGCTGAGTGGGTCAACGGCGTGGCCGAGGTGCAGCAAGCCGTGGCCGCCTTCACGCCCGAGGCGGTGGCGCAGCGCTGCGGGCTCACCGCCGACACCATTGTGGAATTGACCCACGCCCTGGCCCACACCGAGCGCGCTTGCCTGTATGGCCGCATTGGCACCTGCACGCAAACCTTTGGCACGCTGGCGAGTTGGCTGATTGACGTGCTCAACGTGCTGACCGGCCATCTGGATGCGCCTGGCGGTGCCATGTTCACCAAAGCCGCCGCCTTTGCCAGCAACACAACGGGAGCAGGTGGCAGCGGGCGCGGCGTAGCGACTGGCCGCCACCAGTCCCGCGTCAGCGGTGCGCCCGAGGTGATGGGTGAGCTGCCCATGACCTGCCTGGCTGAAGAAATCGAGACTCCTGGGGATGAGCGGCTGCGCGCCCTGATCACCATCGCCACCAACCCGGTGCTGTCTGCGCCCAACGGCGCGCGCCTGTCCAAGGCGCTTGAGACGCTGGACTTCATGGTCAGCGTGGACATCTACTTGAATGAAACCACCCGCCATGCCGATGTGATCTTGCCGGGACTGTCACCGCTGCAGGACGAACACTTTGACGTGACGTTTTCCCAGCTGTCATGGCGCAACCAGGCGCGCTACAGCCCGCCGGTGCTGGCCCCCGAGGTGCGCCCGGCCGAGTGGCAGATCATGCTCAAACTGGCCGCCATCGCCCAAGGCCAGCCAGCCGTGGTGGATGTGGACGCGCTCGACGATGCCCAGTTTGCCCAGGACACGCAGCGCCAGTTTGGCCCCCACGCCGCAGCCGTGATGGCCGCCACCCAAGGCCTGCGCGGGCCGCAGCGCCTGCTTGATCTTGCCTTGCGCAGCGGCCCCTATGGGGATGCGTTCGGCACCCAGCCCGACGGTTTGACACTGAGCAAACTGATGGCATCCAACGCCAGCGGCGGCATGGATCTGGGTGAGCTTGAGCCGCGCATTCCGGAGGTGCTGCGCACCCCCAGCGGCAAGATCGAGCTGGCCCCGGCGCTGTGTGTGAATGACCTGCCGCGTGCCTGGGCAGAACTGCAAGCGCCTGTGCCCGATCTGGTCATCATTGGCCGGCGCGATGTGCGCAGCAACAACAGCTGGATGCACAACCTGCCCACCCTGGCCAAAGGGCCCATGCGCTGCACCGCGCTGGTACACCCGGCGGATGCGCAAAGGCTGCAGTTGACTGATGGGGCGCAGGCCTGCATCAGCAGCGATGCGGGCCGCCTTGAGGTACAGGTGCAGGTCAGCGCCGACATGATGCCCGGCGTGGTCAGCCTGCCGCACGGCTGGGGCCACGATGTGCCCGGCACCCGGCTCCACCTGGCCGCCCAGCGCCCGGGGGTCAACCTGAACGCGCTGCTGGACGATCAGCTGCGTGACCCGCTCTCAGGCAATGCGGTGCTCAGCGGTGTGGCAATCCGCATGGGTGCGCTGGATGCACCAAATAATGGACAAAATAGGCTGAAGCCCTTATTGGCAAATCGCCAATAGCTATTGTATTGATAGCTACAAAGGATTCCCTTGGGTGCTGCCCGCAGCGCGGCCAAGGCGCTTGCCATGCGGCAGTTCGTGCAGGCGGGTGTACAGGTCGCGGCAGTAGCCGTGAATTTTCAGGCACTTGTTGATCTCATCGACTGGCAGCGGGCCCGACACCACCACGATGTCGTTGGCATGCTCCAGCGCCCCTTTGGCCCGCAGCCGCCGACGGGTGTTGTTGGCCCAGGAGTGAATGCGCCGGGGGCTGCCATGCTCACGCAACTCGCCCGTGCTGACCTCAAAGGCAATCGCTACGTTGTCGGTTCTGAGCCGCAAGCGGTGCTCCCCCGTGACCTTGCTGGCCGGGGTGCTGAGGTCATACAGGTGGTAGCTGCCATCTTTGAGCTGGTATTGCAGTGTCATGGGGAGCCTCCAGTGAGAGGCACCGATTTTGCAAGACTTCACCGCTGCACAGCGCACAAAAAGGTAACAAAAATCACATTTAAAACGACTTTGCAGGGAAGGCACCGCATCGGCTGTCTTGATCAGTTCCGCAGGTGCCTTGCCCAAGCCTGCAGCCCGGCAAGCCATGACCAGCGTTGTCTGCGTGGACAAAGGCGTGCACTGGTCTATCCATGAGGGTTCTCATGCGAATGCCTGTTGGCGCGAGCCTCGCACACTAGAATCGGCCGCGACAAAAATACATTAGCAATACTTATAAATGAGTCCGGCATGAGTACATTTGATCCTGATGCGTTGGAGTGTCTGGCAGCGATTGTGGAAGAGGGTGGTTTTGAGCGCGCGGCGGTACGCCTGTCCATCACCCAGTCGGCCGTGTCGCAGCGTCTTCGCTCACTTGAGGTGCAGGTGGGAACGGTGTTGATTGTGCGCAGCCGCCCTCTCAAAGCCACGACAGCCGGGCGTTTGCTGCTCAAGCACGCCATGCAAATGCGTTTGCTGCGCGCTGATCTGGAGCGCGACCTGAAAGACATGGCTCCCGGTGCTGCGGGTCTCGCGGGCGAAGAAGAGCGCATTTCGATTGCCATCAACGCCGACAGCATTGCCACTTGGGCATTACCCGCTTTGAGCCCCCTGGCCCTGCAGGGGTTGGGGCTGGAAATCATCACCGATGACCAGGACTTCACCTTTGAATGGCTGCGTGAAGGCAGGGTACTGGGATGCGTGACCACACTGCCTGCCGCCTTGCGCAGTTGCAAGGTGGAGCCGCTGGGTGTCATGCACTATATGGCGGTCGCCACACCCGACTTTGCCGCCAAGCGCTGCCCGGACGGCCTGACTCGACACAATTTCAGCCAGCTGCCTTTCATCGCCTTCAACCGCAAGGACGATCTGCAAGCCGAATTTGTAGCCAGCGCTTGCGGGCTCAAACATGTGACGCTGAGCCAGATTTATATGCCAAGCGTAGAGGGCCAGGTTCGTGCCGTGATGGCCGACTGGGGGGTCAGCGTGTTGCCAGAACTGCAGGTGCGCACGCACCTGCGCAACGGTGCGTTGGTGGATTTGATGCCGGGCCACACGCTGCCGGTGGCGCTTTATTGGCACTGCTGGAACCTGAACTCGACCGTGCTGGATGCCCTGACCCATGCCCTGAAAACTTCGGCTGCCGTGGCCTTGAGGCTTGCGACAACCGCTTGAACGACTTTAGCGCACCACGAGCACCGGCACCTTGCAGCCAGCCAGCACCTGGGTGGCCACGGAACCCACCACCAGGTTGAGCAACGCGCCATGGCCGTGTGAGCCCATCACCACCAGATCGAACTTGCCGTCTTCGGCCATTTTGGCAATCAGCTCACCTGGCTTGCCGGTCTTCCAGAGGCATTTGGCGTTCACCCCATGGCGCTCCAGGAACTTGGTCACCGGCCCCATCACCCGCTGGCCCTCGTCGTCATAGTATTTGGTCACCAGCTCCTTGCCCAATGCGGAGCGTGCCTGGGTTGGCAGAACCAGCTGGGCATTGAAGGCGGTGTATTCGTTCTTGGGCGAGAACATCTCATGAGCAGCCAAATAGGCCAGCATTTTCTTGGTGTATGAACTGCCATCTACGGCCAGAAGGATTTTCATGGTGAGCTCCAAAATGAGGGTCTGCCAGTTTAACCAAAGGCCTCTCGTGCGTGTTGCCTCAGGTCAAGAAACTGTCAGCGTCACAGAGTCACACACAGTGTGGGATCAAAGTGACCCTGCTCGTTCTTGCGGGCGTAGCCTAACGGATTGGCAACCACACGGCAACCCTCGTGCTCATACCGGCTGGGCGCATGCAAGTGGCCATGCAGCCACAACGTGGCCTTGGGCAGCAGGTGATCCAGCGCATTGCAAAACCCGGCGGTGCCGGGCGTGCGACCGTAACGCGGGTCGGCACTGCGCAAACTGGGGGCAAAGTGGGTGACCACCACGGTGTGACCGTCAAACGGTTGATCCAGCGCTGCACCCAACCAGTCCTGACAGACCTGCGCCTGCTCACGCATCTGCGCCGCCAGCCAGGCTGCGCCATGGCGCGTGGTGGCAGCCTTGATCAGGTAATAGTCCGCCGCGCGAAACGCTTTGCTGCGTGCCTTGAGCTGTGCCGCCAGCAACTGCGTCTGTGGCGTGTGCGTGCTGGCCGTGCGGGGGGCCAGTGCATCAAAATCGGCCCACAGGGTGGTACCGACAAAACGCAGCGGCGTTTCACCCTCGGCACGGGGCCAGTGCAACACCTCGCGTTCCAGCCAGATCAGCCCCAGCCGCTCACAGGTACTGCGCAATCTGGCATGGGCGACATCAAAGTCAAGGCCATCGTACTCGTGGTTGCCCGGCACAAAAATCACCGGTGTCGGCCAGCCGCGCAAGGGCGAAAAGCGGCCCAAGCCGAAGTCGTCGTCCGTGAGCCGGGAATTGGCCTGATAGGAGCCAATGTCACCCGCCAGAACCAACACATCAGCCCCAGGGGCGGGCGTGGGGTACCAGTCGGCGTGGGCTTCAAGGTGCAAGTCGGAGAGCAGCTGAATGTTCATGTCCGCACGAGTCTACTGTCTGCAAGCGCAAAAAAAAGGCCACCGGACGTGGTGGCCTTTGGGGTTGCGGGCAAGGGCGCACTATGACCTGCGCCGCGCGCCATGCCCGTCAAGCGTTCAGGCGTTGCTCCATTGCTGCCTTGGTGTCCGAGAGCGCTTTGGGCAGGTGGTAAGCCAGCTGCTCAAAATGGGCATCGTGCAACTTGAATTCTTCTGCCCAGGCGGCCTTGTCGATGCTGGTGACGGCATTGAATTGCTCGGCGGTAAACGGCAGGCCTATCCAGTTGAGTTCTTCAAACACAGGTGCCACGCCAAACAAGGTCTCCACGCCCTTGGCCTTGCCTTCAATGCGGTCGATCATCCACTTGAGCACACGCATATTGTCGCCATAGCCAGGCCAGACAAACTTGCCGTCAGCACCTTTGCGGAACCAGTTCACGCAGTAGATGTTGGGCAAACGCCCGCCAGTGGCTTCGAGCTTCTTCTCCATGTCGAGCCAATGCTGGAAGTAGTCGCTCATGTTGTAACCGCAGAAAGGCAGCATGGCAAAGGGGTCACGGCGCACCACGCCCATTTGACCAACGGCGGCGGCCGTGGTCTCGGAGCCCATGGTGGCAGCCATGTAAACACCTTCCATCCAGGTGCGAGCCTCGGTCACCAGCGGCACCGTGGTGGAGCGGCGGCCACCAAAGATGAAGGCATCAATCGGCACACCTGCGGGGTTGTCCCAATCAGGGTCAAGCGCCGGGTTGTTGGTAGCGGCCACGGTGAAGCGGGAGTTGGGGTGTGCCGCCTTGGCACCGGTCTGTTTGGCGATCTCGGGAGTCCAGTCCTTGCCCTGCCAGTCGATCAGGTGAGCGGGGATGCCGCCGCCGTCTTGCTCCATGCCTTCCCACCACACGTCGCCGTCATCGGTCAAGCCCACATTGGTGAAGATCACGTTCTTGTCCAGGCTGGCCATGCAGTTGGGGTTGGTGTGGAAGTTGGTGCCCGGTGCCACACCAAAGTAACCGGCCTCGGGGTTGATGGCGTACATCTTGCCGTCGGCATGGGGTTTGATCCAGGCGATGTCGTCACCGATGGTGGTGACTTTCCAGCCGTCAAAACCGGCAGGCGGCACCAGCATGGCGAAGTTGGTTTTTCCACAGGCGCTCGGGAATGCGGCGGCCACATGGTATTTTTTGCCTTGCGGGTTGGTCACGCCCAGAATCATCATGTGCTCGGCCAGCCAACCGTGGTCACGCGCCATGTTGGAGGCGATGCGCAGCGCAAAGCATTTCTTGCCCAGCAAGGCGTTGCCGCCGTAACCCGAGCCATAGCTCCAGATTTCGCGGGTTTCAGGGTAATGAACGATGTATTTGTTTTTGTTGCAAGGCCACTTCACATCGGCCTGGCCGGGCTCAAGCGGCGCGCCCACCGTGTGCATGCAGGGCACAAACGCGCCGTCTGCACCAAGCACGTCATACACGGCTTTTCCCATGCGGGTCATGATCTTCTGGTTGACGGCCACATAAGCGCTGTCAGTGAGTTCAATGCCAATATGGGCAATGTGCGAACCCAGCGGCCCCATGGAAAACGGCACCACATACATGGTGCGGCCTTTCATACAGCCATCAAACAGGGGCTGCAAAGTGGCACGCATCTCCGCCGGTGCCATCCAGTTGTTGGTAGGGCCGGCGTTTTCCTTTTTCTCGGAACAGATGAAGGTTCGGTCTTCCACGCGGGCCACATCGCTGGGGTCAGAGCAGGCCAGGAAAGAATTGGGGCGTTTGGCGGGATTGAGCTTTTTGAAAGTCCCCGCATCCACCAACAATTGGCACAGCTTGGCGTATTCTTCTTCGGAACCATCGCACCAATAGACGTTGTCAGGTTTGGTGAGTGCCGCCATATCCGCAACCCAAGCAATCAGCTTGGCATGTTTGACGTAACTAGGTACTGTTGAATACTGTTGTGACATGGCAAAAGTTCCTCTGTATGTATTTGGGAAAGCCGACAAAGCCGACTCGTCAGGTCTGGGTTCAATCACTCAAACGTATTGATTCTAGAGAGCGTGACTGTCGGTTACCAGACGATTACGCGCGTAGTTTCCCTCTTCTTGACTTAGCGCAAGAAACCGACACCTTCCACGCAGCCAATCGGGACAAAGAACCTTTTTTCCCAATGGGGTGTGCGACACGTGGCCTGGCAAAGTTTGTACTGCGCATCCCACCGCAGCATATTCGGGTATTACCCAAACCCGCATAACAGGAAATCCCCCACTTTGGAGATAGAAAAACGCTATTAAAAGACACAAACTAGAATAAAGATCGCAGTGCGAATGCGCAATTCATGACCGCGTACTCCATGCTTGTTCCTTTGGTCTTCCCCTCACCTGGATCCATGCGTCACACCCTATGCGCGTAGCCGTGCCGTCCAAGCCCACAACCACATGCCGTGGCACGCCTTGCGCAGTGACACTGTGGTTGGCGTGCCTGCTGGCTCCTGCGTTGTGTGCAGCGCAGGGAAACACCCCGCCCGGCGGGGTACCGTCCGGCTCGCTCTGGCTGTGGGCTGCACTTGCACTGTTGGTATCTGGATCGGTCTATGGCTGGCGGCAATGGGACGGACGCGCCATGAAACTGCAAATCCAGCAGCTGCGCGACACCACACAGCGCTTGCAGGTCATTGTGCAAAACGTGCCGCAACTGATCTGGCTGAAAGACTCCAACGGCATCTACCGTGCATGCAACCCCCGTTTTGAAGCTTTTCTGGGCACGCGCGAAACCGACATATTGGGCAAAACAGACAACGACATCTTCGCCCCGGAAGTGGCCGCAGTCTACCGGGCTCAAGACCTGCGCTGCCTGCAATCCAACGAACCCCAGGTATTTCAGGAATGGGCCCAACCACCACAAGGTGGCGAACGTTTTTTTCTCGAAATCACCAAACTGGTGCTACGTGACACGCAAGGCCAGGTGGTTGGCGTGCTGGGCATTGGCCAGGACATCACGCAGCGCTGGCAAGCAGCGCAGCAGGAGCAATTGCGCAGTCAGGTGCTGGAACTGCTGGCCAACAGTGCTGCGCTGACCGAAATCCTGGGCACACTGGCCAGAGGTGTCACAGCCTTGCAGCCTGGACTGAGGTGCAGCGTGGTGCGGGTCAGGATCCATTCCGGTTCAACGCAAAAGTACCTTCAGGTGGCTGCAGCCTCGGGCTTGCCTGATTTTTTTGTCACGGCTCTGGACGACTTGCCCGTCGAGCTTGGCAACGGCAGCTGCGCCGCTGCAGCCCTCACCGCCGAACAAGTGGTGGTGGAAGACATCCATTGCCACCCGTGCTGTGCACAGACCCGTGAGCTGACTGCGCGCGCCCAGATAAGTGCCTGCTGGTCGCAGCCCATACTGGCCGCCTCTGGTGACGTGTTGGGTGTGTTTTCGGTCTACCACGACACCCCGAAGACCCCAAGCAGAACCGACCTGGCCTCGATTGAGCAATTGGCGCGGCTTGCCAGCATTGCGCTGGAGCAGCGCCAGGCAGCCAAGCAATTGCAAGACAGCGAAGCGCGCTTTCGGGCGCTGGCAGAGCACACCTCGGAGGCCATCGTGGTGCACCAGGCCACCCGCATCTGCTACGTCAACCCGGCCGCGGTCAAGCTGTTTGGAGCCAGCTCCGCACAGGACTTGCTGGGCACATCCACCGTTGATCGCATCCACCCGGACTTTGTGCAACAGCAGATGACCCGCCTGGACAGCATTGTCAACCGCCAGCCACAGGCCCCGATGGTGGAATCGCGCTTTGTACGGCTTGATGGCAGCGCCTTTGATGTCGAGGTGCAAGGCACCCAGATTGTGTTTGGCGGTGAAGCGGCGGTTCATGTGTCCATTCGCGACATCACCCAGCGCAAACAGACCGAGCAACGGTTGCGCATCGCCGCCAGCGTGTTCAGCCATGCCCTCGAAGGCATCATGATCACCACGGCGGATGGCACCATCATGGATGTCAATGAAGCGTTCACCCGCATCACCGGCTACCAGCGCGACGACGTGTTGGGGCAAAAACCCAGCATCCTGAGTTCCGGGCGGCAAAGCCCGGCGTTTTACGCAGATTTGTGGCGCAGCCTGATTGAGAACGACCAGTGGTCCGGAGAGATATGGAACCGCCGCAAAGATGGCGGGGTCTACGCGCAACTGCAACACATCAGCGCAGTGCGCGACATGCAAGGCCAACTCACCCAGTATGTCGCGCTGTTCTCCGACATCACCGCCCGCAAGGAGCATGAAGTGCGGCTCAACCAGATGGCGCATTTTGATGCCCTGACGGGTTTGCCCAACCGCACACTGAAAGCCGACCGCCTGCAACAGGCCATGGCCCAGGTGCTGCGCCGGGGCCTGCGCCTGGCGCTGGTCTACATCGACCTGGATGGCTTCAAAGCCATCAACGACACCTACGGTCACGCTGCCGGCGACCATCTGCTCATCACCCTGGCGCAACTCATGAAACAAACCCTGCGCGAAGGCGATACGCTGGCGCGCATCGGCGGCGACGAGTTTGCCGCCATTCTGGTCGACCTGGAACACGAACAGGACTGCGCCCCGCTGCTGCAACGTCTGCTCAGCGCCGCCAACGAGCCGGTGTTTTATGGCGATATCAGCCTGCAAGTCTCAGCCAGCCTGGGGGTGACCTTTTACCCGCAAATGCAAGACATGGCCGCCGACCAGTTGCTGCGCCAGGCCGATCAAGCCATGTACATGGCCAAACAAAGTGGCAAAAACCGCCACCATGTGTTCAGCCGGGAACGTCTGCTGAGCTGATGCCCGCCAATGCCCGTGTCAGGGCCGCTGATCCGTCGATGGCCGCAGCCACAGGTTGATGCCGCCCTCCACAGCATGCTTGTCAATCGCCTTGAGCTCATCCTGGTCAAAATGCAGGTGCTGCATGGCCGCCACCAGTTCGGTGATCTGCGCACTTGAGCTGGCTCCGATCAGGGCAGAGGTCACCCGCGCATCACGCAGCACCCAGGCAGTGGCCATTTGCGCCAGACTTTGGCCGCGCGCCAGGGCCATCTCGTTCAGGGCGCGCACATGCTTCAAATTGGCCTCACTCAGAAAATCGGGCTTGAAGGAGCTGCCACCAGGGCGATTGATGCGGGCATCGGCAGGAATGCCGTTGAGGTATTTGTCAGTCAGCAGCCCCTGCGCCAGCGCGCTGAATGCGATGCAACCCATGCCGGTGTCTTCCAACGCATCCAGCAGGTCTTCCTCGATCCAGCGGTTGAGCAGACTGTAGGACGGCTGGTGGATCAAGGCCGGTACGCCCATGCGGCGCAAGATGCTGGCGGCCTCACGCGTCTTCCCGGCTGAATAGCTGCTGATGCCCACATAGAGGGCCTTGCCCTGCTGCACGGCGCTGGCCAGCGCACCCATGGTTTCTTCCAAGGGTGTGTCTGGGTCAAAGCGGTGGCTGTAGAAGATGTCCACATAGTCCAGCCCCATGCGCTGCAAGCTCTGATCCAGGCTGGCCAGCACGTACTTGCGCGAACCGCCACCCTGTCCGTAGGGGCCGGGCCACATGTCCCACCCGGCTTTGCTGGAGATGATCAACTCGTCACGGTAGGGCTTGAAATCGCGCCGCAGGTGCTCCCCAAAATTGATCTCTGCGCTGCCATAGGGCGGGCCGTAGTTGTTGGCCAGGTCAAAGTGGGTGATGCCCAAATCAAACGCGGTGCGCAACATGTCACGCTGCGTTTGGAACGGCGTGGCATCGCCAAAGTTATGCCACAGCCCCAGGCTGATGGCCGGCAGCTTGAGGCCACTGGCCCCACAGCGGCGGTAGGGCATGCTGTCGTAACGTTTGGCGTGGGCTTGGTAAGTCATGGTGTGCCTCCTGGGGTTAATGATAAAAACAGGCTTCTAGCCCTTATTCACACTTCGCATGCAGCTATTGTTTTTATAGTATCTCAACCCCTCGGCCAGCTACCCCACAAGGGCGCGCAGTCTGGCCGAGGAGCCCGCCAACGGGTGTCAGCCTACCAGCTTTTGCCGCAGCAGCTCATTGACCTGCTGCGGGTTGGCCTTGCCCTGGCTGCCCTTCATGATCTGCCCGACCAGCGCGTTGAGTGCCTTGGCGTTGCCCGCACGGTACTCTTCCACGTTTTTCGGGTTGGCGGCCAGCACGGTGTCAACGATTTTCTCCAGTGCACCGGTGTCGTTCATTTGCTTCAAGCCCTTGGCTTCGATGATGGCATCAACGGCGCTGGCGGGCTCAATCCACAGCACGTCCATGACCTGGCGGGCGGCGTTGTTCGAGATGGTGCCGTCCTGAATCCGGCCAATCAACTGCGCCAGTTGGGCCGGGCTCACCGGGCAGGCGCTGATGCCCGCTTCGGTCGCATTGAGTCGGCG
>Ga0316622_100002859_pt1 | contig 12135 bp, 12 predicted proteins | sample OWC_Aug_OW2_C1_D_FD_207646 | JGI IMG/M metagenome (GOLD analysis project Ga0316622, IMG submission 207646) | Wetland soil microbial communities from Old Woman Creek delta, Ohio, United States - OWC_Aug_OW2_C1_D5_C | ecosystem: Environmental > Terrestrial > Soil > Wetlands | place: USA: Ohio... | reverse complement strand
GCCTCGCTGGAGGTGCACGTCGCACCGGAACCGCCCTCCCGCCCTCTCGAAAGAGAAATCGATGGCCTTCTCCCGCTGAAAATCCTTGTAGCGGGTCTCGTCGAGCAGCAACAGGGCCAGCAGCCGGGTGTCCGCGGGGGTCAGCGGGTCCTCTCCGGCGGCCTGCAGGTAGCCGTGCACGCGCACCGTGGGCGGGAAGCCGGCCACCAGAAGCACGTCGGAGGCCCGCTCGCGCACGGCCCGGGCGAGTATGGCGTCGAGTTTCTCCGCGGTCGGGCGGAGCGATTCGACAGCGCCCTGGGACGCTTCATCGGCTTCCGAGGGGGCTGGGACCGGCGGTGACGGGGGCATCTCGCTGACGGGGTCGCTGGCGGGCGCCCCGCCCGCCGGCGGCGTGGATGGGGCGGTCTCGCCCGCATCCGGGATCGGAGCGGGTGTCGTGGCGGGCTCGGATGCCGCCGGCTGGGCCGGGCGGCCCACCGAGGCGTTCAGCTCGCGCACGAGCCTGACGAGTTCGTCGTTCTCTTCCACGGCCTGGTCCGGAGGACGGACGCTAGCGCGTCCCGCCCGCTCCCGTGCGGGTCTGGTAGCAAGACCTGCAATAGACCGGTTTATCGGGCGAGGGCCTGAAGCTGAGCCGCGCCGGCCCTCCACAGGCGGAACAGACCGCCGAGAAGGACTCTGAGGCCGAACGTCCCCCGCGCCCGGAGCCGCCGCCTCCGCGCGAGACCGGGGAACCGGAAGCGGAGTCCCGGGTGCGCGGCCGGCCGGATCGCCCGTCGTCCTTCTTCCTGGCCCGGCATTCCTTGCACCGCTTGGGCTCGTGCGTGAATCCCTTCTCCTGGTAGAACTTCTGCTCCCCCTCGGTGAAGACGAACTCCAGGCCGCATTCCGAGCATGTCAGCGTCTTGTCCTGTATTTCCATTTCTCGACCTATGAGAGGGGTCCCCGCGAGGACCTGGACCAGGAGTTCTCTACCAAGGGAGACTCCGCGAGATACTGGCAAAGCAAGGCCCGCGGTGGAGGAGTGGCATTTCCTGCTTATCTCGGCGTGGCAAAATCATACATTGCGCGCCCCTCATGGGCAAGCGGCCGGTTCGTGTGCGCGCGGAGCGGGCGGCCACACCCTGGCGCCCATCGCGTGGGGCGTGGTTTGCGCGTCTCTCCGCGGCGGTGCTAACCTGTGAGCCGCTTCCGAGGATAACGTCGATGGCGCCACGCATCCTGAGCGAATTGCTGAAAGGGCTGACAGCCGCGCTCCTCGCCGGCGTTTTGTCCGCCGGGGTCGCGACCGCCGCGGGGGCGCTCGTGCCGCCCGAAGAGCCGGAGGGCGCAGCCGGGCCCGCCGGCGGGGCCTCCCGGCAAGCGCCCGTGGTCGAGGAACGGGAGGGGTTCCTGGTGAACTTCGTCCACCGCTATTACTTCCCCGTGGCCGCGTGGAGGATGGCGGGGCCGCAGGAGGCGGACCTACAGCAATTGGAGCACGCCTCCCTGCCGGGGGTCCTGGCGAAGGTGCTTGTCTCGCCGGGCAGCACGGTTCCAGTCGAGGAGGCGATCAGCGCCCTGCGGGAGAAGGCGGCCGAGGACGGGAGGACTCATGTCCTCCAGGAGTCTCGCGTCAAGGTCGGAATGAAGGAGGCCGGTGACCTGGTCGTGGTCCGGGAAGCGGCCGGACAGGAGCCCCTGACGATCATCCGCACCGTCTGCTTCAACCGGGGGGAGAGCAAGTTCTACGTCAGGCTCGAGGCCCCGGCGAGCTGTTACGAGGAGGCCTCGCGGGATTTCGACAGGATCATCTCGGGATTCAAGTTCGAGATGCGGCTCAAGATGCCGTGGAGCAAGTGACGGACCCGCGATGGAAGTGAAGCCGGCCTCCGCGCGCAGCTCGACGGTGGGGCGCGGTCTGGCCGCGGCGGCGGGAACGCTTCTGATCGCGGCCCTCCTCGCGCTGCCGTACTGCAATGTCCTGTTCGATTGCGGGTGCACGTGGTTCTGGTCCGGAGGCTCGGCCGGATGCAACGCGTTCAACCCGAAGGCGAAGCTTCACTGCCCGTGGTGCGAGCATCCTCTGCTGGGGCGTGGCCTGATGGGGGTGGCGGCCCTCGCGGGGGCCGTGGTGGCCCTGCGCGGGGATGCGCGCAGCGGGGGCCGCGCTCCTGCGGCCTCGCCGGCAGCGCGTGGCGGACCCACCACCGCCGGGGGAGGGGCCGGGCGTCCCCGGGCCGGTCAGACCAGAGCCAGGGGGCCGCGGCCGGCCGGTCAGGATCTGCTGGTTCGCACGCTGGCGGGAACGGGCGTGTTTCTCGCTCTTTCTTTCGTCACCGGCTGGATCACGGCCCTCGTGACCCGCTATCCGAAGTTCCTCGGTTTCTGAAGGCCCGGGGCGCCGTCGGCGTCGCCCGCCCCCTCTGCGCGCGGGGGCGCGCCCGCAGGGCGATGAAAATCCCGAGGAAGACGATCGCGCCGGAGACGAAGAGGCGCCGCGTCGGCTGCTCCAGGCCGAGCGCGATGGACAGCCCCGCCCCCAGCACGGGCTGGAGGTAGACGAAGAACGCCACCAGCGAGGACTCGAGCCGCCTCAGGGCGTAGGTGTTGAGGACGTACGCCCCGATGGTCGGGCCCAGAACGATGAACGCCGCGAGCCCCCAGGTGGCGGGCGCGATCTCGGCCGCCCGCAGGTGAACCAGCCCTGGCAGCCCCACCGGAAGCAGCCACAGCGTGCCGGCGGACATCAGCAGGGTGGTGGCAGGCAGGGTCCTCTCCCTTTCGAACACGGGCTTGCCGAGAACGAGAAACAGCGAGTACGAGGCGGCGTTGCAGAGGCTCAGCAGGTCGCCGATCGCGCTTCCGGTCTCCTGCCCCGGGGTGTGCCTTCCTGTCAGGATGAGGACGCCGCACAGCGTCGTCGCGATGCCCGCAAGGCGGCCCGCCGACAGCTTCTCCCTGCGCAGGAGCACCGCGATGAGCAGGACGAGAACGGGGATGGACGCATTGATGAGGGCGGAGTGGGCGGGCGTCGTGCGAGAGATCCCCTCGACGAACAGCCACTGGTTGAGGGCGACGCCGATCAGGGCGAGGCCCGCGAAGCGAGCCAGGGACGGCCCCGAGAGAGGCAGCCGGATGCCGCGCGCCGCGACGGCGAGAAGCAGCAGCACCGCCGCGCTGCCGGCCCGCATCAGGGCCCAGGAGGCGGGCGGGATCTCCGCCACCACGACCTTGGCGGCCAGGTAGTGGAGTCCGAAGAGAACCTGCACGCACACCAGGGCGGCGAGGGCGCCGTGCGGGCGGCTCGCGCCCCCCGGCGCGGTCATCCGTCTTCCCCCCGGCCCGTGGCGATTGCGGGTCCGCCTTGAAGCCCCGCCGGGAGGGGGGTAACCTCATGATGATGGCTGCGATGCACGAGGCCCTCTGGTGGGAGCCCGGCGAGAACGGGCGCGTCGTCTGCACGCTCTGCCCCAGGAACTGCAAGATCCCCGAGGGGCAGCCGGGCTTCTGCTTCATCCGCGCCAACGTGGCCGGGAAGCTCCGCAGCCTGGCCTATGGCCGGCCGGTGGCCGTGCACGTGGACCCGATCGAGAAGAAGCCCCTGTTCCATTTCCTCCCCGGCAGCATGATCTTCTCCATGGGGACGGCCGGGTGCAACCTGGGGTGCATGTTCTGCCAGAACTGGAGCATGTCGAAGTCCCGCTCCGACCTGGACCGCTCGGGCGAGCTCGATCCGCGATCCGTGGTCGCGGGCGCCATCCAGCACGGCTGCCCCTCCATCGCCTTCACGTACAACGAGCCGACGATCTGGGGGGAGTACGTCATCGACGTCGCGCGCGAGGCGCGCGCCGCGGGGTTGCGCACCGTCATGGTGACCAACGGCTACATCGAGAAGGGCCCCCTCCACGACATCTACGAGCACATCGACGCCGCCAACGTGGACCTGAAGGCTCACACGGAGGGGTTCTATTCCCGCGTGACGCTGTCCCATCTCGGCCCCGTCCTCGAGGCTCTCGTCGAGATGAGGCGCGTGATGGGCGTCTGGGTGGAAGTGACGAACCTGATGATTCCGGGCCTGAACGACGATCCCGGCGAAACCGCCCGGCTGGCGACGTGGATCCTCGAGAACCTGGGACCCGATGTCCCTCTCCATTTCACCTGCTTCCATCCCGATTTCAAGATGACCGACAGGCCCGCGACGCCCCGGGCGACCGTCGCCCGGGCGCGGGCCATCGCGCGGCAGGCGGGTCTGCGCTTCGTGTACGAGGGGAACGTCCTGTCCGAGGGGAACGACACGTTCTGCCCCTCGTGCGGGTGCCGTCTGATCCACCGCTCCTGGCACAACGTCGTCGAGAACCGCGTTCTGGACGGCCGATGCCCGGATTGCCACGAGGCCATCCCGGTTGTGACGGAGGGCGGCCGGAGGGATGCGGCAGCCCCCTGAGCCCGCGCGCATAGGTCCGCGGCGTGCCGCGGGCGGCACGCGTGGTTACCGAGGAGGACACAGTGAAAGCAGGAGTCATCCGATCCGCTCTCGTGTTGCTGTGCTGTCTGCTCCCCGCCGGCCTGATGGTGGCCGGCCTGCCATTGACGGCGCCTCCACCTGAGGCGGGTCCCACGACCCCGCCCCCGGCGCAGGCGGATGCGGATGGCTCGATCGCGGCCCCTTCCGGGCGGGAGGTTCCTCCAGAGGTGCGGGCCGAGCAGGAGATGAGGCGGCGCCACGAAGAGGAGATCCAGAAGGCGCGGGACGAGCTGGCTGGGAGGCCGTCCGACCCGGCGCCGCTGGAGAAGCTCGTCGATGTTCTGATGGTGGAGCACCGGGGCAGGGAAGCGCGCGAGGCGGCCGAGAAGTTCGTGGCCGCCAACCCGTCACTCCCTCGAGGCTTCGCCTGCCTTGGCCGGGCCCTGTACTGGCTGGGAGAGTTTGACCTCGCGCTCCTCCAGTTCCAGAGGGCGTCCTCCATCGACCCGAAAGACGCCACCTGCCTGATCTGGCTCGGCCGGACGCACGCCTCGCTGGGGAATAATGAGGGGGCGATGGAGGTGTTGCAGCGGGCCCTGACACTGGATGGCGACGACATCAGAGCCCTCTCGGCCATCGCCGCGCTGGAGGAGGAGGCGAAGAACTACGCCGCCGCCTCCAAGACGTGGGAGCGGGTTGCCCTGCTGATCGAGGCGAAGAAGCCGTCCCAGGGCGTGATGCAGTTCGTCCGCCACCGGCTCCTCCAGGACCTGGCGAAGAAGGGCATGTCGGTCGAAGGGCTGCCACCCGCCGGCCTGACGGTTCCGCTCCGGACTTTCCAGAAGGTCCCGGCTCTGAAGGTCCTTCTGAACGGCAGGGCCGAGAGATACCTCATGATCGACCTGTCGGCGCAGGAGACGGTGCTCACGGCGGAGGCCTCGCATGATCTGGAGCTGCCCGAGTATGGCGGGCCGTCGTACCGCGAGGCGGATGGTCCCGGGACGGGCGTGGAGGCGATGGCCATTCTGGACACGATCAAGGTGGGCCCCCTGCTCATCCACCGCGCCCCGGTGAGCGTGAATCCCTGGCTGAAGTACCCCACGCCGGAGATCGCCGGGATCATCGGCCGCAGGCTCCTTTCGGAGTTCCTCCTCACGATCGACTATCCCGGGAAGGTGATCACCCTGGCGCCGCGGCCAGCCAAGCCCGTCGAGGGGGAGCCTTTGTTCACCAATCGGGCCCTGCTCGTCGAGGCGCGTTACAAGGGGCGCAGCGCGGGCAAGTGGGTCGTGGATACCTCGACCTACACGCCTGCCCCCGTGTCCATTCTCTGGGCCCAGGACACGCTCGGGCTGAGGATCGGCTCGCCGGGGGTCCGTCCGCTCCTGCACAAGAGCTACATCTACTCATTCACGATGCCCGAGATCGAGATCGCCGGAGTCACATGGGCGAAGTACCGGGCGACGGGCGTCGACTTCCGGTCGTTGTCCGAGCAGATCCAGATGGAAGTCATGGGAGTCCTCTCGAACTCGCTCCTGGCTGATACGAAGGCGACCTTCGATCTCGCCCACCGCCGGATGCGTCTCGAACGCACGCAGGCGCAAGGCTACCGGTCGCCAGGGAAGCAGCCCCAGCCGGAGCCGCAGCAGGGCAATCCGCAGGAGAAGCCCAGGCCCGCCCAGGGCGATGAGGGGGCCGGCCCGGGGACTGGCAGCGGCGGCCGGTGATGGCGGCGGCGACCCCAGGGAGAGTCAGGACGGGACTCGAGGTCCTGCTCGGGAGCGGGGCCGCGCTCCTCAAGAAGAAGCAGTACGGGCTGGTCTGCAACGCGGCTTCCGTGGACGGCTCTCTGCGCCACGCCGCGGAGCTGTTGCTTCATGCCGGGGAAGGGCGTCTCGCCGGGCTTTTCGGTCCCGAGCACGGCGTGACCGCCGAGGCCCAGGACATGGCTCCCGTGGAGGGAGCCACCGATGCCCGGACGGGCCTTCCGGTCCACAGCCTCTACGGGGCCGGGGAAGACTCCCTCGCCCCTCCCTCCGGGAGCCTTCGCGGGCTGGACCTGCTCGTGTTCGATCTTCAGGATGTCGGAGCCCGCTACTACACCTTCACGGCGACGATGGCGGCGGCGATGGAGGCCTGCGCGCGGGATGGAGTCGGCTTCGTCGTGCTGGACAGGCCGAACCCGCTCGGAGGTCTGGAGGCCGAAGGGAACATCGTGCGGGAGCCGTTCCGCTCGTTCGTGGGGCGCTCGCCCCTCCCCGTGCGGCACGGGATGACGTGCGGGGAGCTGGCCCGCTTCTTCAATGAGGTTCTGGAGATCCACTGTTCCCTCACCGTCGTGCCGATGGAGGGGTGGAGGCGTGACCTCTGGTTTGATGGAACGGGTCTTCCCTGGGTGCCGCCGTCGCCGAACATGCCAACGCTGGACACGGCGACGGTGTACCCGGGAACCTGTCTGATCGAGGGGACGAACCTCTCCGAGGGACGCGGGACGACACGCCCGTTCGAATGGGTCGGCGCCCCGTATCTCGATCCGCACGAGCTCTCGGAGGGGCTCTGCGGCCGCGCGCTGCCCGGCGTCACCTTCCGTCCCCTCCGGTTCACGCCGGCGTTCCACAAGTGGTCGGGGAAGTCCTGCGGAGGAGTGCAGCTTCATGTCACCGACCGCTCGACATTCAAGCCCTTCCTGACCGGCCTGGCGATCCTGTCCGAAGCGCGCCGGCTGGCGCCCGCCCGGTTCGAATGGCGCCGCGAGGCGTACGAGTTCGTGAGTGACAGGCTGGCGATTGACCTGCTGCTGGGGGACGAAGGCGTGCGCCACGCGCTCGAGCGCGGAGAGCGCGTCGAGACGATCCAGGAAAGCTGGCAGGCCGAGCTCTCCTCATTCCAGAGGCGTTCCGAGCGCTTCCATTTGTATTGACCCCCCGGATGGACGTCCGGCGGCAGGCATGCGCCTCAGATGTCCGCCGGCGGTCAGTTTGGCCCCGACGCGTCCCCCCCAGCCGCGGCGGGGGAGGCGGGGCCGGACCAGGTCAACCCTGTCCAGGCAGAGGACTTGCCGGCGAGCGCGGAGTGCGCGCGGCCGGCTGGCACCCTGATTGCGTGTCCGCCAGGAGGAGCGGGGTGTGTCCGCCCACCGATCAGAGTGACGGGGGCGCCGCAGGCGAGAGGAGGAATCGGATTGAACGGGGAGCGCGAGCGGCTCTTCGATGCCTCGATGGCCGGGGCCCGGAGGGCCCGGCGCTGGACGCGGGCCGTCACGCAGGCCCTCGGCGCGGACCAGACCTCCAGCTTCCGGCTCTCCGCGGCGGTGGCCGAGGCTGTGGCCAATTCCTTCCTGCACGGGTACGGAGGCCGGCCCGGAGGGCGCGTCCGCCTCGCCGTGAGCGGGACGGAGGATGACATCCGGGTCACCGTCAGCGACACGGGGAGGGGCTTCGACGTCCTGCAATACAGGCCCGCCGCCGTGGAGGAGCTCGAGGAGTCGGGATACGGCTTGATGATCATGAGAGGACTGGTGGACCTGGTCGAGCTGCGCTCGGAGCCAGGGCAGGGGACCGAGGTCCTCCTCGTGAGCAGGCGGGCCGGCGCCGCAGCCGTACGGTGATCTCTCGCCGGCCCCTTTGCGGGCCGGATCCACACCCAGACGGCCATCAATCCCGTGCCGGAGTGGCTCGGGGCAGCCTCGCGGGGACCTCCGGGACGGTGCTCCCCAGGGAAGGCCTGCGCGGCCTCCGCGCCATGGCAGCGCCGCAGGGGCGATTCCAGCCCCACCCCGGGGGGGGCCGGCCTGCGCGGCGTTGCCTCCGCACGCCCTGGGAGGGCGCGGTTGACCCTCATGGGTGCGGATGGTATAAGACAGGCTCGCTGTCTGGGCTTTCTGGAACGAGCGGCTCCCAAAACCGGAGGACGAGCGCGGTCATGTCCAAAAGATCAATCTGTTGTCTCGTGGTGGTCGTCGCCCTGCTCGGGATCGTGGCGCCGGCGAGCGCCGAGGAGACAAAGGGGAAGTTCCGCTTCAGCCCTCGCCTCGGCTACGTCACCGTCAGCGACGAGATCCGTTCCAACTCAACCAACGCAGCCGCGTTCGAGCAACCCGACGGCACGCTAGTCTTTGCTGACGATCCCCGCAACGATCGGGGGGCCGAGCAGTCCGCGTCGATTCCCGACGGAGTGGCGTACGGGTTCACCGTCGACTACGGCCTGATGAAATGGAAGTGGGGGGAGCTATCCATCGCCGGTGACTATACCCGGTTCGAGAGCACGGTGTCGGATCTGGAGGTCCAGGGCCAGTTCTACCTGGAGGACCCGCTCGACTCTCCTTCCCCCCCGCATCCGCTCTCGGACATCCTCTATCCGGCCTGCGGCAAGAAGCCGGGACGATCCTGCTGGGCGTTGTACAGGATCGGGATGGGCGATATCGAGTGGGACAACCCCCAGATTGGCGTGAACGTGCGCTTCCGGCCGACCAAGATGCTCTCACCTTACGTCGGAGCGGGAGTGGGCTACTACATGATCAACTTCACCCAGGATTCGATGATCGATGAGCTGTCGAACAACCTCGCGCACACAAACGGTTCCTACGCCGTCTACGACCCCGAGACGTACGAGCAGAAGATGGTGATCCGTCCGGGGATGGTGGACACGAACGGCGATGGCACTCTCGACAAGTTCAAGGGCTTTGGCCCCATCGAGATCACCGCGGACGATGCCTTCGAATACCACCTGAGGGGAGGCCTCGATCTCAGCGTGAACAAGTGGCTGACCGTCTACTTCGACTCCTCGTTTCAGTGGACCGACGGCCAGGTGAGGATCACGGCGGACGGCCGTGAGGAACTGGGCCAGAGCTGGCCAGACAGCGACGAGCCCCTGCCCAACAAGATCAGCGGGATGGTCCTCGCAGTACAGGTTCCGTCGCACCGCCAGGGCGGGGTTGGAGGCCTCATGGATGTGGGGTCGGCCTTCCAGAACCCCGACAACCCCACGGAGCTGAAGAGGGGGCCCAAGGATGGCCAGCTCGACGCGGGGCAGTTCTACATCCAGGGCGGGACGATCAAGTACGGCGGTTACATCTTCAACCTGGGGGTTCGCTTCACGTTCTGACGGATCTTCGGGCGGCCCGCAGGGGGGCTTGCCAGGAAGGGCGGTTTGGAGTAAGAATAGTGTTCCCGGCGACCTTGGCGAAGGGGCCACACCCGTTCCCATTCCGAACACGGAAGTTAAGCCCTTCAGCGCCGATGGTACTGCGCTGGCAACGGCGTGGAAGAGTAGGTCGTCGCCGGGATTTCGAATTCAGGAGGCCCCCAGCGATGGGGGCCTCTCTTTTTCCCCGTCCCCGGGGCCCGCTGCCTCCCCGATCGCATGAGCTCGCGTGTGGAAAGAGCGGGGCCGCCCCGTTGAGCGGGCGGGGCGTGTGTGCTAACATCAGCGGAAACTGAGGACGGACATGTCCGGCCATTCGAAGTGGTCCACCATCAAGCACAAGAAGGGGGCTGCGGACGCCAAGCGTGGCCGCACCTTCACCCGGCTCATCAAGGAGATCACCATCGCGGCCAGGATGGGTGGGGGGGATCCCGACGGCAACCCCCGCCTGCGCGCGGCGATCGCCGGGGCCAAGACGGCCAACATGCCGGCCGACAACATCAAGAGGGCCGTCCAGCGCGGCACGGGGGAACTGCCGGGGGTCAGCTACGAGGAGACGTCGTACGAGGGTTACGGGCCAGGCGGGATCGCCGTGATGGTCCAGGTCCTCACGGACAACCGGAACCGCACGACGGCCGAGATCCGGCACATCTTCAGCAAGCACGGCGGGAACCTTGGCGAGAACAACTGCGTGAGCTGGATGTTCGACAAGAAGGGGTACTTCGTCGTTCCGTCCGGCTCGGCCGCGGACGAGAAGCTCCTGGAGATCGTCCTTGAGGCGGGCGGCGACGACCTGACGCACGACGGGGAGAGTTACGAGATCTTCTCCTCTCCCGAGGCGTTCGAATCCGTCCGCGGAGCTCTCGAGGCCTGCAAGATCCCCATCTCGACCTCCGAGGTGACGATGGTTCCCAGGACCACGGTCCACATGGAGGGGAAGAAGGCCCAGCAGTGCCTGTCTCTGCTGGAGGCCCTCGAGGAGCAGGAGGACGTGCAGAAGGTGTCGGCCAACCTCGACATCGATGAGTCCGAAATCAGCTAGGGGCCCGGCCCGCCTCATCCTCGGCATCGATCCCGGATCCGCTGTTGCTGGCTATGGCCTGCTGCGCGTCGAGGGGCAGACAATCACGGCCCTCGACCACGGGGTGCTGCGGGTTGGCCGGCCGGTGGCCTCGTTCCCGGTCGTCCTGCGGAGGCTCTTCGAGGAGGTCGAGGCTTTGATCGAGCGGATGTCCCCGGACGTCGTGGCGATCGAGCAGGTTTTCAACCACCTCAATCCTCGGGCCGCCCTGAAGCTGGCCCACGCCCGGGGCGTCGTGCTTCTGGCCGCGGCCCGGGCGGGGGTCGAAGTGCGCGAGTACGCCCCAAGACAGATCAAGAAGGCGGCCGTCGGCGTCGGCTCCGCCGAGAAGAGGCAGGTGCAGGAGATGCTGCGGCTCCTGCTCCACCTCCCGGCGGCCGACATCGCCCTGGATGCCTCTGACGCGCTCGCCGTGGCCCTGTGCGAGGCGCAGGCGTTCCCCAGCCGGAGCGCCATCGAACGGGCGGCGAACGCGCCCCTCGCGGGGAAGAAGCGCCCCACGGTCCGGACGTGATCGCCCGCCTCTCGGGTCGCCTGTTGGTCAAGGAGCCCGGGCGTCTCGTCGTGGACGTCGGGGGCGTGGGCTACGAGATCCACGTTCCCCTCTCGACCTTCTACGCCCTTCCGGATCCGGGCGAGGCCGTGGCCCTCGAAGTGCACACGCATGTCCGGGAGGACGCGATCACTCTCTTCGGGTTCGCCTCCGCCGGGGAGCGGGTGCTTTTCGAGAGGCTGATCGGCGTCTCGGGCGTGGGACCCAAGCTGGCCTGCACGCTGCTGTCGGGGCTGCCTCCTGGAGAGGTCGTCGACGCGGTGCGGTCGGAAGAGCCGGGGAGACTGAGGGTCGTTCCCGGGATCGGCCGCAAGACGGCGGAGAGGATCGTCCTGGAGATGCGGGACCGGCTTGACGGCCTGGCGGCAGTGGCCGGTGAGGCCACCGGCTCGGGCGGCGCAAGCCGCGTCCCCGACGAGGCCGTCTCGGCTCTCGTGAACCTTGGCTACAAGGAGGTCCTGGCCCGCAAGGCTGTCTCGAGGGCGTCCGGCAGGATCGGCCAGACTCCCGCCCTCGAGTTCTTGTTGAGGGAGGCCCTGCGCCTCCTGGCCGGAGAGAATCTTGGCTGAGCGTATCGTCGCGCCCGTTCCGACGCCGCAGGATTCCGATTTCGAGACATCGCTCAGGCCCAGGACTCTCTCGGAGTACGTGGGCCAGGAGAAGATCAAGGAGAACCTCAGGGTTTTCATCGAGGCGGCGCGGAGAAGGGGGGAGGCCCTCGATCACGTCCTGCTCGCGGGCCCGCCGGGGCTGGGAAAGACCACGCTCGCCCATGTGATCGCCCAGGAGATGGGGTCGGCCGTCCGCGTGACGTCGGGACCCGTCCTCGAGAGGGCCGGCGACCTGGCCGCCATCCTGACGAACCTCGATACGGGGGACGTGCTCTTCATTGACGAGATCCACAGACTC
>Ga0316622_100002858_pt1 | contig 12136 bp, 13 predicted proteins | sample OWC_Aug_OW2_C1_D_FD_207646 | JGI IMG/M metagenome (GOLD analysis project Ga0316622, IMG submission 207646) | Wetland soil microbial communities from Old Woman Creek delta, Ohio, United States - OWC_Aug_OW2_C1_D5_C | ecosystem: Environmental > Terrestrial > Soil > Wetlands | place: USA: Ohio... | reverse complement strand
ACTGGTAACCATCAAACTGCGGTCATTGAATCAGATTGAACGACAGACAGCAAGGGGTCGCTATGTGTAGATTAACATAGCGACCCCTATGTGTAGATTAACATAGCGACCCCTATGTGTAGTTCCAAACTATGTGTATTTGCAAATTCACCTTGTGGCTCAGCCCTAGGTGTTCGTCGCGTAAGGCCGAGTGCGACTACACATAATTTCAATACTTGAAGATGTAGCATCAACTTGCCATCGTTTGGATAACATCGGCTCATTGTTGATTCCAGCACGTTGATACATTGCGATTGTCATGAAATCTCGAATTAAGGTGCCAATTGGCTCTCAAATAGCTAACTGGTTGAGTGGCGCCGGACATGACTCATCGGAATCCCTGGTGCCACTGAGTTGTTACTTCAGGACACCGGCAAAACTATTTGAAGCTAAGAATTACTCATATTGGCCGTATCCCAGGTGAACTCTACCTCTCATCCAGGTGATATTAACGATCTACACATAGTTTGGAACTACACATAGGGGTCGATTGCGCCAATTCGCCACGTCCCAAAGCCGTCATTCACTACTGGCGTAATCGTATCGGAATCGATGGCAGGGTTTGAATCGGAACTGGTGGCGGTTTTCAATCGGAATGGGTGGATGGTTTGGACTGGAATATGCATAGCGCTATTCCAGGCGGCTCGATACTTCCAATGCAACCCTGACTCAGTCCGCAACCTCTCGCGGTAGATGGGCGGGGGCTCCCGTCCGCAGTGACCGGTAGAGTGGGTTGCCGAAGGTCTTTTGGCTGGGAGAGATACTGCGATTCCTTTAGGTCAAGCCATTCCTCAAGTCGGACCTTGATACCGGGAATGACGGAGGGGCGGTCCATCAGCGTATTCCTTTAGATATGGAGGCGACCTTACTTTGTGTCTCACCTCGCATCTGTTCCAGAAGGGTGTCGTAGTCGCGTCGCAGCTTTTCGTGTTCGGCCTGGAGTTGCTGCAACTGAAGCTCGGTGACGATGTGTCGATTCTGCAGGGCATCGTGTTTTTCTTTCCAGCTCTCGGCGCGCTGCTGGTGAGTCTTGCGCACGCGCATGCGACCGACCGTCTCTTTCTTCTTGAGGGTTTCTAACCAAAGCGAAGCACGCTCTTTGAGCGCGACGTTGTCCTTTTTGTAGAAAGTCGCTTCGTTGATCCCTGCACGGCGTGCGATCTCGGCCATCGACACCGAGCCCCCATTCAGGGGATAGATACCTCCGTTGGTTTGAATTTCATCGGATATCGAACGAATTGCGTCCTCCACACGCTGCAAGGTTTTTGCCGTCCTGTCTGCGCCGCGCTTAAGGGCGGCTGTCTTGTGATGCTCGCTCATGACTCACTCTCCGCTTCAGTTTCATCGCATAGCGTGAACAGGGAAAGAACTTCATGGTTGGACAGGTACTTCGCTTTCAGGTCTGTGAAGTTTTCCAGCTCTTCCCGGACGTTGCTCACTACACTGGACAGCACCAGCAACTGGCCATCGTCTCGCGCCTGGCGGGCAATGTCCAGATACTGTTCAATGATCTGCTCGCTGTCCCGACGCTGGCGCATGAGCACGATGCGGTTGTCGCATTCGGGCTGGCAATTGGCGGTATTGGGCTCCCCCTTGGAGCGCGTCTTCTGGCATAGACCGTCTTCGCCAGGTGCCTTGGAGCAAACTATGTTTTCCTTGATCAGGCGCCAACCTTTGCCCTGAGCAGTGAGAAGATAAGCTAGATCATAAGCTGATCCGTCGTCCCAAACGCGCCCGAATTGCTTCAATTGGTCATCTGCGTTGCGAACCGTCGTCACCAGCCGCGCAGCGCCTGGGCCGCCGTTTCCAGGGAGAGGGAGGTTATCTCGTAGGGCCTGGTGGATTTCCTCCAGTGCATCTGCGCAGTGCATGATGCGTAGCTCACGCAAAACCTTTTCGGCTTCCTCACGCACACCGTGGTCGCATAGTATGTAATGCAATGTCATTTCAATGCTCTTGTGACCAAATAGTCGCTTTAGTACTAGCGGTGCGTTGAAGAGGGCTATGCCCGCCAGCCTACCAATGGTCTTACGAAAGCGGTGTGGATGGATATTGACTCCGCCTGGCTTTGGATTCACATCCAGTCGGTTGGCTAATGTGATGAGTGTTTGATTGAAGTTAATCTCGGCGCTTTCACCAGTATTACCATTGATGCCAATACTCACCCACAGAGTGTTGCCAAACCGTGGGGATATTGGCAAACCGAGTTTGATACTATCCGGAAGCCAGTCCATTGCCGCAGCAAAGCGCGCCTGCTGCCCCATGCACTGACAAAGGATTTCCGGCGCGGGCCATTGCCGGACATCTCCGAAGAGATTGTCGGAAAGTTTATAGGTAAAACCCTTCAGATAATTTTTAACATCACGCCCAATCTCCACGCATCCGCGCGTAAGAGTACTGACTTCACCGATGCGCCCTGCGCTGCTCAGTAGCGTGATGAACAGATGAGCAGCCTGCAACGTCACGCTCAGTTTGATGATGTGCTCCCATCCACGCGGCGGCCATTCGAACTGGTCGGAGCCAAGTTTTCCACTCGAGGTAGTCAAACGGAATGCTGGAGAGAGGGGGTTACCGGCTCGGTCGAGCCAGCTGTGATGGTTAAGGTGTTCAGCGATACATATGGCAAGTTTTTTGTAAATTCTTGCGGTTCCGAGCTCCCAGTTTATGGATTTCATCTCCTGTGGCATTGCCTCTAGGAGAACTAGCAAATTCGGTCCCAGGTCTTGGACAATCCATAGTACGCGGGGGCCAATATTAGCAAGCCAGTCTTCAGGAAAAGGTAAATACTGATTCGGGTTGTCCTGGGGCGGGCGGGCGGCGGTTTTTTGTGAAGGATTTGTTATTTGCCGCACATCTGGTAAGCGCGGCGCATCTGACCATACTCTTCGTGCCACAAACGTGTCTAAGCGATCCAGTTCGGCTCTTGTATTTTTGTTGGCACAAAATTCCTGCATATCCTCGTCAGTGAGGCATTGGAACAGACCGAATGAGGTAGGATCATCCACTTTACGCCGGATTGCTCGAGCGGTGATGAGTGGCCAGGCCTGAAAGAGATAGGTTGAAATGCTGCTTGGTTTTAGCAGTGCGCCCTTTGTGTTACGACGCCGAAAAGGGGTCAGACGCATGAGCAGGGCTATACGGGTGAGTTCCAGCACACTCTCTTCCACCAACTGATCTATGGACGTTCCTATGATCTCCTCCTTCGCTAGGTAGACGTGGATGCGGCGGACGAAATCGATATTTCTCAAAATTCGCGGTATTTTACTGGGGGCTAATGATTTTGGTGTCTGCCAACAGCCCCAGAGATCGCCATGACCGAGCAGGCTCTGAACCGCGAGCAGGTCGTCCGAACTGAGATGTTGAATATCCTTTATATCGAACCTTTGAAGGACAGCCAGGCGTCCTTCCTCTTCGAGGTTGGCAAGTTCGTGCTTCGACTGTAATTCCGGCGCGTTCATGCCTTTCCATCGGACGATGCGATGCGGCCCATACCGGGAACGGCGTGTTGGTCGGTAGAGATTAACATTCGCCATTTGTTGCGAGCTTCGGCCACTCCATTTGGTGCATAGAGGGTATCAAGGAGGACTTCACCTTCATTCAGCTCTTCTTGGAACCCGCCCCGAAGCCACGTTTCGCGGGGCAAGTGATCAGACATCGCAAGCAGCTCTTCCACACGCATAGCGGTACCATCCAAAGACTCGGGCAGAAACCTCGCATGCGGACAGGCATTGAGGCAGAGGTGTGTGCCGCACAGTCGACCCTTAACGTGGCTCGGTGCGACATGGCTTGGAGGATGACGCGGATTGACGCAGCCAACACCTATGCGGCTGCGCATTAGCTGCCGGTATTCCACCAACCTCGCCTCCATTTCTGGCGTCAATGTACCGTGACGTACAAGCTGTGCGAGTATGGTTAGATCTACCCTCCCATGCTCCAATTCGGCGAAGAGATGGTTCAAGAAGCGCCTAGCATGTTCGTCATTTTCGGCGCTGAAGATATTATTGTCGAGATAGCGGCCGGTGCTGCTGAAGGAGGAGTGCCCTAGCGCCAGCATGACGGCAAGTATATTGCCTCCCGTCTGAAGATAGACCCACCTAGCATATATGTCGCGGAAGTCCGAAGGTTTCACCCGTGGAATCAATGCTTTGCCACCTTTGATACGTCTGATGTTGATGCGATATATGACTAGCTCTAGGTAGGTGACGAACTTTAGCTTTTCTTTTAGGTAATATCTAGGCAGATTCATCCCATCAATCCATTTGATTCTATTCTGTTGGTCGAGGTACAACCACACGCTGTGGCAACCTCGCCGGATTTTCTGCACGAGCTTAAATTGCTTCTCGATGGTTAATCGTTCCTCGCCAGCAGTTTGCATGCGGGCAAGCTCTACATTCGCTGCATGGTAGTCTTTTTTTAGAATATCCCGCAGTAGCTCGACGCGCTTGAGATAGGCGGCGACTATGAACGGCGAACTTGATGAATGCTTTTTGAGAGCTGTGCAGAACTGAGGCTTGCCACGTGCACGGGGTTTATTGGCCCGTAAGGTCTCCACTTCGTCCTCAACATTCGACAGGACAAGTTGTTTTTCGTTCTTGGGGTGCTCAGACGCGAGGAATGGCGATGCTGCATCCAGATTGCTCAACGTGCTCGGGTTCCAGCCACTGTTCATCAACGCGAGATGGAAGGCAATGCCTGCTTCTTCAGCGGTGGGGAACAGTATTGCTCGCATGATACGCATCTCAAAGCCGTGATCGATCATTGTTTGATGGAATTTCCATTTACCTAAGAGATGCTCTCCGGTCGGCAGGGTAAGGCCGGTCTCCTGTTGAACTTTCCGGAAGTGCTGCCAATTCATTAGCAGGCGCTCTCCATCATCACCAAGAAATGAAGGAGCCTCGCCTGCAACCCTTTTTTCGGCCTCGGCACGAATCGTGTCGTTCTGCGCCCAGGTCTTCCTTACGCGCTCCCAGTCTTGTTTAAGCGCTGTTTTTAGTTCTCGAGCCTGGTCCTCTGGGATTAAGGTTCGTACCGGGGCTGCGTCTCGTGGCGATACCCAGGTAAGTTTGGGTAAGCGCAGCAGTCTCCGCGCGTCATTGACAATACGGACGAAATTGCTGAAGTTTTGGGAAGATATTCCGAGGCGAAGAGCGGCTACCTCGTGGAATTCTTTTAAGTCCGCGAGCGATTCCACTCGAACAATCTGCTGGTCGCCTCCTGGCAAGGGATTGGATTCAAAGGCGTCGAAGAACCGCCACCATGCGCGCAAGCCTCGCATGTAGGCTCTGATTGACCCGTTAGTGAGCAATGCGGAGCGCGCTTCCAAAGCCGGCGCGAGTTCGGCGATCAATTTGGGTCGGCCAGTAAAGGGGCCTCCCCACGTTCCCCCATTGGTTGTAGGGTGAGGGCTTTTAAATTCCCCATCAGCAAAAGGACGCAAGTCAACGAAGGTATTTTCTATAGGGTGATTGGTCGAGAAGCACAGAAAGTCGTCGCTCTTAGGTACAAGCACGGGTGCGATCAAAGTGACGCCGGCGTGTTCCTTCAGGTGATCCTTGTTTTTCTTGTCGATACTCATTCAGCATCTCCCGTCTCATCGATCTCTACCCATTGCCGAGTCATAGTCAGGGGAACGCTCATCTTCGAGAAAAGCCATTGCAGATAAATTTCTGTCGTTCGGGTGCTGACATGGCGCAGTTGCGGTCGAATTTCCATTTGGATAACTGTCTGCGCAGTATCCCTGAGGGCCAACACCATGGGATGTTCGTTACTGACGTTTGGGATTTTGAGGACTTGCTGAATCATATCTGTGTTTTGCTTCATACGCTCCTCAAGATAGCAGCACGCCCACCAATCGCGCCCCTTGTGCGGGCTCCAATGTTCTGGACCTTTAACACTAGTCCAGAACCGGTAGATCTGATCCCCCGTATAGCGTTGGCCAGTCTCGGGATGAATGAACAAATGTACGGCTTGGTGCAGGATGCTGCGCTGCGCCTCGGCCGTCCTTCCTTTCTTGATAAGCGGTTTCAAGGCTAGTAAGCGATCCTTGTTGCGATAGTTATGGATGCGGCGCGCGAGCCAAAATGGGACGTGGATAGTGCCTTCGGGACCGATCTTATCATTGTACTCATCGACCCCGTACTCCTTACCCTTAGTAGCATACCTGAGTGTGACAAGCACGCTCTGATATTCCTCGGGCTGATCGGGATTGGCAATTTTCCATTCGTTGGGGTTGAGCGGCAGGGTATCGACTCGCCAACATGCAGTTTCTTCGCGGCGTATGGCCGTGTTGAGAATCAGGTCTACGATCAGCCCCTCAGTTGTTCCAAAGATTGGTCGCTCATATATACGCTTGCGCCATGCCTCAACCGCCTCCTTCGAAGGGAAGGACAGGGTGCTTTTGTTGACCTTGATCTTGCCTTTTCTGGACTGGACCGACTGGGCCAGATGAGACCTGCTGTTGTCGTGCGAACCGGCAACATAGGTCGACGTAACCGTTGGGATACTGAAAGGCTCGCGTAATCCCTTGTCCGCCGCCCACATTTGGTAGTCCAGGGCAACTTGGACTCGTGCGTTGATCGTCTCAGGAGCTAGCGGTCGGTTGTCTGTCGACCAGATACCTTTCAGCATTTCCTCTTGATAGCGCCCAATAAGGATGCTGCTGTAGTCGGCAGTCATCAGATTGATTCCTCGTATCTCGGCCCATTCCAGGGCGTTGACGAGCCAGCTTGCATAATTGCGCATGCTGACGCGGCTTGGCGGAATGGGGTTTCTCTTCTGCCCATGCCACTTTGGATCCCAATAGCCTAGGCCGCGGTCGATTAGGAATTGATTAGGGAGTCTGGCGTAGCCTGGTTCGGAGTCGAAGATAAAAGGCAGATTTGCGACAGCAGAAAAGCCAGCTTCTGCCAAGAGGCCAGGGTCAGCATAGACAACTTTAAAACCATAATCAGGCATGCATATTCTCCCGTTCGTATACTAACACTAGATTGAAAAATAATTTATGCGCAAGTGTTTTTGTGTCAAAATTATAAATACAATTTCGACCTGGCGATTGCGCTGGGGATACTCGCCGCCTCCGAACAAATTCCCAAAAACCGCCTCGATGAATACGAATGCATAGGCGAGCTGTCTTTGGGTGGCGAGTTGCGGGTGATTCCCGGCGCGCTTCCGGTAGCGATCCATAGCCGCAATGCCAATAGGCAACTGATTCTGCCAGTTGGCAATGCCGCCGAAGCGGCCTTGATCAAGGATGCTCGGCTGTTGCCCGCCAATAATCTACTGGAGGTCTGCGCGCATTTCACCGGGCAGAGACTTATCGATCCGCAAGCGTCGCCAGTGGCGATGGAGCAAGGTGCTTATGGTGTCGATTTCGCCGATGTTCACGGCCAGTTTCATGTCAAGCGGGCCATGGAAATCGCCGCGGCCGGCGCGCATAATTTGATCATGCTGGGGCCTCCCGGCACGGGCAAGTCCATGCTGGCGGCGCGCTTGCCGACCATATTGCCGGAGCTGAGCGAGCAACAGGCCCAGGAAACCGCTGCGATTGCTTCGATCAGCGACCACGGCCTGGATGTCAGCCGCTGGAGGCTGCCACCGTTCCGCGCGCCGCATCACACCGCATCGGCGGCGGCCTTGGTCGGCGGTGGCAGTAATCCCAAGCCTGGCGAAATTTCCTTGTCGCACAACGGGGCATTGTTTCTCGATGAGCTGGTCGTTTCGACAGGAAGGTCTTGGAAGTGTTGCGCGAGCCCTTGGAAACCGGCCATATCACCATTTCCCGCGCCAATCGGCAGGCTGATTTCCCGGCCAAATTCCAGCTGATCGCGGCGATGAATCCCTGTCCGTGTGGGTATCTGGGCGATGCCTCGGGACGCTGCCATTGCACCTCGGAGCAGGTCGCTCGTTATCGGGCCAGGGTCTCCGGCCCGTTACTGGACAGGATAGACATGCATCTTGAAGTGCCGAGGGTGCCGCTGAACGTGCTGCGAAAAGGTTCGGCCCAGGGCGAGGAACGTAGCGAAATCATCCGTTGCCGAGTGATTGCGGCTCGGCAAATCGCCTTCGAGCGCCAGGGCAAGACCAATGCTGCATTGACTGCGGCGGAAGTCAAAATCCTTTGCGCATTGACGGAACAAGGTCATCAATTGTTGGAGCAGGCGATGGAAAAATTCGGCCTATCGCATCGCGCCTATCACCGTATCTTGAAGCTGGGCCGCACCATCGCCGATCTGGCCGGTTCGCCGAGTATCGAAATTCCCCATCTTTCGGAAGCCATCGCATATCGCAAACTGGATAGGACGCGCTAGGGATAGGGTTGTGTATATAGTCATCGCACTTCAAATTTCGGCACTTCAGCTCCCTCGCCCTGCGGGAGATGGTGAGGGGTTCAAAAAAAATCGAAATTTGAAGTGTGAAAAGTAACTTCCCAAATTGAGTTTTCTCTTGACACCCGATAGCGACACAGTAAGTTTGAAGTCAAAAACCACTTACCACTTACCACTTCCTACTTCCTACTTCCTACTTCCTACTGACCACTAACCAATAAGAGAGGTATTCGCCATGCTGCACAAACACGCGACAACCCAAGTAAAAATTCACGATCTCATCGCCAGCCGTTGGAGCCCTCGAGCTTTCGATTCGAATAAAACGGTTGCCCATGATGATCTGGTGGCCTTGCTGGAAGCGGCGCGATGGGCGCCATCTTGCTATAACGACCAACCGTGGCGTTACATCGTCTGCGTCAAAGCCGACAATGAGGCAGTTTGGAGGAATGCGCTAGGCGTGCTGGCGGAGAAAAACCAGTTATGGGCCAAAAATGCGCCTATCCTGATGTTGTCGGTGGCGATGGCGAATTTTAACCATAACGGCAAGCCTAACCGCTGGTCCATGTACGATACCGGGGCCGCGACGGTGAGCCTGTGTCTTCAGGCCAATGCCTTGGGCTTGGCTGTTCACCAGATGGGCGGTTTCGATGCCGACAGGGCCCGCCAGGTTTTCAAGCTGCCGGATGATTGCACGCCGATGGCGATGATGGCGGTCGGTTATCAGGCCGAAGCGGAAACGCTGGCGGACGATTTTCAAGACGCCGAACGAGCGGAGCGCAGCCGCGAGCCGTTGCGGCGATCCTTTTATAATGGCGAGTGGGGTATGGAATTGAGCTGACGGCTTGGCCAAAATCTAATGCGACTCTTGTTTCTGCGGCCGATAGGCAAACGGTTTGGCTAGCGGTTCACCGACGAAGATGCCTTGGCCGGGCTGGGCGACGCTTTTCCAGTAGGCTTCGATTAGCGAGCTGCCTCTCAGGTAGTAATACATCAACACGCCGGGATTGGGGAACTTGGCGGGGAAGTTGCACGGCTCGACTACCGCGCCGTAGCTGGCGGTGGCGCCGGCTTGCAGCCATTCCATGATATTCATCTGGTCGCTGCCGGACATCACGCCGCCGGTCGAGGTCAGATGGTCGGCAACCGCGCCCGGCAGGTAGCGGTTTTCGGCCAAATGCGGCACCTTGACTAGGCCGGTGAAGTAAAACATTACGTCCTGGCGGCCGGCAATATATTCCTGTTCCAGATAGTTGACCGGCCAGAAGCGGCTGAATTTTTCGGCGATTTGGGGAAAAGCTATCGCCCGGGAACTGCGTGCCTGATCCGAAGTTTTCAGCAGATAGGCCGAGCCCTGCGGATGCGAAAAATCGGCGGCGACGCCGGTGTCTATCAGCTTCTTGACGTCATCGAAATTCTTGCCCGCCAAGGCCATGGTGGGTCTCCAGCCATGAGCCTTGAAGGGCTTGTCGGTTTCGGATGCATAGTAGGGGCTGTTGCGGGTTTGCTTGCAACCTTGGGCGCAGAATGCCGGGTCGAATCCGGCGGCAAAGGCGGTAGTGATCGACATGCATTCCACCCGGAAAGGCTGTAGCCAGGTCAAAACGAAAGCCTGAACATGTTGTGGCGTTTTTTCGTCGACCTGTTGTTTCAGCTTCTCGAACTGGCCTTTTGATAGAATAGCCTGATGCGGCGAGAAGCGGATGTGTATCAGTTGCTCTGCCGGGATGTTGCGTTGCCTTCGGTAATAGTCGGCAATGCGGGCGCTCAGAGGGTCTTCGTCGTTGACGATAATCGCGAGCTCTTGGGCGCCGAGTGACGGCGACGGCTTGTATAGCGGCGATATGGCGGCCTGGGGCGCGATGCTGGCGCAATATAGGTTTGCGAACAGTAGACTGAATAAGATGAGTTTGATGGGTTGTGCGAAAGACACGCGGTACTCCGTGGGATTGATAGTGGTTTTGGCGCCGGCAGGTTTGTATTGGTTGCCGGAAACCGAAGATAGTTCATTCGATTAATTTAACCTGCGCCGTATAAAAGTAACATCAATCTTGCCATCGATACAAAATCATCGTTTGCCGTGGCACTATTTTTACTAGTGTCGTAGCCGTTTTTTAAGAAGAGTCTGTTTATGGATGCCATCGCCAATATTCCAACAGTTGCCCTCGCTATTCAGCAGGCGGTCGCGCCGGTATTCCTGTTGACCGGGGTCGGTGCGATCCTGGGCGTGATGACTAATCGCCTCGGGCGTACCGTGGACCGTTTTCGGTTACTCCGTGAGCTACACGAAAATGACGCGGATAAGCATTATCAGGAAATGCAAATTCTGGCGCGGCGAGCGCATTGGATTCATTGGGCTATTAGTCTTTGTACGCTTAGCGCATTGCTGATCTGCATGTCCGTCGCCGCCATGTTTATGGGTGTGGAATTGGCGCTCGATCTGTCGGATATGGTGGCCATGCTGTTCGTCGCCGCGATGTTGGCATTGATTAGCGGCTTGCTATGCTTCCTCCGCGAGATTGCCCTGGCTACCGGCGTCATCGACATTCGCCAATTCCGTAACGATGTTTAGGATGGGGCGGCGATGCTCGGGCACTCATCAAGATTAGGCGTACTTTTGGCGGTTCAGCGCTTACAATAGCGCCTGACAGTCCTCCTTCATCTCGAACAATACGCCTTCAAATGGCTTGAACTTCATGCAGCGAATCCATTACTACCGTGCGGGCTTGATCGGGTTTTTCGGGCTTTTCTTTCTGCAGTTGGCCTGGCACACCCTGCTGTTTCCGATTAGCGGTTTTCCGACGGCCTTGTTGTTGCTCATCACGGTCGGACCGTTATTGCTGCCGTATAGAGGTTTGCTGAATCGCAATCTGAAAAGCTGTACCTGGATGACTTACCTGAGTCTGCCGTATTTCGCCCATGGTGTGGCCGAGGCGTATGTCAGCCAGAGCGAGCGCCCATTTGCATTGCTGGAGGTCGCGTTTAGCTTGGCTTTGTGTTTTGGCGCGGGTTTGTACGTTTATAAGGCCGAAAAAGCCTGAGCGTTGCGGCGATGCAAGTCCCTCTGCAGTTTGAGTTTCAGGGTAACCAGACCTTTGCCGGCTTTTTCCCGGGCAGTAATGCCGAGCTTATAGTTCAATTGCGGGGCTTGGCCGGCGATGGACTCGAGCAGCAGATTTTTATCTGGGGTGAGTCCGGTAGCGGTAAGAGTCATTTGTTGCAGGCCTGTTGTCAGCAGGCGAAAGCGCTAGGCAAGGATCCGTTTTATCTGGCATTCTCCAGCGATAAGCTGCCACCGCCGGCTATGCTGGAAGGCTTGGAGGATATGGAGCTGGTATGCCTGGATGATGTGCAGCATATTGCCGAACATGGCGAATGGCAGCAGGCGCTGTTTAATTTTTATAATCTACACCGCCAGAATAATCACAAGTTGTTGTTGGCGGCCGATTGTCCGCCGAAATTTTTGCCGTTTGAACTGCCCGATCTTAAGACCCGGATGAGCTGGGGGCTGACCTTGAAAATCCAGCCCTTGCGCGATGACCAACTGATCGAAGCATTGAGTCACAGGGCGCATTTTCTGGGTTTCGATATTCCGGTTGCGGTCGGGCGTTTTCTGCTGAATCATTATGTCCACGACTTGCCGGCGCTATGGCTGTTGCTGGATAAAATCGATCGCGCTACATTGGCGGCGCAGCGTAAACTGACTATACCTTTTTTGAAGCAGATTTTGGCTGACGACCATGGCTGATAAAATTCTAATCGTAGGCGCGGGAGCT
>Ga0316622_100002857_pt1 | contig 12137 bp, 13 predicted proteins | sample OWC_Aug_OW2_C1_D_FD_207646 | JGI IMG/M metagenome (GOLD analysis project Ga0316622, IMG submission 207646) | Wetland soil microbial communities from Old Woman Creek delta, Ohio, United States - OWC_Aug_OW2_C1_D5_C | ecosystem: Environmental > Terrestrial > Soil > Wetlands | place: USA: Ohio... | reverse complement strand
GCCCGGCTCGCCGATGGACTGTGCCGCGATGATACCAACGGCCTCGCCGACATGCACTCGGTCGCGCCTGGCCAGGTCACGTCCATAACAGGCGGCGCAGATGCCGTGGCGCAGCGCGCACGTCAGAGGCGAACGCACGTGGACGCGCTCAACTTCATCTTCCTCGATGGCGCGGACCTTTTCCTCGTCAAGCATGTCGCCCACTTCGACGAGCGTCTCGCCAGTCTTGGGGCTGACAACACGTCCGACTGCTACGCGGCCGATGATTCTTTCCGCAAATGGATCATCAATGATCTCACTGCGTGCCCGCTCAATCCAGATCCCCGTCTTGGTGCCGCAGTCTTCCTCATTGATGATGCAATCTTGAGAGACATCCACCAGGCGGCGGGTCAGGTAGCCAGCGTCTGCAGTACGCAGAGCAGTATCTGCCAGGCCTTTGCGTGCTCCGTGGGTCGAGATAAAGTACTCCAGTGCGCTCAGCCCTTCGCGGAAGTTGGAGCGGATGGGCAGGGCAATAATGCGCCCCGACGGGTCAGCCATCAGACCGCGCATACCGGCCAATTGGCGGATCGGTTGCAGGCCACCTTTGGTCGCTCCGGAGTCGGCCATGATACCGATCGAGCCCGTGTGATCGAGGTCACGCGAAAGGGCGCTGGTAATTCGTTCTGTCGCGTCCGTCCACAGCTCGACTGTCTTGACATATTGTTCGTTTTCTGTGATCAGGCCGCGTCGGTACTGTCGCTCTACCTCCGCGACTTCGTTGGTTACTTTGTCGAGGATCACTGGCTTGTCCACTGGCATGGTCAGGTCTTCGATGGCCACGGTAATGCCGGACCGGGTGGCGTACTTGAATCCAATGTCCTTGATACTGTCCACCAGCTCGGCCGTCTGCGCGGGCCCCAATTCCTGATAGGCGCGGCCGACCAGGGCCTTCAGACCGCCCTTGTCCAGCACTTCATTGTAGAAACGCAGCTCGAGCGGCAGGGCTTCGTTGAACAACACACGGCCTACGGTGGTGTCGATCATCTTGGCCTTGCGCCGCGGTCCCGGTCTGGTATAGAACTTGATCTTGGCGTGAAGGTCAATCTTACCCAGGCTGTATGCCAGGGAAACCTCATCATACTCGGCGAATGTCTTGCCTTCGCCTTTGGCGCCGGTCTCTTCCATGGTCAGATAGTAGCAGCCGAGGACCATGTCCTTCGTTGGACCGACAATGGGTTCACCGTTGGCGGGCAAGAGCAAGTTACGATTGGAGAGCATCAATTCCCTGGCTTCGGCCACGGAAGCATCCGAGAGCGGCACATGCACCGCCATCTGGTCCCCGTCAAAGTCAGCGTTGAATGCTGCGCAGACCAGGGGGTGTATCTGGATGGCGTTGCCTTCTACCAGCACCGGCTCAAAGGCCTGAATGCCCAGGCGGTGCAGGGTAGGCGCACGGTTGAGCAGCACCGGACGGGTGCGAATGAGCTCCTCGAGGACTTCCCATACCTCGGGGGCTTCCCTTTCGATCAGGCGCTTCGCACCTTTGATGTTAATTGCATGGTTGTACTCCACCAGCTTCTGCATCACAAACGGCCGGAACAGCTCCAAAGCCATGCGCTTGGGCAAGCCGCACTGGTGCAGCTTCAGTTCGGGACCAACCACGATGACCGAGCGGCCCGAATAGTCCACTCTCTTGCCCAGCAAGTTGCGGCGGAAGCGTCCCTGTTTCCCTTTGAGCATGTCGGAGAGCGATTTGAGCTGGCGGCTCCCGCGCAAGGAGATGGCCTTACCCCGCCGGCTGTTGTCAATCAGCGAGTCGACCGCCTCCTGCAGCATACGCATCTCATTGCGCACGATGACTTCGGGTGCCTGGAGTTTGATCAGGTGTTTGAGCCGATTGTTGCGGTTGACCACGCGGCGGTAGAGGTCATTTAGGTCACTGGTTGCGAAGCGTCCGCCATCCAACTGCACCATGGGCCGCAGATCTGGCGGGATGACCGGCAGGACGGTGAGGATCATCCATTCCGGGCGGTTATTGGACTGTCGCAGCGCCTCCACCACGCGCAAGCGCTTGGCGGCTTTCTTGCGGCGCTGCTTTGACTTGGAGAGCCTGATTTCGTGGCGCAGTCTAAGAGCCAGCCCTTCGAGATCAATGGAGCGTACAATATCATAGATTGCCTGTGCACCCATGGCGGCTTTAAAGACCTTGGGCCACTTTTCCTCCAGATCCCGATGGCGGCTCTCATTGATCAGTTGTCTGACACGCAAGCCGCGCAGCTCCTCCTGTTGCTCCTCAACACGGCGCTCGACTTCCTCGAGCTGGTCGGCAATGCCCTGCTGCAATTCCTCGCGCTTGTCAGAGACCATTCGCTGCAGATAGTCTTGTTTGGCCTCAATCGGCGCCAGAGCCTCTTCTTTCTCGTTCTGGAGGACTCTTTCGACTTCGCTCAACTTGTCCTGTACGACCTGGTTCAGAAAAGTGTACGCATCGCGAGTAACGAGCTCGCCCTGCGGGATAATCGTGCTGTCGGCCAGGGCAAAGACAAGTTCCACCGGAGCTGCCTGATCCTTGTACTGGTCCAGTTGCTGTTGCACCACAGCGGCCTGGCCCATGACTTCGTTAGTGGAAGTCGTCAGCTTTTCTTCGAACTCCTGGGTGATCTGGCCGTGCCGCTCTTTGAGTTGCTGCAACTCGCCAGCCAACTCGGCTTCGAGCGTCTGCACCTGCTCCTCTACGATCTGATTCAGGCGCGTTCTCTCCCTGGTCACTTCCTCATCCAGGCGATGCAGGGCTTTCTGGCGCGCATCTTCGTCAATCTCGGTGATGATGTACTGCGCGAAGTACAGCACGCGGTCCAGGTTCCGCTGCGATATGTTCAGAATCAAGCCCAGATAGCTGGGGGAGCGACGGGTGTACCAGATGTGGGCAATGGGCGCGGCCAGCTCAATGTGGCCCATGCGCTCGCGGCGTACCCGCGAATGCGTGACTTCTACCCCGCACTTTTCGCAGACGATGCCCCGGTAGCGGATCTTTTTGTACTTGCCACAATAGCATTGCCAGTCCTTGGTGGGGCCGAAAATGGCTTCACAGAACAAGCCATCTTTTTCTGGCCGCAAGCGGCGGTAGTTGATGGTCTCTGGTTTGGTGACCTCGCCGTACGACCACTCGCGAATCTGCTCGGGAGATGCCAGACTGATGCGTACCGCATCGATATCTCGGATTTCCAAGTGGTTCCTCCTACCATCGGGGCCGTGTCCCTTCATGTGTTGCGCGGGACTCTGTCCCTCTATATCCAGGCTACTGCGTACCCCCTCTAGTGGGGTAGACCTGGCTCAGCGCGATACACAGCAAAAAATCTCGGTATCCTTCCCGTTGGTTGATGTGTGGGGATGAGAGCCGAGACCTTGCTCGTCGCTATTCTGGGATAAAATGCCATAGCACTGGGGGAATCCTGGGTACACAGATACGAATCAAGTTCATAACCGGCTCCTCTCCTCCCAGAATTACCCGTGTAGCCATTAGCCGAGCAAGCGAGTATACACTAATCCACATCTTTTGTCAAATTCACTGTATGCGTGTGGGCGCAGCTCGCATTGAAGGCAAACTTGCGGCATTAGCCCCCCTGCGGCTACTGCGCCCCATGGGGTGGGCGTCATGGTGGCTGCACAGGGCAGTCAGGCAGCCTGCAACACGCATGGCCAAGTTGGCGGCAGCGCGACTAGGTGGTATGATATGCATGGCTCATAGCGCATCCTGAGGACCGTCTCGTGTGGCCTTTGCTCTATCCCGTCGAAGAAGAGAGGGTGGCCGCCTGTGCGCAAGATCTTGCTGCTGACACTGTCCTTGTTCTTGCTCACTGCCTGTGGCAGCGACACCATGCCCACAGCTATACCATACCCCACGTACACCACGCAACCCACCTATACGCCCTATCCCACGTACACACTCCAGCCCACGGAGACTCCTGCATCTTTGCCGCCCCGGCAAGGCTGGCAGAAAGCGCGAGTTCTGCATGTGGATGATGGCGATACCATTGAGGTCGCTGCGAACGGCCAGACGCACAAGGTGCGCTATATTGGCATCGATGCCCCCGAAGTGGGTGAGCCGTGCTATACCGAAGCCACGCAGTTCAACTCTTACCTGGTTGTGAGCCAGGCGAAGGTAGTCTACCTGGAGAAAGATAGCAGCGAAGTGGATCTCTATGGCCGCCTGCTGCGCTATGTCTGGGTCATCGGCCCTGACAAGTACACCATGGTCAATGCCGAGCTGGTCGCCATGGGCTATGCCATAGCCAAGGCCTACCCGCCGGACACCAGGTACCAGCCATTCCTCACGCAGATGCAACAGCAAGCGCAGCAGGCCGGCTTGACTCTGTGCCGGCCAACGCCAACTCCTACGCTGACCGCTATACCCACTGTCACGCCCACCCGCAAGCCGCAGGCCGTCACTGCCACACCCGCGATCCCCGCAGGTTGTCCACAAGGGTGCGTGACGGCGCCGCCCGGTTGTGTGATCAAGGGCAACATCAGCTCGAGTAGCGGCGAGAGAATCTACCACATACCCGGCCAGCGCTACTATGAGCAGACCAAGATCGAACCAGACAAAGGAGAGCGCTGGTTCTGCACCGAAGAAGAAGCGCTGGCCAATGGCTGGAGAAAAAGCAAGCAGTAGTGGCGCTGCGCCTTCGCGGATTTGTCAGTTTATATGCTTCGTTGCTATAATCTGTGGCGCGTGCCGCGGCGTGCGAGCTGTCATGAACAAGGACAACTCGTGATGACCGGAAAGAGTCCACCGTGCAAGTCCTGCTGGAAACACTGCTGCAGCTAACTGAGGAGTTTGAGCCTATCACCAGTGCCCAGATACTGGCCTTCCTGGGCTTCCTGGCGCTGGTCTATTTGGTTGTCCGTCTGATGATTGGTTTACGGGCTTCAGCGATCGGGGCAATGCTGCACCTCTTTCAGGGTGCGGGGAGACTCGTACTGGCTGTGGTGTTGCTGGTCGCTATGCTCGCGGCGATCTATGGCACCTATGCCCTGGTTAGCAGAGCGCTTGAGCACATCCTGCACTGACCGCGACACTGGCGAAAACGGGCCCAAAACCATCCCAGAGCCGCTTCTCTGGCCGGCATTGCCGCCAATCACAGCCCGCTTCCAGCGCCCTGTCAGTGTGGCTCGCCCTTGTGCCCGCCTGAACCAACTTGTCCGGTTTGCCTTCTTGCAGGCCAATGCGGATTGCTGTATAATGGTCCTGGTTACGGTCTGCTGCTCAAGGATGTTGTCTCTTTGCATGGGGTGGGCCTTCTTACGCTTCGCTGCGGGGGTATCTGAAGTTGACCAAGGAAATCCTGATCATCGAGGACGAAGGTTTCATCGCCGGGCTGCTCAGCAGAAACCTGCAACAGAAAGGCTACACACTCGCCATACTGGAGTGCAAGCAGGCCATGCAAGAGGCGCGGCTACACAAAGCCAGCCTGGTCCTGCTAGAAGCTCCCCCCCGCCCTGGCGAGGCCCTTGAGATTTGCCAACATCTCCGGGAAACCTTGACCGCCCCTATCATCGTGCTCACCGAGCCCGCCCTGTACCTTGATGAGCTTGACGGTGTCGACTGCATGACCAAACCCGTAGATTTCCGCGCTTTGCTGGCGGCGGTCGAGAATGCGTTGAAACGGCAGCGCAGCACCAGGACACGCGCCGTGCGTTTCCTGCGGCGGGGGGAGCTGGCTCTTGATCTGCAAACGCGGCTGCTGGCCAACGGTGACCAGCACTACCGACTCACCCCCAAGGAATTCCTCCTGCTCAAGCTGTTCATGAGCAAGCCCGGGCAGGTCATCACCCACAAAATGATCCTCAAAGAAGTGTGGAAAACCGATTACGAGGGTGACATCCGCACTCTGTATGTGCACATCAGCTGGTTGCGCCGGAGAATCGAGGATGTCCCGGGAAAATCAGCGTGCCTGCGCACCGTGCGTGGTGTGGGGTACCGTTTCGAAACCAAACCCTAGCACCCCTGTAGCTCCTAGCGTGACCGGACCCCAATCCAGAAGTGGTCGGGCCTCACCGTGCTCAGCGCGATCACCTGAACATGCGCCGGCATGGAGACTGCCCCGACCAGGGTTTGCGGATGGACGTAACACACATCAGGCAGCTTGCCGAACCTCTCCCGATACCGGCGCGCAGCGCTCTCGACTTTGCTAGCAAAAGCCACTTTGGGGTTGTCGTCAAACCAGAGCAGACCTGTTTCCATAGACACCTCCGTGCCAACACGCGCCACGTTCGCGCTCAGTCGTCGCTCTCCCCGATGACCCGAAACCTTCGCTGAGCCGGCTCGCTCACTGCCGTATGCATTGGGTAGTACGGTGGCGGCAGGTTGGAGGCAGGAGCGCCACCCTGCACTACGACCACCGGCGGGTAAGCTGGGGCGTACCGCGAACTCAACTGGCTGTACGAGAGCTCTTCCTGCTGACGCTCTTTGCGACGCATGGCCACGATGAGCAGGACACTCATCGGTATTCCCGCCGCCACTCCGCACAGCACTCCCACCACCACAGCCATGGCCTCTGTGCTCATGCGGCTCCCAACCACAACGGCCAACGTCACTGCAAAGGCCAACAACAGTACAACCACTACTCTTCCCATTTCGCACCTCCTGTCAGACTGCTGGGCGGCGCCAGGCGCCACTCCCTGCCTCCCGTGCCCGCCTTTGATGACACCGCGAGGGCATTGCCCGCGCCCGGAGGGGGCAAGCCGAGCGCCAAAGCCAACGTCACCAGGGCTGCTACGAACCCGCGCCGGTAGGCGCAGCGAAGCTCCAGGGATGGTTGCTCGCCGGCACCCGGCATGCAGGTGCCCTCACTGACCTCCAGGGCCGATAGGTTGGCTTCATCTGCGGCCCGTAGGATGTTGGCAATGTCGTCTTTGAACCAGATGTCCAGCCCCACGACTGTTCCTCTCTTTCCTGCCGTCACTTGACTCGCCGCAGGACCAGGCCGGTCTCACTACCCCAGCGAGCAGACGAGGCAATTGGCGTCTGCATCCGTGACACCTGCTGGCACGCTTCGTCGCCGGAAATGTATGCGGCCGCAAAGCGCGAAGTGTGGCCCTTGTGCACCAGCAAAAAGTCGCCACGCCCTTGCAGTCGCTCGGCTCCCGTACCTGAGATACCCGCCGCGGTACGCGCCTCTTCGGGCGACGTGACCGAGCCGACAATGCGCACCGGGAAGTTGGCCTTGGTCAGCGAGCCGATGACGGCCACCGTGGGCTTTTGCGTGCACGCCACGAGGTGCACGCCGGCCTCCCGACCCCGCTGTGACAGGCGGGTCAGGGCGGTTTCCATGTCCTTGCCTCCCAGCAGCAGCAGGTCAGCGAGTTCATCCATAAACACCACCAGCCGCGGCAGACTGATTCCCTCCGCATCCCGTCTTTCCATCTCCTCAACCAGCCAGGTGAGCCGCGCCAGAGCTCCGGCCACAGTCGTGAGCGGAGGGCACAGCAGGTGCGGCAGGCCAGCCAGCGCGGTGAAGCCGCGCGCTTTTGGGTCAATCAGCAAGAGCTGCAGCTGCCGCTGCGGGTTGTGCATGGCCAGCGAGAGGGCCATCGTCCGCGCGAGTGCGGTCTTGCCGGAACCCGTCGTGCCTGAAATGAGCGCATGGGCCACGTCGGGACTGGGCAGGTTAAGCAGCAGAGGGGTGCCGTTCTCATCTAGTCCCAACACCGGTGAGCAGGCCGGGGCATACGCCAGGCGGCGGCAGACATCGAGCAACGCAACCCGCACCGGGTCCGAGCGCGGTACCTCGATGCTGAGAGCTCCGTTGTCGCGGACAACCCGACACGATGGGGCGTGCAGGGACAGTGCGATCTCCTCGGACAGTCCCTTCAGCTGGGCCAGGCGGGTGTCCATGCGCATGGCCAGCTCAAAGCGCACGTTCAGCGGAGTGACGGTGCCGCCCACAACCCGCGACGCGATCTTGTGACTCGCGAGAACCATATCAATCTGATTGGCCTGCAGCTCGAGCTGCTGTCTCATTGCTCCATCTCCTTTCGGAAGTGGCTCCTTCTTGGCGAATAGAACACTTGTTCTATTCGCGGGCCAAAAAGAAGGCCCCATGCCTGTTCTCGAACCCGTTGCACGGGGCCCTGGTACTAGACTTGCCGTATCACGGCGATGACTTTGCCCTGAATCTCCAGGTTGGACGCCTGGACATAGATGGGCTTCATGGTGGGATTGGCCGGCTGCAGACGGACTCTACCTCTGTCCTCCCGGTAGAAACGCTTGAGGGTGATCTCCTTCTCTGCCTTCAGCCAGGCCGCAACAAGCTCACCGTTTCTGGCCTCGGTCTGATGCTTCATGATCACGATGTCGCCGTCGTGAATCAGGGCGTCAATCATCGAGTCGCCCCTGACCTCCAGTGCGTAGACGGGACCCTGCTCCTGCACGATGTCGCGGGTGAGGGCGATGCTGTCCGCTGCGTCCAGGGGGATGCTGTCGGGTCCGGGAATTGGTGCACCGGCCACGATGCGCCCCAGGAGCGGCACACGCACGAGCGAGGCGTCTTCGCGCATCGCCACCTCCGCGGCCAACTCCCTCTCCACCAGTTTGACGCCGCGCGATACCTCGCGGTCACGCCGGATGTAGCCCTTGTCTTGCAGGATGTTAAGGTTGTAGTTGACGACGGACGTGGACGAGATGCCAACTGCACGCCCAATCTCGCGAATGGTCGGTGGACGGCTGTTTTCCGCGAAGAACTTGCGAATATAACTCAGCATCTTGCTCTGTCTGGGCGATAGATCCATGTTGTCGCCTCCTGTGCTCTCCTTGACCTACCATCAAGCACCCCTATTATACACGAACATTTGTTCTGTGTCAAATCGGCGCAACAGCCCATTTCGAGCCGGTTTCTGGTGGGCGATTTGTTCCTAGCTAAAGACGCGCCGCAGCCAGTCGACGATGGCGCGCCACAGCCGCGTCAACAAGCTCCCACCCTGACTCCCAGGGGGCGTGGGGCCTGGTGTGGCGGTTGGGGTGCCCGCCGATCCGCGGACTGTGATCTGTCTCACCGTGTACCTGCCTGTGCCATCGTCCCACTCTGTGTTGACCAGGCGAAAATGGCGCGCGGCGTCCTCTGCCGGCAGGTTCGGGTTAACCAGCGCGATGCGCAGGTCGTAATCGCCCGCGGGGATGGAGGAGGGTATGGTGATGGTCTGCTCGATCCGCACCGGCTGTGCCGAGTACCAGTTCGTGGTGGGTATCGCGGGCGTGAATGTGTACTCGAAGAGTGTGGCCCTGCTGGTCGGGTGGATGAAACCGACCCAGATGTCGTATGAGGCCGGTACATCCTTGGCCCCTTGTCGCTCAGGACGCATCAGGGGTACTGTCCCCCGGTTGGTCCAGTGGGTCACGAATGCATACGCCTGGCCCGTATCAACCACTTCGGGCGCGTCGACCGTCTGCAGCACCACCTGTGTGCCCAGGTAGCGCGCAGCCAGCTCGCGCGCCTCGTCCCATTGTTGCTCGGATACGCCGAAGTAGGTCTTTTGCAGGCATAGATAGCTGGCGTGCTGATCCAGAGCGGCCCGTACATACTGCATGGGCTGGCTCAGGAAACTGGCTGAGGTGCCAGACGGCTCATAGCCGACACGGGTTACAGTGTTGTACTGTGAATAGAGCCAGCCCATGTCGAAACTGCCACCCAGGCCGTTGTATTTGAGCCAGACGCGCAGACCATACTTGGATACGGCGTACTCGACCACGGGCCGGACTACGGTTGCGGTATGGCCGTACAGCCCGCTGCCGAGCTGCAGCACCACGGGCGTCTTCTGGAATCCGTGGCTGATGCTGCCATCTTCCCACTGGTGTTCTTCTTCCAGATAGATGTCAATGATCTGCTTCACGGCCGCGATGAACTGGTCATCGGTGTAGCCGGCCTGCTCCCAGACCGTTGTGTCCGTCTCGCTGGCGCAGATGGCCATCTCGCCGTAACAGCCGCCGGCCATGATATTGATGGCATCCACCGTGGGATCATCATCGTAGCGTGCGGCCATGGCATGAACCGCCCGCCGCAGCAGGCGCTGGTAGGTCTCGTTCCACGGCACGGGCGTGCCACCGCGTGAGCCCACCAGAACCACTCCTACGTCCCGTGCCCACTGGGGCGTCTGCCCCTCGGTCGTCAGCAGCTCCAGCCAGATGCGCTTGCCGAGGTCCCGTGCCTTGTTGACTTCGCCATCGAGCGGGGCCCAGTCAAAGGTCCCTGGCTGGGGCTCAATCGTGGCCCACGCGCTGGCTGTTTGTCCGGCATCGTAGCCCCAGCTGACATAGGGCAAGGCCAGGGTGGCCGCCTCAACCCAGTGGCATTGCCCCAGGCCCTGCTCCGCATTGACCACGACATCCGCTGGCAAAGTCTCGTCCATGCGAAAGGGCGGCAATGGTTCGCCGGCCGCGGCGGGGAGGGCAGACAGCAGATAGCAGCCAGCAGACAGCAGGCAGCACAATAGATGGGTCTTTATGGAACGGGTCCGTGTGGGTGCTTGCAAGCCGTTACTTCCATGGGTCGCAGATTGGGTGTAGCGGGCCATCGCTCTAGCATACATCGGGATTAGCGATTCGGCAAACTCGCAGAGGAACGCTGCGGACTGGTCGCGAGAGTGTATGTGTTGCTCAGGCCTCGTCAGCCCAACCGTAGTCGAAATGCAGAGCCCCGGTCAGCAGTTTGTGCACTTCGCAGTGGCGAGCCGAGCCGAGCATGATCGCCCGCTCGCGCGGGGTCAGACCCTGGCCAAGATCCAGGCGGACCTCAAAGGAAGTCGCCCAAGTGGAGTCTGCTTCATTGGTCTGGCGCTGGATCTCGACGTTGATCTTTTCCGGGGTGATGCCCTTGTGCGCTGCGACCGCAGCGAGGGTTAGGACAATTCAGCCGCCCAGCGCAGCCGAGACCAATTCAATGGGGCAGACGGAAGCGCGCTGGTTGTCATCACGGCGCTCTACTTGCAGGGTTCGCTCGCCGATGCGCACGTGCGCCTGCCCGGCAGCGTATTGCACACGTACGATGTCCCCCGCGGCGGGACGGAGTACCCGGCTCATCCCAGCAACACCTTCAGCCAGTCGTCTGTGGTTACACCCGGCGTCTCTATTTCATGCTGCGTATAGAATTGCCGGAGCGCAGCTCCCACCTGCTCCAGTGAAACTCCCTCCAGGGCTGCTTCGAGCCGAGCAATGGCACCCTCCGGGTAGCAGAAGAAATCTCCCGACAAGGACACGCCGGCCAGGTGGTTGTCCTTGACCTCCACGGTGGCGCGCAGGAGACCCCCCGCGGCCTTGTGGATGCGCTGCACGACTTCCACGCCGGCAGCGATCCTGACCGCGCGTCCTTGCTGCCTTCTTCCCTTCTTGTACAGCCAATCCTCGCTCAGGAACAGGGGCTTCAATGTCTTTGCTTGTCGGCGTACGGCTGAGGGCAGTGCCGCTGGCTCCAGGCGGCCGAATAACTCCTCCAGGTGGTGGATGAGGGGGGTGGCGATCTCATCCCACGATGGCAGACGGCCGGTCTCGCGCTTCACGGTGGTCAGGTTATCCTGCATGCTCTTGAAGACTTTGTCGCGGTACTTCTCGTCGGGCACACGCAGCACGTGGACCATGGTCTCATAGTCGAAATCCGCGATCAGGTTGCCGACGAGGATGACATAATCTCCAATGGTCGCCGCACCGTTGCCAGAGACCTTGCGGCCCTCGGCAGTGACGATGTCGTTGATCGGGCGATAGCGGGCCGGTACCCCCAGGTCGGCGTACGTCTCGACCACCGGCTGGAGCATGCGCGCGTAAAAACTGGCTTTGTCGCCATGGGCCAGTGGATTGTCCTTGTGCAGGACAATCTGGTAGAAAATCTGGTTGCCATCCAGGTAAACCGCACCGCCGCCAACCTCGCGCCGGAAGATCGGGATGTGATGCTCACGACAGAAAGCGACATCTACTTCCTGCTCCACGTCCTGGTGATAGCCAATGCAGACATATGGCTCGCTGGGGGCCAGGATGTTGATGCCTTCCATGCCCAACCGCGGCTGGGCATGGTAAATGAGCTGCGAATCGAGCCACGGCACGTGGCGCAGATGGTAGAGTCTCATGTGCAATGTCCTAGTGCGAAGGCTGCTGACGGAGCAGAGGAACT